>Ga0182024_10003292_pt1 | contig 38715 bp, 36 predicted proteins | sample P32metaG_FD_120480 | JGI IMG/M metagenome (GOLD analysis project Ga0182024, IMG submission 120480) | Permafrost microbial communities from Stordalen Mire, Sweden - P3-2 metaG (Illumina Assembly) | ecosystem: Environmental > Terrestrial > Soil > Wetlands > Permafrost | place: Sweden: Stordalen...
GCTCGGGAGCCATTTTTGGCCAGAAAAAGTTCAAATCGAAAAATCTCAAAACCCCGGTTAACTTATCCACTCTCAGAGCTTTGGCGGGAATCCAAAACCCATCTCCCGGACAGCAGTGATTTCTGTTCGGTATCTTCGCGGATGATCCCCAGGCCGACGACGCCGGTCTCAGCTGCGCCCGCTGTGCCCGATGACCGAGGAGTTATTACGGAAACCTCACCGGTGTCCTTGCCTTCGCTTTCTCCTCCTTTCGGATGGCGGAAATAGCTGGGCAACAAGCTCGTGACTGAATCCGAGTCCACTCCGAATCCGATTTCAACCAGACCAGCATCCGTTTCGATCCCGACTTTTACGGGACCACTGGTACCATTTGTCCTCAGATCACTAAGGCTGCCGAGATCAATGGGCCACGTCCCCGGGTCCCGGGCCGGCGTCAGGTTAGCTTGAGGTGTGCCCGATGATACCCGATGGGCGTGGGCCATCGCGGCGAGCGCATGACCGAAAGAGGACTTGCCGGCGCTGTTTGGTCCCAGGAGAACCGTCAACGGCTTAAGCTCGATCACTCCATCTCGGAAGCCTCGAAAATTGTGAAGCGTGACTTTCTTAAGGGCCATTATTTTTTAATTGCAAAAAGGGTCCGTACCTGTTGAGCGCTAAGTTCCCGCCAGTCGCCGCGAGTCAATCTGTATACTGCCCAACAGGCAGGATTCGCCGGGGCTCGCCCGAAATTCGGAACTACCAGAGAAAATCCTCCGTCCGCGGTTACGATTGCGTAACGATCATCTGCTGCTGAATGATACGCTTCTCCAGGATGGCTATGTACCTGCGCAATGAGACGTAAGCCTGTTTCGGAAAGTGCTCGGTTGAGCTCAAATAGGGTCTCTCCGCTGACAAAGTAGCCGACACCATCCTCGTCGGCAATCGAGCGTTGTTGCGGAATGAAAGCATTCATAACATGAGCTCGCCCAGGTTCCACGTTACCCAGCCACAGAACGAGGCCCTCCAGGCGATGCTCCCCGAACGTCTGGAGCGCCTTGATCGTCCTGTCGATCACCGCTGTATCCACGGTCACAGACCGTACTCCGTCCATCCGAGCAGCTTCCATTGCACTTCAAATTACCATAGCTTGATCGGGCTTTCCTTGGATCTGGCTGACGTCGAACACAATACCCGGCGAAGCCCAAAACGGGTTGGCGGAGGGGACAGTGCCCGCCCAGCATGAAGTCCCGGCTGGCACCCTTCGAAGTATTCTGAACTAGGTGAACATCGATCCCGAATCCAGGGTCAAGCACTGACACGAGTGGATTGCCCCCGACAAACGCCGCTCGGCCCGCGAATCCACATGGCTGGCTTGTCGGCCACCCGTGGATGTAACGCCCTGAAGCTCCCAGGATACGGGGTTCCGGTAGATCGCTCCTGTGAAGTCGCGGTCACGTCAACTTGACCGGAAACGCTCCGTTGAACTGATACGAGGCGGCTCCGACTCCTTACGCACCCGACCCGAACTCGCTGCTATAAATCCGGCATCGGCGCCGAAGCCATTTCCTCAAAGTTGGATTCAGTTCCAGCTTGCTGACTCGAAAAGAGATTATGAAGAACGAAGTTCCCAAACAATTCGCCCCGCATGCTCTGTTTTATTCGCGTTGCGGCCACCTGCCGTGGGCGTTCACAACTTTTGAAAATAAATCTTCACTCTTTCCCTTCCTGCATTTACAAGCCACGCGTCGCTCCGCCGCAACCGTCTTTCCGGCAGTCGCGTGGTACTTTCCAATCGTAAGAACCTGATCGCACCCATGGCGTATCGGGTCACTAAGCAGCGCAGTCCTCGAGGCTCTGCGCGCGTGAATGTGGAGACAATGGGCGGCAGGCGCTCCCGACAACGGCGTCCGCGGTTCCCGTCCGCGAGATCAACAGGCGCTCGCCTGAGCGATATCAGGCAGTGGGGCGCTCCATATTTTCAAGTCGTTCCGCTCAACTGTTGAGCGAAGGTCGGAAAATCAGGGAAATAAAGAAAGAAAGAATGAAGGGATCCAGCGGGAACGATTTCAAAACGCGACCGGCCAGCTCGTCGATATCGAAGCGAATCGGGCAACCGAGACTCGGACCACTCCGGGGCGAATGGGTTCGTTTTTTCAAATTCTGCCGGACCACGGATGGTGTTTTGCGCCGAATTTCTATAAACTTCGCTGATGCCATTCTTTGAATACGAATGCCGGCAATGCGGACACCGTTTCGAGTACCTGGTTCTGCATTCATCGCCGGCGGCGGAATGCCCTTCCTGCCGGCAGAAGGATCTCGAGCAAGTCGTTTCGTTGTGCGCCGTAAGTTCAGAGACGTCCCGGCACGCGAACCTCAGCGCCGCGCATCGGAAAGCCGCGACCGTTCGGAAGGAAAAGGCGCACCAGAGCCACACCCACATGCACGAGCATTTTGAAGACAAGCCCACTGCGGGGACGGGTAAGAATCGATGAACAAAGCCGCCGGTTTGAGTGGCGTTTTTCTCTTCGCCCGCTTCAAACCGGATATAACACGTCGACTATTTGAGCGTCCGTCCCGATCCGGATCGCGTGCTGCTTGCCGGGTACGTGAATCCGGCGATTAAGAAGTAGTCGGCTCTATTTGGCTGACGCCTGTACAGAACTGGCCGGCCCCATGCCGACGATTTGCAGAACGACTTCTTCGTCCTTCGCGCCGTCGAAGTGAATTCCGCCCGCGGTGTGTTTAATAAAAGATCCGGCCTTCATGGGAACTGTTTTCGCCATGTCGTAGTCGGTGCCGGTTCCGACCCACCAAGTTCCGGAGATCACGGTCACGTAGCGGTCGTTCGGATGATAGTGCGGACGGCTGCCGGTGCCCGGAGGCCACTTCGCCCAAACGATGTACAACCCGGGCTTGGTGGGGTCGCCATAGAGCACCGCCTGCTGAAAGGTCTTGCTCGTTCCGCTCCACTTGAGATCCTCCGGCGCTTTGAAGTTCAGAATTGCCGGGTCGAGATCGGCGGCCATTGCGGAACACAGAAAAAGCAGAGGAACCAGGAAGAAACGCATGTTTCGAACTATATATCAAACTTCAGTCAAAGCCGGGGCGCCAGTCACAACAGTGGATATAATGACCCCGGCGGAAATAGAGGTTCAAAGGTTATGACAGGCATTACAAGAGCATTGACACTTACAGCAATTCTGGTGGGTGCGCTGATCGACGTGAGCGCTCAGGATCGGATGCCGCCGATACCACCGGACAAGATGACGGACGCGCAGAAGAAAGCCGTGACGGAGTACAAGGAACTGCGCGGAGCCGATCTGACTGGCCCTCCCTGGTCGGTGATTTTGAGAGTTCCGGATTTGGTGGTGCCGTCTCTCCAGATGCGGCTGCACAATCAGAAGAACAGTTCTCTCGGCCCCAAGCTGACCGAGTTCGCCATTCTGATTGCCGCGCGCCAATGGACCAACAATTACGAGTGGAACGCCCATGCCACGGCGGCGGAGCGGGCCGGGCTCAGTCAGCCGATCATTGCCGCGGTGGCGGATGGGCGGCGTCCGGATCGCATGGCGGAGGACGAGGCGATCGTCTACGACTTTTGTATCGAGGTTTTGCATAATCAGAGCGTCAGCGATCCGACCTACGCCCGGATGCTTGCTAAGTTCGGCGAGCCTGGTGCCGTCGAGACCGCCAGCCTTGAGGGTTATTACACATTCTTGTCGATGATTATGAACACGGCCCGGTCACCGCTGGCGCCGGGGACGAAGCCCGCACTGGCGCCGTTTCCGAAGTAGCTCTGGGAACGATTTGATATACAATGCATGGCAGTACGGCAGGAGGTCGGGATGATACGTCTCTCCGTTTTCCTTGTGTTGGCTGTGCCGATGACGGCGGCGCAGGCAGACGTTACTTTCTCGAAGGACATAGCGCCTATTTTTCAGCGCGCCTGCCAGAGTTGCCATCGGCCCGGTTCGATCGCGCCGATGTCGCTGATCACGTACCAGGAAGCGCGGCCGTGGGCGCGGGCGATTCAGGAAAAGGTGCTCAAAAGGCAGATGCCGCCGTGGCACATCGATCGGAACATCGGCATCAACAAGTTCAAGGACGACCCGTCGCTGACCGACGCGGAAATTGCAACCATATCGGGGTGGGTCGAGCATGGCGCTCCAGAGGGCTCTTCGGCCGACATGCCTCCACCGCGTCGGTTCACCGACTTGGACAAGTGGCACATGGGCAACCCGGATATCGTGGTTTCTATGTCCAAGCCTTATCTGTTGCGGGCGAAGGGCGGCGATGAGTACTACGATGTGGACGTCGACCCGGGGTTCACCGAAGACGTTTACATCCAGGCGTTGGAGACGAAACCGGACTCGGGCTACAAGGTTGTCCACCACTGCACGACGAATCTGATCGAGGATCCGGTGGACGACCCGGTTGGTCTCTTCCTGAACGAATACGCTGTGGGGAAGAACGCGGACATTTTTCCGAATAATTCCGGCCGTCTGATCAAAGCGGGCTCGAAGATCCATTTCAATATCCATCTGCATCCGGATGGCGAAGCGACTCCCGTGCAGATGTCGCTGGCGCTCAAGCTTTATCCGAAGGGAGTGGTGCCGAAGTACATCGCGTTCACGCAACATATGGGAGACTCGGCCGATCTGGATCTGCCTGCAGGCCAGATTACGCGCAGCGACGGCTACTTCCGCTTACCGAGGCCCGCGGTGCTCACTGCGTTCCAGCCGCACTTTCATTTCCGGGGCAAGGCCCAGTGCATGGAGGCGATCTACCCGGACGTCCGGGCGGACTCGGCGCGGCCCGGCCCGGCGCGCAGCGACACGCTTAGTTGCGTGAGCGACTACCAGTTCGGATGGAGCATCACCTACAATTACGCCGACGAGGTGTCTCCGCTCTTACCCGCCGGGACGGTAATTCATGTGACCACCTGGCACGATAACTCGGACAGGAATCCGCACAACCCGAATCCGAAAAACTGGGTAGGAAGCGGTCAGCGGACCAACGATGAGATGGGTTTCGCCTGGGTCAGCCTGTACTATCTCGATGAGGCCGATTACCAGCAGCGTCTGGAAGCCCGAAAGAAAGGTATTTCAGAGCCGCGACCGTGAGGGAGCCGGATGTAAGGACCGCCATTCTTGCCATCCTGCTCGTAAGTAATGCGGGGGCGCAGAATCTGCCGCCCACTTACATACCTCAGGAGAAGTTCGCACGGGGGCAAGATGTGGTGCCCTCTTACGATGGTTTCCTTAAGAACGCGGACGGCACTTTCACTATGGTTTTCGGGTATATGAACCGGAATTATGAGGAGGAACTCGTCATTCCGACAGGTCCGGACAACAAGCTGGAACCGGGAATGGCGGATCAGGGGCAACCTACTTACTTCCTTCCGAGAAGACACGCTTGGGTGTTTCGAGTCAAGGTGCCGGCGGATTGGGGTAACAAAGAGTTGGTGTGGACGATCACCTCGCACGGACGCACCGAGAAGGCGTATGGCAGTCTGCAATCGGACGAAGAAATCATCGAGCGGCTTATCATGACTCGGGGCAATTTGAGTCCTGGGCTGGACGACCCGAATCAGCCTCCTTCCGTGTCCGTTTCTCCGGTTTCGGAAGCAAGTACGGGCGGCCCTTTATCTTTAACCGCGCTGGTTTCCGACGACGGATTGCCGAAGCCGCGGGTACCGAAGGCTGCTCCGGCCGCGGCGCAGGGAACGGCGCAAACGAACACTTCAACCGCGCGTCCCAGACTCGGACTGAATGTTACCTGGTTCGAATATCGCGGGCCGGGAAAGGTGACATTTGACGATGCCGGTCCCATCCTTGTCGGCAACGGCCAAGCTGTCACCAGGGCGCACTTCACGGTGCCTGGTACCTATGTATTGCGGGCAACCGCCAATGATGGGGAGCTGCAGACCACCAACGATGTTACGATCAACGTCACCGGAAAATAGATAAGAGATATAAAAGAGGTGCTATGCGATTACTTCCCGCGATACTCCTGCTGGCTATAACGACGCTTCCGGTTGCCGCGCAGTCCGGCGCGAAAAACGGAGAGTGGCCGACTTACGGAGGAGACCTGGGGAACACCCGGTATTCGCCGCTGGACCAGATCAACGCCGCCAACTTCAACAAGCTGGAAGTCGCCTGGCGCTTCAAGACCGACCATGAGGGCCCGCGGCCCGAGTATCAATACGAATCGACTCCGCTCATGGTTCACGGAGTGCTTTATACAACGGCGGGCTCGCGGCGCGCTGTGATCGCGCTCGACGCTCTCACGGGCGAATTACTTTGGACGCATAGCGAGATCGAGGGCGCTCGCGGGACGGCTGCGCCCCGGCAACTTTCCGGGCGCGGCCTGGCGTATTGGACCGACGGTAGGGAGGAACGAATACTTTACGTCACCCCAGGCTACCGGCTTATCGCGCTGGACGCGAAGACCGGCGGTCTGGTCGCTGGTTTCGGCAAGAATGGCGTGGTCGATCTGAAGCTGGACGACGATCAGGAGATCGATCTTGTGAACGGGGAGGTAGGACTTCACGCAACGCCGGTGGTTGCCCGCAACGTGGTGATCGTCGGGGCCGCTCATAAGACGGGGGCCAATCCGAAAAGTAAGGCCAATGTGAAAGGCTATGTTCGTGGATTCGACGTGAGGACGGGTAAGCGCCTTTGGATCTTTCACACGATTCCCAGGCCGGGTGAGTACGGCATCGATACCTGGCTAAACGATTCCTGGTCCTATACCGGAAATACCGGTGTGTGGGGGCAGATCTCCGTCGACGAAGAACTCGGTCTGGTATATCTGCCGGTTGAACTTCCGACAGGCGATTACTTCGGGGCCAATCGGCCGGGCAATAACTTATTCGGGGAGACGCTGCTTGCGGTCGATCTCCAAACAGGTAAGAGAAAGTGGCACTACCAGCTTGTGCATCACGGGCTGTGGGATATGGACATTCCCTGTGCCCCAATCCTCACTGACATCACGATTAACGGGCGCACGATCAAAGCGGTGGCGCAGCCGACGAAGCAAGCTTACATGTATGTGTTCGACCGGGCTACAGGCAAGCCGATCTGGCCGATTGAAGAGAAGCCGGTCACCAAAGGCGATGTGCCTGGCGAATGGTACTCGCCCACGCAACCGACTCCGACAAAGCCGCCGGCTTACGACCGGCAGGGCGTTTCTGTCGACGATCTTATCGATTTCACGCCGGAGTTACGTGCGGAAGCTGTAAAGCTTGTATCGCGCTATAAGCTGGGGCCGATGTTCGATCCGCCGCTGGTCAGCAAGCTGGAGGGCCCGCTTGCCATGCTTCATCTACCATCGGCGACGGGTGGGACGAACTGGCCGGGAGGCTCTTACGATCCTGAGACCCACATCTCGTATGTGTTTTCACAGACTAATGTTTCGGCGCTGGGACTGGTGCCGCCTCCGAGCCCGGATATCTCGACGATGGCTTATATTTCCGGGACTGCATTGACCGGGGCGAGGCTCACTGGCGGTTCCGGCTCCGCCAACGCGGCTCCTGCCGCTGAAGGCGCCGGAGGTGGCCTGACGGTGCAGGGGCTGCCGCTGATCAAGCCGCCTTACGGGCGCATCACCGCGATCGACTTAAACAAGGGTGAAATCCTCTGGCAGGTTGCGCATGGCGACACACCCGATAACATCCGCAACAATCCCGCGCTCAAGGGAGTTAATATTCCGCGCACCGGCAGGTCGGGGATTATCGGCACTCTGGTGACGAAGACGTTGGTGGTTGCGGGCGAGGCCGGGACAGTCACCACACCGAACGGGCAGCGCGGCGCGATGCTTCGGGCGTACGACAAGGCCACGGGAAGCGAGGTGGGCGCCGTTTACATGTCCGCGCCGCAGAGCGGTTCGCCGATGACCTATATGCTCAACGGGAAGCAGTACATCGTGGTCGCGATCAGCGGCGGCACTTACTCCGGCGAACTGGTGGCTTACAGATTGCCGAACCAACAACAGTAGATTAGAAATGGCGGAGGAAGAGGGATTCGAACCCCCGAGAGCCTTTCGACTCTAACGGTTTTCAAGACCGGCGCATTCAACCGCTCTGCCATTCCTCCACTTGTATTTTACTTCGTGCAGATCGCGGTAACGAAGCGGCCGTCCGCGCTCGGGATCTCACCCATGATCTTCATCCCGGCGTGTTTGGTAACCAGCCAGCGAAAAGCCTCGCGGGTGAAGCGGTAGCGGAAGTTCAGGAAGAAGCGTTCCCCGCGCTCGACATGGATTTCACGGCCACTCGCCTTGATGGTAAGATCGCGCGCAGGCTGAAACTGCCGGGTCATCAGATGGAGACCCGCGTGGCGGTCATCTTTGTTCTCTACGAATTTGAGCTCACCATCTTCGGGCAGAATTCCGGCGCTCGCGAGGGGTGCGAGAACGAAGCTCTTCTGAGCTTCAGTTGGCCCCGAGTCGTCTTCAGAGTCGATCCGGACGTCGACGATCAGAATGTCACCCTTGTGAAGACACCCAGCCACGTGTTTCATCTGATCCAGCGGGTCGAAGCCGCCCAGTGTATTTCCAACCATGAGAAACAGCCGGGGCGCTTCGCTCACGTCCGCCGCGAGAAGGAGATGGACAGGGCTTGAAATATCCGCTTTGAGGCCGAGCGCTTCGCAGTCGTCGTCTTCGGCGCCGGCACAAGCGGTCTCCAGCAGGGTCTGGCTCGCGTCCACGGGATAGTACTTAACTTCGGGGCCGGAGTTGTGCAGAGCCCTGAGGATGACGCGATCCTTCGATCCGTCGCCGGCTCCGAAGCTGATTATGGGAACACGTTTTCCGAAGGGCTTGGTCAATTCCGCGGCCTTCAACGCCAGCGCATCCCAAGTTTGGCGGAGACTTTCGCCGGAGACCGCGGAAAGGTCTTTCCATGCGCGCACCGACAGCGGAGTCCAGTAGAAGAATTTCTCAGGAAGATCCCGCGCTTCCATCGCCTCGGCAAACTCGTCGGCTATCTCCGCTTCGGTGAGCAGGACCTCAATATTCATGCTGTACTGCGTCGTCTATTTCTTGTTTTCGCCGAGAACGGCTTTTACGCGAGTGTGCAGGCGGCTCTTGTAACGCGCCGCTGTACCGCTCTTAATGTAGCCTTTGCGCGCCGCTTTGTCGACCAGTGAGAATGTGGCCGCCATGACGGTTTTGACATCGGCCGCGGCGGGCGCTTTGGACGCAAGGGTCTGGCGCATTGCGCGGATCTGGTGACGCAGGCGCGTCTTTGCAAAACGATTAAATTCCGTGCGCCGTTCGGTCTGCCGGACACGCTTCAGTGCACCGTAGGTATTCGCCATCTATGTTTCTGATCCTCTTGAGTAAACTCGACTTTTAAGGATAACACGGTCGCTTGGTAGAAGAATCAAAGCATAGCGTGGGGCAGAACTTCCAGGCACGAGTTTACGTATTGGTAGTTCAGGTGGGTGCAAAATGCTGAAATTCCTGATCTGGTGCCTTCTCTTCGTGATGTGCTGGCCGCTCGCCCTGGCCGCGCTCGTGCTTTACCCCATCCTGTGGTTGCTCCTGCTGCCATTCCGGATTGTGGGGATTGCGGTCGGGTCGGTGCTTGCGCTGGTATGGGCTTTGGTGGTGCTGCCCGTCAGAGTTATAGAAAAGGTTGTTTAGGAGGACGGGATGGACAAGGGAAAAATGAAAACATTCTTCGAAGAGATCAAAGTCCTGGGCAACGAGCTGGTGGACAAAGTGAAGGCGCTGATTCACGAGGGCAACGTCCGGCGGATCATCATCAAGAATGAGCAGGGGCAGACGTTTGTCGAGATACCGGTGAGCGTGGCCGCGGTGGGAGCGGTGTTTGCGCCGGTTCTCGCGGCCGTGGGTGCGCTTGCGGCGATGGCGGCGAAATTCACGATCGTGGTGGAGAAAGCACGCGAAGACGAAACTCCGGGAGCGGGCGGCGCGGGATAGTCGCGCGACTGCACCCGGCGAATTTCGCGGCTGTAAACTAAAGGAAATCAGAAAAAGGGCCCTTAGCTCAATGGTTAGAGCAGCGGACTCATAATCCGTTGGTTGTAGGTTCAAATCCTACAGGGCCCACCAGGTTTACGAAAGGCGGTTCCATGCGTATCGGCCTGACCCTAGCGGCGCTGCTCCTGCTTGCCTGCGCAGCCTTGGCGCAGAGGTTTGGGGGATTGAGGTTTCAGGGCCATGATGAAGGTCCGACGCCCGTCTTTCCGTCTAAAGCGGAGTTCCATTTCATTCGTGTGGAGTATACCGACCTCCCCGAATTCCATCGCGGTTTCGGATTCTCATCACGTAACGGCCGGGGAGATGGCTGGTGGCTGGTGGACTGGCCGGATGCCGACGAGCATTTTTCCACTGGCGTTCAGCGGCTGACCAGGGTGGACACCGGGGAACCGCTGCATATGAGCCTGACCGACGACCGGCTTTTCGACAATCCCTGGATCTATGCGACACAAACCGGATGGTGGGGCTTGAACAGCGCGGAGATCGCCCGGTTGAAAGAGTACCTGCTGCGAGGCGGATTTCTCATGGTGGACGATTTCTGGGGTCCCGATCCCGAGCAGTGGGAAGTATTCAGGGAAACGATGCAGAGAGTGATGCCCAACAAACCCATTTCGGATATCGCAATGGGCGATTCGGTGATGCACGTTCTCTACGATATTCAGCAAAAGGACCTTTCTTTCATCCCAGGCACACGCCACTTGCGGAGAGGCGCGGGAGGAACGGTGGTGGTGCAGCAACCGTTCGGAACCCAGCCGGCATGGCGCGCCATGTACGACGATAAGAACCGGATGAATGTCGCGGTCAATTACAACACCGATATCGGCGATGCCTGGGAATACGCCGATGCTCCGGAGTACCCGGAGCATATGACCGCGCTGGCCTACCGGTACGGGATCAACTATCTGGTTTACTCGATGACGCACTGACCAGGTCAGGCGCCGAGAAACGCGGGAGCGGAATCCGATAGCATGGGGAAAGCGATGAAAAAGCAGATCGTGCCCGCGCTGTTGGCGGCGGCGTTCACCCTCGGCGCGGCGGAGGTTCCGCCGGACGCCAGGACATTCGCGCTGGTGGTCGGCATCTCGAAGTACCAGAAGCTTCCGCAGGATCTTTGGCTGCAGTATCCGGACGCGGATGCGAGGGCGCTCGGCCGGCACCTGGCCAGTGCGCGGGGAGGCGGAGTTCCGGCGGATCAGATGCTGGTGCTCACCAACGAGCAAGCCACCACGGCGGCTTTGAGAGGCGCTTTCCAGACCTTTCTGAAAACGCGCCCAGGGCGGAACGACACCGTCTATATACTGATCGCCGGCCATGGCACTGTTGACAGCAGCGGCGCTTACATTCTGACTTGGGACAGCGATCCGGAAAACCTCGCCGGCACCGCGCTGCCGATGGCGGAACTGCACTCCGTGGTGGAGGAAGCACTGCTGAAAGTTGGCCACGTGATCCTGCTGGCGGATGTCTGCCGGGCCGCGACCATTGCGGGCCAGAAGACGACTGCGCTCGGCGGCGTCGTGGAGCAGATCGGCGAAGCCCCCGGCGAACTGCTGGGTTTAATGGCCGCGCGGCCGAAAGAGCTTTCCCTGGAAGGACCCGAGTTCGGCGGGGGCCACGGGGCGTTCACATGGTCGGTATTGAAGGGTCTCGAAGGGGCTGCCGACAGTGATCGCGACGGCTTCGTCACGGCGGGAGAACTGATCGATTTCGTCAGCGCCGACGTTCCAGGCCTTACGCGAAACAAACAGCATCCTCGCGACTTCGGCAATATGGAAAATGCGACGAAGCTTTCGGATCTTTCGAAGCCGGGAACCGCTCCTCAGTAGCCGGAATTTCCCCTCACTTACGTTTGGGGTTATGAGCCAGCCGACAGCGCCAGCAGCGTTTCGATGGCGATCCGCTTCTTCGGCGTCCGCGAATAGGTCTGCGGGTGAGCTTTTTGCAACTGGAAAAAAGGTTCCAGACGCAGCAGCGCGTTCTCCAGGCTGGACCGAATGTGTCCGCGCATGGCGTCGCATGCGGCTGCAGGATCGCCGGCTACCAGCACTTTCATCAGATTCTCGTGGTGCGACGGCGGATTTCCCGGCGCTGAAGCCCGCGTGGCGCAGAGCCAGGTGGAAGCGAGCGCCGATGTCCGGCCGATGGCATCCGCCAACGCAGGGCAGCGCGCGCACTCGGCAATGCGACGGTGCAGCTTTTCGTGGAGATCCAAATAGACGAAGCGATTTCCGTCGGACTGCACGGACAGCGAGTCGACCCGCAGCGCCAGTTTCATCAATTCCGTGCGTTCATCGCGGGTGGCGTACGCCGCGAAAAGCATCGCGGCTTGGGATTCCAGCGCTTCCCGGACCACGTAGTGCCCCTCCACATCGGGACGCGTGGGCACCCGCACGCGCGTGCCAGCGCGTGGCCGGCTTTCGAGCAGCCCTTCATGCTCCAGACGCAATAGCGCTTCGGAAACAGGGAGGAAACTCATACCCAGCTCGGCGGCAACTTTGCGGCGGGAAATCACCTGGCCGATGGCGAGTTCTCCCTTCAGTATCCGTTCGCGCACCGTCACATAGGCTTCGCCTGCCAAGCCGTTGTTCTCGGAGGATTTTCGCGCCCGATCGGCCCTTGCGCCCATGACATTCAGTGTAGGCACGCGACCATGCCGGGGAACCGGCAAAATGGCGTCAAATCATTGCTTTGTAAATACTTTAGATAGTACCTATGAGCTTCCAGTAGCCAGCTGCGATTGCCAATGTAATCAGCACTGCCACCGCGTAAGTGTTCGCCAAACGGACGCGCTGGCCCGCCGTGAACGCTTCCCCGCCTGTCAAACCATCGCCCATCGCCAGCCAGAAGTTCTGGTAAAGCATCCAGAACGGCACGGAAGCGATAATAATCGGCGCCATCAGGACGATGGGCGGTATACCGGCCGCGTTGGTGAGATCCACAACGGACAGAAACAGAACTGAAATGGCGATGAAACTTGAGGGATCGAGGAAGCGGAGCGCATACATCGCCAGGGCCATGACGATGGTCAGAAGGATGACGTTCGCGGTGAGCTGGTGAACCACGGGCACGAAAAACCCGGCAATCCAGTCCGTGACCTTGTATTCCTGAATCACGTTGGCAAGCCCGAAAATGCCGCCGATGAAGAGAAGCAATGGCCACGACACGCCGGTCGAGATCTCGTGATCTTTCAAGATTCCCGAGAAGGCGAAAACGGCGACAGCAATCATGCCTACGAGAAAGCTGGGGAGGTGGTGGTAAGAATCCGTGGTCCAGAACACGATGGAAAACACTACGACGAGACCGGTGATCAGCTCCGGGCGCTGAAACGAGCCGAGTGCCCGCAGCCGGTCCCTCGCAAATGTCGGGTTGGCAGCAAGCGGGGCTTCGGGCCGCAGCACAATCGGGTTTACGATCAGGATCAGAATGCAGAGGAGCAGGGTGGGGAACGTCAGCACCTGAGCATAACCCAGCCAGGTCAGCGGCAGATGTTTGGCTTCGAAGGATGCGGCGACGACCGGTCCCGACAATGAACCGTAGAGAAAGGCGACGCCCGGGATTACCGCCATCTCGACCGTCGTGAGAATGATGAGCGCGGAACCGCGGCTGCGCTTCTCCAGTCCCAGCGACTGCACGAGCGCCCATGCGACCGGCACCATGATGGCCGTTCGAACTGTCATTGAAGGAATCCCCAGCGCCAGAATGAATCCGATCACAAAGAAGGCGGTCAGGATTCCGCGATAGCTGCCGGGAAACAGAGACAGGATGTAGTAGGAAATCCGCTCCGCGAGCCCCGTCTTTTTCATAGCGAAACCGTAGAAGAGCACTGTCAGCAGTACCCAGAAAGCGCCTCCGCCGAAGCCGCTCAGAACGAGCGGCACCTTGACGCCGGCGAGCAGCAGCAGCCCCATCATCAGGATTGAGGCGATTCCGTTATTGATGACCTGAGAGGCCCAAAGAACGGCGGTGAACGCCGTGATGCCGAGGACCAGCTGCGCGATGCGCGAGAGTCCATGGGGCGTCGGCAAGGCGACGATCGCAAGGCCAACGGCGATGGCAATCGCAACGATGATCCACTGCTTTGTCGATGGGCCGGCCATTGTGGCAGACGGGGGCGCGGCAGGCTTGGGGATGCTTTGCGTGCTCATAGTTGGGTGGTCGCTCGAACAGGCAGTTTATCGCATATCGCGGTGGTGGGCTGAAGACCACCCGAGCAGCCCCGTGAATCACTGACGCCGGCGTGTCCCTCGCAGGCAGCGAGCGGCACGCATTTGATAAGCGAGGCACCCTCAGGGCATGGCGCCTCAAAACACTGAATCCCGGCCTTACTGGACCGCGATCGTCACGGTGTTGGACGAGACGCTCCCCGCACTGATCACAACGGGTATGGCGTTTCCCGGAGCTACGCCCAGCGGTACCACGGCATTCACCTGATAGAGGCCCGCGAAGCTGGGCGCCAATCCCGAGTAACTCACAACGGCCCCGATGCCGCCGATGGTGACCGTCGGCATTGTAAGGGTTGTGGAGAGCGGACTGGATCCAGCGGCAACCCCGGTCGCGGGCTGATTGGTAACGGCTCCGAGGCCCGTGCAGAAGATGGAAATATAAGCCCCGCGCGAGACTGGGGTACCGACCGCGGCGAGCTGGGCAGTGGGGGCGATCAGAACCGCTCCCTGCCCCGCGCCCGTTGCGTTCATCGTGAAGATACCGGGGGCAAAGGGCACGATAGGCACCATCTCACCGACGGAAGCGCTGCCATTAACCGTCGCCACGACCGAAGCTTGAGTCTGACCCGTCATTTCCCAGGGGATTTGCAGGTTCACCTGACCGGGCATCGCGAAAAAGAGGGGCGCATCTATCCCGCCGATCGTGAAACTGCTTTGGGCCAGCGTCATGGGCAATGGAGTAGGCACCATGGAAGCGGCCTGCCCGATGGAAAGATTGCTGCCGAAGACACCGGCGATGCTGCCTGCGGCAACCGGCGTCACAAAGCTGGCGCCGTTGACCGTGCCGGCCGGCTGGATGACGGGTGAAGAAGAAGTGATCGCCCCCGCGCCGGTTGTAAAGCTCCAAACATAGTTACCGGCCAGGGCATTGCCCGCGAGGTCCTGGGCGCCGTTTGTAATCGTGGCGGTATATGCGGTATCAGGGGCGAGACTGCTCGACGGCGCAAGAGTCGCCGTGGTCCCAATGTAGGTAACCGTTCCCGATACGGGCGTGGCGCCTTGTTGCAGGGTAAAGGTTGCACTGGTGATCGTTAAAGGATTCATCGGCCCGCTGAATGTCGCGGCGATGTCGCTTCCAGTAGCCACACCCAACGCGCCATTAGCCGGAGTCGTGGAGATTACGGTCGGAGCACTGGTATTTGTACTCGAACCGGCGGTGAAGCTCCATATGTAGTTGCCGGCGAGAGCGTTTCCCGCCAGATCCTTTGCCCCGCTTGTAACGGTGGCAGTATATGCGGCGCCTGGAATGAGACCGCTCGACGGTGCAAAGGTCGCTGTTACGCCAACGTAGCTCACCGTGCCCGAAACAGAAGTGATCCCCTGCATCAGCGTAAAGGTCGAGGCGGAAATGGTGGATGGATCCATCGCTTCGCTAAAAGTCGCCGAGAGTCTGTTGCCAACCGGCACGCCGCTGGCTCCAGTGGCGGGGACTGTAGAAATAACAGTAGGCAGAGTAGTGCTGGTGGACGCACCTGTTGTAAAGCTCCATACGTAGTTACCCGCCAAAGCATTTCCAGCCAGATCTTCGGCGCCGGTTGTAATCGTGGCTGTAAACGTTTTCAGGGGCGCGAGAGCGGATGCCGGAGTGAAGGTCGCAGTCGTACCAACATAGGTCACTACGCCCGAGACCGGCGCCGTTCCCTGCGCGATGGTGAAGGTGGAGGCGGTGATTGTGGAGGGATTCATCGCCGTGCTGAAAGTTGCGGAGAGCTTGCTGCCGACCGGCACCCCCGTGGCCCCATTGGCTGGCGCGGTGGAAGTAACTGCCGGTGCCGTTGGAGCTACCGGAACGGTGGTGCTGCTCCCGCCGCCGGTATCGATGCTGACCGCGCCGCCTATTGCCAGCGCTCTGCCCGAAATCGTGGAGCCGGTGAGGAGCGAGATGGAGACGGCGGCCAATATGTTTCCCTGAAAGACGGAAGTCGTTCCAATGGTCGCCGAACTTCCAACCTGCCAGAAGACGTTGGCGGCGTTGGCTCCATTGGCGAGGATCACCTGACGGCCGGATGTTGTGGTCAGCGTCGAAGCAATCTGGAAAATCCAGACGGCGTTCGCGTTGCCCTGTGCGTCAAGCGTGAGATTCCCCGACGATATGGAAAGGGACGAGGTGGATTTATAGAGGCCGGGTGCGAGGGTCTGCCCGCCTATGTTTCCCGAGACTGTGGCAGGGGCCAGCGACCTTCCCGCGGCGTCATTATATGCGGTAGTAAGGTCACTTTGGGCTTGGGCCGCGACGGGACCACCTGCATACACTGTCCCGTTGACTGTTACGGCCGGAGTACCCGGTATATAAGCCGTACCAGGAAATATCCCGATATTTCCGGTAATAGTGCCACCACCCGTGACGGTGACAGTGGTGCCGGCCAGCACCGCGAATGTGGAGTCCGATCTGAGGTTGACCGCCGCTTGCTGCGCAGTGGCGGTTACTGCCGTCAGGCAAACTCCAAGAGACAGGGATATAACGAACGCGCTGAACTTCTTCATTTGACACATCTTTCCTGTAGGAGAAATCTTTTCCGTCGACGCAGCGAAGTAGTTTGCCTGCAGTCGTGCTCGCCGGAAAATCCTAATCAGGATTTTGGGGGGACCTTTTCGTCTTGCACGAGTCAGGCCAATGAGCGGATTTGCTCAGCATGGTTCCGAAGTCGGTTCTGGGGCGCCGAGGTGTCGTCCTGAAAGGCGCATCAGCTCAATTTGCGAATCTGCTTTCGGGCAAGGCGGCTCCATCTGGCTGCGGTTCCCCTGAGATAGGATGGCGCAAGGCTCGCGGCTTCGGTCGCCCGTTCATACATCTCGCGGGCTTCCTTGACTTTTCCAAGGCCTTCCAGCGCTTGCCCATAGTGGAAAAGACCTTCAGGATTGTAAGGTTTTCGCTCAACATACTCCGCCAGCTCATGCCGCGCGTCTTCGAACTGGCGCGCCGAGATGTAAAGAGCGCCGAGCTCCCGAAGTACTTCACTCTGACTATGCTTGTCGTCCTGATTCACGACCGTTTGAAAGTGCAGGAGAGCGTCTTTGAGCCGCCCCTGCTCGCGCGCAATACGGCCCAATTGGAAGTGCGCATCGGTCTGCGAAGGGTCGATGGTCACGGCGTTTTGGAATCGCCGGGCCGCTTCCGTGAATTGCCTGCGCTGCTGGTAAATCAGGCCAAGCTGATACTGCGCCTCGCCATCATGAGGGTTGAGCGCGGAGGCCTCGAGATTGCGGCGAAAGTTCTGGCGGTTCCGTAGTCCCGCTCCCAAGTTGCCGAACTCGCCGCGAAGAAAGAACCAGGCATAGAAAAGGAAAAAGGGAGAAGCGAGCCAGCCCAGCACATAGCGAATGGGATTCCACACAAAATACGCAGCCACCAGCGGAATCCACGATAAGCACACAATGGCGAGGGCAGCCCCGTTGCCCGTTCCGAACACCGTCCGCACGGCGAAGAAAATTAGCACTGCAAAATAGAGACAGGCGATTCCGCTCGCGGCGACGATGAGCCGCGGCAGGAACCACGCAACGAGGAGAAGTGGAAGATTGGCGGCGGCCCACGCGGCGGCGGCGCACGTCAGGGTCGGTGCGTAATCGCGCTGGAAAGCGCTTCCAAAACCACCCGCTATGCGACCGGCCAGGCCGCTGATGGCCAGGATACCGGGAACGTATGCGCCCGCAAGAACAAGCAGCGGGAGGTAGAACGAGAACGGAAGGCTATGTATCGAGTGCCCCAGCAGCCAGGAGATGATGAGCACAGCCGTGCTCGTGAAAATGAGGCTGCCCTGGTCGAGAATATCGCTCATCGCCGCGGCGGGCTGCGAGTAGAGGCGTAATACCAACTTCGTGTCGGCGATCAACATCGATGATTAACAACAGGAAGCATAACAACCTGCCTGGAGACCGCCCTGCGTGCCGACTTTACTTGCGCCAGAGCCTGATTCTCAAGCGGTGGTTCCTGGCGAGTGCGACAACTCCATCCGGTCCGCCCTCCGCAAGCCTCTCGTGCAGGCGCCTGGCGAGTACGCGCCGCGCAATGAGTGCCCGATCGTGGACTTGGGCGGGCGCTATTTCGATTGCCTGTTTCAAGAGCGTTTCGGTCGCGCCATCCGATTTGAGCACTTCTTCTACAAACGCGATCTCGGCTTGTCTCTCGCTTTCGAAACGGTCGAATGCTCCGAGCGAATCCGGCCCGGCGAATTGCCCGTCGTCGAAAGCGACGCAATCGAGCGACGCCTGAACTTGGAGAGTCTTGCGCAGATTAGCCAAATTCATAGGCCCCCGCCGATCGATCTCGTGCGCTCGACGCAGCACCAGATCCGTATAAAGCGGTTCCGCACAGACGAATCGCATCGCGCCCGGCTTGAGGGCAGCCTTCTCGGGATGCCTCAGAGTGTCCGCGTAATGAATCACGGAGTAGGTCCTGGCCTGCGCCCCGACCATATCGAACCGGACGCCCAGCAGCGCCACGGCACGCGAATCGGTGTTCCGTGCGATCACGGAATAGGGTAGCGCGGGTTTCAGCACGGGGTCCGGTTCGCGGCCCAGCAGAGATTCCACCGCTTCTTTGAATCCCGCGGCGTCGGGTCCGATTAAATCCACGCTCGGAACACTACTCGGCTCCACCTGCATTGGGTTCTATGATTGTAGACGAGTGATCGACCACAAGCTGACGGCTCACGTCAAAGCGGGGGGGTGCGCGTCCAAGCTGAGTCCAAAGTTGTTGGACAAAGTGCTGGGCGCGATGCCGCGAATCGCCAATCCGAACGTCCTGGTTGGTTTCGACACGTCCGACGACGCCGGAGTTTATCGATTGAGCGCCGATCTCGCTTTGGTCCAGACGGTCGATTTCTTCACGCCGGTTGTCGACGATCCATTCACCTTCGGCGGCATCGCCGCGGCCAATGCGCTCAGCGACGTTTACGCCATGGGCGGCTCGCCGATTTCCTCTCTTTCGGTGGTCGCTTTCCCGGCGAATGGAGATACGGACGTGTTGGAAGCGATCCTGCTCGGCGGACTCGAAAAGATGCGTGAAGCCGGATGCGCGGTGCTTGGCGGGCACAGCGTGGCGGATGCGGAAATCAAGTTCGGCTATGCCGTGACCGGGACGATTCATCCCGATCGCATAAAAAAGAACAGCGGCGCTCGTGCAGGCGACGCATTGGTGTTCACGAAAGCGATCGGCACCGGTGTTATCGGCACGGCGCTGAAGCGCGGCATCAGTCAACCGGCCTGGGTGGAGGCCGCGACTTCTTCGATGCTTACGCTGAACCGCGCGGCATGCCAAGCCATGCTTCAGTTCGACGTGCATGGATGTACGGATGTGACCGGTTTTGGTTTTCTCGGGCACGCGCGAGAAATGGCGATGGGGAGCGGAGTTACTTTGGAAATCGATCCGTCGCGTATTCGGGTGCTTCCGGGCGCGATCGAAGCGGTGCGCGCGGGCGCCATACCCGGCGGCCTCAATAACAACTACGACTTCGCGTCGTGTACGGTTGAGATCACCGATGCGCCGGAGCCGGCGCTGCTCCAACTTCTCTACGACCCGCAAACTTCAGGCGGGCTGCTGATTTCACTTCCCGAAGCGGATGCGGTCGCGCTGGAGAACCTCCTGCCTGGAGCCTGCCGGGTAGGGCGAGTGCTTCCGCGCGATAATAAACCGATCCGTCTGGTATGAACCTGCCTGGCATGAACAACAATCCGGTCATCGTCGCTCTCGACTTCGATTCCGCACGCGTGGCCGACAACCTTGTTGCGTCGCTTGGCGAATCCCAGAGCTTCTATAAAGTCGGGATGGAACTCTACGCCGCCACCAGCATGGATTATGTCCGCGGTCTCGTCGATCGCGGTAAACGCGTATTCCTCGACCTGAAGTATTACGACATCGGCGAAACAGTCAAGCGGGCAGTTGCCGTCGCGGCGCGTTCCGGCGCCGAGTTCCTGACGATTCACGGCGTCGGTCAGGTGATGCGCGCGGCGATTGAAGGCCGGGGAGATTCCGCGATGAAACTGCTGGCGGTCACGGTTCTTACCAGCTTCGACCAGCAGGACGTTCGGGAACTCGGCTACGACTGCGCGCTCGCCGATCTCGTCAGTCAGCGTGTTCGTCTCGCGATGAGGACAGGAGTTGAGGGGATCGTGGGTTCGCCGGTCGAGGCTCGCGCCATCCGAGCCGAGGCGGGATCAGGAGCGATACTCGTCACGCCCGGCGTTCGATCGCGCGGCGTTGCGGCGGGCGATCAGAAACGCGTCGCAACTCCCGCCGAAGCCGTACGCGACGGCGCCGACTACGTGGTGGTTGGCCGCGAAGTGACGCGTGCGACCGATCCGCCCGCCGCGCTCGCAGCCATTCACGCAGAGCTCGATGCTCTGGTGGCGCTGCAAGGGCACCGCTAAGTCCGAGCGCGTGGAACATATCGATCTCTTCCTGACGCATTACGGATACGTCGCGATCTTTGCGCTCCTGACGCTCGGCATCGTCGGCCCGTGGATTCCGGATGAGACTATCCTGGTGCTCTCGGGCATCGCCGTGCATCGCGGCCAGCTTTTGCTCGGCACCACGATCGCCGTAGGATTTGCGGGCAGCCTGTGCGGGATCACGCTCAGCTACACGCTAGGCCGCACGGGCGCGATCTATGCGCTTGAGCGTTTCGATCCCCTCAACCGCTGGGTGGGCCGGCATATGCCGCAAGTGGAGCAGTGGTTTCGACGCTACGGCAAATGGACGCTGTTCTTCGGATATTTCATCGCGGGCGTGCGACACTTCACCGCACTCGCGGCGGGGATGAGCAAAGTCAAGGTCCGCACGTTCATGCTCTATGCGTATCCGGGCGGATTCGTGTGGGTGGTTTGCTTCGTGTCGATCGGTTATTATCTCGGAGCGGAGTGGGAGAGCCTTTCACGGCGGTTCAATCGGGGAGCGCTGATCGCGGTGGGAATCGTCGCTGTTATATCGCTTGCCGGATGGTTTCTGCGGCGAAAGAATCCGATTGGTTGACCGACTCCCTTTGGTCGCGGCTCTGTAGCGCTGTTCATTTACCGATTCGACATGCATTTGCGGAGCCGCGACCTGAGGGAGCCGGTCTAGTCGGGCTTCTTAAGCGCCCCGAAGCCGTCGATCTGAACAAACCGAGCAGACTCCCGTTCCTCCGCGCCTTCTTCCTCGGCTTCCTCGAAGTCGGGCGCAAGAATCGCGAAGATCATATCGAGCTTGTCCTGAAGAACGCTGTTCTGTTCCTCCAGTTGACGGATTCGCTCGAGTAGTTCCTTTTCCGTCGGCATCTCTACTATTGTGCACTCCTTTGCCGAGTCAGCCGGAGATCGGGTCTCCAGCGGCGGGCGCCAATCGGCTCGGTCTCGTCAGGCTGTCAATTGGGACGGCAGTATCGAGAACGATCATGATTTCCCGCGTGGCGTCGTCCGGCGTCCACCGGTTCGGCGATCTTGGCGCAGGTTGGAAAGTTCCCGTTCAACTGCCGCGGTAGTGCCCACAGGAATCTTCGGGATCAGTTCATCAAAGTTCTGCAGCATTCTGCCGCGCTCCCGATCGGTGAGCGGATGGTGAATTTGGTTACCACCATAGAATTACCATAGCGCCCTGTTATCGACGGTCCCGGCCGGGCGGAAGCCCGGCTGCAGGGCCGAAGCCCCGCCCCACGTCTTTAGCCGAGGAAGCCGAGGTTTGCGGTAGGGAAATTGGCGAGATTCGGGAAGACGGTTGCCAGCGCGCTCGATGGGATGCCGAACCAGGAACAAAGCGTTGCGCCGTATTGGTCGATCGACGTGCTGGGAATCCATCGGCCGCGCGTGTCCGTGTCGTCCGGCCCGCCGAGTTCAAACGTTGGGAATTTGCCGTAGATCTGGCCGCCCTGTACCGCGCCGCCAAGCACGAGATGGTGGCTCCCCCAGGCATGGTCGCTTCCGTCGGCGGTAGTTTGCTGAAACGTCCGGCTGAAGTCGGATTCGGTGAAGGTCGTCACATTCTGCGCCATGCCGAGTTCCTGCGTCGCGTCATAGAAAGCGGACAGCGCCGGGCTTAGTTGCGGGTAGAGATTGTTGTGAGTTGAGAGCTCGGTCGCGTGCGTATCGAATCCGCCAAGCGTGCAGAAGAAAATCTGCCGGCGCATCCCGAGATAGGACTGCACCTGAATGATCTGGGCGACTTGCTTCAATTGGGCGCCGATTGCCGTGGAAGGAAATATGGTGTTCAGGGTCGTCCCCTTTGCAAGCGCGGACGCAAGGGCCGACGCGTCGCTCATGCTGTGGGAGAGTGTGTTGTTCGCTGCCTGCACCAGCGATACGCCGGTTTCAGTCAATAAGCTGTCAACGGCACTCAAGCGTGCTTGAGACGCCGCGGAACTATTGAATCCCGACAATTGCAGCGACTGTCCCGGCGCCAGCGCCACGGGTTGAGTTGAGACTCCCGCTCCCTCAATGGTGTTACCCGCGACCGAGAAGAACGCCGGAAAGCCGGATGAATTCATGTTTTGCGATGCCACATAATCCGCCGCGCGTCCGGCCCATCCGGTAGCGCTATGGCCCTGCGCGATGGAAGTCTGCCAGGCGAGTTGCTGGTCCGAATGCGAAAACAGGTTCAGCGGAACAGGGGCTTGCTGATTCTGATACTGAGCACGCGTCAGCGGCTGCACGAGCGCGCCTGTATTCGCGACCACCGCGAGTTCCTTGCTCGAAAAGAGGCTGGCGACTTCGGCGAGTTTGGAATGGAAGCCGTATGGCGCACCGGAAACGCTCGTGACCGGCGTGATTTCGCTGGTGGTCAGAGCCAGGCTTCCGCGGATCGACTGATACGCGCTGTAGCTCGCATCGTCCATCGGGATCACAGTATTGTTTGAATCGTTGCCGCCGAGCAGGAAAACGCAGACTAATGCCCGGTAGTCGGGCCCACTCTGGGCCAGCGCCGGCAGCATGCCGAAAGGGCGCAGCGCCAGCGAACCCACCGTTGCCGTTCCGATGCGAATAAATCCCCTGCGTGAAACCATGTGTTCTCTCCGATTCGAATCCGTTACTGAATAGCGTTTATTGAACAACTCCGTACTCGCCCGATGTGAGCACCACATACAGCGCGGCCTGTGCTTTTGCGGTCGGTGTTGTGGCGGCGTTCACGGCACTGGTCGCCGCCTGCTGAAGCGCGGTCGACATCCCGCCGTGCAGAAACACGGAGCCGATGTAGTTGAGCAGGTTAGTCGTGTTACCCGCCTGGTTTATGAAGGGCGTCAGATCGACCGTTGTACTCTTGTCGAGTTTGCCGTAAACAGCGGAATTGACGATATCCGCCCGGTCGGCGACGGTTTGGGTCGAGTAAATCTGGAACTCGGGGCCGAGCAGTCCACTCGCTGTCCGGTACTGCGGTGAGAAATAACTGAACACGCTGGGCGCGGCGAAAAGATCCTCGCCCATTTCGGTGGCGAGGTTCTGAACCGTGCTGGTCGTAGTCAGTGTTGCGTTTAGGCCGCGCAGGATGTTCGTCATGAAGAGAATCGGCTCGCGCAGATGGCCGAAGTTCGAGTTGACCGTTGCCGATGGATCGTCGGCCGCACGGGCTTCCGGGTCCGTCAGTATTGCAGCGACTACCGCCTGAAGGTCTCCGGTGACACCGCTGCCGTTGTTCGTGAAGACTTGCGAAACACGATGTACATATGCAGGGCTTGGGTTGCTGGTCACCAGGTGCTGGATCAACTGCTGGCTGACGAAGGGCGCCATCGTCGGCTGGCTCATGAGCGCGTCGAGAAGAGAGTCGAGATCCTGCTCCGCGGTTTGGCCGGCGGGAATGGTGACGCTGGCGAAAATCGGTTTGGCGGTTTTGTCATGCTCTGCATCCACGGCAAACATCTGACCCGTGTAATACGCCGGATTATTGGTCTTCGCGGTGGCGCCGGGCGCGGTCGGATACGTCCATCCTGTGAGAACCCTGGCCATGTTAGTCACAATCGCCTGAGTATAAGTAGGCACGGGATTCTTGTTCGCGTCCAGAACCGGGGAGCCATCGGCATTCAATTGATCCAGCCCGAGCGTGAACAACTGCATCAGCTCTCGCGCGTAGTTTTCGTTCGCGGCAGTGTCTTTCGAAGTGTTGGCCTTGTTGTTGTTGGCCATGTTCAGGTAGCGGCCCATGGCTGGGCTAAGCGTGACCGCCTTGATCAGATCGCGATAGTTTCCAAACGCGTTATCGCGAAAGATGCGCCAGTAGGGTGGATAGGCATAGGCCGGGGAAACGCCGGATGTCTGTGAGACAACGAAGATCTGACTGAGAGCGAACGCGACTCGCTGACGGAGTTGGTCCTGGCCGGTGACGGCATTCTGAAAGAACGCCGCCTGGACGGGCGCGAGAGCGTTGTTCGACTTGCCGTCGGAATTCAGGATCGGCTGGTCGGGCAGATCGGAGGTGTTCAATGCGAACTGCGCGTTGAGCCAATTCGAGATCGTTGTGCCTTCCAACTGCGCTACGGAGGATGGAGTTGGTCCCCAAGTGGCCTGGTCCAGAAAGCGGGCGGCAGCGCGTTCCGTTGTTATCAAAGACGTTGCCTGGGCGAATCCCTGAGAAGCAAACAGCGCCAGGGCCGCCAGTGAAAAACAGAACCTCATGCCATAACCAAACACAGTGCGTTCGAAAAGTCGCGGGGCGCAATGCAGGAATTAGCTGTTAACCGCGGTTAACGCTCCTCTCCGGCATACAGGCGGAGAATATCCCTTGAGGCTTGGATGGCCTTATCGCGGAGTAGAGCGGGCTGCAACACCTCAACGTCCGGGCCGAGGCTCAAGGCAAACTGCAGCGCTTCTTCTTCCGCGTCAAATCGCAATCGAATTCGTACGAAATCGCCCGCCTGTTCCTCCGATTCGAGACGCCAGCCGCGATAGCGAACCCAACGCATAACCCCGGCCTTCGCGAGGAACGTCGCGTGGTATTGAGGCAGCTTCTGCCGGAACTCAGCGGCAGATCGCTTCCAGTATTCGGCCAGATCGAAGTCCGATGGCCTGCGCGCGGGGACGTCAATGACTTCCGGTTCTTTGATCCGCGACGCCCGGTACGTCCGCAATTCGCTGTCGCGAGCGGCAATCAGATACCAGGTGCCGCCGCGCGCGACCAGCCCCAGCGGATCGACGATTCTCTCCGCCGCTTCGCAGAGAACGTTCTCATAAAGGAAGCGCACTTGCCTTTCCCGCCACAGTCCGTCGAGCAGCACCGGCAGGCTCGAAGCAGATTCCGAAGCATCCCGCCATCCTCGCGAATCGATGAGCACTCGTTGCTGGACGAACTGCGCGTGCCGACGCACGGCCGCCGGCAAAGAAGCCCGGAGTTTGATCCATGCGCCATCCTGTGCTTGCTTCAATCCCAGGTCGGCCATCAGCTCAGGCGGCCGGGCGAGGAACAGCGATTGAATTTCCGCCGGGGTCATGCCCGTGAGTCTCGTTTGGTATTCCTCGATCAAGCTCCAGCCGCCGCCGGAGCCACGCTCCGCGATAACAGGTACGCCCGCGCCGCTCAGTGCATCCATGTCACGGAGTATCGTGCGCTCGGAGACCTCCAGTTTCCTGGCAAGATCTCCCGCCGTCATTCGCCGATTCACCTGCAACTGGAGCAGGATCGAGAGGAGCCTCTGGGCACGCATTCAATGACTTTCTCAGACAAATATGACATCCGTTGTCAGGAACCTATTTTAAACTCCATCCATGAAGATCAAAAGGCAGCAACCTTTGGCGCGTGCAGTCGCGGTGGTGGCTGGCGCGACGCGTGGAGCGGGACGAGGTATCGCACGCGCACTGGGCGAAGCCGGGGCTTTCGTCTATTGCACAGGCAGGAGCGTGCGCGGCAACCCGTCGCCCTACGGGCGTCCCGAAACCATCGAGGAGACCGCGGAGAGGATCGTCGCGTCTGGCGGCAAGGCTATGGCGATTCGCGTCGACCACACTATCGAAGAAGAGGTTACTGCGATGTTCGAGCGCGTCAACCGTGAGCACGGCCGACTCGATGTGCTGGTGAACAGCGTCGCTGGCGAGGACCCGATGATGGCCCAATGGGCGTCATTTTGGAAGACCGACCTCGCCAACGGTGAGGCCATTCTGCGCCAGGCGTTGCTCTCGCATATCATCACGGCAAAGTACGGCGCGCCACTGATGATTAAGAAACGGCGCGGCTTGATCGTGGAGGTGACCGAAAACGACATCCTCCTCGCCGGGGGAAACGTTCTAACGCAGATTGTGAAGTTCTCGCAGAAAGCGCTGGCGACGATCTGGGCCTCGGACCTCCGAAAACATCGCGTTGCAGCCATCGCCATCACGCCGGGGTTTCTGCGATCCGAAACCATGCTCGAACACTTTGGCGTTACGGAAAAGAACTGGCGCAAGGGCGGGAAGAAGGACAGGAATTTTCTGGAGTCGGAGTCGCCTCTGTTCGTGGGACGAGCGGTGGCCGCGCTGGCCGGCGATCCCAGGGTTCTGGAGCGGTCAGGTCAATTATTCAGCTCCTGGGAACTGGGACGCCAATATGCTCTTAACGACGCCGACGGGCGCCGGCCCGATTGGGGCGCCCTCGACGTCGACTATTCCCAGCTTCCGGCGTCGTTTAAGGATGCGATGAGGGACGCCCTGCAGATTCAATCCGAGTGGTTGAAAGTGCTGTTAAGCCGGACCGAAAAATTCCGCGATTCTTTCCTCAAAAAAGTCTATTCGAAAGCCTGATTCAGGTATTCGAGATTGCGGAGGATGCGGCGCTCGCGGGCCGCGAACGATATCAGCCAGACCGCAGCCAGCAGGATCGTCACGGCGATGCCGAACAAATACGGGCCCAAAGGGAGACGATGAATGGCGAAATCCCAAGAAAGCCACGGGGCAACGATGGCCAGTTGCGCTGCCAGGGACCATCGGCCGATGTGAATGGCGCGCAACTCGCGGAGGCATCGGCGGCGGGATAACTCCAGAAACGCCGCATTCGACTCCTGCATCGCCCGCCATGTGCCGGCCTTGTTCCAGATTGTGAAGCCCGCGGCGGCGGAGGTAGCCGCCCACAGAACCGCGGCCCAAAGAATCCATTCCAACGTTGGCCGGCGGGAAGCGAACCAAGCGGAGAATGCCAATACCGCCGCTCCATACACACACTGGCCGAAAAGAGCGAGACGCATCCGGCGGCGCTTCCGATCCACGAGGCGGCGCAAGTCCGAACGCAGCAGAGGCGCGTCCGGCGACTCGTTCGCAAGCCAGTCGGTCCGCCACCCGGCGAGTTCCAGGTCCATATTCATGGTCGTTCCTCCATATTCAAAGTCGTTCCTCCAGCGGCTTTTCTTCCAATATTCTGCGAAGGGCCTTGCGGGCGCGGTTCAGACGCACGGCGACGTTATTCTCGGTGACACCGAGGACGCCCGCGATCTCAGCTGGCGCCAGATCCTCCAACGCCAACGTGATCACCTGGCGGTAGTTCACCGGCAGGGCGCGAATGGCGGCGAGCAGGGTTTCGCGGCGGCGGCTGTCGATGGCGAGAGCTTCGGGGCTTTTGCGCGGATCGGGAATCTCGGGCAGCTCGCCTTCGCTTTCACGCGACTTGCCGCGCCGCCACACATGCGTCAGACAACGGTTGTGGGCCACGCGAAGAGCGAACGTCTTCTCCGAACAATCGCCGCGAAAGCTCGGCAGAGCTTTCCAGACGGCCACGAGAATTTCCTGTAGTAGATCCTCGCGCGCGTCCGGCCGGAATTCATAGCAAGCGGTCAGACGCACTAAGGCCGGACCGTATGCGGTGAAGATGCGTTCGTACTGTTCCGCCAGAGTACGCCGGTCCACGGAAGTTATCGCGTCGAAACCAGCGACTTCGAGAGTCGAATCACCGGCCCCTGAATCACCGGCCAAAGACCACCTTCTCATTGAGGAGGAGCCGAGCTGTTGCCGCCAGCGCGGCAGCTCCGATCAACATCGTGCATCCCGCGGTAGATAGAAGCCACGCGACATGTGGGACTTCGCCGTGCGTCAGGGCGGAGAGCATGCGCTGTTGCCCCAGCAGGGGCAGGATCGCTATGGCGGCCTGGAGCTGGACAGGGAAAAACTCCGCGAGTATTCCGATCAGCATCGGCGCGAGCAGGGTTACGGAGAGGTAAGAGTTGCCTTCTTTCGGAGTTTGCGCAAACGTGCAGATCAACAGATCGGCGCCGGCGGCGAGCGGAACGAGGGGTGTCGCGACCGCGAACATCCAAAGAAGAGAGCCGGGGTGCATGCGGCCACCCAGCGGAGTTACATACAGGACCGCGAGGGCGCACAGAAGAGTCAGAATCACGCAGCCCAGGCTAAATGCGCACGTGGCGAGAAATTTTCCGAAAACGAGATCGGAAGCCGTGACCGGATTCATCAGCAGTGGCTCGAGGGAGCCGCGTTCGCGTTCACCTGCCATGGTGTCGTTGGCGATGTTCATGGCGCCGGTGAACGCGGTGATGATAAGAAAAGCCGGCAATAGAGCGAGCGCTGTTGGTTGTTTCCAGAGCACTCCGACCAACAAAGGCCCAAGCCAGCAGAACGTCAGCGCCGAAAACAGGGAACGGCGATCGCGCAGGCCATCCCGCACTTCTTTCCGAAAGACGACGAGCCATGCGCGAGCTTTCATGCCGTCAACTCCACGAAGGCTTCTTCCAGGCTCCGCGCATTTCTGGCGCGCATCAGTTCGTCGGGAGATCCCTGGGCCACAACCAGGCCGCGCGCGACCACGATCACCTGATCGCAGATCAGCGAAACTTCCGCCATCAGATGGGAGCACAGCAGCACGCACTTGCCGGCCTCGCGAAGGCGCTCCATCAGAGACCGCAAGGCGCGAGCGCTGTGGACGTCGAGGCCGTTCGCCGGTTCGTCGAGCAGGATGTTCGGCGGGTCGTTGATTATCGCGCGCGCGAGTGCCAGTTTCATGCGCTCTCCCTGGGAAAATCCCTGCGCCCGGCGATCGGCGATTTCGTGCATGTCGAAAAGGTCAAGCAGGAATTGAGTGCGCGGCTTGAGCTCGGCTGCCGACATTCCCCGGAGTTCGCCGAAGTACCAGAGATGTTCGCGCGTGGTGAGGCGCGGATAGTTACCGAGGCCATCGGTGAGCGCCCCAATGCGCCGGCGCGCACTCAGGGCATCGTGCGCGGGGTCGACGCTGTCCACAAGAACCTGGCCGCCATCGGGGTGAAGAAGGCCGGCGATCAGGCGCAGGGTTGTGGTTTTCCCGGAACCGTTGGGTCCCACCAGGCCGGTGATGGCTCCATCTTCAGCGGAGAACGTCAACCCATCCAGCGCGCGGCGGCTGCTAAAGGACTTGCGAAGGCTGTCGATCCGGATCATCGGCTACTATAGTCTCGGTACGACGGGAAAACTTACTGGAATAAATGCGCCTGTCCCCTTTTATAACTAATGCCTGAAAATCCTTTGCTGTCTATAACTTTTCACATACCTTTTGACCAAGTCCGCGCCGAGCACGTCGAGCCGGGGATTCGCGAACTGATCGCGCTGTCGCAGAGCCATATCGACAAAATCGTGCAGGACGGCACACCGAGATCGTTCGATAACACTATGCTGGCGCTGGAGAATTCCACAGAGAATCTCGACTATGCATTGGCCGTAGTCCGGCACCTGGAATCCGTCGCGACCACGCCGGAATTGCGCGCCGCATGGAACGCGGTTGAGCCCGAAGCAAGCGCATTTTATTCGCAGATCCCTTTGAACGAAGGGCTCTGGAAGCAACTGCAAAGCTACTCGACGACAAATGACGCGGGATCTCTTCAGGGAACACGGCGCCGGTCTCTCACCAAGACCCTCGATTCATTCCGCCGACATGGCGCCGAATTGGATTCGGCAGGCAAGAGAAGGATGGGCGAAATCGACGTCGAGCTGTCGAAGATCACGACCAAGTTCTCGGAAAACGTTCTCGATTCCACCAACGCATTTGAACTAATCGTCACGGACGAGGCGAAATTGGCGGGGTTGCCGCCCAGCGCAGTCGCCGCGGCGCGGCAGAGCGCGGAGTCGAAGAAGGCTGAGGGATGGCGCTTTACTCTCCAGGCCCCCAGCTACATCCCCGTCCTTACTTATATGGATAACCGGGAGATTCGCGAAAAAATGTACCGGGCGTTTTCGATGCGCGCAACGGAAGCGGAACGGGACAATCGTCCGCTGCTCAAGCGCATTCTGGAATTGCGCCGCGAAAAGGCGCTCCTGCTGGGATTCCCTGATTTTGCGGACTTTGTTTTGCATGACCGGATGGCCCACAAGGGCGCCCGGGCGATGAAGTTTATTGAGGAGCTGAAAGTCAAAACAGATCCGTTCTTCGCGAAGGAAAATTCCATGCTCGAAGCGTTTGCGGGGCAGAAGATGGAACCTTGGGACATCGGCTACTGGGCCGAGAAGCAGCGGCGGGCGCTATATGACTTCGACGAAGAAGAGCTCCGGCCGTATTTCCCGGCGGAGCGAGTCGTCGAAGGCATGTTCGCCATTGTCGAGCGGCTTTACGGCATCAAAGTGATGCGGCAGACCGGTGTACCGGTGTGGCATCCGGACGTCCGTTATTACGAAGTGCACGATCACGATGGGGTGCTGCTCGGGGCTTTCTACGCCGACTGGTATCCACGGGAATCGAAGCGTGACGGAGCCTGGATGGAAGGTTTTATTACCGGTACTTTCGATTCCGGACACTTCGAGCCGCATCTGGGCTGTATCTGTGGCAACCTGACGCCGCCGATCGGCGACAAGCCGGCCTTGTTGACGCATCGCGAAGTCGAAACCATTTTTCATGAGTTCGGCCACCTGCTGCATCACGTGCTGAGCCGTGTGGAAGTGCGCAGTCTGTCGGGCACGTCGGTCGCCTGGGACTTCGTCGAGCTGCCCAGTCAGATCATGGAGAACTGGTGCTGGGAGCGTGAAGCGCTGGATCTTTTCGCGCGCCATTACCAGACAGGGGAAGCGATTCCCGAGGACCTGTTTCAGAAGATGGTCCGGGCACGCACGTATCGGGGAGCAAACGCGCAGATGCGGCAGCTCGGGTTCGGATTTGTGGATCTCAAGTTGCACCGCGAGTACGATCCGGCGCGCGATGGTGACGTGCTCATCTACGCGCGCGATGTGCTGCAGCCGTTTGCGGCGGCGAAGTTTCCGGAAAACTACGCGATGATTGCTGGATTTACACATTTGTTCTCGAGCCCGGTGGGTTACGGCGCGGGCTACTACTCGTACAAGTGGGCCGAGGTTCTGGACGCGGATGCTTTCACGCGCTTCCGCGACGAGGGCATTTTCAGCCCGGAGGCCGGCGCGGCATTCCGGGAACATATCCTTTCGAAGGGCGACAGCGAGGATCCCGCGGAACTGTACCGCAAGTTCATGGGGCGCGATCCGGATCCGGACGCGTTGCTGCTGCGGTCGGGTTTAGTGGCTTAGAGAATGTCCTTGACAATACTCCTAATTTAGGAGTACTCCTATTAAAGGAGTACAGTCATGGATGAATCCAACCAACTGAAGGATGTTCGTTTTCTGCGAGACGTAGTGGCGCGAACGCAGCCGCCCGCGGTTAACCAATTCTGGTCCGTAACGCTGATGTGGGGGTGCGTGGTCACGATCGGCTTCGTGATCTGTGCGGCGCTGGGTATCGCCGGCAAAATGGCGATCCTCCCGTGGGTGATGCCCGGCTTGATTTTTCTGGTTGCCTGGCCGCTTCATTGGTATCTGCGCCGCAAGGTGCGATCGAGCATCGAGGAAAGCGGCGTGCGCCCGCGATTTCGCCGGGATCTGATGTGGTGCTGGATCAGCATCTCCGGGATGGGCATGCTTTGGACCGCGGGACTGGTCATCTCCGGCGTGATTGCCAGCCACGGGTACCTGCTGATCTTCGCGTGGTGCTCTTTGCTTTTCGTGGGCTACATGATGAACGGCGTTCTGCTCTCCAAAGAGTGGTTTTGGGCGGCCGGAGTCCTGCTCGCATCGCTCATTGCAGCCGTCGTCGCCGGGTTCCTCACGGAGCAAACCGACTTTTACTGGTTTGCAGGTTGGGGTATTCCGGTGGCGTTCCTTTTGGCGGGTATTCTCGGCCGCCGCAATGCGCTGCGTCAGACCGTTCCGGCATGAACGATTCGGCCCTCGACCTGGACGATGCCGTTCTCTCGCGGCCCCGGCTGTCTATTCTTGCGGCTCTGGTGGGAGGCGATGCAGTAGACTTCACCTTTCTCCAGAAGAACCTCGGGATATCGGACGGCAACTTGGGGACACACTTGCGCAAGCTGGAAGAAACGAAATACATTCAATCGAAAAAGGTCTTCGTAAAGCGCAAACCCAAAACTTGGTTTCAGATCACGATGGAAGGCCGTCACGCATTGGAGCGGCTGTTCCGGCAACTTGAGGAAATGCTGGCTCAGTCGAAGTAAGCCGCCTGAAAAGCGGCTGCAGCCAAAATTGGCCGCCCTACAGCCACTGATATCCTTGGCGTAGAGATGTTTCTCAAGATTCTCTCGCATCCGGTTTTCACGAACCTGAATTTTCACATGCCGATGATTGTGGACCTGTCGCATCCGATCGTCATGCTGACGGGTGAGAACGGTTCGGGAAAGTCGACGCTGCTGCACTCGATTCATTACGCGTTGCAGGGCGAGCGGCACGACGGGTATGTTTACAAGCTGGATCGCGGCGGCGTTAAGAAGGGAAAAGTATTTCTCTTCGACGCCGAGCAGCATAACCCGCGGATGCAGCTGGATTTCTTCAAAGACCAGCCGGAGATGATGGAGTTTCTGCAGCTGGCGAGCCATGGCCAGGTGATGCTGGCGATGTTCAAGGAAAACTTTCCCGCGCTCGAACGGGGCACGACGCTGTTGCTGGACGAACCGGAGATGGCGCTTTCCGTTTCCAATCAGCGGCGCGTCTTAAAGATGATGATGGAATTAGTGGATCAGCGCGGCTTCCGGATCGTCTGTGCAACTCATTCCCAGATATTGGTGGACGCGCCCGAAACTTACGTTATCAATCTCGACAATCACGTGAATCGCAACGTGACAACGGAAGCCTTCGGGGTCGAAGGCGCCAGCACGATTCAATAGGAAGCGCTCATGCCGCTGTCGGATTTCGATCCTTTGGTTGCGGAATGGTTTACCAATCGATTTGGAAAGCCGACGGAACCGCAGATCGCAGGCTGGCGGGAGATCCGAACGGGACGCAATGTTCTGATTTCGGCTCCCACCGGATCCGGTAAGACGCTGGCCGCGTTCCTGATTTGTCTCGACGGACTTGTGCGCGCCGCCCGCGCGGACACTCTTGCAACGGAAACGCAGATCCTGTATGTCTCGCCGCTGAAGGCGCTGTCGAACGATGTGCGGAAGAACCTCGACGGTCCGCTTGCCGAGATTGCGGAACTCGCCGCGCTGCGTGGAGTGCCGCTCGCGCCAATCCGGACCGCGGTTCGCACGGGCGATACGCCGGCCGCGGACCGCCAGCGAATGCGCAAAGAAGCGCCACACATTTTGGTAACGACGCCGGAGTCTTTGTTCATTCTGCTGACGGCGGAGAGATCGCGGGAAATGCTGCGCACCGTGCGGACGGTGATTGTGGACGAGATCCACGCGGTCGCGGACGACAAACGCGGATCGCATCTGGCGCTGACGTTGGCGCGGCTCAACGCAGTTGCGAATAAGACTCCCCAAAGGATTGGGCTCTCGGCCACGGTACGACCGATCGAGGAAGTTGCGAGGTATCTCGCGCCGCTCCCTGACGGTCACGGTTCGGCAAAACCAAACCAACCGAACCGTGACCGTGAGGGAGCGGCGGTCATAGACGTCGGGCATCGCAGGGAAATGGATCTGGCAGTCGAGATCACCAACGACGAACTCGGCGCGGTGGCGACCAGCGAGATGTGGGAAGAGATCTACGACCGGCTGGCGGGGCACATTCTCCGCGAGCGCACGACGCTGATCTTCGTCAACACCCGGCGCTTGTCGGAGCGGGTCGCGCATGCCCTGGCTGCGCGTCTCGGCCCTAACGCCGTTCTTCCGCACCATGGGAGCCTGTCGCGAACCCTGCGCCTCGATGCGGAAACGCGACTAAAGAATGGCGAACTACGCGCGGTGGTAGCGACAGCATCGCTCGAACTCGGCATCGATATAGGTACCGTCGATCTGGCGATCCAGATCGGGTCGCCGCGATCGATTGCGGTCGCCCTCCAGCGCATCGGGCGTTCCGGACATTGGGTGGGCGCCAGGCCGCGCGGCATCCTCTTCCCGACGACGCGCGATGAGTTGATCGAATGCGCAGCGATTATCCATGCGATCCGGAACGGTGATCTGGAGCGCATCGACATTCCGCAAAACGCGCTGGACATCCTGGCACAGCAAATCGTCGCGGAGACGTCGTGCCAGGACTGGGGTGAAGCTGAACTCTACGACTTGATCCGCACCGCGTATCCTTATCGCGATCTTTCTTTGAGCGACTACGAGGCAGTGGTGACGATGCTGTCAGAAGGCATAGCAACGTCCCGAGGCCGAAGCGGTTCATTGCTGCATCGGGATCAGGTGAATCACCGGCTGCGCGGCAGGCGTGGCGCAAAACTCGCGGCGATCACTTCGGGTGGCGCGATTCCGGACAGCGCGGCATATGCCGTGATTGCGGAACCCGAGGGCAAGACCGTGGGCACGATTGACGAAGATTTCGCGGTCGAGAGCCTGACGGGCGACGTGTTTTTGCTGGGGACGCATTCGTGGCGAATCCGGCATGTGGGCCAGGGGAAAGTGCGGGTTGAAGATGCGCACGGTGCACAGCCATCGCTGCCGTTCTGGCTGGGCGAGGCGCCGGGCCGATCGGCGGAACTCTCAACCGCAGTCAGCCAGGTCAGAGAACTTTGTGCCACTGGCGGTCTTTGCAGCCAGATGGGGTTAGACGAGGCGGCAGCCCGCCAGGCCATCGCCTACGTCCAGGCGGGCGTGGCCTCCCTGGGAGCATTACCCTCGACCGACACCGTCGTCGCGGAGCGCTTCTTCGACGAGTCCGGCGGGATGCAATTGATCCTGCACGCGCCCTTCGGATCGAGAATCAACCGCGCCTGGGGGCTCGCGCTGCGCAAACGCTTCTGCCGCACATTCAATTTCGAATTGCAGGCGGCGGCTACCGACAACGGCGTCCTAATCTCACTGAGCGAACAGCATGCGTTTCCGCTCGAAACCGTGTTTGAATTTCTGAGCGCCGATACGGTGGAAGACGTTCTGCGGGACGCGCTGCTCGCCGCGCCCATGTTCGGCGTGCGCTGGCGCTGGAACGTGAGCCGTGCCCTCATGATCCTGCGTTTTCGCGGCGGAATGAAGGTGCCTCCGCCGATTCAGCGGATGCGCGCCGAAGATCTGCTGGCTTCCGTCTTCCCCGATCAGGTGGCCTGCGCGGAGAATCTAACCGGGCCGATCCGGATTCCGGACCATCCGCTGGTGAATGAAACCATTTCGAACTGCCTGCACGAAGCGATGGATGTTGAAGGGTTGAAGCGTGTGCTTGAGGGGCTGGAGAACGGGACGATCCGCAGAGTCGCGGTGGACAACCCGATGCCGTCTGTGTTTTCGCACGAGATCCTCAACGCCAATCCGTACGCATTTCTGGACGACGCGCCGCTTGAGGAACGCCGCGCGCGGGCCGTGCAGTTGCGGAGTACGTCGCGCACCGAGGTGGCGAACGGCATTCTGGATGCGTCGGCGATCGATACGGTCTCAAGCGAGGTTTGGCCCGACCCCCGGAATGCGGATGAGGTCCATGATGCGCTGTTGACGTTCATCACGGGTCCGGCGGTCGCGGAATGGCGAGGCTGGTTCGAGGAACTGCGCGCAGCAGGCCGGGCGTTTGCTTTCAAGTCCGAATTCTGGGTTGCCACAGAGCGCAGGGATTCCATCGATGACACGCTAGCCATCGTGCGGGGATGGATGGAGTGCCTCGGTCCGATTACGGCGACGGATCTGGCTGCACGTCTGGCTTTGGATGTTCGCGATATCCGGATCGCTCTGGCAACGCTGGAATCGGAAGGCCAGGTATTCCAGGGGCATTATAGGTTTGGTGGGGTAGGCGGTTCCGCCTGCCATCTTGAAATCGAGTGGTGCAACCGCCGTATCCTGGCGCGCATTCATCACCTGACCCTTGGGCGCTTGCGGCGCGAAATCGCACCGGTTACCGCAGCACAATTCCATCAGTTCCTTTCTCGTTGGCAGCATCTGTCGCCAGGCACGCAGCTGCACGGCGCTGATGGCGCGATGCAGATCGTGCGTCAATTGCAGGGTTTTGAAATCCCGGCATCGGCGTGGGAAGAGAGTATCTTCAGTCGACGGGTCGCTGAGTACAGCGCGGAGAACCTCGACGATCTGTGTCTTTCCGGCGAAGTAGCGTGGGCGCGTCTCTCACCGCATCCAGCGTTACTCGATGCGGATCGGCATGTACGGCCGACGCGCATCGCGCCGATTTCCTTCTTCGCTCGTGAAGACGCCGATTGGCTGATCGACCCGGCGTTCGGTCTGGTAGAGACAGTCGGACTGTCTCACGCCGGGCGGGAAGTCTTCGAAGCGCTATCAACGCACGGGGCGTCCTTCTTTGGGGACTTGGTCCGCGAAACAAAACGGTTGCCAAGTGAGGTGGAGGACGCGCTCTGGGAACTGACGGCCGGAGGCCTTGTAACGGCGGACGGATTCGAAAACCTGCGTTCGTTGATCGATCCAAAGCGGCGGCGCGGCGAAGGACGCGGCCACACGCGCCGGCCGCGTCATGCAGCGGGGCGCTGGGCCCTGGTGACTCGATCGAGTACTGTGATCGCTCCGGACGATCGTGTGAAGAAATTCGCCGGACAATTACTGCTGCGATGGGGTGTGTTGTTCCGCGACCTTCTCGCCCGTGAGACGGTGGCGCCTCCGTGGCGCGATTTGCTGCCGGTGCTGCGGCGGATGGAAGCGCAAGGCGAGATTCGCGGCGGGCGCTTTGTCTCGGGATTCACCGGAGAGCAGTTTGCGCGGCCCGAAGCAATCGATCTACTGCGGGCGGTGCGAAGAGCGGAGGAAACGATCGTCGTGGAAGCAGCACCAGCCGACCCGCTGAACCTCGCAGGGATCATCCTGCCCGGCCCCCGCGTCAGCGCGCTTTCGGTTTTGTAGCACTGGCGATCTTGTCGCCGGTGGGGTTATTTAGTTAAAGGCGCCGACGGCAAGACCGTCGGCGGTACAGCAGCTTCCTTTGCATCGCTTCCAGCGACACAGCCTTGGTTTCCGGATAGACGGTGAGGACCACAAAGAACTGCACCACCATCATGGCCGCGAAGAACACGAACGGAACGCCTCCGGACGAAGCCGCCATCAGAGGAAAAATCCCCGAAATCAGCGCATTCGCGAACCAGTGAGTGAAGCTGCCCAAGCTCTGGCCTTTACCTCTCACACGAGTCGGAAAAACCTCGGCGAGATAAACCCAGATCACCGCCCCTTGCGAGAAAGCGAAAGACGCGATAAAGCCCACCAGCAACCACAGCAGCAGTCCCGTGTGCTTCCCGGTAAAGAAAATCGCGGCTACTCCGGCGAGACACGCGGTCGTTCCTACGGCTCCCGTTAGCAGAAGAAATCGCCGCCCCCAGCGGTCGATCACGGACATCGCAAGCACGGTGAAGAGCAAGTTCGTCGCCCCGATCGCGACCGACTGCACGTCGCCCGAGACCTTACTGAAACCGGCGCGATCGAAGATGTCGTTGAGATAGTAAAGAATCGCGTTAATCCCCGAGAGCTGGTTGAATAAACCGATCGAGACGGCGAGAAAGATCGGAATCCGGTACTTGCGCGAGAATAGCGGCTCCTCAGGTTCGTTACTCATCGACTGCTCGATCTCGCGCAGTTGCTCTTTGTAGTTCTCAATTCCACTGTCGCGAAGAATGTCGCGCGCTTCATCGATCCTCTGCTGCTTGATAAGCCACCGGGGGCTGCGCGGGATCGTGAACAGCATGACCAGGAACAGCGCGGCGGGCGCAGCTGCAACGCCCAACTTCCATCGCCATTCAACCTCGCCCAAACCCAGCGTCCCGATCAGATAGTTGCAAAGGTACGCCATCAGAATCCCGAACACGATGTTGAATTGAAACATGCCGACAAGACGGCCGCGCCACTTCGGCGGTGAAATCTCCGCGATGTACATCGGACCCAGCACCGACGATCCGCCGATTCCGAGTCCGCCGACGAATCGAAAGCCGATCAGCGAATACCAATCCGGAGCGAAAGCGCAGCCGAGCGCGGAGATCATGTAAAGCACAGCCATGACGCGCAGACTGTCACGCCGGCCGAAGCGATCCCCCAGAATTCCGGCGAACATGGCCCCAGGGATGGTGCCGAATAAGGCGCTCGAAACGGTGAGGCCGAGCCCGGTCGCGGTCAGATGATAGAGAGCGGTGAGGCTGCGCGTTGTGCCCGCAATTACGGCAGTGTCGAAACCGAAAAGGAGCCCGCCCAGAGCAGCTGCGATGGCACTCTTGAGGAGAAAATGGTTCGGCCGGCCTGCGCTCACTGGGCCTGTTGCGCTGCTTTCACCTGCTCGGCCCGCCGCA
>Ga0182024_10003293_pt1 | contig 38707 bp, 36 predicted proteins | sample P32metaG_FD_120480 | JGI IMG/M metagenome (GOLD analysis project Ga0182024, IMG submission 120480) | Permafrost microbial communities from Stordalen Mire, Sweden - P3-2 metaG (Illumina Assembly) | ecosystem: Environmental > Terrestrial > Soil > Wetlands > Permafrost | place: Sweden: Stordalen...
CCTCGGGATCCCACGAGCCCGAAAAGGCAAAACGGGTGTACATGGATATGTTTCGGCTACTAGGCTCCTGCGGTCATGGAACGGGATAGGATCAGCGACCGTCGAGGGCCGCGGCATCCGCGAGTGGACCAGGAGCCCGGATGGCCGCGTACACTAAGCGTCGATCTCCTACATGGCAGCAGGCGCTACTCCTTGTGATATGGGGCCTGGTAGTCGGCTACCCATCGTGCGCCGGCGTGACGCACGGAATGGGGGGCGGCGACGTAAGTCGATACCAGGGTTGTATGCTCTTGGTTTCCTCGCCAGCGTCGTGGCCTTCTTCTCGGGGATCGCCAGCTTCGTTTTGATCGCCGTAAAAGCAGTCACCTCACCCTCTGGCTCAGGGCGAGCCACCGCCGGACGACTTCTGGCTTCTCCCGGCGTCATCATCCCATGCTCGGCATCCTCAGCTTTTTCCCGACGCCACAGTCAAACGCGAATCATCCGTTGCCAGCCACGTGACAACGCTTCTCGTCCTTCTTCGCGTGACCCTCCTCGCCGTCATCATTTTCGCCTGCCTTGCTCTGTGGCACCGGAGCGGTCTGCCGCTTACGTCAAGCTACGGGCGATCTTATTGGACTATTGCGGTGCTTACTTCGGTGCTCGGCCAGTTGCCATACGGCGTCGCGCTGATTCGTATTTGGAAGAGACCCGACCGCGAGGGTCTTTCGCTGGCCGTGGCCGCGGGGACTGCTCAAGTTGTAGCTACGTTCTGGGCTGAGTTCGAAAACCATGCGGCTTACCTTCACCCTTGGCCGTGGCTACGCGCTCTGCTCGGCTCGCCGTGGTTGGATTTGCCTGCGTCGGGTGGTGGCGATCGTCCCGGTTGCGGAAAGCTGACGCCGGTCTCCTGATTTCTATTTTTTTGGATTCATCGCCTACCCACTACTCGTACAAATTGTCCTCGTTATTCTGTCTTCCCACATGCGCGCAAGGTAGGAAGCTGGCGATCCCTGAGAGGAAGCCCGCGTTTTGCGCCGGGTGCGTCGTGACTCCTGCATTGACCTCGGGAGAAAACTTATCCAGAATGCAATGACCATGAAAAATGCCTTTGCTGGAAAGTCATTTGCAGTTCTGGGCGCCGGAAAGATGGGTGCTACGTTGATTCGTGCGTACCGCGCGCAACGCTTGGTTTCTCCGGGGCAGGTGGTGGCGACTGTGGCGCACGCCGAACGTGCCCGGACGCTGACCGAATCGCTGGGCATCAAGGTGACCACCGATAATCGCGAGGCGGCGGCGAAGGCAGACGTCATCCTGCTATGCGTGAAGCCGCAGGTGATGCGCGTGGTGCTGGAAGAGATTCGTCCGGTAATGAATGCGAGGAAGCTTTTGATCTCGGTGGCGGCTTCGGTGCACACCCAGGCGATTGAGAGTGCGCTGCAATCGGAAACGCCGGTGGTGCGCGCGATGCCCAATACGCCTTGCTCGGTGGGCGCGGGCATGACTGGCATTTGCAAAGGCCGGTTTGCGCGTCCGAGCGACCTCGATTTGGCGCGAGCGCTATTCGAAGCGGTAGGGCGCACGGTGGTAGTGGACGAGAAGCTCATGGATGCGGTTACCGGGCTTTCGGCCAGCGGCCCGGCGTTCGCCTTCATCATTTTGGAGTCGTTCGCGGAAGCTGGGGTGAAGGTTGGGTTGCCCCGCGATGTGGCTACGTTGCTCGCTTCGCAGATGCTTTTGGGCGCGGCGAAACAGGTTCTGGACACCGGCGATCATCCGGCGTTGCTGAAGGACGCGGTGACTACGCCGGCGGGGTGCACCATCGACGGCATTCTGGAGTTGGAAGAAGGGAAGCTGCGGGTGACGCTGATCAAGGCGGTGGTTAAGGCCACGCAACGCGCGAAAGAGTTGGTCGACGGGTAAGCCTGCGAGCATGCTTCTGGTTGCGAGTCGCGGAATTCAGAACGCCCACCCTTCCCAAACCCGGGGAAGCGTGAGGCAGCCGAAAAAGATAGAACCATTAAAACCGTGGGCCACAACGCCACACATGAATCCGATCGGTAGGTGAGTCCCGCCCGCAGTTAATTATTCCGCTGCGATCGCTTTTTGAATGGCTAGATCGTCGGGAAAAAGCCGCAGACCTTCGTTCAGTGTGGCGCGGGCGGCGCGACGATCGCCAAGGGCTAGATCGATTCCTGCGAGGGAGCGAAAGATCGTCGCATCTTGCTCCGGAAAGAATCGCACCACCCAGTCGAAATTTTGGCGGGCCGCTGCATATTGCTTTTTCTCGCGGTAGAGTTCGCCGAGCTCGAGATGGCAGGCGTAGCTGTACGGATCCTTCAAAATCCCGCGGAGCAATACCGGTTCGGCCTCGGCCAGGTTCGGGATCTTCTCCCAAATGGCGCCCAGACGGCAGTATTCCGATGCGGGCGGATCGCCCATCACCACCATTCGACCGAGCTGGGTGTACAACGCGGTGCGGAAATCATTGTGGTCGACGGCGAATTCCATGCGATCGGTTAGCGCCTGCCGGTCCGTTGGATTGGCGCTGAGGATTTGCGCGAGGAGTATGTCGGCCGCAGCGTCTTCGCCCAGGCGGTGGTCGGCAACCGCGAGCCAATGCAACGCGTCGGGCGAATGCGGATCGAGGCCGACCGCCGCTTGCAGGGCGGTGTGCGCTTCCTTCAGCGAACCCTCGCGGAGAGCCAGACGCCCGCGGGCCATTTCGCGCTGCGAAGAATCCGGCTGGGAGTCGAGGGCCTTCAGGAATTTCTGCGCGCCGATAGTGTCGTTGAGGTCCAGATCGACGGCGACGCCCGCACGTAACGCCGCCGCGAATTCGGACGGGTCGAAGTTCGGGGGCAACGGGCCGTCGCGGAAACCTGCGACTAATTCCTGGTTGGCGCCGCTCAGTCCGTTGGTCAGCAGGGTGCGTGGCGCGTCGTATTCCAGCACGGTGCGGTCGTCGGTATTTGGAGTGCTGCCCGCGGCGAGTTGGCGCAGCTCGGCGTCACTCAACAGATAGTATGCGGCTAGGCCTTCGGGCTGGTGGACGTTCAAGGCTTCGAAATCCTTACGTATCGCGGGATCGCTCCACAGCGCCCGCAGGTGGTCGAAGCGGAAGGGAACGGGATCGGTGCGGCCGAGCAGCAATAGGTCTGGCCCCTCGGCGTGCCACAGCGTGAGTTCGGTAAAGTGGGGCGCGAGCGTGCCGATGATCATGCGCAGGTCGTCCGGCGCAATCGCGTAACTCTGCACCCACTGAACGAACATCCCACCCGGAGCCAGATGCCCGCGCACTGCGGCGTAGTATTCCGTGGTGAATAGCGTTGCCACCCCGGCCATCCACGGATTCGAGGGCTCGGAAATAATCAAGTCGTATTGCTGGCGCGAAGTCAGCAGGAAATTGCGGGCGTCGTCAAAGATGACGCGCAAGCGCGGGTCGGCCAGTACCCCTTCATTCAATGTTTCGAAATAAGGCGAGGCGCGGATTACCGCTGGCTCGATTTCGACGCAATCGATCTTCTCGACGTCTTTGTAGCGAGCGACGGCTGCGGCGGTCATGCCGCTGCCGAAGCCGACGATCAGGACTCGCCGCGGCGCTGGGTGGAATGCTGCGCCCAGGTGCGCTAGCAGGAGCTGGGTGCGAGCGTCGCCGGTGGATGCGTCCACTTTTCCATCGACCCGCAACGCCATGTAATTATCCGACCGAAAGAGGGCGACCGAGGAATTGAGGCCGTCGGCCATGAAGACCAAATCGTTGGTGGCGGCGATTTCCGGCAGGGTGAGGCGGCCTTGATAGGAATTGCCGTAGAGGACGGCGGACAGCGACAGCAGCGCGCGATTGTAGAAGAAAGAAGAGCATCCTACCGCGATCGCTATCACCACCAGGGCGACGTTTGCCATTTGCAGCGCTCGGCGGCGAGGGACGGCGCGAAGTTCAAGAGCTAGCGCGAGAAACAAATTGATAGCGGCAGTTGCTGCGATGGCGCGGAAGCTGCCTAACCACGGGAGGAGCCAGAAGCCTGCGGCGATTGATCCGACGATCGCGCCCGCCGTGTTGGCAGCGTAGGCTTTGCCGACTAGCGATGAATGCGAAGCGGTGGAGGCGCGAGTGCCGCCGAGCAGGACGACCACGGCGGGGAAGTTGTAGCCGAATACGATGGCGATGGGCAGCACGGTCAGGGCGCTGGTCGCGAATTGCGCTAGGATCAGGCCGGGGAAGCTGTTGTTGGTCGCGCGCAGGACACCTGGGACGATACGCGGAATCCAGTGGAAGAGGACGAGGGACCCAGTTGCGGCCATGCCGGTGCAGGTCTGGGTGAGCGAAAACGTGGTTAGAGTTATCTTGCCGGGACTGGTGCCGGTCGCGCTGGCGAAGCGCTCAAAAGCAGCGCTACCGATCACCGTTCCGGCGAGGAACGTCGCGAGCATGATAGTGAAGGCGTAGGTGGAGCTGCCGATGGAAACGGCGAGTAGCCGAGTCCAGGCGATTTCGTAGGCGAACGCAGTGGCGCCGACAACCCCGAAGGCGAAGAGCAGGAAGGAGAAATCGCCCGCTGACGCGCCGATTATCGGAGCGCCGCCGAGCGTGGCGGCGGGCGCCGGGCGTCTGATGGTCGGCTTGGCGCTGGCAGGGTCTGCCATTCGCCACCCGATAGCGGAAGCCACCAGATTCAGCGCAGCGGCGCAGAGGACGGTTTCCCGCAAGCCCAGCTCCGGCAGCAGCCAAAAGCCGCAGGCCACGGTTCCGGCTACTGCGCCCAATGTGTTGATCCAGTAGAGGCCGCTGACGCGCTTGCCGAGTTCGTCCGAATTCCGCGTCACCGCGCTGACCAGGATGGGCAGCGTGCCGCCCATCAGAAAGGTGGGGACGAACAAAACCAATGAAGCCCCGGCGAAGCGCAGCAGCAGGAGCAGCGGCTGCCAACCGTCGGCCAGCGGATACACCGCGATGAAAAGCGCACGGACCACGATGATCCCCACCAAAGACAGCGCGCCTGAGGCTGCGACTAGGAGCTCGATTTGGGCGTAGAGCTTGACGAGCCGCGGGCGATCTTCGCTCCAACGGCCGAGGCAGGTGCTGCCGACGGCCAGACCGGCCATGTAAGCTGCCAAGACGGTGGCGATCGCGTACACCGCGTGGCCGAAGACCAAGCCGAGAGCTTTGCTCCACGCTACCTGATAGATCAGACCCGCGGCGCCGGACAGAAAGGCGCAGAGTAGCAGGATCCGTGGAAGCGAATTTGGGCGATCCGACGGGCGGGTCTTCATGGGCACGTGCGGCGGTATGGGGCGGCGGATTCGATGAATGCGATCATATCGCAGACCGGCCGTTCGCACGGGGCGCTAAAAAGCCGACACCCTGAAACGTGGAACCGCGAGGCAAAACCGTGAAGGTGGTGTTTTTCCGGCACCCGAACTCGAAATCGGGAGTACTTTGATCGGACGAAGTAACACTATGGCCGACGGTTGACGCCTATGTTAGGATTCGTTCCGGAAATCAATCTATGCCCGGCGAATACATCCCGGTCTTCATTTTTGCGCTGCTCGCCGCGGCGTTTCCCGCGGTTTCACTCTTCGTTTTCAAATTCATCCGGCCGGACATGCGCGATATCGGCGCGAAGCTGGAGCCGTACGAATGCGGCATTCCGGCTGAATCCGACGCCCGGGGGCGTTATTCGGTCCGGTACTACATCGTGGCCATCTTGTTTGTTATTTTCGATGTGGAGACCGTCTTTCTGTTTCCGTGGGCGGTGAAGTACGGCGCGCTGGGAGTCTACGGGCTGGTCACCATGTTTGTGTTTCTTGGAATTTTGCTGGTGGGGTATGTTTGGCTCTTCAAGAAGGGCGCGCTCGACTGGGTGTGAGTCCGCGCTTGAGTGCCGGTGGTTCACAGGATTGTTTCCGTTGTGGCTTCACTCGATATTAAGAGGGACTAGGAAAGGCAGCCCGCTACAGGGCTGGGCGCGAAGGCGCGCGAAGGGAACGGCCAGCGTAGGGTAGATCGTTTCAATGCCATGACCAGCGATCCATCGGAAAAAGACCTCAACACTCCCCCCGACGCACCGGCAGCGCCAGCGGCGGCGGATGCGCCGAAGGCTCCTACTGAGCCCGTGGCGGCTCCGGTAGCTCCCCCCGCGGCAAAGCCCGCCGCTCCTACGGCCGTGACTCCCGCTACACCAGCGCCGCCAGATGTGGCCCCAACCGCGCCCGCGCCGCCGCCCCCTGCGGCTGCAAAGCCCGCTGCACCAGTAGCGCTCAAACCGGCAGCGCCCGCTGGGGCAGCTCCTGCCGCACCAGCGAAACCGGCTGTCCCTGCGGCCCCGAAAGAGGCACCGCCGAAGCCGGTGCCGCTGGAAAACGAATTTGTGACGCGGCTGAAGGGCAAGTTTGGCGACGCCATTCGGGAAGCCTGGATCGATCGCAAGCAATCGATACTGGTGGTCGACCTTAAAGAGCTGCAGACCCTCGCGCACTATTTCCGCGACGAAGAAAAGTACGATTTTCTCACTGACCTGACGGCGGTCGACTGGCCGAAGCGCGAAAAGCGCTTCGATGTGGTATGGAATTTGTACTCCTTCGCCAGGAACGAGCGGTTGCGGCTCAAGGTGCATGCGGCCGATGGAGAGAGCGTTCCCAGCGTCATCGGCGTGTGGCCGGTGGCGAACTGGATGGAGCGCGAGGCCTACGATATGTTCGGCATTCGCTTTGAGGGGCACCCGGACCTACGCCGCATCCTGCTGCCAGACGAATGGCAAGGCTTTCCATTGCGGAAGGATTACGACATCTTGAAGCAGGATCAGGATTGGGTCCGAGAAAATCTGGGAATCGAGAGCGGGCAATAGAATTCGGGGATCAGTAGCGAGTTATAATGACCGATACGCACATCGAGCGAGTGCCTGGAGTCAGCTCCACCGTCCTGGGAGCTGACGAAATTATTTTGAACATGGGCCCGCAGCACCCATCTACTCACGGCGTGCTGCGCGTGAAGCTCAAGCTCGATGGCGAGCGCGTGGTCGAATCCGAGTGCATCATCGGCTACCTGCATCGCGGCGTGGAGAAGATCGCCGAGCATCGCAGCTATCAGCAGTTCGCGCCGTATGTGGACCGCATGGACTACGTGGCGGCAGTTTCAAACGGCTTGGGTTATTGCGAAGCGGTAGAAAAGCTGCTGGGCGCAGAAGCGCCGATTCGCGCGCGGGTGGTACGCACGATCCTCACTGAGCTGCAGCGAATCGCCAGCCACCTGGTGTGGTTGGGAACGCACGCGCTGGACATCGGCGCGCTAACCCCGGTTTTTTATTGTTTCCGGGAACGCGAAGAAATCTTGAAAATTTTTGAGAAGTATTGCGGCGCGCGCCTGACCACGCATGCATTTCGTATTGGCGGGCTGCAATATGAGACCTATGACGGTTTTGAAGAGGAAGTGAAGCGGTTCTGCGTCGATTTCGAGCACAAGATCGACGAATACTCAACGCTGCTCACCGAGAATCGCATCTGGGTTGGCCGCACCAAAGGCGTCGGCATACTTTCTGCGGAGGATGCGATCGCTCTGGGCGTGAGCGGGCCGGTGCTGCGCGCGAGCGGCGTGGCATGGGACATTCGCAAGGCCATGCCCTACGCGGCGTACGATCTGTACAAATTTGAAATTCCCACCGCACCATCGGGCGACACCTACGACCGGTATATCGTGCGCATGGAAGAGATGCGCCAGTCGCGGCTGATTTGTCTGCAAGCCATCGAAAATATTCCCGCGGGACCGATCATGGCGCGCATCGGCAAAGTGCTAAAACCTCCTCCGGGAGAGGTGTACCACTCGATCGAGGCGCCCAAGGGCGAACTGGGCTATTACATCGTGAGCGATGGCAGCACCCAGCCGTACCGCGTGCGCGTCCGGCCGCCCAGCTTCATCAATTTGCAGGCGTTCGACAGAATGGCTCGCGGTAGCTTGGTGGCGGATGTGGTAGCCATCATCGGCACCATCGATATCGTGCTCGGGGAAGTGGACCGATAGAATGCGGCGAACACGAACCAACGAGCGAGTGAACGGACGAGAGGCATGAACCACGCAACGCTCCATGCGATCATGCCGTATTTGTTGCCGGTGTTTTACGGCATCGTGATCGTGCTGGTCCTGCCGTTGTTGGCGGGCTACATCGTGCTGCTCGAGCGCAAGGTGATGGCCGACATGCAGGCGCGGCTTGGCCCCATGCGCGTGGGTCCACATGGATTGCTGCAACCGATCGCCGACGCGCTGAAGCTCCTGATTAAGGAAGGCATCATCCCGGCGCAAGCGGACCGCTGGATTTTTCTTGCGGCGCCGCTGGTGAGCGTGACCATGGCGTTGCTGGCTTACGCGGCGCTGCCGTTCGGGCCAGTCTTTCAGATTGCCGATCTGGATATCGGATTGCTGTTCATACTTGCGATCAGTTCGCTCGGTGTTTACGGGATCGTGCTGGGGGGCTGGGCATCGAATAGTCACTTCTCGCTGCTGGGCGCGATGCGCAGCGCGGCGCAGCTGGTGAGTTACGAGACAGCGGCGGGACTGGCACTGGTTTCCGCGTTGTTGCTGGGTGGGTCGCTTTCGATGAAATCGCTGGTCGAGGCGCAGGATCAGGCGGGCGCGTGGTTCATTTTCTTCGCGCCGTGCGGGTTCTTTATTTACCTGGTGGCTTCCATTGCGGAAACCAACCGCGCACCGTTCGATTTGCCGGAAGCGGAATCGGAGCTGGTGGCCGGCTACATGACCGAATATAGCGGCTTCCGCTGGTCGCTCTACTTTCTGGCGGAGTACGCCAACATGATCGTGGTGGCGGGAATCGCGACCACGTTGTTCCTGGGCGGATGGCTACGGCCATTGGCGAGCTTCCACGGGCATATTCTGGGCACTCCGATTGAAATCCTGGACATCTTCCCGGTGATTGTTTTTCTGGGGATCGGGGGCTACTGTTTCTGGCGCGCGCCTCGCCAGCCGGTGCAGATCCAGAAGCTGGTGATGGTCTTGTTTGGTGGGCTGTTCCTGGTGCTGGCGATGGTTATGTTCGGTTCGCTGTTTGTCCCCGCGGCCATGCCTGGGATTCACGGGGCGTTTTGGTTCATCGCGAAGGTGCTAGTTTACTTGTACGCCTTCCTGTGGTTCCGGTTTACCTTCCCGCGCTACCGATTCGACCAATTGATGAAGCTGGGATGGCAATTCCTGATCCCGCTGGCTCTGACCAACGTGCTGGGTGTGGGAGTCGCGCAAGTTTTGCGGCAGCAGTTGGGCTGGAATGCGTTCGCGGCCTTCGGGCTTACGCTGCTGGCTACCATGGGCGTGGCAGCGTGGCTGATTACGCTGGGCGATCGCCGCGACCGGCTGGCGGCGGCCGCGCCGGCGGGGGGAGACTAGATGGGTACGGCGCCCATAGCTCTCCAGTATGGATTTTTCTATTTCTTCGCGGGACTGGCGATCCTCTGCGCGATTTTGATGGTATGTGGGCGCAACGTCGTGCACTCGGCTATTTTCCTGATCGGTTCACTGCTCGCTACGGCGGGAATCTATCTGCAGTTGACCGCCGAGTTCCTGTTCATCGTGCAGGTGATCCTGTACGTCGGCGGGATCATGGTCTTATTTGTGTTCGTGATCATGCTGGTAAACCTGGATGTGGCTTCGCGGCAGCGCCAATTCAATAAACAAGTGTGGCTGGCAGTGTTGCTGACGATTGTGCTGGGCGGGGAGCTGGGGTTAATGACTCACGTCGACGGGTCGATTTTTAATTCGGTGAACGCCCCGCAAGCGCTACCGGCCAATACCAACGAGGTGGCCACTGCGCTGTTCCAGACCTACATGCTCCCGTTTGAAATTGCTTCGATCATGCTGCTGGTGGCCATGGTGGGAGCAGTGCTGATGGCCAAGCGGAGGGGCGCGTGATCCCGGTAACGCACTACATTTTTCTGAGTCTGGCACTGCTGACAATTGGCGTGATTGGTGTTCTAACTCGCCGCAACGTGATCGTGATTTTGATGTCGATCGAATTGATCCTGAACGCGGTGAATATCAACCTGGTGGCCTTTTCGCGCATGTTTGGGCAAGTACACGGGCAGGTGTTCGCGATATTTATCATCACCGACGCAGCCGCGGAAGCGGCAGTGGGCTTGGGAATTATTATCGCGCTATTCCGCAACCGGGAAACGGTGCTGGCGGATGAGATGGATATCCTGAAATGGTAAATTCGCTGCCCACAGCCCAGGGTTTGTTGCCGTTTTTCCTGGCGTATATCTGGTTGATTCCGATGTTTCCGCTCGCGGGCGCGTTCCTGATGCTGCTATTTGGCCGCGTGGTGAGGAAGGCAGTGGTCAGCGCGGTCTGCGTGGGTAGCGTGGCGATTTCGTTCTTCTTTGCTTGCGGGGCCTTCCTGCAATTGATCGCGCGCCCGGCTGACGAACGCGTCGCGCAAGTGATCTTGTTTGAGTGGGTGCCGGCGGGCGTGTACCACCTGCAGTCTGGGGCGCTGGGCCGCTTTGTTGCGGACTGGGGATTTCTGCTCGATCCCCTCTCCGCGGTAATGATTCTGGTGGTCACCGGCGTTGGCCTGCTGATCCACATTTATTCCACCGGGTACATGGCGCATGAGGGCGGTTACTACCGCTTCTTCGGGTATCTGAACCTGTTCATGTTCTCGATGCTCATGCTGGTGCTGGCGAATAATTTGCTGCTGTTGTTCGTCGGATGGGAAGGCGTGGGGACGTGCAGCTATTTGCTGATCGGGTTTTATTTCCACCGGAAATCGGCGTCGGACGCGGGCAAGAAAGCATTCATCGTCAATCGGATAGGCGATGCCGGATTTCTGCTGGGAATTTTCCTGACCTCCGCTGTTTTGGGAACGATTCGGTTCACTGAAATCCTGCCCGCGCTCACCGTCTCGAATCTACCTGTCGGCGCTCCGGTGCTCACCGCGATCGCGTTGCTTTTCTTCGTCGGCGCCACGGGCAAGTCGGCACAGATTCCGCTGTACGTTTGGTTGCCGGACGCGATGGAAGGCCCGACGCCGGTTAGCGCGCTGATTCACGCGGCGACTATGGTCACCGCGGGCGTTTACATGGTTACCCGCACCAATGCCATATTCCAGCATGCCCCGTTTGCGATGGAGGTGGTGGCCGGGGTGGGAGCTGCCACAGCGCTATTTGCGGCCACCATCGGGGTACTGCAGAACGACATCAAGAAAGTGCTGGCCTATTCCACGGTCTCGCAGCTCGGGTACATGTTCCTGGCGTGCGGCGTGGGCGCGTTCAGCGCGGGCATCTTCCACCTGATGACCCACGCGTTCTTTAAGGGGCTGCTGTTCCTCGGTGCGGGCAGCGTCATTCACGCTATGTCCGGCGAACAAGACATGCGCAAGATGGGCGGCCTGGCCAAGAAGATTCCCATCACCTATTGGACGATGCTGATCGCTACCCTAGCGATCGCGGGGATTTTTCCGTTTGCCGGTTTCCTCAGCAAGGACCTGATCCTGGGCAAGGTGTACGAGCACGGGTTGCTACTGTGGTTGGTGGGATACTTCACCGCGGGGATGACCGCCTTTTACATGTTTCGGCTGATCGTCCTCACCTTTCACGGCCAGTCGCGTGTGGAGCACGATGTGGAGCATCACATCCACGAATCGCCGAAGTCTATGACCATTCCGCTGATCATCCTTGCGGGACTATCGATTTTCGGCGGCTGGGTTGGTTGGCCGGAAATTCTGCGCGGCAGTAATCATTTCGTTCATTTCCTCGCGCCGATGATTACTTCGGTGCAAGAGGCGCGGGTGCCGGCGAGCGAAGCGGCGCAAGCGCATCTGGGTGAAGTGGAACTGATGCTGCTGTCCGAGGGCCTGGTATTCCTTGGAATTCTGTTCGCGTGGTTTCTGTATCTGAAGCGCGTGGATTTGCCAGAAAAGATCAAAGCACATACCGGCGGGTTGTATAAATTGGTCTACAACAAGTATTACGTGGACGAGATTTACGACGCGATGTTTGTGAACCGCACCAAGGACCTGGCCACGTCGCTGGGAAGTTTTGACAATGCGGTAATCAATGGGATGGGAGTGGACGGCGCGGGATGGCTAACGCGGTACATCTCCACCCTATCGATGTGGTGGGATACGTGGATTGTGGACGGGTCGGTGCGCCTAGCGTCGCGGCTGATCTGGCTGGTGAGCCAGGTGGCGCGGATGTTCCAGACCGGCCTCGTGCAGAGTTACATGCTGGTGATCGTGATCGGCGTGGTGGGATTCCTGAGCTACTATTTCTGGGTTTTGCGGCATTTGCATTCGTAGATGTTCTGAGGCGTTTTTCAGAAGGCGAGGCACGGACGCATGCTTTTTTCCGACAACCATATACTAAGTACCATCCTGTTCACGCCGTTGGTTGGCGCAGTCCTGCTGTGCTTCGTGCCGCGTGGAAGTGCGAACGCCAGCCGGGTGATCGGCAATCTCTTCGGCTTCCTGGGATTGATTGTGTCACTCCCACTCCTCTGGAAATTCCAGGCGAATAGCTCGGCGGCGTTCCAGTTCGTTCAGGACCTCGCGTGGATCCCTTCGATCGGCGCGCACTATACGCTGGGGCTCGACGGCTTGAGCTTCCTGCTGGTGATGCTCACCACCATTCTGGGGCCGATCGCAATCTTGTCCTCGTGGTCCGCGATCCAGAAGCGCGAAAAGGAATATTACCTGCTGCTGTTGATGTTGCAGACCGGCATGCTCGGTGTTTTCATGTCCCTTGATTTCGTTCTGTTCTACGTTTTCTGGGAAATTATGCTGGTGCCGATGTACTTCCTGATTGGCGTGTGGGGCAGCGAACGCCGTCTATACGCCGCGATCAAATTCTTCCTGTACACATTGGCCGGGTCTGTTTTGATGTTGCTGGCTATTTTGGCGATCTACCACAGCCGCGGGACCTTCGACATCCGTGAAATCCTGCTGCACCCGTTCACCACGCAGTACGGCCAACTGGAGAAGTGGCTGTTCTGGGGATTCTTCTTCGCGTTTGCGATCAAGGTGCCGATGTTTCCATTTCACACATGGCTGCCTGACGCGCACACCGAAGCGCCCACCGCCGGATCCGTGATCCTCGCCGGCGTCCTGTTGAAGATGGGGACGTATGGTTTCCTGCGCTTTTCGGTCCCCATGTTTCCGGATGCGGCAGTCAAGTATCGCGGGATTCTGGTAGCGTTGTCGCTGGTCGGCATCATCTACGGCGCGCTCGTTTGCATGATGCAGAAGGACATGAAGAAGCTGATCGCTTATTCTTCGGTGAGCCACATGGGCTTCTGCACTTTGGGAATTTTTGCTTTAACGCCGCTGGGACTTTCCGGAAGTATCATCCAGCAGATCAACCACGGTATTTCCACTGGCGCGTTGTTCCTGATCGTGGGCGTGCTGTATGAGCGCCGGCACACCCGGCTGATTTCCGAATTTGGCGGACTGTCCACGCCCATGCCGAATTTCGCCGCGGTGTACATGATCGTCACGCTCAGCTCGCTGGGCATGCCGCTGCTGAATGGGTTCATCGGCGAATTCACGATTTTGCGCGGGGCGTTCGAGGTGAGATGGCAGTGGGCGGCTTGGGGCGTCCTGGGAGTGGTGTTGGGCGCAGCCTACCTGCTGTGGCTGTATCAGCGGGTGATGTTTGGCAGCGTTACCAATCCAGCGAATGAAAACATGCCGGACCTGAATGCGCGAGAGTACGCAACGTTATTGCCGCTGGTCTTTCTGGCGTTCTGGATCGGGATTTATCCGGCGCCGCTTTTTCAAGTGCTCGATAAACCGGTGCAGCGCATCGTCCAGACGGTGAACCCGTCCTACTACGTGCCTTCTGCACCGGCTCCGCCCGCGGCGCTTTCGGCACCAGCCGGGACTGTGCCGGCTGCTGCTCCCACTCGCGGGGATCAATCGACCCCGTCTAACGCCAGGTCCGTGAACGTGCGCGCCGTGAAGGAAGGCAAGTAGATGGTCGCAAACTGGCCAGCAGCGCTCGCCGCCACGCAGCAGGATTTTCCGTATATCCTGCCGGAGGTGATGCTTGCGTTTTTTGGCTTGGCGACGTTGCTCACGGATTTCCTGCTCGAAGAAAATCAGAAATCGTGGAACGCGGTTACCGCCATGCTGGGCGTGGTATTCAGCGGGATCTCGTTGTGGTTGCTGCATCCGGTCGCTTCGGAAATGAACCTGCGCTTTGGCGGGATGATCGTGATCGACCGCTTCTTCATATTGTTCGGGTTCATCTTTCTGGCCGCCACCGCTCTGGTGATCCTGCTTTCGGCGCGGTACATGGAAATCGAGGGCGAGCACGGTGGCGAGTATTACGCGCTGATGTTGTTTTCCGTGGTGGGGATGATGTTCCTCGCTTGCGGGAACGATCTGGTGGTGCTCTTCATCGCCCTGGAAACCATGGCGCTCAGCTTCTACGTTCTGACCGGTTTCTTGCGAGGCAGCCGCCGTTCGAACGAAGCGGCAATGAAATACGTTCTGCTCGGTGCTTTCAGTTCGGGCATTCTGGCCTACGGTTTCTCTATTCTGTACGGACTTTCCGGGCCACCGGGTTCGACCAACCTTGCCGTGATTGCCATCAAAGTGGCGCAGCGGCCGTCGTACGATCTATTCGTGTTACTGGCGCTCGTGACGGTGTCGACCGGGCTGTTCTTCAAGATCGCCGCGGTCCCATTTCACCAGTGGGCGCCGGACGTGTACGAGGGTGCGCCAACGACGATTACGGCATTCGTCAGCGTGGCGTCGAAAACTGCCAGCTTCGCGCTTCTGCTACGCCTCTTCCTGACAGTTTTCTGGTCAGTGCGGCACGAATGGGTGCCGCTAGTGGAAGCGGTGGCGATACTGTCGCTCACCTTCGGCAACATCGTGGCCATCACCCAAAATAATATCAAGCGGCTGCTGGCGTATTCCTCGATCTCGCACGTCGGATATATTTTGCTGGGCCTGGTGGCGGCGGTAAACATCGATGGTTCGCTGAACCCGCGCGGGCTGCAGGCGGTGATGTTCTATCTGCTGGTATATGCGTTCTTCAATACCGGCGCGTTCGCAGTGGTGATTTTGCTGCGGCGTAAAGGCATCATCGGCGACGACCTGGAGGATCTGAACGGACTGATGCAGCGCAATCCGGGTGCCGCGGTGCTGATGTTGGTCTTCCTGTTGTCGCTGGTCGGGATTCCGCCCACCGCCGGGTTCCTGGCGAAGTTGATGGTTCTGTGGGCGCTGATCGAGACCGGCCACACCACGCTGGCGGTGTTGGGAGTGATCTACATCCTTCCCGCGCTGTACTATTATTTTCGCATGGTCGCGAATATGTGGGTGCGTGAACCTACGGATTCGATTCGCCCGATCATCACCCTGGCGCAAGGGCTGGCATTGACGGTGGCGGTGGCGGTCACGCTGGCCGCCGGCATCTATCCCGAACCATTTTTGCGGCTAGCCTCGCGCTCGTTGCTTTTCCCCTTTGGACACTGAGTCTGCCCAGCTAAGCCATGCCCGATAAAAATTCAAGCAATCGTCCCGGCCAGATGGCGCGCCAGTTCGCGCTGGCCACCGAATTGCCATTCCTGCTGGTTGGAGGCGTGTTGGGGGGCGGTTTCCTGGGATTCCTCTTGGATCACTGGCTGAAGACCAGGCCCTGGGGCATGCTGATCCTCGGGGCAGTGGGCTTCTTCGCTGGCGTTCGCCAGGTGATCGTCCGGGCGAGCCAGGGAGAGGACTCGGATGGAAATGGCAATCCCAAATCATGAGGTGGAGTCGGCTGCAGCGATCCGCCTGGGATGGCTCACCCTGGGCGTGGGGTTGGCGGCGGCTCTGGTCGTAATGATCTGTGGTTTGGCTCGCATGGGCGCAGGCGTCGCAATTGGCGCGCTGCTCGCCTGGCTGAACTATCGATGGCTGAAGGCGGGCGTGGACGCTTTGGTTGCTTCCGCCACGGGAGGCGATGGGCCTTCGAGGGCCCGCGTTCCGGCCAGCACGTATTTGAAATTCGCCGGGCGCTATCTGTTGATCGGTCTTGGCGTATATGCTAGCGTTTCACTGCTCAAGATACCGCTGGTGGGCGTGATTTGCGGCCTGTTAGCCTTGGGCGCAGCCGCGTTTTTCGAAGGAATTTACGAAGTAATCCGCGACTGGAACACTGCCGTTCAGAAGTGAATCGCGTGTCGCAGCGAAAGCTGCCGGGAAGTGAGCACAGCGAATGCCCGAGCACCTGAATTGGTTCACTGTTCTGTTGAATAAATGGTTTGGCGGGGTGGCGCTGGCGTTTCTTTCCGCACTGCACATTCATGCCAACGATCCGGTGAATCCGATCCCGAATTTCGTGGCCATGTCGTTCGCGGTGTTTCTGGTGGCTGTGGTTTTCTTCCTTTGGCTGCGGCCGCGCATCTCCGTCGATAACCCCGGAGCGGTGCAGCAGGTGATGGAAGGGCTGATCACCAATTCACAGGGGCTTGGCATCCGTGACCTGCTCGAGGACAACATCGAACACGGAGCACGGAGCTATCTTCCGGTGGTCGGCGCGGTTAGCATTTTCATTCTTTTCGCCAACGCCATCAGCTTGATACCGGTCTTCGAGTCTCCCACCGGCCATCCCAGCGTGCCGCTGGCCTGTGCCATTGTTACTTTTCTTTACTACAACTTTGCGGGGCTGAAGAGTCACGGTCCGGTAGGATATGCAAAGCATTTCGGCGGTCCGGTGTGGTGGCTCGCCTGGCTGATGTTCCCGGTGGAAATTATCAGCCACACTGCGCGCTTGCTTTCTCTCACCGTTCGTCTTTGGGCGAACATATTTGCAAGCGAATTGATCTACACCATCTTTCTGGGCCTGTTACTCGCTCCCACGGTAGCCGTCAGCCAGCATCACGCCGTGCTCGGTTGGGGCGTTTTAGGAATTTTCGCGGCGACCATTCCGAGCCTGTTTATGGTGTTGCACTTATTCGTGGCGGTGGTCCAAGCGTTCGTGTTTACGATTCTTCCGGCACTTTATATCGGCATGGCGACCTCCCATGATCACTAATCGCGGTTAGCACGTCCGGCATGATACGCCGTCAATGTGATCCCGGCTGCTCGAGGATGACGGGAGCCACCGCTTGGCGGCGACTTATAAAATGGAGAAAAAGTGAAAAAAGTGACAAAACTATCAAGGTTGCTGATGTTCCTCTTTACCGCGGCCCTCCTGGCTACCCCGGCGTTCGCGCAGGCAGAAGCTGCCGGTAAGCCTCCGGAGCGCGTGGCGATGTGGATCTATATCTCTGCGGGATTTTCGATGGCCATCGCGGCCGCATTCTGCGGAATCGCTCAGTCCCGCGTTGCCGCAGCGGCTTGTGAAGGCATGGCACGCAATCCTGCGGCCGCCGGCGCGATTCGATTGGCGATGCTTTTGGGATTGGTCTTCATCGAGACGTTGGTGTTGTTCACCCTCGCGATCGTAGCCCTGAAGATCGGATACTAAGATTTTCGGTCTTTGTATCGAAAGGCCCGGACAGCCGCAAAGCTTCCGGGCCTTTTTTAGTGGTGCGCTGAGCACGTGCGACAACGGGGAGGTGAAAGTGCTCTACCGAATCGCGCACGGCGAAGTGCGACACCGAACGTCCATCTCGACGGGAACAACTGCTGGATGAGAACCTACCAGCCACCCCTGTTGCGCTGCAAACAGGGAGTCAGAGAACTTACGCGGCGGGCACGAGGAAAAAACGATTGCGAGCCGATGATTCCCGGCCAAGCGTTGTTACACATCGGTGCTATTGATCCCGAGCTACCCGCATCGCAGCTTCGCCTCGGCATGTGCCCGAAGATAATCAACGACCAATCGCAGCACGCGTTGGGAATTGGGTTTTTCAAGCTACTGAAAACAGGACCCATACAAAATCCGGATCGCTGCGAAGTGACACCAACTCAGTCGCCGCAATCGTATAGATGACGACAAGAAGCTCCCGGAGGATGCGAAACGTATGCCCCTGCACATTGGTATTGTGGCCTGTTCCGCCGAAGGCGCCGCGCTCTGTTACCGGACCGTCTGCGTGGAAGGCGCGCAGCTCCTCGGCTCGCACGACCACCCCGAAGTTTCGATGCATACGCACTCGCTAGCCGAGTACATGAAATGCATCGATCGCGACGACTGGCGTGGTGTCGGCGATCTGATGCTTTCCTCGGCGGACAAACTAGCGAAAGCGGGCGCCGATTTTCTGATTTGCCCGGACAACACGATCCACCAGGCGCTTCCTTACATTGAAGCGCGATCGCCGCTGCCCTGGCTGCATATCGCTGAGGTAGTTGCCGCACAGGCGGTCGATCAAGGATTCCGGTGCCTCGGGCTTACCGGCACTCGTTATCTGGTCGCGAGTGAGGTCTACCCGGAAAAGTTCACCGCGCGGGGACTGAAGTGCGTGCGCCCGAACGCCGCCGAGCGTGAAGAAATCAACCACATTGTTTTTGATGAGTTGGTTTACGGAATCTTCCAACCCGAGGCGGTGGCTTATCTTCAACGGGTGATCGGACGGATGAAAGATGACGGCTGCGACGCCGTGGTGCTGGGCTGCACCGAGATCCCGCTGATCATGGACGAGACGAACTCGCCGCTGCCGACGCTCGATTCCACGCGCTTGCTCGCGCGGGCGGCGCTCCGGCGAGCGGTGCAGGGTGCCGCTAGCGCAGCCTAGACCAATTCCAGAGGTAGGCCTTAGCGGGTGCTAGCGAGACAGCAGGGTTTGCGCTGAGGTGTAAGCGAAGTGCATCACGCGGCTGGGGAAGACGCCCAGGTAGATCACCCCGACGGCGCAGGCCAGCAGCGCCAGCTTCAGCTCGGTACCGGTCTTCTGCGCCGGGAATTCGGTTTGCGGCTCGTTGAAATACATGACTACGATCACATGCAGGTAGTAATAAGCGCCGACCACGGTGTTGAGCGCGGCGATGACCACCAGCCACACCAATCGCGAATCCAAGCCGGCCTGAAATGCATAGAACTTCCCGACAAAGCCGCCGGTAAGGGGCAATCCCAACAGCGACAGCAGGAATAGGGAGAAGCATGCCGCCAGCACAGGTTGCTGGGTGCCCAGACCAGCGAAGTCGTTGATCTCCAGGCGCTTTTCGCCGGTGCCGCCCAGTTCGGTAACCACCAAAAATGCGCCCAGCTTCATCAGCGCGTACGCCGCCAAATAAAACAGCACCGCGGCCATCCCTACGGCGGTAGACGCAGCGAAGGCCACCATGATGTATCCGGCGTGGGCGATCGACGAGTAGGCCAGCATGCGCTTGATATTGGTTTGGGTGAGGGCCGCCAGATTTCCGACCACCATCGAAAGCACCGCAGCGATCCACACCGCCCAGAACCACAGCGGTGCGACGGTGCTGAACGATGTGTAGAAGACCCGCAGCATCAGGGCGAAGGTCGCGGCCTTCGGCGCGGACGACAGTAGCCCGGTCACCGGTGTGGGCGCGCCTTCGTACACGTCCGGTGCGTAAATCTGGAATGGGGCGATCACCACCTTGAATCCCAAGCCGACGAACATCATTCCCACGCCCAGGACCAGCAGGGAACTGGGCGACGCGCTGGCGAGGACTGCGGCGACGGCCGGTATCCCGGTCTGCCCGGTGGCCCCGTAAACCATGGCGATGCCATAGAGAAAGAACGCGGTGGCGAACGATCCCAGCAGGAAATATTTCAACGAGGCTTCATTGGACTTCATCGAAGTGCGCCGGAAGCCGGCCAGGATGTAGGTAGCGATGGAACTCATCTCGAGTCCCAGGAACGCGGTCACCAGTTCATTCGCCCCGGACAGAATGCACATGCCGGTGACCGCGAAAAGGATCAACGCGTAGTATTCTCCGCGCTGAATGCGCTCGTCGTCCAGATAGTGGAACGATCCCAGGATCACCAGCGCAGCCACTACGATCACCACGGCGTGCATGAACAGGCTGAAGCCATCCACCACGATCACGCCGGAGTACGCGGTGCCTTGGTGGTGCGAGGAAACCCAAATGCCGGCGAGCGCAACGAGGGTACCGGCAAATCCCAGCCAGCCCATGGCGCGCTTGGCGGCAATGAATGGGTCGATCAGCATGATCAAGATGCCCGCGGCGCACAGCACGATCTCCGGCGCCAGCCGGCAGACATTCTCGAGTTGTTCATAGGGGATGTTCATTAGAGCTCTAGTGGGCCCTTTCCAAGGCTGTGGCGGACACGTTTACGACCGCGCTGGCCGAGGCTCGCGGGGCAGCGGCGGGAGCAATCGCAGGCAGCGGCACCGCCACGGGCCGGGCGGCGAGCACCGGGCCCGATGAATGGGGCCGATCCATCTGGTGAAGCAGATTTTCGGTGGCCGGCTGCATACGTCGGGTAAAGAGCGGCGATGCCAGGCCCATGAACAGGACGGCGATGGCGACGATCACCAGAATGGTTTTCTCGCGCGGCGAAGCGTCTGCCAACCCATCGTTGAGGTCCACGGTAACTTCGCCGAGCGCGACGCGCTGATACATCCACAGCAAATAGATCGCGGAGAGCACCGCGCCGGAAGTCGCCCATGCCGCCCACGCGGCGTGTTGTTGGAACACTCCGACCAGGATCAGGAATTCGCCCACGAAGCCGTTGAGCATGGGCAGAGCCAGCGACGACAGGCACAGGAAGAGAAAAAAGGACATCATGTTGGGCAGCGGGGTCGCCAAGCCGCCGTACTCTTTAATCTCGTAGGTGTGGCGGCGGTCGTAGAGCATCCCGGCTACCAGGAACAGGCCGCCCGTGGAGACACCGTGGCTAATCATCTGGTAGATCGCGCCCTGAATCGAAATCGAGCTGAAAGCAAAAATCCCCAGCACCACAAATCCCAAGTGGCTGACCGAGGTGTAGGCGATCAGGCGTTTCATGTTGGGCTGCACCATCGCTACCAGCGCGCCGTAGACGATGCCGATAATGGCTAATGTGGCGATGAACGGCGCCAGGCGATGAGAAGCCTCTGGAAACAGCGGCAGGCAGAAGCGCAGCATGCCGTAGGTGCCCAGCTTCAGCATTACGCCCGCCAGGATCACCGAGCCGGCGGTAGGCGCTTCGGTGTGCGCGTCCGGCAGCCAGGTGTGCAGGGGGAATAGCGGCACTTTGATCGCGAACGCCAGGAAGAACGCGCCAAACATCAGCAGCTCGGTTTTTATCGGCACTTGGACCGCACCCGATTGCAGGGCGGCGAGAATATCCGGCAACTCAAACGAATGGGTGAGGTTGTAGAGCCAGATGATGGCGACGAACATCAGAATCGAGCCGACCATCGTGTACAGAATGAATTTCACTGCTGCGTATATGCGCCGGCCATGGCCCCAGATGCCAATCAGGAAGTACATCGGGATCAACATCACTTCCCAGAAGAAGAAAAACAGGAAGAGATCCAGCGAGACGAAGACACCAATCAGCCCGACTTCCAACACCAGCATCATAATGAAGAATTCACGTACGCGCACGGTGATGCTTTCCCACGAGCAGAGAATGGCCAGCGGGGTGAGGAAGGTGGTCAACAGAATCAGGAACAGGCTGATACCGTCGACGCCAATGTTGTAGAAAATCGGCGGAACGGTAATCCACGAAACGGTTTCCCGGAATTGATATCCAGCGTCGGTCATGTGAAAGCCGGGCAGCAAGAATAGCGAAATGACAAAGTCCGCGAGCCCGGTTGCCAACGCGATACGGCGCATCCATCGGTGGTCTTCGGCGCGCAGACACAACAGCGCCAAAACCCCCAGGAGCGGGAGAAAGGTGATGACCGTGAGCAAGTGTCCGTGTGGCGCCATGCTAGCGAATCCACTCCCATACTCCGAGCAATAGCGCGGTGACGCCGATCGCTCCCATCACCACCCAGGACGCGTAGCTCCGGGTGTTTCCCGATTGAATGCGCCGCAGTCTGCCGCCGACGCGCTGGGCGACCGTGGCCGAGGCATTAACCGTGCCATCGATGACCGTTTCATCCACCCCGTGCCACAGAACGTTGATGGATATCCAGAACAGCGGCTTGACGATCAGGAAGCCATAGAACTCGTCGACGAAATACTTGTGCAGCAGCACACGGTGCAGGCCGCGGAAGCTGGTTGCGAGCTTGTCTGCGGAGTGAGGACTGCGAATATAGAGTCCCCAGGCGATCAGCAAGCCGGTGAGGGCCACAATCGTCGCAATCAAAGTGAGACCCAGCTTCAGGGAATGTTGCTCGGGGTCGACGGCAGGCGCCAGCGCGGCGGCGGAGGCAAAGACCGGCGCGAGGAAGTTCGCGAAATGATTCTCGCTGCCCCACATGGCCGGCAGGGCCCACCACCCGCCGGCGACCGCGAGGACCGCCAGCAGGATTAGCGGCACGGTCATGCTCTTCGGCGATTCGTGCACGTGGACCTTGTGTTCGTCGTAGCGCGGCGAGCCGAAGAAGGTCATGAAGAAGAGCCGGAACATGTAGAACGACGTCATCAGCGCGGCCAGCAGGCCGATGGCCCACAGCGCAGGATTGCGATACGGACCGGCGAAAGTCTGGAAGAGAATTTCGTCTTTGCTGAAGAAACCTGAAAAGCCGGGGATGCCCGCGATGGCCAGGGTGGCGGCGAACATAGTCCAATACGTGACCGGAATCTTCTTGCGCAGGCCACCCATGTGGCGCATGTCCTGCTCGCCACCCATGGCGTGAATCACGCTGCCGGCACCGAGAAAGAGCAAGCCCTTGAAGAAGGCGTGGGTCATCAGGTGGAACACGCCAGCACCGAACGCTCCCACGCCGCATGCCAGGAACATGTACCCCAGCTGCGAGACGGTGGAATAAGCCAACACTTTCTTGATATCGGTCTGCACCAGTCCGATCGACGCGGCGAAGAGCGCCGTGACCGCTCCGATGACCGCCACGGCTAGCATGGCGATGGGAGCGCGCACGTAGAGAATATTCATGCGCGAGACCATATAGACGCCCGCGGTAACCATGGTCGCGGCGTGAATCAACGCGCTCACGGGCGTGGGGCCTTCCATGGCGTCCGGCAGCCACACGTACAAAGGAAGCTGCGCGGACTTGCCCACCGCACCACCCAGCAGCAGCAGGCAGATCGCCGTTAGCACGCCAATGTGCCCGGTATTTTCCACGGGCATCGTGTTGGCTTGCTGGAAAATTGTTTGGTAGTCCAGAGACCGGAAGGTCCAGAAGGCCAATAGCAGTCCCACGGTGAAGGCCATGTCGCCGATGCGGGTGGTGATGAAGGCTTTCTTTCCGGCGTCCGCCGCGGACTTCTTACGGAACCAGAATCCGATCAGCAGGTAGCTGCAGAGCCCTACGCCCTCCCAGCCCACGAACAGCACCAGCAGGTTCGCGGCCATCACCAGGGTGAGCATGAAGAACATGAACAAATTGATGTAGCTGAAATAACGGTAGTAGCCGCCTTCGTGTTCCATGTATCCGGCCGAATAGATGTGGATCAGCAGGCCCACGCCGGTAACAATCAGCAGCATCACTACCGTGAGTTGATCCACCTGCAGCGCGAAATCGATGTGGAAATTCTCCGCGGTCATCCACGGAAAGTAGAAGCGGACCCAGGGGACACTGGCGGAGGCGAGCTGGAAAAATTCGCGCAGCAGCTCGAGGGTGGAGACGAACGCCAACGACGCCGCGCCGATCGCCACGGAATTGACGGTGCGCCGGGACCAGTGGCGGCCCAGCAGACCATTCACTGCGGCGCCTGCCAGCGGCAGCGCCAGAACGATCCACAAATTTGCGAGCAGTGGCATCAGAATTTGAGAAGGTCCACTTGTTCGACGTTCAGCGTTTGCCGGTTGTGGGCGATGTTGATGACGATCGCCAGACCCACCGCCGCTTCCGCCGCTGCTACCACGATCACGAAGAATACAAAGACCTGGCCATCAAGCTTGCCGAGCGCCCGGCTAAAGGCCACGAACGCCAGGTTCACCGCGTTGAGCATCAGCTCGATGGACATGAAAAGCGCGATGATGTTGCGCTTGAAAAGAAACCCCACCACGCCCAGGCCAAACAGCACCGCGCTCAACACTAGGAAATAGTAAATCGGCACGCCGTTCACGAATCCCTCCGCGCGAGGACCACCGCGCCCAGCATAGCAATCAAGATCAATATGGATGTCGCTTCAAACGGGAACAGATACTGTTTAAAGAGCATTCTGGATAGTTCAATGGTGGACGAAGCTTGGGCCGGCACCGCGCTGGCGGTCAACTCCGCCTTGCCGGCCGTGGACTTCGCGATCCACCATGCCAGGTCCAGCACCAGGAATCCTGCCAGCGGCAAGCCCAGGTATTTTGCCATCAGGCTCTTGTTGGTGCGTTCCTCCACGCCCGCATTCAATAACATGATCACGAAGACGAACAGCACCATGATCGCGCCCGCGTACACCATTAGCTGCACCGCGGCGATGAACTCCGCACCCAGCAGCAAATACAGCACCGCCAGCGCCGCCATCACCAGGATCAGGGCCAGCGCGCTGTGGATTGGCTCGCGCACCACGATCAAGAGCACCGCGCCCAGCACCGCCAGCGCCGCGCAGGCAAAAAACATGAATACCGGCACACTCATCGGTTCCACCACTCGATCAGAAACGCGGTAAGCACCACATTGGCCAACGCCACCGGCAAAAGCAGTTTCCATCCGAATGACATCAACTGGTCATAGCGGAAGCGGGGAAGTGTGCCGCGAGCCCACGCATAGAAAAATATCAACAGAAATACCTTGAGCAGGAACCAGAACACACCCTGAATCACCAGCATCACCGTAGGACTCAACGCCAGCACTCCCAGTCCCAGCGCCAACAGCGAAACCGCCACCAATTGTAGGCGTGCGATGCCATTCCATTTGAAGGCAGCGTCCGCCAATAGAGCAACGCCGGTCAGCAGCAATCCCACCGCCGGGATATACAGTTGCCATGTCCAGCGTTCGGGAAAGGGAGAGAGCCATCCGCCCAGGAACAGGATTGTCGCCAGGCAAGACACGGTGATCATGTTGGTGTATTCCGCCACGAAGAACATGGCGAACTTGAAGCTGGAATATTCGGTGTGGAAGCCGGCCACCAACTCGGATTCCGCTTCTGGCAAATCGAACGGCGCGCGATTCGTTTCCGCGATCGCCGAGATGAAATAGCACATGAATCCGACAATCTGGGGGAAGACGCGCCAGCGCGGCAAGAAGTGCCACCAGTAGCCGCCTTGCCCCTCGACCAGGGTTCGAAAGTCGAAGGTTCCCGCCAGCAGCACCACACCTACGATCGAAAGGGTCAGCGACACTTCGTAGCTGATCATCTGCGCCGAACTGCGCAGGCTGCCCAGCAGGGAATACTTGCTGTTGGACGACCAGCCCGCAAGAGCCACGCCGTACACCCCGATCGAAGAAATCGCGAAAACCATCAGCAATCCCAGGGTGGTATTGGCCACCACCAGCTCCGTCGGCTGCCCAAAAATCGTGATGGTTGCGGGGCCGAACGGAATCAGTGCCAAGGTGGTGAGCGCGAGGGTCAGCGATAGCAAGGGCGCCAGGCAGAACACGAAGCGGTCCGAGGTGGGAATCGTCAAATCTTCTTTGAAAAGGAATTTCAGCCCATCGGCAGCTGGCTGCAATAGTCCGTGCGCCCCTACAAAGTAGGGTCCAATGCGCGATTGAATGTGGCCGACGAGCTTGCGCTCGAACCAGGTCAGGTACGCGTTCACCGTCAGGGCCGCCAACAGCAGGACGGCAACCTTGACTATCGATACCACCAGGACTGCATGTTGGGTGATGAAGCCCACGGTTTCTCTTTTGCCTCAGTGCAGGATTCGAGTTTCGAACAGTACCGCCCGATAGTCCCGCTGGTGAACAATGTGTCATTCGATGAAAATATGGTGCCCGCCGGCACGCCGTACGCACCGTCGGCGGTCTTACTGCTGGCGGTGGCCAATTCGGCGGCGCCAGAGAGCAGCCCGGCGACGGAGAGATTGTAGCCGTGCACGTTTTGGCGAATTTCGTCGAAGGCCGCATCCGCCGTGCGCAGCTTGATGGTGGCGCCCATGCCCAGATGGAAAAGTTGATGAGACAAAATGCGCAATAGATCGTAATCGCTGCGCGGTCCCTGCGGATCGATGCTGCGATGGGTCCGCTGGACTTCGCCGGCGGTGTTGGTGAGGGTGCCGTCCTTTTCGTAGGAACTGGCGGCCGGCAGTACCACGTGAGCCTGCTGTGCGGTCTCGGTAAGGAACAGCTCGTGTACCACCAGGAAATCGAGCTTGGCCAGGGAAGTCGCGGCGGCGCCGAAGGTTTTCACCGGATTAGCGCCGACCACATATAGCGCCTTCAACTTCCCGCCGGCGGCGGCACCCATCATGGCCCGCGCCGTCATTCCCGGCTTCGGTGAAATTTCACCACCCCACAGTTTGCCAAAACGGACGCGCTCGGCAGCATCGCTCAGCGGGGCGTAGCCTGGCAGACGATCCGGCAGCACGCCCATGTCAGCCGCGCCGCGTGAATTGGAGTAATCGCCCAGCGCCATGTATTTGGATCGGCCGGGGAGCTGCGAGCCGAAGGCGACCAGATCGCGGATGGCCGCACCGGTTACGCCGGCGCCGAAGACGATTACCACGTCGCTTTCTTTTCCGAGAGCTTCTTTCAGCGGCCCGAGAGCCGCGGGTGCGGACCCTTCGCCGGTCGCCAGCCAGCGCATCATCGCCCCGACACCGCCGACGGGTGCTCGCACCGTTTGCTGCGCCTGCCGCTCCAGCTTCACCGGGTCTTCATTCACGATGAATAGCCGCTGGCCATGCTGGCGCACGCCAGTACGAATTTGCCAAGCGACCAACGGGTTCTGCTGGGTGGGATCGTTGCCCATCAGCAATACCGCATCGGCGTTGTAAACGTCAGCCATGGTCGCTAGCGACTCGCTGGCGCCCGGTCCCAACGCGGCGGCCAAGCCGGCGTAGTCGGCGGTGCGGTGATGGTCGATGTTGTTGGTGCCCAAGTTGGTGCGGGCAAAACGGTTCAACAGATAATTCTCTTCGTTGGTGGTGCGATTGGATCCGATCACGCCAATTGCGTCGGCGCCGCTCTTGTCGCGGACTTGTTTCAGGCGGCAGGCGATGGTTTCGAGCGCCTCTTCCCAACTGGCCGCCTCGAGCTTGCCGTTCTTGCGCACCAGAGGCTGGCGAATGCGTTCGGTGTGGCTGGTGAAATCAAACCCGAAGCGGCCCTTGGCGCACAGGAACTCACCGTTGATTCCCGAATTATCGCGATTGTTGATGCGCAGGATTTCGTTGTTGCGCACGCTCAAGGTCGCCTTGCAGCCGTTCGAGCAGTGCGCGCAGGGGTTGTTTACGTACGTCATTTCCCAGGGACGCGTCTGGTAGCGATACGTGCCGCTCGTGAGCGCGCCAACCGGACAGATATCGATGCACATTCCGCATTCTTCGCAGGCCAGCTCACCGCTCTGGTTGGGAATGATCACCGAATGCACGCCGCGCGCGCCCACGCCCAGGGCCTTAACGTCCATGCCTTCGTCGCACACCCGCACGCAGCGGAAACACAGAATGCAGCGAGGAGCATCGTAATAAACCAGCGGCGACCACTTTTCCTCCGGGGTATGGAGCTTTTCTTCGATGAACCGGCTGTGATCCACGCCGTACTTGAAGGTCATGTCCTGCAGTTCGCATTCGCCGCCCTTGTCGCACACCGGGCAGTCCAGCGGATGATTCGAAAGCAGGAATTCCAGCATGTTTTTCCGCGCGCTGTGTACCTGCGGAGTATCGCTGCGCACCACCATGCCTTCAGCGGCGACCAGGGTGCATGCGGTCTGCAGCTTGGGTGCCTTTTCTACTTCCACCAGGCACATGCGGCATGCGGCTTGGAGCGAGAGGCCGGGGTAGTAACAGAAAGAAGGCACGTCGATGCCCTGTTTCTTGGCCGCTTCGATCACCAGGGTGCCCGCGGGAGCGGTCAGCTGGTGGCCGTCGATTGTGAAGTTCACTAACTTTTGTTCTGCCATATTCCCTTGTTGGCCGGATCGTTTACCGTTCGGCAACTACGCTGACGTTACCGGCATGAGGAAATCGGCCGGCTTGTGCGCGCACTTACCTTTTAGATGATCCTCGAATTCGTTTTTCCACTTCTTCACGATGCTGATGGTGGGCATGGCCGCCGCGTCACCGAGCGGACAGAACGTGCGACCGAGCATATTCTGCGCCAGCTCGCCGATCAGCGGGATATCTTCGGCGCGTCCGCCGCCACTATGGAAGCGATCCAGCATGCTGCGCAGCCAGGCGGTGCCTTCGCGGCAGGGAATGCACCAACCGCAGGATTCGTGTGCGTAAAAATGCATGATTCGGCGTGCCACGTCCACCATGCAAGTGTCTTCGTCCATGATCACCACGCCGCCGGAACCGAGCATCGAACCGATCTTGGCAACGGAATCGAAATCCATGGCTACGTCGGATTCCGCGGCGGTGAGCACCGGGCACGAGCTGCCGCCCGGAATCACCGCTTTCAATTTCTTGCCGTCACGCATGCCGCCGGCAACTTCTTCGATCAGGCGCTTCATCGAGAAGCCCATCGGCATTTCGTAAATTCCCGGCTTATTAATGTGCCCCGAAACAGCGAACATCCGGGTGCCGCCGTTTTTTGGAGTGCCCAGTCCGGCATACCACTCGCCGCCCTTCAGGATGATCGCCGGCACCGAACTGAACGTTTCCACGTTGTTGATTACCGTCGGACAGCCGTACAGACCGGCGACCGCAGGAAAGGGCGGACGAATGCGCGGGTAGCCGCGCTTGCCTTCGAGGGATTCCATCAGGGCGGATTCTTCACCGCACTCGTAAGCTCCGGCACCGGTGTGGGTGACTAGGTCGAAGTCAAACCCGCTGCCCAGTATATTTTTGCCCACGAAGCCGCGCGCGTAGGCTTCCTCCAGTGCGGCGTCAACGATTTCCAAAACGTAGCGATACTCGCCGCGAATGTAGATGTAGCCTTTGGCCGCGTTCACCGCGCGCCCGGCGATTACCACGCCTTCGATCAATTGGTGCGGGTCAAGCTCCATCAGCGGACGGTCCTTACAAGTGCCCGGCTCGCTTTCGTCCGCGTTGCACAAAATATATTTTGGTTTGCCGCCAGTTTCTTTGGGGACGAAGCTCCACTTCATTCCGGTAGGGAATCCGGCGCCGCCGCGGCCTCGCAGATTCGACTTCTTCACTTCGTCGATGATCTGGTCGGGCGTCATTTCCTTCAGCGCCTTTTCCAGTGCGACGTAGCCATCGTTCTCGCGGTAGACCTGCAGGGTCCGCGAATTCGGTATTCCCCATCGACGGCTGATCACCGGAACTTCCGCCGGGTGGCGTTCCTTGATCGCGCCGGTAATTTCCGGCACCGGCGCCGGTTTTTTGCCCACCTGGAATTGCTCGAGGATCGAATCGACCTGATCGTTGTCGAGGTTTTCGTAGAAATCGTAATTCACCTGCATCGCCGGGGCGCCGGTGCAGGCTCCGATGCATTCCACTTCTTCGAGCGAAAAGGTGCCGGTGGCAGTGGTTTCCTTATTTCCGATTCCCAGGCGGGTCTGGACGTGTTTGTAGATGTCGTTGCCGCCGCGCAGCATGCAGGAAATATTGGTGCATACCTGCACGTGGAATTTGCCCATCGGCTTGCGATGCAGCATCGAGTAATAGGCCAGTGTTTCGGTCACCTGGGTGATATTCAGGTCCAGACGCCCGGCGATCTCTTCCAGGATTTCATCGCCCAAATGGCCAAGCTGGTCCTGGGCGTAGAGCATCATGGGGATGAGCGCGGACCGTTTGATCGGGTATCGGCCGAGCAGTTCGCTGAACTTCGATTCCAGCTGTGGCGGCAGGTCCATTAGCGATCCACTTCTCCCAGAACGATGTCGGTAGTTCCGATACACGCAATCAAATCCGATAGCAGGCGGCCCTCCGCCAAGCGGGGCAGTGACTGCAAATTCACAAACGATGGCGCGCGCACTTTCACGCGGTACGGCTTGGCCGATCCATCGCTGGCAACAAAGAAGCCCAGCTCGCCGCGCGGCGACTCAATCGCCTGGTATACCTGGCCCGGCGGCGGTGCGAACCCCTCGGTAAAAATCTTGAAATGGTAAATCAATCCTTCGATCGAAGTTTTCATCTCTTCGCGCGACGGTGGAATGATTCCCGGCAGGCTGGCGCGGAACGGGCCGTCCTTGGGCATGCGGTCGAGCGCCTGCCTGACGATTTTCAGGCTCTCGCGCATTTCAGCCACGCGGACCTGGTAACGCGCGTAGCAATCGCCGGCGGTTTGAGTACAAACGTCGAAATCGAATTCTTCGTAGCTGGAGTAGGGAAACGTCTTGCGAATATCGTAGTCCACGCCGCTGGCTCGCAGCAGCGGTCCCGAAACGCCCAACGCGACGGCGTCTGCGGCGGTGAGGTGCCCGACCCCCTGGGTGCGTCCGAGCCAAATCCGGTTGCGGGTGAGCAGATCTTCGTATTCCTTAATGTGCGGCGGGAACGACTCCAGAAACTTTGCCACTTTGTCCAGCCAGCCCGTGGGGGGCTCCAGCGCCAATCCGCCGACGCGGAAGTAGCTGGTCATCATTCGTTGCCCGGAGACGAACTCAAATATTTTCTGAATATCTTCACGTTCGCGAAAGCCATACAGGAAGACCGTCATCGCGCCCAGGTCGATCGCGTGGGTGCCAAGCCAAACCAGATGGGAACTAATGCGGGTCAACTCGGTCAGCAGCACCCGGATGTACTGGGCGCGCCTGGGCACTTCGACTCCCAGCAGCCTTTCGACGGCCAGGCAGTAGCAAAGGTTGTTGGATAGCGGCGCGAGGTAGTCGAGGCGGTCGGTGCAGGTGATGCCTTGACTATACGTCTTCGCTTCCATGGTCTTTTCGATTCCAGTGTGCAGGTAGCCGATCACCGACCGCGCTTTCAGCACGGTTTCGCCGTCCAGCTCCAGGACCACGCGCAACACGCCGTGGGTGGACGGGTGCTGCGGCCCCATGTTCAGGACCATGGCCTTAGACGGCCCAGCGACGGTATCGATGGTCGTGGTCATTAGCGGTAGCCCTCGGTGGGATAGTCCTTGCGCAGAGGATGGCCTTCCCAGTCATCCGGCATCAAAATTCGGGTTAGTTCCGGGTGCCCATCGAAGCGGATTCCAAAGAGATCGAAGGCCTCGCGCTCGTGCCAGTTGGCGGTGGGCCACAGAGGCGTCAGGGAGTGAATTAGCGGATCGTTCCCCGGCAGTTTCACCTGAATCCGCAGGCGTTCCTTGCGTTCTAGCGACAACAGCTGGTAATTGATCTCAAATCGTGGTTCCAGCGGGAAACGGTCGACAGGGGTGATGTCGGAAAGGAAGGTAAAATGTAGTTGGGGGTCGCTGAACAGAAACTCGCAGACGCGACGCAGGTTTTCACGGCTAACCACCAGCGTGGTTTCGCCCCGAAATTCGATCAGTTGTAAAATAGCCAGCGCATCCCACTTCCGAACTAGCTCGACTGCCGATGTCGCCCGCCCTGTATCCGGTTCCACCGCGCTCGCTTCCCTCGACCGAATCGTAATTGTTAAATCGATCCGCGCCGAGACTGAAAAGTACTGTCCTGCCGTCCTGCGGGACTACTTTGCCTCACTACGCCGGAAAAGCTCGCCTTAACCCTAGCGAGTCCACTCCAGAGCGCCCTTCTTCCAGAGGTAAATATAACCAGACACCAGAATTATAATGTACAGCAGCATCTCTACAAAACCGAACCATCCCAACCCGCGGTACACCAGCGCCCACGGATACAGGAAAATGGCCTCGATGTCGAATAGAATGAATAGCAGCCCGACCAGGTAATAGTGGACCGAGAACGGGTCCCGCGCATCCCCGGTGGGGGTAACGCCGCACTCGTAGGCCATGTCCTTTTCCCGGGTGCGCTTATGGCGGCCCACCAGGGCCGAGGCCGTCAAGATGGCTCCGGAGAGCCCCAAGGCACCTATAAACATAAGCAACAGCGGTCCATATCCGTCTAGGTAATTTTCAGTCATTTTTCGAACCACTGTTATAATAGCGGTGCGCATCCAACCGGTCAAATATACTCCGGGAATTTTCGAAGGTTTTTTCTCCCGGACTCGCGAAAGGGGAGTCTTCGTGGTTTTTGGGTTCAATACCAACGTTCGCGTAGCCGATCGCGTCTTCCACGTACAGACTGAGGATCTCGGCGAGCAGCGCCGGGCAATCGAGACTTCCGTGTATCTGGAGGGGCGCGTTGTCCACCGCCGCTCCAGCACCTACGACCAGCTTCCTCCTGCCCCCGATACACCAGGGGTTCGACGGCGTGTAGAAAACCAGCACCGCGATGTAATCGAGCTGTTGCGAGCGGGTACGTTGAAGTTGGATACAACTGCCGCTGCGATTCCCAGGGCGGCCACAGCAGCCACTGGCGGCCCTGCCGAGGCCTTCGCGGTCGAAATACGTTTCGCGGGCGTGCCGCCGACGATTGTTGCGGGCAAGGCGAAAATAGAAATCCAGGTAGTAAGCCACGGGGATAAGCAGCCGGTGGCGGGCGCAAGCGTAGGAGTGATGCTGGAAGGTGCCAATCCGCCACTCAACGTCCAGGTGGAAACGAATGCCGGAGGGCGCGCAACAATCTTGTTTCCGATGCGGGGACAGAGCCTTGACGGCGCCCATTTCGTGATCCGTGCGCGGGCGCGAGGGGCCGAAGACGTGATGCGCATCGCCATGCGTCCCAAGGCCGCTGCTCTTTCTGCGACGAAGACGCCGGTGAAAGTTTAGAGTTTCGATTCGAGACGCGCAGCGAGCCATGACCGTAATCATCAACGGGGAAACCCGCGAGATACCCGAAGACCTTACCGTAACGGCCTTGCTGCAGCATCTGGGAATTGCTGGAGAGCGTATCGCCATCGAGCGCAACCGGGACATTCTGCCACGGTCCGCATGGGCGAGTACCAGCGTTAGACCCACCGATCAGTTTGAAATCGTGCACTTCGTGGGCGGCGGGTAGTGGCCTTAACCGGCAAGACTGGCGGCGGTACAATGGCCGCGCGAAATACGGGCTCGGCGACCTGCGCGCTGTATCCCTTGAGAACAAGGACTAATTGCCTACGAGTTTCTGCAGAGTTTTCGCCACGCCTTCCGGTTTAAATCCAAACGGTCCTGGTTTCGCTTTATAAGCGATTCGTCCGTCGCGGTCGATTACGTAGAGGCGGTCGGGCCAGCCGGTGTAGGCGCGCTCGGTGGCGTTGTCGAAGGTGTCGATGACCGCGGGGAACTTGATTCCGAGTTTCACCACGCAGAGCTGGCCCATCTCCACGCGCTCGTCGTAGCTCTTGGGCTTCGCGAATATCACCTTGTCGTCCAGATTGTCCGGATCCTGCCAGACGTCGCTGGTGTGCGCTTCGCGGATGTACACCGCATAGAAGGCCACCCGGCCTTGATATTTAGCGAAGAGATCGTTGAGGGCGGGAACCTCCCGCCGAAAGGGAGGTCAAGTGTAGCTGCCGAAGACCAGCACCACCGGCATTTGCCCACGCAACGCGGAGAGTTGCACGCGGCTGTTGTGATCTGTTGTCTCCAGCGAGAAGTCGGGCGCTGGATCGCCGACGTTCACATGGCCTCGCCGCGCAAACGTCCACATCGGCTTGAACGGCAGCAGCACGAAAGCGGGCCAGGGAACGTGGCGCATAATGCCGCCGAAAATGTCTGGCGTCTGCATCATCGCGCCCAGAAATCCGGCGCAGATCAGCATGTAGACCAGCACCACGCCAATCAGCACTTGTAACACTCGCTTCACGCTGACCACCCTCTGGTGCGATTTCATGTATGCATTCCTGGCCAACGCATACGGAAGTAAAATTCGGGCTGTTCGGCAAAGAAAAGAATAACGCCGCCACGGCTGTTGGATCTAGCAACAATGGCCACCTCAAACGCCTTGGAGCAGGTGCCCCAGTTTGTCTCTTTTGGTGCGCAGATATTTACGGGAATTGTAGCTGGTCGGCGGTTGGCAAGGAACTCGCTCCGCTACGCGCACGCCGCCCTTCTCGAGCTGTTGCACCTTGTCGGGGTTATTCGAAAGCAGGCGGACCGACCGGACTCCCAGCAGCCTAAGTGCGCTCGCGCAGAACGCGTAGTCGCGGGTGTCGGCCGCAAAGCCGAGCTTGCGGTTGGCCTCCACCGTATCCATGCCCCCGTCCTGGAGCTGATAGGCCATCAGTTTGTTCATCAAACCGATACCGCGGCCTTCCTGGGGCAAATAGAGCAAAACACCGGAGCGAGCGCGTCCGATTCTGCGCAGCGAATATTCAAGCTGGGCGCGGCAGTCGCATCGCTGCGAGGCCAGGACGTCGCCGGTCAAGCACTGCGAATGGATGCGCACCAGCGGAATCCCGCCTTTATTCAGGGATCCGCGCACCACCGCCACCGCGCTCTCGTTCGGCCCGTGGCCTTCGATTCCGTAGATGCGGAATGCTCCAAACTCCGAGGGAAGCTTGGCTTCGGCGACTACTCGAGGCTTGTGGTTGGCAGTCCGCTTTTTCATGAATCTCCGAAAACTAACTCGCCTGGCATGCGTTGGGAAAATGACTATAGATGGCGCCGCCTGAGGCGCCCATGGATTTGATGCCGGAAGCGCAAATTAGAAGCTAATTTCCGGCGTCGGACTTAATCCTACCACTGCCAGCCGCGCCCGCTTTACTTCGCATCCGCCTTTGGCTACCTTTACTTCATCAGCCGCGCTTTGTGAACCGTTTCGCGCGCCCCATCATGATCGCACCCGGACAAGTCGAAGCCGTCAGCCACAGCAAGGACATCCTCTTCACGCTGGTTCTGAAGGTAGGCTTCGCGGCGTCGCTGGCGGCTCTGCTGCTGCGGTTCTCCACCTTTCGTCGCATTCTGTTCACCGAACGGCGAGACTCGGACCAGAAAGTTTTGCTTTTGCTGTTTCTCACGCCCCCGCTGGCCATCGGAATCGTGCTGCGCCTGGTCGGCTACCCCTTTTTCGATCTCACCCTGGAAGGTTCCTTCCTGATGGGCCTGATCGGAGGGAATATGGTGGGGCTGTTGGGCGGATCGCTGATTAGCTTGCCGGCATTCGGGAATCACGAGTGGCTCTCGGCGCCCATGGCGGCGCTGGTCGGTTTGATGGCCGGGCTGGTCCGGCAGGTGATGCCAAATAAGGAAGTGGTCTGGGACTTTGGCCCGTTCCTGTTTTTGAATCTTCCGCGCTCGATCGTGCGGTGGGTTCGCGACGGCGTTTTCAACTGGGCCATGCTGCCGCTGGCTGCTTGCGCCAGCTTCGAGCTGGGACGAATGGCGCTTGCGACGGCGGTGCCATCGCACTGGTTGTTCGCCATCCATCCATATTCCTGGCCGATGATGCTGCTGGTTGTTTTGTCCTCGCTAATGGCTGTTGCGGTTCCCATCAAGATTTGGCACAGCACGCGGCTGGAAATGAACTTGGAACTCAACCATCAATACTTGCTCAAGGCGCGCATGGACGCGCTGACCAGCCAGATCAATCCCCATTTCCTGTTCAACACGCTGAATACCGTTTCATCGCTGATCCGCTACGATCCAGATACAGCGCGCGAGGTGGTAATCAAACTTTCCAACATTCTGCGGCGTCTGTTGCGCCAAACCGAAACGTTTCTCCCGCTGCGCGACGAGCTGGAGTTCATCGACGACTACCTGGATATCGAGGTCGTTCGCTTTGGACCCGACAAACTCCAGTTCTTCAAGGAAATCGCACCGGATACTCTGGATAATTTTATCCCCAGCATGCTGCTGCAGCCCATGGTGGAAAACGCGATCAAACACGGGCTCGCGCCAAAACTGGAAGGTGGAGAAATCCACCTGCGCACTCGCCGCGAAGGCGGCAACCTGCTGATCGAAATCGAGGACAACGGCCTGGGGATGGGCGAAGAGCGGTTATCGATGGTTTACTTCAAGGGAATCGGAATCAGCAACGTCCACGAGCGCCTGCGGCTGCTCTACGGCGATCAATTCGCCATGGACATTCGCAGCCGCGAAGGGGAGGGAACCCTGATCCACATCAAAATTCCCGAGCTGGTTTCCACGTTCGCGGTCGCGCCGTAGGTTCCGCCGACCCGCGTTCGCTGCTTCGACTTCCGCCGGGAAACTGGCGTACAATTCGCCGCAAGACAACGGGAAGGGGCGAACGCTATGGCTGACAACAAGGCTGCAGGCACCGAAAACGAATCGAGCACGAGCGCGCTGGGGCTTTTGGTGCTGTTGGTTCTCGCCGCATGGTTCGCGCTGGGCTACGAACTGCAAACTCTCATCACCTTTGAAGTTCATCAGTGGGGTTCCGCCAATCTCTCGTTGAGCGTAACGCCGCAGCCGGCTCCCACCGCCGGGACAACGCCCACCGCGGCAACCGGGCCGCGTATCGAGCACTACAATTATCAATTCAACCTGCCGTGGAAGGAGGCCGCCCACGATGACGCCACCCCGGACTATGCGGTGGTGCAGGCCAAGACCGGGCAAGTGGTGATCTTCTACAATCCCGACTCCCAGATCGATATTCTGGCGGGCATGAAGAACGGGAATAACGCCCAATCGCGCGGATACAATACGATTTTCGCGGACCATCTATTTGATTCGAATTACAGTCTGTATGCGGCGGTGTATTCGGCAAGCCCCTCGGAGGCGCATGCGTGGATGCCGCGCGCGGACGCTCTGCGCCTCGATTCACTGCTGATCGACAAGCTTTCTTTCGGTCTGGAAGCTCCTGGTCCGACGTATCTTTTCAATTGGGGCGGGCTGCGAGGGATTCGCTTCGGCGATGCTGCGCACGGCGGGCCGGTGGCCTTCCACGCCTTCGACAATCATGACCGCCAATTCCGGTTTGTATTCACCACCCGAGCGGATATTCCGGTCACTTTGAATGAAGGCGAGATCGAGCGGGTGGTCGAGTCGGTTGGCACTGCGTACTAAATTTCCGCAGCTTGGACACGCCGCTGGGCTGTAGGCTCTTCGTCCGCAGGTGGAGGGCTAGGCGTTCTGTTTCTTCGCGATTTCGATCAGCGCCGGCAAAACATGGCCAAAGTTAGTTCCCGCAGGCTGGCCAAAATCGAAGTAGATCTTGCGGTATAAATCGTACAGCCCATGGTAGACCTTCTGTGCGTCAGGTTGCGGCTGGAAGACGGTGTGCTCCGGGCAAACCTGCGTCTGGGCTTCCTCGATGGTCTTAAATGCGCCTGCGGCCATAAACGCGAAAATCGCCGAGCCCAGGCTGGTCACGCTCTTGCTCGGAACCAGCACCGGCCTCCCCAGGACGTTGGCGTAGACCTGATTGAGCACTCGATTGCTCTGGGGAATTCCCCCCCCGTTGATCACCCGCTCGATACTGGTCCCATGTTCCGCCATGCGGTCCAGAATTACGCGGGTGTGGAATGCGGTGCCTTCAATCGCCGCGAATAACTCGTCCTGCGCGGTACTTTGCAGATTCCATCCGAAAGTAATACCACCGAGGTTGGCGTTCACCAATACCGTGCGGTCGCCGTTGTCCCAGGTCATGCGCAGTAATCCGGTTTGCCCCGCGCGATATTTTTCCAGGCCCTTGCTCAAGTCCGCGATCGATGTGTTGGCGCGCTGCGCGATGGCATTGAAAATATCTCCGGTGGCGGAGAGTCCCGCTTCGATCCCGGTATAACCGGGATGCACGCTTCCTTTCACGACGCCGCAGACTCCGGGCACCAGCTGCGATTGCCGCGAAATTCCGATGATGCAGGTGGACGTGCCCACTACATTGACCACATCTTTTTCGTGTGCGCCCGCGCCGATCGCGTCCCAGTGCGCGTCAAACGCGCCCACTGGAATGGGGATGCCCGCGCGCAATCCCAGTTTTTCGGCCCAGGACGCCGAGAGAGTTCCGGCGATGTGATCGGAAGTCTGGTAGTCGCCTTGCAACTTCGCACGCACGCCGGCCAGCAGGGGATCGACCTTTACCAGAAATTCCTCGGAAGGAAGGCCGCCCAGCCCAGGGTGCCACAGCCATTTGTGTCCCATGGCGCAGACGCTGCGTTTCGCTTTGGCCGGATCGGTGACACCGCACAACGTAGCCGCCACCATGTCGCAATGTTCGAAGGCACTGGCGAAGCGCGCTCGTTTGCCGGGGTTGTGCCGCAACCAATGCAAGAGTTTTGCGAATCCCCATTCCGAGGAATAAACTCCGCCGCACCACTCGATGGCCTCGAGTTTTTCCTGGTGGGCCACGGCGGTAATTTCAGCGGCTTCGGATTTTGCGCGGTGATCGCACCACAGGTAGTAGTCGTCGATCGGAACCATGTGCGCGTCTACCGGAAGCACCGACGACCCGGTGGTATCGAGCGCGACAGCTGCGACGTCATTCCCTGATATTCCCGCCTGCGCGACGGCCTGGCGCATCGCGCTTGCCAGCGCGCGCATGTGATCGTCGTGCGATTGCGTGGCGTATTCGGGATCTTCGCGCTTGCGATGGAGAGGATATTCGGCGACTGCTGAAGCGATCGTGCCCTTAACGCTGTCGACGATCGAGACGCGGACACTCAGTGTCCCAAAATCGACTCCTGCTACGATGGCCATGGGAAGGGACCTCGAAGAGATTTGCAGACCGCTGTCTTATTCGTCGCTGCCATTATCGCTCACCTGGTGCCAATACGTTGGCCACTGGAAGTAGCGGGTGGCGGCTTCATAGACCGCGCCGGCGGTAGTCGACATATTCGCGGCAACGTGATGTTCGAACCCATTTTC
>Ga0182024_10003294_pt1 | contig 38706 bp, 26 predicted proteins | sample P32metaG_FD_120480 | JGI IMG/M metagenome (GOLD analysis project Ga0182024, IMG submission 120480) | Permafrost microbial communities from Stordalen Mire, Sweden - P3-2 metaG (Illumina Assembly) | ecosystem: Environmental > Terrestrial > Soil > Wetlands > Permafrost | place: Sweden: Stordalen...
CCCGCGCCAGCAGGTCGGCTTCGTGGTACGCCGAAACCAGCACCACCGGGACGGCGTGTTCGCGGTTGACCGCGGCCGCGGCCTCGATTCCGTCCATGTTCGGCATCTTCACGTCGGCGATGATCAGGTCCGGCATGGCCAGGCGGCACTGTTCGACCAACTCTCGCCCGTCGCGCACCGCGACGACGCGATGACCCAGGCGCGGCAGCAATTCCTCGAAGTACTCCCGGGTGTCGGCCTGGTCCTCCGCCACCGCGATCGACAAAGAGCGGTTCATGGTTTCATCCGAGAAGGAATAGGGCGGGGTCCGACAACGCGCCACGGAATGACTCGGCGGACCCGCCCTGTCATCGTACCGCATTCGGGGGGCGGCACAACACAATCCCCATCGCGGACCCGCCGGCTACTTGATCTCCAGGTCGGACGGCTTGACGCCCTTCTGGTATCCGTTACCGGCGAAGGGATGCGGCTTGTACTCGCCGACCAGCTCCACGTCGGACTTGGCCGGAATCTTGTCCTCCATCCCTAGCGCCCAGTAACAGGCGTTGACCAGCAGCCGCCGAAGGCCTTCGCTCTGCAAATCCGTGGCGGCGCCCATCGTGGTGGCGAAGGCGCGGCCGGTTTTGCCCTCGGCCGCCTTGTAGCTATTCGTCCAGGCCACCGGCATCATCGGGTCGTTCTTTTTGCCCTCCACCGGCTTGTCGTCCGGCTTCATGTTCTCCAACACCTGGCCCAGGACCAAAACCGTGCAGCTTTCCGGCAGCGGCAGACGCACCTCGTACACGTCGGTCGGCCCCCAGACGTCGCCGTCCTTGATGCCGCGCAGGATCGGGTTGTCCTCCTGGCCCTTGGCGATGAGGCCGCGCGTGCTCTGTCGGCCGTGGGCGCCCCAGTGGTTGATCCAGGTCTCGCCCAGCACGTGGCGGCCAAAGCCGCGGTCCCAGGGGCCGTCCTTGTCCTGATAGTTCCAGCCGTACTTGGCGTAGGTCTTGCCGGAAGGGGCGAAGGCGTGCGTGGCGGTGCGCAGGCCGACGACCGGCTTGCCCGCTTCCACGTAATCGGCGATATATTTCATCTGCTCATCCGGCAAATCGCGGAAGCGGGTCTGGATCACCATCAGGTCGGCCGTCTTCAGCGCCTCCAGGCCGGGGATGTTGCGCGTCTCGTTGGGGTTGATCGTGCCGTCCTTGAGGTCGATGGCGAACAGCACCGTGCAGGTGAAGCCGTGCCTTTTCGCCAGGATCTTGGCCAGCTGGGGCAGGCCTTCCTCGGAACGGTACTCCTCGTCGCCGCTGACGAAGACGATATTTTTTCCCTTTCCAGGCCCGTCGCCTCCCTGGTAGACGACCCAGGGGGTTTCGGCCCCCGACCGGGCGCAGGTCAGGGCCGCCGCGGCGGCGACGAGAAGACCCGGCAACATTCGGGCGCGAAGCAGCGTAGCCACGATTCCGCCGTCCTTTCAGGAAGGGTTGAGGAGAGGGCCGATCCTGGCATTATGGGAATTGGCGGGCCGGGCGTCCGCGAAATGAATTGGGGCCGCGGCGGGCGGGTGAGCACGTCCGCGGCTGCCGGGTCGCCGATCCGTTGCTGCGCAAATCTTGATCTTATCTCTCCCAAATCGACTAGCGCAATCAGTCGCATTGCTGTAAACCCGTACCCTGCCCTGGGAATATTTCCCAAAGAATCCGATTGACAGACGCCGACCTAATCTCTAGCCTATCCTACACGCCCTACCCGCCTGATTTGGCACGAACGATGCCGTAACCTACCGGCCCGACCCTCCCACGGTTGCCGCCCCCGATATCCTGAAACTCTCGCCTGCACCAGTCCCGCCCGCCGCGGGATGCGTCCCCGATAGGAGAAACCGCGCATGAGCCTCGGATGCACCGGCCCCACCCTCGGCCGTCGCACGTTCCTGCACGTCGGCGTCGTCGGCGGACTGGGCCTCACCCTCGATCAGTTTTTCCGCCTCCAAGCCCGCGCCGCCGAGGCCGACGCCGCCAAGGCCGCCCCGGCCAAGTCGATCATTCATATTTTCCTGCCGGGCGGCATGGCCCATCAAGACTCGTTCGACCCCAAGCCGCTGGCCCCGATCGAATACCGCGGCGAGCTGGGGACGATCCCGACCAAGCTCGACGGTGTGGTCTTCAACGAGCTTCTCAAGAACACCGCCCAGGTCGCGGACAAGATCACCGTCTGCCGGTCGATGACGCACGGCGAGGCCGCCCACGAGCGCGGCACGCACAACATGTTTACCGGCTACCGGCCCAGCCCCGCCCTCCAGTTCCCCAGCTTCGGCAGCGTCGTGTCGCACGAGTTCGGGCCGCGCAACAACCTGCCGCCGTATGTCTGCGTGCCGAACCAGCCGAACACCTACGCCGGCCCCGGCTATCTGTCGTCGGCCTTCTCGCCGTTCAGCCTCGGCGCCGACCCGGCCGACGGCAACTTCCGCGTGCAAGACCTGACCCTGCCCGGCGGCGTGGACGACAAGCAGTTCACCGCGCGCCGCACCATGCTCGACGCCGTCAACGACCACTTCGACTCGAAGGAAAAGGCCGACGGCCTGGAGGCGATGGACACCTTTTACCAGCGGGCATATAGTCTGATCAGTTCGCAGAAGGCCCGCGAGGCGTTCGACATCAACGCCGAGGCGCCGGCCCTGCGCGACGAGTACGGCCGCAACCAGGCCGGCCAACGCATGTTGATGGCCCGGCGGCTGGTGACGGCCGGCGTGCGGTTCGTGTCGCTGACCTACGGCGGCTGGGACATGCACACCGGCGTCAAGGACGGCATGAGGAACCAGCTGCCGGTCTTCGACCAGGCGTTCGCCACGCTGATCCGCGACCTCGACCGGAGCGGCCTGTTGGATTCGACGCTGGTGATGGTGTCGTCGGAGTTCGGGCGGACCCCGAAGATCAACGCCAACGCCGGCCGCGACCACTGGCCGAAAGTGTTCAGCGTGGTGCTGGCGGGTGGCGGCGTCAAGAAGGGCTTCATCTACGGCAAATCCGATTCGACGGCCACGGAGCCGGAAGAGGACCCGCTAACGGTCGAGGACCTGGCGATGACGGTCTACAAGCAGCTGGGCATCGACGGCACGAAGAAGCTCATGTCGCCGGGCGACCGGCCGATCGACCTCGTGCGCGGCGGCCAGGTTCGCAGGGAACTGATCGCGTAATAAGAGATTTCACCGCAGAGAACGCAGAGAGCGCGGAGAAAATACAAAAAGAGAAAGAAATGCACCATGACGACCGGATCGAACAACAAACTCTTTGTGTTTTCTCTCTGCGCTCTCTGCGCTCTCTGCGGTGAAACTTTTTGCTCTTCGCCGTCGCTTGGCGGTATCGCGCCTCGCGGCGCCCAGCGCGGGACCGACGCCGTCCTGTCGTTCAACGGCGCCCGGCTGGCCGACGCCCAGGAATTGCTCTTCTACTCGCCCGGCCTCAGCGTGACCAAGCTCGAAGTCGTCAACGATGGCCAGGTCAAGGCGACCGTGAAGATCGCGCCGGACTGCTGCCTCGGCGAACACGCCGTCCGTCTCCGCACCGCCAGCGGCGTCTCCGAGCTGCGCACCTTCTACGTCGGGGCGCTGCCCTCCGTGGACGAGAAGGAGCCGAACAACGACTTCGACGCCCCGCAAAAGATCCCACTCAACGTCACCGTTCACGGCGTCATCGATAACGAGGACGTGGATTACTTCCAGGTCGAGTGCAAGAAGGGCCAACGCCTCAGCGCCGAAATCGAAGGCATGCGCCTCGGAGGCGCGTTCTTCGACCCCTATATCGCCATTCTCGACAGCAAACGGTTTGAACTGGCAGTTTGCGACGACGCCCCGATGCTAGGCCAGGACGCCGCCTGTTCGGTGATCGTCCCCGCCGACGGCAGCTACGTCATCCAGGTGCGTGAGAGCGCCTATGGCGGCAACGGCGGCTGCGCCTATCGGCTGCACGTCGGCACGTTCCCGCGGCCGACCGCCGTCGTGCCGGCTGGCGGTAAACCCGGCGAGGAAGTGGAGGTTACCTTCCTTGGCGACCCGGCCGGGCCGTTCAAGCAGAAGATCAAACTGCCCGCGACGGGAGAGGCGAAGTTCGGCCTGTTCGCGCAGGACGCCGGCGGAATCTCGCCGTCGCCCGTCCCGTTCCGCCTGTCGCCGTTCGGCAACGTCATCGAAACGGACGGCAACAACACGCCGCAGACGGGTACGCCGGTCCCCGCGCTGCCGGCCGCGCTCAACGGCGTCGTCTCCAAGCCGGGGGAAGTCGATTACTACCGTTTCACCGCGAAAAAGGGGCAGACGTTCGACGTTCACTGCTACGCCCGCCGCCTCGGTTCGCCGCTCGATTCGGTGATGGCGGTCGGCGTGATGGGCGGCGGCGCGATCGCCGCCAACGACGACGCCGTGGGGCCGGACAGCTATTTCCGCTTCACCGCCCCGGAAGACAAGGAATATTGGCTCAGCATCAACGACCATCTCAAACAGGGCGGCCCGACCTACTTTTACCGCGTCGAGTTCCAGCCGGTCGAAGCGAAGGCCGTGGTGAGCATCCCGCGGGCGGTGCAATATTCGCAGGAACGCCAGGCCGTGGCCGTGCCGCGCGGCAACCGCATGGCGACGCTGGTGAGCGTGGCCCGCTCCGATTTCGGCGGCGAGTTGGTGATGGGCGCCGACGGCCTGCCGGCCGGCGTCACGATGGCCACGGAGAACATGGCCGCCAATATGGATACGGTTCCGATGGTGTTCGAGGCGGCGCCGGCCGCGGCCGTCGGCGGCAAACTGGCGTCCCTGAACGTCCGCCACGTCGATCCCACCCAGAAAGTGCAGAGCCGTTTCAGCCAGAATGCGGACCTTATTATCGGCAATCCCGGCCAATCGGTCTACTGGAAATACGAGGCGGACCAGACGGCCGTGGTCGTCGCGGACGAAGTCCCGTTCAAGATCACCATCGTGGAGCCGAAGGCGCCGCTGGTGCAAGGCGGCTCAATGAACCTCAAGATCGTCGCCGAACGCAAGCCCGGCTTCACGGCGCCGATCACCATCCTTCCCGTGTTCAACCCGCCCGGCGTCGGCTCGGCCACGTCGGTGGTCATCCCCGAGAAGCAGAACGAGGTGCTGTTCCCGATCAACGCCGCCGGCAACGCCCAGGTGCGCAAGTGGAAGACGGCCGTGCTCGGCACGGCGACGGTGGGCAACGGCCCGGTGTGGGTGTCGTCGCAGCTGGCGACGATCGACGTGGCGCCGCCGTTCGTGGCGTTCACGATGGAGCGGGCCGCCTCGGAACAGGGCAAGCCGACCGAGATTTACTGCAAAATCCAGGTCAATACTCCGTTTGAGGGGTCGGCGTCGGTGAAGCTGCTCGGCCTGCCGCCGAAGGTGACGACCCCCGATCTTCAGATCACGAAGGACTCGAAGGAACTGGCGTTCAAGCTGGAGGTGGACAAGGCCGCGCCGGCGGGGCAGCACAAGAACATCTTCTGTCAGGTGGTGGCCATGAAGGACGGCGAGCCGGTGGTGCAGAGCGCCGGCGGCTCGGAGCTGCGCATCGACGTGCCGTTGCCGCCGAAGGCGAACGCGCCGCCGCCCCCGCCGCCGACGGTCGTGGCGACCAAGCCGGCCGACGCGCCGAAGCCGCCGGAGAAGCGGCTGACGCGATTGGAACAGCTGCGTAAGGAGCAGGAGGAGCGCGAGAAGGCGATGCAGACGCCGGCTGCGCCACCGAAGTAGAGCGGCCCTACGCGGCAGGCCCGTTGGACGTAGGCGGAACGGCCCTCGCCAGGTCGCGGAGTTCGGTGACGTGGGCCAGGGCCACACGGGTAACCAGGCCGGCAGAGATACTGGGATCCTTGGCGCTAGGCAGACCCACTATCAGGGACTCCTCGGTCACGAAAACGAGGTCCGGGTGCCAAACGTCGTGCGTTTGTCCGCCGGTCGTCACGATCTGCAACGGCCTGAACGGTTGTTCGCGGAGCCGGGCCTTGACGGAGTTGGGAGTGAAGATCATCGGTTACCCTCCTTCGGTGTAATGGGCATCATAGCAGACCTCCGCCGGTAAGGCGAGTTGACACGCGAAGCGCAGGTAACGCCCCCGCACGATTGGTTTCACAAATAAAGGCGACACAGGATGCGACAGAACTTGACTATCCGCCATACTGCCGCGGCCATCGCCCTCTGGCTCGGCGTCTCCGCCACGGCGTTCGCGGCCGACCCGCCGGCGCCGCCCGCCCCGAAACCCGCACCCGCGCCGGCCGCGCCAGCACCGACGCCGTCGCCCGCGCTCCCCGCCCCAAAAGCCGCACCAGCCCCGACTCCGGCCCTGATCGTGGCGCCCGCACCGCCGCCCGCGGCGCCCCCCGCCACCCTGGCCGACCTCCAGGTCTTCCCGCCCGACGTGAATCTCGCCACCACCCGGAGCCGGCAACTCTTCATCGTCCAGGCCGCCTACGCCGACGGCCTCACGCGCGACGTGACGGCCGAGGCCAAGGCCGTGCTCGTCAACCCCGCCCTGGCCAAGCTCGACAAGAACCTCCTCACGCCGCTCGCCGACGGCGCCACCGAATTAAAGATCGAATTTGGCGGCAAGACGGCCAACGTCCCGGTGACGGTCAAGGACGCCGCCAAGGACCGGCCGATCAGTTTCAAGCTCGACGTGATGCCGGTCTTCCTGCGCAGCGGCTGCAACCAGGGCAGCTGTCACGGCGCGGCCCGCGGCAAGGAAGGCTTCCGCCTGTCGCTGTTCGGCTTCGACCCCGACGGCGACCACTTCCGCCTCACCCGCGAGATGAACGGCCGCCGCATCAACCTCGCCGTGCCCGGCGAAAGCCTGCTGGTCGAGAAGGCGACGGGGAAGGTGCCCCACACCGGCGGCCAGCGCATCAAGGACGGCGACGAATATCACCAAACGCTGATCCGTTGGCTGGAGGCCGGCGCCCCGCTCGACGCCCCCGACGTGGCCAAGCCGATCGCCGTCGATCTCTATCCGAAAAATGCGGTGCTCGACGGTAAGGGCGCGACGCAGCAGATGGCCGTCCGCGCCCGCTACTCCGACGGCTCCGTGCGCGACGTGACTTCGCTGGCCCTGTTCCTGAGCAACAACGACACGTCGGCCAAGATCTCGCCCGACGGCCTGGTGACGGCCGGCGACCGCGGCGAGGCCTTCGTCATGGCGCGCTTCGCCACCTTCACCGTCGGCGCCCAGGTGATCGTGCTGCCCAAGGGGCTGTCGTTCGCCTTCCCGCCCGTCCCCGAAAACAACTACATCGACACTCTGGTTAACGCCAAGCTCCGCAAGCTGCGCATCGCCCCGTCCGAACTCTGCACCGATGAGGTCTTTCTGCGCCGGGCCTATCTCGACGTGATCGGCCTGCTGCCGACGCCGGAGGAGTACCAGAGGTTCATGACCAACCCCGCGCCGAACAAGCGCGAACAATTGGTCGATGAACTGCTCGGCCGCAAGGAATTCGCCGAGTTGTGGGTGTTGCAGTGGGCGGAATTGCTGCAAATCCACTCGTCGAACGACGTCAGCTACAAGGCGACGCTGCTGTATTACAATTGGTTGCAGGACAAAATCTCCCGTAACGTGCCGGTCAACGAATGGGTGCAGGAATTGTTGGCGGCCAGCGGCGGCACGTTCAAAAACCCCGCCACCAACTACTACCAGAACGAACGCGACGTGCTCAAACTCTCCGAAAACACCGCCCAGGTGTTCCTCGGGATGCGCATCCAGTGCGCCCAGTGTCACAACCATCCGTTCGACCGCTGGACGCAGGACGATTACTACGGCTTTGCCGCGTTCTTCTCGCAGGTCGGCCGCAAGGGCACGGACGACCCACGCGAAACCATCGTGTTCAACGGGGGTGGCGGCGAAGTGACGCACCCGGTTCGCGGCGTGGTCATGAAGCCGAAATTCCTCGGAGGCGACACGCCGGACACGGCCGGCAAGGACCGTCGGGCCGTACTGGCCGCGTGGCTGGCGTCGCCGGAAAACCCCTACTTCGCCGACAACCTCGCCAACCGCGTCTGGGACCACTTCTTCGGCGCCGGAATCGTCAACCCGGTGGACGACGTGCGCGTCAGCAACCCGGCGTCGAACCCGGAGCTGCTGCACGAACTGGGTAAGCGCTTTACCGACTACAAATACGACTTTAAGAAGCTGGTGCGCGACATCTGTCTGTCACGGACGTACCAGCTTTCGACGCAGGCCAATGATTCCAACGCCGGCGACACGCGCAACTTCGCGCACGCCGGGCTGCGGCGCATCAAGGCCGAGACGTTCCTCGACTGCATCAGCGAGGTGACGGACACGAAAAACAAGTTCCCCGGCCTGCCGCTGGGGGCGCGGGCGGTGCAGATCGCCGACGGCGGCGTCAGCACCTACTTCCTCTCCACCTTCGGCCGGGCGACGCGCGAAACGGTCTGTTCCTGCGAGGTGAAGCTGGAGCCGACGCTGTCGCAGTCGCTGCACCTGCTCAACGGCGACACGACGACGCAGAAGGTCCAGGCCGGCAACCTGATCGGCAAGCGGCTCGCCGAGGGCAAGGCGCCGTCGCAGATCATTGAGGAATTGTACTTGCGCTGCCTAAACCGCAAGCCGACGGAGAAGGAGGCGGCCAAGCTCAACGAGTTGGTGTTCGCTGAGCCGGACAAGAAAAAGGCGCTGGACGACGCCTTCTGGGCGCTGCTGAACTCCCGCGAATTCATGTTCAACCACTAAAAAGAAAATTCACCGCAGAGTGCGCAGAGAGCGCAGAGAAAAATGCATTTGTCTTTTCTCCGCGCTCTCTGCGCACTCTGCGGTGAAATTTGTGAGAACCAGGCCATGCAATTGCGCTTAACCTTTTTTCTGGGTTCTTTGTGCTCTTTGTGTCTTTGTGGTGAATCTTTTGCCGCTAAGATCACCTACGACGAGCACGTCCTGCCGCTGCTCAAGGACAAGTGCGTCGCCTGTCACAACCCCGACAAGAAGCGCGGCGGCGTCGTCCTCAACAACTACACCAAGGTCATGGAGGGCGGCGCCTCCGGCGCCCTCGTGAAGCCCGGCGACCCCGACAATTCCGCCCTCTTTCAGGTGATGTCCCACAAGCGCGAGCCGTTCATGCCGCCGTCGTCGCCGCCGCTGCCCGACGAGGCCGTCAAGCTGCTGCGCCAGTGGATCGCCGACGGCGCCCTCGAAAACTCCGGCAGCAAGGCCATCGCGACCGGTCCCAAGATCGACGTGTCCCTACCGGGCGTCGTCCGCGGTAAGCCGGACGGGCCGCCGCCGATGCCGACCAAGGCGCTCAACCTCGAACCCGTCGTCCGCACGGCGCGGGCCGACGCCGTGACGGCCCTGGCGTGCAGCCCGTGGGCGCCGCTGGCCGCGATCGGCGGACAGAAACAAGTCCTGCTCTACAACACCGACACACTGGATCTCATTGGGGTGTTGCCGTTCCCGGAGGGCGAGGCGCGCGTCCTCAAATTCAGCGGCAACGGCGGCCTGTTGCTGGCCGGCGGCGGCCACGCCGGCAAGTCCGGCAAGGTCGTCCTCTGGAGCGTCAAGACCGGCGAACGCATCCTCGAAGTCGGCGACGAGAACGACAGCGTGCTCGCGGCCGACGTCAGCCCCGACCAGACGCAGGTGGCGCTCGGCAGCTCCAGCAAGGTCGTGCGCATCTACTCCACCAAGGACGGGAAGCTGCTTCATGAGATCCGTAAACACACCGATTGGGTCACGTCGCTGGAGTACAGTCCGGACGGCGTGCTGCTGGCGACGGGCGACCGGGTTGGCGGCCTGTTCGTGTGGGAGGCGTTCACCGGCCGCGAATACTTCAGCCTCCGCGGCCACACGGCGGCGATCACGGAAATCAGCTGGCGGCCCGACGGCAACGTCTGCGCGTCGGCCAGCGAGGACGGTACGGTTTGGCTGTGGGAGATGGAGAACGGCAACGCCGTCAAGTCGTGGGGCGCCCACAACGGCGGCGTGGAGTCGGTACGTTACGGCCACGACGGCCGGATGGCCACGGCCGGCCGCGACAAACTGGTGAAGGTGTGGGACGGCGGCGGCAACGCCCAGCGGACGTTCGACGCCGTGCCGGACGTGGCCCTGCGCGCCGCCTTCACCCACGACGGCGGCCGGGTGATCGCCGGCGACTGGACCGGGCAAGTCATGGTCTGGAATGGGGCGGACGGCAAGGCGGTCGGCCAGCTGACGCCGAATCCGCCGACGCTGGCCGAACGGCTGGACGCGGCCCAGAAGGACGTGCCGGCCAAGCAGGCGGTGCGCGACCAGACGGCGATGGCGGCCGCGGCTTCCCTCGCCGCATCGCAGAAGGCCGCGGCGGACCTGACGGCGGCGCAGAAGGTCGCGGCCGGGGCGGCCGCCAACGTCAAGGCGACGGCCGACGCGGCCGCGGCCGCCAAGGCGGCGGCGGACAAGGCCAACGCCGCCGTGACTGCGGCCCAGGCGGATTTGCGGGCGAAAACCGTGCTGTCGCAGGCGTTGGCCGAGGCGTCGGCGAAGGTGAAAGACGCTTCCGACAAGGCGCAGGGCGACGCCGCGTTGGCGACGGCGGCGGCCAAGGCGCGCGACATCGCCGGCCAGGCCGCGGCCGAGCAGACGCAGGCCCAGAAAAGTGTGACGGACCTGTCCGCGGCCGCACAAACCGCGGCGGCGACCCTCGTCGCGGCCCAGCAAGCGGCGACGAATGCGGTCAACACGGCCGCCGCCGCACCGAAACAGGTTGAGGCGCTGACGGCCGCCGCGAAAGTCGCCGGGGATAAGGCGGCGGCGGACAAGGTTGCGGCGGACGCGGCGGCGAACGCCTTCACGCAGGCGACGGCCGCGGTCGAGAAGTGGAAGACGGCGCTGGCGGCCAAGACGACGGTGCAAGCCAGTAAATAATTTCCCCTGCTGGCTCCCACGCTCTGCGCTCATCGTTCTACACAAGCCTGCAAAGCATTACCCAGTAACGGGTTGCATTGGGCGATCCGGGAGGGCCAATCCGTGGGGCGTGCTTGAAGAAAACCCGGTTTTCCCGGGCGTTTTCAAAGACGCTCCGAGTGGTTTATCCTCCCATGCCGAGTTGTGTAGAACGATGAGCGCTCTGCGTGGGAGCAGAGTCCGGACGCTCCGCGTCCCGAAACTTCGTTGGTCCGGCCCTTCGACCGGACGGGACGCAGAGCGTCCGAACTTGGGTTCCCACGCGGAGCGTGGGAACCAGAGGGAACCAATCTCACATCCCCGACGGCTTGTCCACCGGCAGCGTGTACCGCTTCTCGACCGCCTCCCGGATGGCCGCCCGGCTCTCCTTCGGCGTCGCGCCCTCCCGCCCCTCGATCCGCTCCACCTCGGCCGCCAGGTCGTCGTCTTTGATCCCCTCGCGGAACCATCGGGAATAATCCCGCTGCTTTAAGTGGTGATTCCAGGTGTCGTCGTCCACGCCGTCGGCCATTTGCAGAAAGACCACGAGGTTTTGCGCCTTGAGGTTCAGCTTCCCCTCCGCGCCGCGGAAGGCGAAGCTGCGCTCCGGCCCGAGGCTGCCCTCGGCGTACTTCCGCGAATGGCGGACGCGCTCCGTGCGCGGCGGTTCGCTGCGCACGCGCACCGGCCCGGCGTCCGATTGCGGCCGCCAGGCCAGTATTTCGCCCGTGGCCAGTAGGGGCCGGGTTGCCCCGCCCCTACCCGGCGGCGTGCGGCCCGCCGCCTTACAAAATCCCTCCACCGTCTTCTCCGGTTCCTTGCCCACCGCCAGCAGCAGGTGTACCGACTCCATCGCGGCCGCGGCCACGCTGTCCGGGTGGACGGTGATGTACAACATGCCGCCGGCCTCTTTCGGCATCGTCTCCGCCGTCGGCCGCCAGTCCGCCGGAATCAGGTGGTGCGCCTCGTCCACCACGACCCAATGCGGCCGTCCCGTCCGCGACCGCAACTCCTGGAGACGCGGCAGCAGGGCGGTGAAGTACGCCGGCCGCGCCTCCAGCATCACGCCCAGGAGGTTGATCACGGCGTTCTCGCCCGGCGTCTCCAGCAGGCCCAGCACTTCCCGCGCCGACGGCGCCCGCCCGGGGTCGCCCAGCGCTATCGCCCCTTCCAGAGTCGAATAGTCGCCTTCCGGGTCGATGACGACGTACTGGTAGCCCGCCCCGGCCAGCCGCTCCAGCAGACCGGTCGTCAGCGTCGATTTGCCGCTGCCGGACGAACCGGCCACCAGCACGTTGACGCCGTAGGGCGAAAACCGCTCCTCCGCGCCGTCCTCGCGCCGGCCGAGCAAAATATCGTGCCGCCGCAGCCTCTCGCCGGCCGCGGCCAGGTCGTCGGTTATGAGGTGGTCGATCAGCTCCTCGACGCCGCCGCCGTGGTCGCCGCGGGTGACGAAATCGGCCCGGTCCTTGAGCGCCGGCAGGGCGTTGGCCACGGCCACGGCGCACTCGCAGGCGGCCAAAAAGGCGTGGTCGTTCTCGGCGTCGCCGACGCCGACGGCGTTGTGCGGCGACAGCTTCAACTCGGCCAGCGCGGCCGCGAGGCCGGTCGCCTTGTTGACCTGCGGCGGCAGCACCATGACCGCGCCCTTGTTGAAGACGACGTGCAGCTCCAGGCCCAGCTCGCGGATCGCGTCGAGCACCGCGGCCTGGTGCGGCTCCCACGTGGCGACGATGGACCGGCCGACGGAGATGGGCACGCCGCGCCCGCGCAGCGCCTCCAGGAACGCCGGCGGCGGGGCGGCGCCGAGAACCTTCTCCTCTTTCGTATCCGGTTTGTAGAGCAAGGCGCCGTTCTCGACGACGACGTGATCGAAGAGGTCGAGGCGGGAAAAAGTCTTTTTGAGGTCGCCCAACTCACGGCCGGTCACCAGGAGGAGCCCCCGGCCGGACTTGCGCAGCCGTTCCAGCGCCGCCAAGGTCGAGTCCTTCACGCGGCCGTCGTGGGCCAGGGTGCCGTCGTAGTCGGTGGCGAGCGCGAGGTAACGCATGAGGTCGTCCCTTGTCGAGCCTTGCGACGGTGGGATGCAAACGCGATGCCTGTCCGGTGTTTCCTCACACGGCCTTCATTTCCGTGGCTCCGCGTCGAGGTCCACGCGGCGGCCCTCGGCCAGACTGCGGCGGGCGGCCCGCGCCCAGAGCAGGGCGCGGTAGGCGTCGGCGAAGCCGGGTTCGGGCGGGGCGCCGGCGGCCAGGGCGTCGAGGAACCGTTCGAGCAGTAACCGCGGCAACGGGCGCCGGGGCGCACGGATCGTGTGGGAACCTTCGCCGTCGCGCCAGGACAGCGTACCCGGCAGCTCCGCCGTGGCGTTGCCTGCGTCCGTCACGGCCTGGAAGCGGCACGCCGGCCGAACGCCGATCCCGGCCCAGAGATTGAGTTGCGCCGCCTTGCCGTCGCCGAATTGCAGCAAAACGCCGACGAACCGGGCGGCCTCGGCGGCGGTCGCCCACACGCTCCGAGGTTCGCCGCCGAGCAGGCCGGCGCAGGCGCCCATCAGCCCCGGAAGGACGCGGATGCCGGGCGGCCCGGCCGTGCGATCCGGCCCGCACCAGTCGCAGCGCACAAGCCGGGGCGCGCCGAGTCGGGTCGTCAGCAGGTCGCGCAGGCGTGTCAAGGCGGGCGCGAGGACGGGTCCCGACGCCGCCATCGTCGGCAGCGCGGCCGCATGTACCTGGCGCGTCGCCTCGCCTGCATGGGCGTCGTCGCCGGAAAGCGGCACGGCGCAGAAGACGGGCTTACCCAGCCGTGCGGCCTGCCCCACCGGCCACAGGCCGAACCACTGGGCGTCGAGCAGTAGCACCGCTTTCACGTCGTCGCGGTCGAGCAGGTCGGTCGGCCCGGCCGCCGCGGCGCAGCCGAGTTCCCGCGCCGCCCGCTCCGCGCGATCCGGCCGCTGGTCGCAGACGGCGCGCACCACCAGGCGGTCGCGCAGGCCGACCAACGCCGGGCGGTAGCGCCGCCAGCGCCGGCCGAGACCGATAATTCCGACGGATAAACGATGGGGCATGGCTTGCTTCGCGCGTGCCAGGGGTCTTCCCATCAGTGTAAGGGTTTCGCCAGGGGCGGGGAGACCCCGCCCCTACGGTAGGGGCGGGGTCTCCCCGCCCTTACGCCGGCGTCGTGTGGTGAGAAATCGCCGCGGCGTCGTTCCAGGGGCTTTTCCGTCGGAGGAGACGGAAAAAGGAGAAAGTCCTTGCAATCGGCGGCCCCGTGGGACAAACTCGGACATTCAATTTCTCGCCGCTTCGGGGCACCCTACCCATGCGATTCGATTTACCCTTCAACGAACCCCTGGCCCGGCGCCTGCCGTTGCCGCTAGCCCAACTCTATCGCCAGGCGCACAACGCGAAAAACGAACGCGACCACTGTCTGACCGCCTACTACCTTTGGGAAGCCGCCCTCAAACTGCTGGCCGCGGCCGCGGTCGCCCTCTACGCCGAACGGAACGAGCCGGAAGAAGCGGCGACCCAGTGTCTGCAAAACCTGGCCCGGCCGTCGCTGGGCCACTGGTGGGAATTTCTCCGCCGCCTGACCCCCATTCTGGCCGACGCCGGCGATCCCCACTTTGCCGCCGTCCGCGACCTGGTCCTCGGCCGCACCCGCGACGACTTGCCCCGGACGGCCGGACTGGACGCCGTCCTGCTCGGAGACCCCGAGGGCCGCGCCGTTTCCCGGAGCACGGTGCGCGTCAGCGAACTGTTCGACCGCCTGGTGCAATACCGCAACCGGGAAATCGGCCACGGGGCGGCGGGGCAGCGCCCGACCGCGTTCTACGACCGGCTCGGCCGGGCGCTCTTCGCCGGCGTGCCCGAACTGCTGGAACGTCTGGACGTGCTGGCCGGCCGGCGGCTGGTTTACGTTCCGGACGTCCGTCGCCAGCCCGGCGGCGCCTGGCTCATCGAGCGCTATGAGCTGACGGGCGAAGCGGCGCACCGCATCGCCTCGCTGCAGCGTCCCGAAACCGACGGCGCCCTCCTGCCCAGGCCGGAGTACCTTTACTTACAGGCTGCGGCCCCCGGCGGCGTGGACGACGAGGCCGTGACGCTCGTCGCCCTGCACCCGCTGGCCGTTTACGACCCCGAGACGACCGAGGTGCTGTTCCTCAACGCCCGCCGGGGCCGTCGGCGGATCGAATACCTGTGTTACGGCACGGGCCGGGTGGCGGAGCGATCCGACCTGGCCGGCGAGCGGCGCGCCTTGCTGGCCCGCGTCCTGGCCATGCCCGTCGACGAGGGGACCGTCGAGAACTGGGCGGCCCGGTCGGAGGCCGGGGAACCGGCGGCCCCGTCCGCCCCCGGCCGGCCGCTCCGGCAACTCGGCGAGTTTGAGCTGCTGAGCGAACTCGGCCACGGCGGCATGGGCGTCGTCTACCGCGCCTGGCAGCCGTCGCTGGGCCGGCAGGTGGCCCTGAAGAAGCTGACGCATACAGGAGATGAAAAGGCACAGAAACGCTTCGCCCGCGAGATCCGCGCCCTGGGCCGGGTGGAGCACCCCAATCTGGTGAAGATCTTCACCTCCGGCTCGGTCGGGGAAGAGTGGTTCTATGCCATGGAACTGCTCGAAGGCGCGCCGCTGTCGGCGGTCTGCGAACGGCTGCAAACCCATACGACCGCAGCCGACCTGGATTGGCCGACCTGGCAGGCGACGCTCAGCACCGTCTGCGAAGAGTCGCGGAAACAGGAAAAACCGATCGGCGACGATGCCCCGCCGGCGGCGCCGCGGCCGGCCCGCCTCTCCGCCGCGGACGGGGGAGGCCTTCCCGTGATGGGACGCAGCTATCTGCGGCACATTGTGGAACTGGTACGGCAGGCGGCGGAGGCGGCCCACGCCCTCCACGCGGCGGGCGTGATCCACCGCGACATCAAGCCGGGCAACATCATGGTGTCGGCCGACGGCGGCCAGGCCGTGCTCATGGACCTCGGCCTGGCCCAGCTCGCCGACGACACACAGGGGCGGCTGACCCGGACGCGCCAGTTCGTGGGGACCTTGCGCTATGCCAGCCCGGAACAGGTCCTGGCGGTGGGCGGCCTGGACCGCCGCAGCGACGTGTACGGCCTGGGCGCCAGCCTCTGGGAACTGCTGACGCTGCGGCCGATGTTCAACGCCACGGAAGAAACGCCCACGCCCGAGGTGATGCGGCGCATTCAATTCGACGAGCCGGAACGGCCGCGCAAGTATCATCCGGGACTGCCGCGCGACCTGGACGCCATCGTGCTCAAGTGTCTGGAGAAAAACCCCACGCGCCGCTACGCCACGGCTGCCGACCTGGCGGCCGACCTGCGCCGCTTTCTCAACGGCGAGCCGGTGCGCGCCCGCCCCGTGAGCAAGGCGGAGCGCTATTGGCGCTGGTGCAAGCGCAACCCGACCCGCGTGGCCGCGGCCGGCCTAGGCGTGCTGGCGGCCGTGGCCAGTTTGGCGCTGCTGATCGGCTGGGGGTTCGCCGCGACCCTTCAGCGCGAAAAGGACCGAACCGTCACGGCCCTGAATACGGCCGAGGAGCAGAGGAAGGCGGCCGAGGAACAGAAGCGCCTCGCGGAGCGCTACCGCGGGGAAGCGGAACGCCTGTCCGCCCAGATGACCTTCAAGAAAGGCGCGGACCTCTTCAAGGCCGACGACGCCGGCCGCGGCATCCTCTGGATGGCGCGGGCCCTGGGCGTGTGCCCCGATTCCGCCCCGGAGTTACGGCGTTCCATTCGGACGGCCCTGCCCGCAGCGGCGGCCACCATTCATACCCTGGAAGCCGTGTTCCCGTATCCCGATCAAACCGTCGTCACCGTCTTCAGCCCCGACGGCAAGACGCTCCTGTTCGGCGGTAAGGGAGGATGCCTGGTCGAAGTAGAGACCGGACGCCGGCGCGGCGTTCCCCTGGTTTCCGACGTCGCGCTGTCCGGCGGCGCCTTCCGTTCGGACGGCAAGCTCCTCGTGACCTCGGACATGGGCGGGCTTGTCCGCTTCGCCGACGCCTCCAGCGGCGAAGAGGTCGGATCGGCCGTCCGCCACAGCGGCGTGGTCAAATCCGTCGCGTTCAGCCCCGACGGCAAGACCGTGGTAGTGGCGGCCCAGTTCGGCGTTTCGCTCCAGTGCTATGACGTGGAAAGCCGACGGCCCGTGGGGCCGACGTTTGAGTGCAAGGACAACCTGTATGCGGCGACGTACAGCCCGGACGGAAAGACCGTGGCGACCGCGGCCAAGGAAAATAACGCCAGCCTTTGGGACGTGACGACCGGCCGGCGCATCGGTTTGCCGCTGGTCCATCCCGGCGTGGTCTTCGCGGAATCCTTCAGTCCGGACGGCAAGACCCTTGTGACCGGCTGTTTGGACGGCGGCGTCCGCCTGTGGGACGTCGCATCCGGGAAGCGCGTCGGTGCCATCCTGCGCCACGAGGAAAAGGTGCATAGCGCGGTCTTCAGCCGCGACGGCCGCCTGGTGCTCAGCAGTTCCGAGGACGGGACCGCCCGGCTGTGGGAGGCGGCGACTGGCCGTCTCGTCGGGCAACAGCTGTCGCACTCGTCGGAGCTGCGCAACGCCGTGTTCAGCCCGGACCAGACCCACATCCTGACCGCCGGCTTCGAGGGGACCGCCCGGCTGTGGCGGTTGGCGCCGGAACAGGCGCTGGCCAAAGTCTTGCAGCAACCGGGCGCGGTGGTCGCCGCGGCCTTCAGCCCGGACGGCAAGCAAGTCCTGACCGGGTGTTGGGAGTCGGAGGAGCGGCCAGGCGAATCGCGGTTGTGGGACGCCGTGACGGGTGCGCCGCTCGGGCCGCCCATGTCCCAACAGGGTCAGGTCATGGCCGTCGCCTTCAGCCCCGACGGCAAACTCGCTCTGACGGCCGGCAACGACGGGACCGCCCGGCTCTGGAACACCGCCGACGGGACTCCGGCTCAGACCCCCTGGAAGTATGAGGGCGTGGCGGTGGCCGCGGTCGCCTTCAGCCCCGACGGACGCCTCGCCGCCATCGGGGGCCGAGGCAGCACGGTTCAGCTGCGCGAGGTGGCGACCGGGAAAATCGTGGCCGTCTGGCAGGTTGCCAAGTCTCAAACCTGGGTCTGGAGCCTGGCGTTCACGCCGGACGGCCGACGACTGCTGACGGGCGGGAAGACGAGCCGGCTGTGGAGTGTGCCCGACGGGACGCCCATCGGGCGGGCGATGGAGCATGACAATGACGTCAAGACGGCCGTGCTGAGTCCGGACGGACAAACGGTCTTGACGTGCAGCGAGGACATGACGGCCAGGCTGTGGTCGGCCGAGGACGGCCGGCCCCTGAGTCCGCCGCTGGTCCACCACGGGGAGGTCCTTGGCGGCGCCTTTCGCCCCGACGGCAAGGTGGTGGCGACCGCGTCCGCCGACGGCACGGCGCGGCTGTGGGAAGCGCCCGGCGGACGGTCGTTGACGCTTCCGCTGCACGACGACGGCTGGGTGCGATCCGTCGCCTTCAGTCCCGACGGGAAAACGCTGGCGACCGGCTGCGACGACGGCGGCGCCCGCCTGTGGAACGCGGACGAGGGCGTCTTTCTGGGGGCGGCCCTCCAGCACCGCGGCCCCGTGAACCGCGTCGCCTTCAGTCCCGACGGCAAGACCGTGCTGACCGCCGGCGGCGACGGCGACTTCGCCGCCCGGCTGTGGACGCCGCGCCTTCCGGTCGGCGGCGCGCCGGAGAACGTGGACCTGTGGGTCCAGGTTCTGACCGGGATGAAGCTGAACGCCGACGATACAATACAAGACCTGTCGGCCGACGACTGGCAAAAGTGCCGGCGGCAACTCCAGGACCTCGGCGGGCCGCCGCGCCCGGAACCCTGACGGGTCCGAAGGGGAGCGGCGCGTTACGACGGTCCACAGCCGAGGTGCAGCAGCGCCTTAACCCGTTCGCGCGGCAGTCCGTGGAACAGCTTCCGCCGTTGCGGCGGGCGGACAGTCGCGCGGCCGAACGCCGATCACAACCCTTATCCCTTGCATTCCCGCCGCCGATGCGGTTTGCTTAGGACAGCCCCGGACGGCCGGGGCTTCGTACCTCAAGGAGATCGCGCGTGAAACGACTGCTATTCGTCGGCCTGTCCCTCTGCCTGCTCGCCACCGCCGCCTGCACGGACGCCAGCGCCGATACGTCCAACCCCGTCGTCGTCCTGGAGACGTCCAAGGGGCCGATCAAGATCGAACTGTTCGCCGACAAGGCGCCCGTCACCGTCAAGAACTTCCTGACCTACGTCGATGAGAAGTTTTACGACGGCACCACCTTCCACCGCGTCAAGCCCGATTTCATGATCCAGGGCGGCGGCTTTCTGCCCGGTCTGACCTCGGCCAAGTCGGAAAAAGACGTGGAGGGTCTGGAGAAGAAGACCCACGATCCCATCAAAAACGAGGCGAAGAACGGCCTCTCCAACGTGCGCGGGACCATCGCCATGGCCCGCACCGGCGAACCCAACAGCGCCACCGCCCAGTTCTTCATCAACGTGGAGGACAACTCCAAGGCGCTCGACCCCAGTCCGGACGCCGACCCCAACGGCTACTGCGTTTTCGGCAAGGTCATCGACGGCATGGACGTGGTGGACAAGATCAAGGAGGTGCGCACCACGGACGCCCTCGACGGCGCCATGAAAGACGTGCCGATCAAGGACATCCTCATCAAGTCCGTCCGCCGGGCGGAGAAATAGCCGCGGGGAGTAGTGCGGCACAAGCTGAAGCTTGTGCTACAGGGTTGTAGCACAAGCTTCAGCTTGTGCCGCACTACTCCCCACCCATGATATTTCACACCCTCTTATCCTAACATGGGGCCGGCGGATCGTTCCGCCCGCCCGGAAAGGTCTCCGACATGCCGGCAACACAGGTGGTCATGGAAACGTCGCTGGGCGCGATCACGATCGAGCTGGACGGCGACAAGGCGCCGATCTCGACGGCCAACTTCCTCTCCTACGTGGACGATCAGTTCTACGACGGCACGATCTTCCACCGCGTCATCCCCACGTTCATGATCCAGGGCGGCGGTTTTCTGCCCAGAATGACGCAGAAGAAGACCAAGCCGCCGATCAAGAACGAATCGGGCAACGGCCTATCCAATAAGCGCGGGTCGGTCGCCATGGCCCGAACCGACGCCCTCAACAGCGCCACGTCGCAGTTCTTCATCAACGTGGTGGACAACGGCGGCCTGGACGGCGCCAAGTATTGCGTCTTCGGCAAGGTGGTCGCGGGCATGGACGTGGTGGACAAGATCAAGGCGGCCCCGACCGGGAGCAAGGGCGGCCACGGCGACGTGCCGGTCAAGGACGTGGTCATTCAGTCGGTTCGGCGCGCGTAGTCGCGGCGGTTTGCCGCGACCCGGAGGAGAGCGCTCCCCTCCGGGTCGCGGCAAAACGCGCCAGTAATACATTACTTCCCCTGGAACTCCAGTTTCGCCACGAACAGCCGCTGCCGGTCGCCGCGGTTGGCGAGGTCTTCCAGCAGCGTCTCCAGGCTCGGCGCCACCGTCTTCTTGTTCAGGACGGTGTTCCAGTTCCATTTCACCGTGAGCGGCTTGTCGAAGTTCACCATCGGCTCGTTCTTGCCGTTGCGGCCCAGCCACACCGTCACCTGATTCAGACCCGTCGTGGTCAGCGAAACCGTGTTGGTCACCAGGTCGATGCGGCCCACCAGCGTGGCGGGTTCAATGTTTTTCCAACCCGCAAAGGAGTTGATGTACCGGTTCTCCACGCCGTCGGTGGTCAGCCAGTAGAAACTGTTGTCCGTCGCGCGATGCGTGGCGAAGGGCCGGCCCAATCCCACCTCCTGCAACGGAAACTCGCGCCGCTTGCCGCGCATCCAGTCGAACATCGTCGGCACTTCGGCGCCGTACCATTCCACGCCGCGGCCTTTGTACTGAATCCAGACCATCGGATACTTGCTCGACCATTGCGTGAACTGCCACCGCAGGTTCTTGTTGATGTCGCCGGAGCGGTCGCCGTCCACGATGAAGAAGGGCAAGAACTGGCCGTTGGGGTAGTAGTGCTCGGAGAACTTCTCCGGCGCCGCGCTCATCGGCAGCACGCCGGCAAACAGGTCCGGGTGCGACAGGCCGATGTCGAAGGCCGCCACGCCGCCTTCGCCCAGCCCGAACAAAAACACGCGGTCGGAGTCCACCGAGAAATGGCGGCGCAGGTCGCGCAGCGTCTCCAGCACCGTGGCGTGCTCGTCCTCCCCAAAGGTGTAGTTGCCGCTGCCGACGTTCCACTCCGGCGCCACGAGGATGTAGCCGTTGTCGGCCGCGGCGTCGCGCCAACGCTTAATCATGTCTTCCGGCACTTCGCCGGCCTGGTGCAGGACGAACAGCACCGGGTAGTTCCGGCTCGGACGGTACTCCGGCGGCAACTGCAACAGGTACGAGACGCCGTTGCGGCCGGAACCGGCCTTGCGTTGCATGACGTCGTCGCTGATTTTCGTCTCCGGCTCCGCCGGCGGCAACAGCGGGATGATCTTGATGAAATCGTCCACGCTGGCCGCGCTTTCCGTGTTGGAGAGGTAATCCTTCAGCCGCGCCTTGCGGTCGGCGGGGGCAGACGCGAGGTATTTCTGCACGAAGTCGCGGGCGCGCCAGAGCTTCACGGCCGTCGCCGGGTCGGGGTCGGCTAGGCCGCCCAGCCAGCTCGTCACGGCCAACGACAACAGCTGCTCCGGCCCCGTCGAGGGCGTCCGGCCGTCGGCCCGCTCGCGTTCCGCCTGACGGGCTTGGCCGAGAAAGGCTTCCAGTCGAGAGAGGTTGTCCAACGCCAGCTCGCCGCGGATGGCGGCGGCCGCCTCCGCCAGCTGGGCGTCCCTTGGGCCGCCGCTCAGACGTTTGGGCAATTCCTCCAGGAACCGCGAGGCGTCGGCCATCGCCTTATCGCCGGCGGCGTACTCGTCGCGCTTGGCGGCCACGGCGGCGGCCGTCTGCGGGTCGGCGCCCTTGTCGTTAAAGTCCGCCAGCGCCTTGCGCACGATCTTATATTCGCCGGCGTTGTGCTGCAGCTTGATCGTCTCGAACCGTTCCCGGAGGCGCATCCGGTTCAGGGCGGCGCGGGCCGCCTCGACTTTGGCCTTCACGTCGTCCGGCGGCTTTTCGTCGAGCAAGCGATCCAACTCGTGCTCGGACTCGTCGTACCAGCCGGCCTGGGCGAAGAAGTCGCAGTAGCGGAAGTGCCGGTTGATGCGGTCGGCCGGGTCGAGCTTGGGGTCCAGCTGGAACTCCGGGTGCGACGACAGCAGGTCGCGCACCGCGGACGGTCCCAGTTCGCGGGTTAGGTAGATGGCTGGCCAGTTCCAGATGTCGGTGGTGAGGGTGTAGGCGTAGTAGGGGGTGAGCACCGCGAGGCGCTGGTTGGCCGTCCATTCCCGGCCGTCGCCGCCGATGAACTTGACGTCCCGGCCCCACTTGTCGTCCCAGGCGCCGACCGACAAGACCGCCCGCACGCCCGGAATCTTCCGCGGGTGAATAATGCGGATATCGTTATTTTTGGGATGGATTTTATCTTCCGTGACTTCCGCCTTCGGGTCGATCTTCTGCATCAGGCCGGCGGAGAAGTATTGGCGACGCGCCATGTCGTCGATGAAGAAGAACCCATTGGGCATGAAGATCTGGACGCCCTCTTCTTCGACTTCCCAGTTGCCTTCCCGGCGGACCATGCCTTGAAAGACGAAGCCGTCGGTCATGGTCAGTGTGACCTGCGAGCCGCCCTTGGTGGCGTCGGCGCGGACGGCGGAGAGGGGCAGAACGGCCAGAAGGAGAACGGCGGCGGCCGCGGCGCCGGCCAGGCTGCGCGGAGAGACGTGCATGAAGACACTCCTTTTCTCGGCGGGCAAGGCGCCAACTTCCCCGCGGGCGCGCCGCCGAGTCGGGTCGCGCCACACCCCATTGTGGACCGCCGGCGCCGTCCGCGTCAAGGAATAGTTGCATCCGGCGCGCCCAACCGGGAGAATACCGGCGTGCGCCCCAGGCATCCGCCCTTCGGCCGGCCGCCTGCCGCACCCGGAGACGCCTTCCCATGCCGGTACGGTTCCGTTGCCGTCATTGCCATCAGTTGCTGGGCATCGCCCGCCGCAAAATCGGCACGGAGGTGAATTGTCCGACGTGTCACAATAAGGTCCTGGTGCCCGCGACCGACGCGCCGGACGTGGACCGGCCGACCGTTCGCAAACCCGATCCCTTGTTCGAGGGCAGCGACCTCGACGCCCTGTTGCAACCCTCGCCCGCCGATCCGGCCGCCGTCTCGCCGCCGCCGCGCGTCCCGCCGGCGTCCCTCGACGTGGAACCCTACCGGGCGCCCGCCCCACCGTCCGCCCCGCCGGCGGGACTAACGCTGTCGTCGTTCCAGGCCACGCTGCTGACCGTCGGGACGGTGCTGCTGCTGGCCCTGTTTTTCGCGGCGGGGCTGCTGATCGGGCGGTATTGGTTTTGAGGGACCATTTCAAAAACGAGGCGAGCCGGCGGGTTGATGGGAGCCGGGACAGAGCAACGGCGACTCGCCCCGGAAGGGTTTTTGAAAGGCGGAAAGGCGGCATGACCAAGTCGGACGTGTTGAGCGCCCTCGCGTTCACCGCTCACCACGTCATCCTGCTGACCGTCTACTTTCCCGGCCAGTTCTGGACGGCCGTCGCACCGCTCTCGTTGGCCATCGCCGCCGGCGGGGCGATGTGGGCGTGGCTTTACGCCCGAACCGGAGCGCTCTACGCGCCCTGGGTGAGTCACGCGGTCATCGATCTTGCCGTGTTGGCGGTCGGCTGGGACTTGTCGCGGCCCCGGTGACGACCGCGCCTCGCACGCCCTCAGTCGTCGTTGGCGAGGAGGAAGTCGCCGGGGTCGATGGCCTCGCCGGAAGGGCGCTTCTTTTCACGGCGCGGCTTCTCCAGGCCCGCCTTTTCCATCAGCGATTGGCCCATGATGTCCTCTTCCTCTTCCTCCATCTCCTCCAGGGGGCTCTGTCCGGTCGGCATTTCGTATTCGATCGTATACTTGCGTTTACCGATCGTCACCTCGTCGCGGGGGTGCAGCACCTTCTCCTGGACGCGCGTCCCGTTGACCTTGACGCCGTTGGTGCTGTTCAGGTCGCGGATGTACCAGTAGCCGTTGCGAAAGTTGAGTTGGCAGTGCATTCCCGAGATGTTGGGGAAGTGCATGCAGATGTCGCACGATTCGCGGCGACCCACGGTCAGCGATTCGCGGATCAGCGGGACGGCGTCGCCGCCGCCCAGTGGCACGAGCTGCCCGTTGACTTTGACGGCCATGACGTGTGTCCTCGGTTCGGAACCTGCGGCCGGCCATGAGTTGTGCGTGACGCCGACCCTTTGCATTATAAAACGCCGAAGGCTTGCGTGAAGGGAAAATTCGTCGCAAAATGACACTCCCGACTTATCACGAAGAAGGACCGATTATGCCGTTCGATGCAACCGTTCCCGCCGACTTCGGTCCCGGACGGCGTTACCGCGCCTTCAGCGGCTTCCTGCGCCAGCGCTTCGGCGGCCGCGTTTTCCGCGTCACCATCGACGCCGGTTTCACCTGCCCCAACGTGGACGGGACCGTCACGACCGGCGGCTGCGTCTACTGCGACAACCGCAGTTTCAGCCCCAACCGCCGGCTGCCGCGGGCGACCGTCCGCGATCAGGTGCGACGCGGCGTCGAACTGCTGGGCCGCAGGTATCGGGCCGACCGCTTCCTCGCTTATTTTCAGGCGGCCACCAACACGCACGCGCCGGTCGAACGTCTGCGGCGTCTCTACGACGAGGCCCTGGACCATCCGCAAATCGTCGGCCTCGCCGTCGGCACGCGGCCCGACTCCGTACACGACGCCGTGCTGGATTTGTTGCAGGAGTACGCGCGGCAGCGCTACGTCTGCCTGGAGTTGGGCCTGCAAAGTATCCATGACCGGTCGCTCGATTGGATGAACCGCGGCCACCACTACGACGCTTTCCTCGACGCCGTCGGCCGCTGCCAAGGCCGCGGCCTCGACCTGTGCGCCCACGTCATCCTCAATTTGCCCGGCGAGTCGCACGCCGACATGACGGCCACGGCCGACGCCCTGGCCGGTCTTCCCGTTCAGGCCGTCAAAATCCACAACCTGCACGTCGTCCGCGGGACGCCGATGGAGGCGATGTACCACGCCGGCCAAGTCCCGCTGTTCACGCGGGAGGAATACGTGCGGACGGTCTGCGACTTCCTGGAGCGGTTACGGGCGGATATGGTGATCCACCGCCTCAACGGCGACGCGCCGCCGGATTACCTGGTGGCGCCGCAGTGGTGCCAGGACAAGCCGGCCCTTCTCCGGGCGATCCATGAGGAGTTGGAACGGCGCGACGGCTGGCAGGGGAAGCACTGCCGCCACGCCCGGCCGACCGACCGGCCGGCGGCGCGTCGGGCGCTGCCGGTGGTGGCGGATTAGCTCTGTCCATTCGTGCATCGCCCACACTAACCCGAAGCGCAAGCGAGGGATTTCGTCGCGGCCCTCGCTTGCGCTTCGGGTTGGTGTCCGCCCGACAGTTGCACTCGCCGCGCCGAACCCGCATAATCATCTCCCGTGGCGCCCTCCCCGGCCGCGGTCGGAAGTTTCCGCCGCGGCGCCGATCGACACCATTGCTTCGAGGAAGTCCCATGCGACTCCGCTACTGGCTCCTGGCCGGGGCCTTGTCCGTCCTGTCCTTCGCGGCCCTGTCCGCCGCGCCCGAACCCGTCCGGACCACGCCCGCCGCCTCGACCGATATCACCTGGAAAAAGACCGTCCTGGACAAGGTGTTCCGCTCCGAAGGGGTGGCGGTCGCCGACGTCAACAAGGACGGCAAGACCGACGTTATCAACGGCGAGGCGTGGTACGAGGCGCCCGACTGGAAGATGCACCCGATCCGCAAACTCGGCGATTACGGCGCCGGCGACGGTCCCTACAGCCACAGCTTCGCCTGCTGGGCCGAGGACCTCAACGGCGACGGCTACCCCGACCTCATCGTCATCGACTTCCCCGGCGCCCCGTGCTACTGGCTGGAAAACCCCAAGGGCGCGCAAGGCGACTGGCCCAAACACGAAATCTGGTCCAGCGCCTGCAACGAGACGCCGCAATACGTGGACCTGTTCGGCGACGGCAAACGCGAGCTGGTGATGGGCGTCCAGCCGAAGGGCCAGGAACACCAGGGTCAGATGGCCTGGTTCGCGCCGGGCAAGGACCCGACGCAGCCCTGGGAGATGCACCCGATCAGCGAGCCGAGCGCCCCTGGTAAGGAGGTCCCGGGCACCTTCAAATTCTCGCACGGCCTCGGCGCCGGCGACGTGAACGGCGACGGCCGGGCCGACGTGCTCTGCACCGCCGGCTGGTGGGAGCAGCCGGCCGACGCCAAGACCTCCGACAAGCCGTGGAAGTTCCATCCCGCCGACCTCGGCCCGGACTGCGCCGACATGTTCGCCTACGACATCGACGGCGACGGCAAGGCCGACGTCCTCAGCAGTTCCGCCCACAACTACGGCATCTGGGCGCACATCCAGAAGCCCGGCAAGGGCGACGATCCCGCGTTTCTCAAAACGGACCTGTTCCCGAAGTTGTTTTCGCAGTCGCACGCCCTGCACTTCGTGGACATGAACGGGGACGGCTTGAAAGACCTTGTCACCGGCAAGCGCTGGTGGGCGCACGGCTCGCACGGCGACGCCGACCCGAACCTACCGGCGGTGCTTTACTGGTTCGAGGCCAAGAAGGACAAGGACGGCATCACGACGTTCGCGCCGCACCTCATCGACGACGACTCCGGCGTCGGCACGCAGTTCGCCGTGGCCGACGTCAACGGCGACGGCCTGCCGGACGTGATCGTCTCCAACAAGAAGGGCACGTTCCTGTTCGAGCAGGTGCGGGCGAAGAAATAAAGAGCCCCTAACACAATGGCGAGCGGCCGGCGTGAGCCGGCTGGTTTGGCCCGCACCAGCCGGCTTACGCCGGCCGCTCGCCCATAAAGTCTGTTTTAGGGCGCGTGCGGCGACGCACCGACCCCGCCGGTCCCTTGACACCGGCCCCCGCCTGGGGATAATTGCACCAGACCGATCCCTGTTGCCCGGGGGCCGCCCATGCCTGAACCGATGATCTGTCCGAACGGCCATCGCTGGGACGCGGACGACGCGGCCGCGCCGGCTGTCTGCCCGCGATGCGGCGCCGCGGCACGAAAGGCCGTCAAGACGCCCGTCCCTTTGTCCCCGGCGGACACCATCACCTATCTCCCCGTCGAGGGCGACGCCTTCGCGCACGCCCCGTCGGACGCCGGGTGGCAAGGCGGGACGCGCTTCGGCGATTACGAATTGCTGGAAAGGCTCGCCTCCGGGGCCATGGGGGTCGTCTACAAGGCCCGGCGGTTCGCCGGCGACCCGGTGATGGCCCTCAAGGTGGGCCGGGCGGGCGACGGTGCCGCTCTTTACGCATCGGAGGCGGAGGCGGCCGGCCGGCTGCGGCATCCGAACATCGTCCAGGTCTATGAAATGGGCCGTCACGACGACCGGCCCTTTCTGGCGATGGAATACTGCGCCGGCGGCAGCCTGGCCGACAAGCTCCGCGCCGGCCCGCTGGCGCCGCGCGAAGCCGCCCGACTGGTGGGAACGCTGGCCGAAGCCGCGCACGCCTTCCACCGACAAGGACTCGTCCACCGCGATCTCAAGCCGGCCAACGTGCTTTTGACGGCCGACGGTCAGCCCAAAATTGCCGACTTCGGACCCGCCCACGCCCTCGACGGCGCCGTCCTGGGCACGCCGTCGTACATGGCCCCGGAGCAGGCGGACGGCAAAGCAGGCGAGATCGGCCCCGCAGCGGACGTGTATGCGTTAGGGTCCATCCTGTACGAATGCCTGACCGGCCGGCCGCCTTTCAAGGCGGCCACGGTCCAGGAGACGTTGCGGCAAGTGGTCGGCGCCGAGCCGGGGCGGCTGCGGCGCCTGCGGCCGGCGGCGCCGCGCGATCTGGAAGCCGTGTGCATGCGCTGTCTGCGCAAGGACCCGCGCCACCGCTATCCCGGCGCCGACGCCCTGGCCGAGGACCTGCGCCGCTTCCTCGACGGCCGGCCGGTGCAGGCCTGGCGGCCGGCGCGGAGCGAACCGCCCCGCTCCGGCGACGAGTTGCTGTGGGCGGCGCTCGAAGAGATGAGCGACGGCGTATTCCTCTTTTCCGCGGAGGACGGCCCGGTGCGGGTGAACGCGGCCGGCCGGCGGCTGTTGGGCTTTCATGCGGCCGGCGACGTGGCGGCGGCCGACCTGCCGGCGGAGCTGATCGCGGTGCGGGGCCGGGCGCGGCAGGGCGAGGTCGTGCAGGAGGAGGAAATCTTCTTGCGTCCGTCCGGGCGACGCGACGGGCTGTGGGCCGGCCTCTGGGCGCGGTCGATGGCGGACGGCCAGACAACCGGGCGCGTCCTCGTCGTGGCGCGGGACCAGACCGAACGCCGGGCCGTCCGCGACTCGGAGGCGCTGTACCACTCGCTGGTGGATACGCTGCCGATGAACGTCTTCCGCAAGGACGCCGAGGGCCGCTACACCTACGCCAACGCCCTGTTCTGCGCCACCGTCGGCAAACCGATCGACCAGCTGCTGGGACGAACCGACTTCGACGTTTTCGTCCCGGAATTGGCCGTGAAGTACCGCCAGGCCGACCTGCGGATGCTGGCAGGCCGCGAAGCCGTGGAGGAGGTCGAGGAGCACCGCACCGCCGCCTGCGGGCCGCACTGCCGCTGCGGCCGGCGCGGCGCCGACGACTCGGACACGACGTTCGTGCAGGTCGTGCTTACGCCGGTCCTCGACGCCGCGGGACGGGCGGTCGGCTCCCAGGGCGTCTTCTGGGACGTGACGCCGCGCGTGGCCGCGGAGCGGCGGCTGCGCCGCGTCGCGGCCGACCTGGAGCGGGCCAACGCCGGTCTCGCCCATTCCAACGCCGATTTAGAGCAATTCGCCTACGTCGCCTCGCACGACTTGCAAGAACCGCTGCGTATGGTGGCCAGCTACACCCAGCTGCTCCGCCGCCGCTACCAGGGCAAGCTCGACGGCGACGCCGACGAGTTCATCGCCTTCGCCGTGGACGGCGTGACGCGGATGCAGGGTCTGATCGACGACCTGCTCACCTATTCGCGCGTCGGCAACCGCGGCGATCCGCCGCAGGAGACCGACTCCGGCCGGGCGTTCGCGCGGGCCGTCGCCAACCTGGGGGCGGCCGTCCGCGAGAGCGGGGCGGAGGTCCACGCCCGCGACCTGCCGGTGGTCCTCGCCGACCCGACGCAGCTGGTCCAACTGTTCCAGAACCTCATCCACAACGGCATCAAATTCCATAATCCCGAGTCGTCGAGGGGCCGATCCCACCGTTCGGGGCCGCCGCGGGTGCGCGTCACGGCCCGCCGCGACGGCGACGCCTGGCTGTTCGCGGTGGAGGACAACGGCATCGGCGTCGAAGCGCGGCACCGCCGGCGCATTTTCGACATTTTCCAGCGGCTGCACACGCGGGCCGAGTACCCCGGCAGCGGCGTCGGCCTGGCCCTGTGCAAGCGGATCGTCGAGCGGCACGGCGGCCGCATCTGGGTCGAGTCCGAGCCGGGCCGCGGCAGCACGTTCTTCTTCACCCTCCCCGCCGGGCGGCCCCCGCGCGACGGCACGCCCCCGCCCCTTCGGGGATCGCCATGAGTGAGCAGTCCCCAAAAGCTCCTGTGGATATCCTGTTGGTAGAAGACAATCCCGGCGACGTGCGCCTGGTCGTGGAGGCTTTCCGGGAGGGCGGCGCGGCCGTCCGTCTGACGACGGCCCGCGACGGCGAGGAGGCGCTGGCCGTCCTGCGCCGGCAGGGCGCCCACGCCGCCGCGCCGCGGCCCGCGCTGATCCTGCTAGACCTGAACCTCCCGCGCATGGGCGGCCGCGAGCTGCTGGCGGAGATCAAGGCGGACCCGGCCCTCCGGCCCATGCCCGTCGTGGTTTTGACCAGTTCCCGGCAGGACCAGGACGTCCTCGCCTGTTACGACCTGGGCGCCAACTGTTACATCACCAAGCCGGCCGACCTGGATCAGTTCATTGAGGTGGTGCGCTCCATCGTCAACTTCTGGCTGACGGTGGCGCGACTGCCTTCGGGAGAGTGACATGGCGTGCGAACCGATCCGCGTGCTGCTGGTCGAGGACAACCCGGGCGACGCCCGTCTCATCCATTGGATGCTGCGCGAGGCGGGCGAAGGCCGCTTCGAGTTCACGGAGGTCGATCGCCTGTCGGCCGCCCTTCGGCGCCTCGACGAAGAGTCGTTCTGTGTGGTGCTGCTGGATTTGTCGCTGCCCGACAGCCAGGGGATGGAGACGTTCCGCGCCGTCTACGCGGCCCACCCGGAGACGCCGATCGTGGTCCTGACCGGCCTGGCGGACGAGGACACGGCCGTCCGTACCGTGGAGGAAGGCGCTCAGGATTATCTGGTGAAAGCGCAGGTGCATAACGGCCGGCTGGCCCACGCGCTGCGTTACGCCGTCGGCCGGCGCCGGCGGCAACGCTGTCTTGAGGAGGCCCGCGGAGCCACCGAGGCGGACCTGAAGCTGGCCCGGCGCGTTCAGGACTATTTGCTCCCCAAGGGACCGCCGGCCTGCGCGGGCGTCGATCTCCACGGGGCGTCGTTCCCGGCCGTGACCACGAGCGGCGACTACTTCGACTACCCGCCGCTGGGCGACGGCCGCGTCGGGATGGTGATCGCCGACGTGATGGGCAAGGGGCTGGGTCCGGCGCTGTTGATGATGGCGACGCGCGCCTACCTGCGGGCCTTCGCCCAGGTCTACCCGGACATCGACCGCGTCCTGACGTTGACGAACCGCGCCCTGGCGGGAGACGTGGCGGACGACCGTTTCGTGACGCTGTTGCTGGCCCAGTTCGATGTCCGCCGGGGCATACTGCGATACACCAACGCCGGCCACAACGCCGGTTACGTTCTCGACCCGTCGGGCGCGGCCCGCGCCCTGCTCTACAGCACCGGCCTGCCGTTGGGGATCCAGCCCGACGGCGACTTTCCCGTGGCGCCGGAGGTGGCGCTGGCGCCGGGCGAGACGGTCGTGTTGTGGACGGACGGCGTCGTGGAGGCGCACTCGCCGACGGGCGAGCCGTTCGGCGAAGACCGGGCTTTGAACGTGGTGCGGTCGCTCTCCGGCCGGCCGGCGCGGGAGGTCGTGACGGCGCTCTGCGAGGAGGCCCGCGCCTTCAGGGACGGCCTGCCGCAGGAGGACGATATGACGGCCATCGTGCTCAAGATGCCGCCCGCCTCGCAATGAACCCTTCGGGGATCGGGTAAGTTCAGGCCGATCCCTTGCCCTCCGCGACCAGGCGTTGGCGAATCTGCTCCAGCCTGGCGGCGTGTCCCGCGAGGCCGGGGTGGCCGATCTCCGACTCGTAGCGGACGCAGGCCTCCATCAGCGGAACAGCCTCCGCGATCCTGTCCCGCCGGACAAATTCTTCGCCGAGGTCCCAGCAAGCGATTGCCTCCCTTTGGCGGTCTCCGATCTCTCGCGTCACGGCAATGCTCTTTTGGTAGTGTTCGACGGCCCGATCCGACTCGCCCAGCGCGGCGAAGGCCTTGCCCAGGTCGCCCAAGGCGTCGCCCTCGCCGCGGCGGTCTCCGATCTCCCGCGCCACGGCCAGGCGCCGTTCGTGATACTCGACCGCCCGCCGCGGCTGGCCCAGCGCCGCGTAGGCGAGGCCCAGACCCCCCAGGGCGTTGCCGACGCCGCGACGGTCGCCGATCTCCCCGGCGACGGCCAGACGCTTCTCGTGAAACTCGACGGCCCGCGGTTGGTCGCCTAGCGCGGCGTAGGCCTTGCCGAGGTTGCCCAGCGCGACTCCTTCACCGCGGCGGTCGCCGATCGCCAGCCCGAGCGCCAGGCGCCGCTCGTGGAACTCGGCGGCCTTCGCCGGCTGTCCGAGCGCGGCGTAAGCCTTGCCCAGCCCGCTCAGGGCGCTCCCTTCGCCGCGGCGGTCGCCGATCTCCCGCGCCACGGCCAGGCGCCGCTCAAAGAACTCGACGGCCTGACGAGGACGGCCCAGCGCCGCGTGGGCCACGCCGAGGTGGTTCAGGGCGACGCCTTCCCCCGCGCGGTCGCCGAGTTGCCGCGCGGCGGCGACGGCGGCCGTGGACCACGCGACTTGCTGCTCCGGATGCTGGCGGAGTATGCGGATATTCAAACTGCGGTTCGGATAATCCCGGCGGAGACGGGCGGCCTCCTCGTCCGTCTCCGGACGGCGCCCCGCCCAGGCGAAGGCCGCCTGCGCGTCCGGCCACGCCCGGTCGAACGCGCGCAAGGCGTCGGGAATTTCGGCGCCCTTCAAGAACCGGCCTTCCGCATCCGCGACGGCGTCGCGGAAGTAGCGGGCGTGACGGCCCTCCGCGCCCTCCCGCGCCGCGGCGTCCATCCGCTCGCGCCCGTACTCGCGGACTAGGTCGTGCAGACGGTACATCTGCCGCTCGTCGTCCCAGTCGAGCAGGCTCTGTTCGAGCAGCGTTGCCAGATGATCCTCGGCCGTCGTCTCGTCCACGCCCCACACGGCGGCCGCCCAGGATGCTTCAAAGCCGCCCGACAGCACCGAAAGCTCCGGCCATTTCGACCGAACCAATTCCGGAAGCTGCTCCTCGCTCAGCCGGATCGACGCGGCCACGTCGTTCAGCATCTGCAACCGCGTCGCCTTGAGCCGTTCCAGGTAGCGTTGCGGCGAGAGGTCGCGCCGCTTCAATAGGGTCTTGCCCGCCAGCCGCAACGCCAGCGGCAGATGGCCGCAGCGCTCCGCGATCTCGGCCGCGGCCGCCTCGTCCAGCCGCGGCGCGATCGAGCGCAGCAGGGCCACGGACTGCGACGGCTGTAGCGCGTCGAGGTCGTGGGGTTGCAGGCCATCGACGTACAGCCGCTTCCGCGCCGTCACCAACAACATGCAGCCCGGCGGCGGCAACAGCTGCCGCACTAGTTCCTCGTCGGCGGCGTTGTCCAGGACCAGCAGCACGCGCTTGCCCGTCAGCACCGTTCGGTACAGCGCGGCCAGTTTGGCGTCGCCGTCCGGCAAGCGCTCCTCCGGCAGAAAGGCGTGGATGACGTGAGCCATCGCCTCCTGCCAGGTTCGCGGCCGCGTGTACCCTTGCAAGTCGAAGAACAGCTGGCCGTCGGGATGGCTCCGCGACAGGCGTTCCGCCAGCTTCAGCGCCAGCGCCGTCTTGCCGACGCCGCCCAGGCCGTGGACGGCGGAAATCGAGGCGCCGCCGCTCAGTTGGCTTTCCAGCGCCCGCAAATCCTCGTCGCGGCCGACGAAGTCCGGCGGCGGCGCCGGCACCTGGCGCGGCCCGTTCGGCCGCACGCCGCGCCGCTCCATCCAGCCCTCCAGCGCCCGGTACACCTGATGCAGCAGGTCGTCCGGCGAATGGAACCAGCGCACGATCCGTTCCTGCTTCAGGCGTTCCTTGAACGCCTCCAGCCGCGGCATCTGCTCGTGTTCTTTGCGTTCTTCCGGCCAGGGGTGGTCGGGGGCGACCAGGAAGCACAGGCACTCCAGGCCGCGCTGCCGGGCGCGGTCGAACTCCAGCTCGGTGACGCTGGCCGGCCGACCCGGCTCGACGTAGCCGTAGCGGTAGGCGAACAGCCCCAAAAAGGCGTCGGCCTGATCGACCTTGGCCAACGAGCCGTCGGTGGCGCCGACGCCCATCGCCTCGAAGTCCTCCATGGCCACGACGCCCAGGCCCAGCTCGCGGCAGGCCTGCAAGGCGGCGGCGCGGCACTCCGGCAGGTCGCGGCTCGTGCTGCTAAGAAAGACTTTCATGACGGACGACCCGAACGGGCGGAAACTTGGGACGCAGACCATCGCTTCGGCGTCCAGTATGGAGCGGCCGCGGCGGCGCCACAAGGGGGAAGCGGCGGCGAGGGGAAAAAATTCGGGGCCAAGGGGAGTCGCGGCGTCGTTGCGGGGCGCTTCGTGAGGTGTTAGATTCACCTTTGCATTAAGGAGACGCGACAATTTCCGCAGATCCGAGAGAGGCGTTGCCGCCGCATGAGATCCTAGAAGAGACCCGCCGCGATCAGCTGGGAATCGTCTACCGCGCCCGCGACCCGGCCCGCGACGCCTTCGTTCTGCTCCACGCGGCCAATCTGGCCGAAGCGGCGGAAGGCGCGGCGCGTTTCCTCCAAGAGGTTCGCGCCGCCGCCCGCCTCCGCCTTCCTTGTGTTCTCCCCATCCGGGACGCCGGCGTATACGACCGCCGGCCCTGTTTCACCACGGACCTGCCCCCGCAAACGCGGCTGTCGAATCAACGGGAGCGGTTCGCCGATCCACGCGCGGCCGCCGGTCTTGTGGAAAAGTTGGCACGCGGCGTGGCGGCGGCGCACGCCCACGGCCTGGTTCACGGCCATCTCCAGTCGGACATCATCTATCTGGATGCGGACGGCCAGCCGCTGATCGACTTCTTCACCCTGCCCTTCTTCCTTCATTTGCCGACGGGGAGCGCCGCGGCCGCCGACGTCTCTTCCCTGGGCGTCGTCCTGTATGAGTTGCTCGCCGGCCGCAATCCGTCCGTCGGGTTGCCGCCCGAGCTGGAAGCTGTCGTTCTCTGTTGCCTGCAAAAGCGGCCGGACGACCGTTACCCGTCGGCGCGGGCGCTGGCGGAAGACCTCGAACACTGGCTGCGGGCCGAGCCGACGGTCGCCCGGCCGATGCCCTGGTGGCGCCGCGCCCTGAGCGACCTGTGGCAACGCTACCGCCGAAACGCTCGCTGACCGCCGACCCTGGTGTATCATGGAGGTGGGGTCTCGCGCAGCTGCGGGGCCGCCGTCGCGCCTGGGGAGAAGTCCGCATGTCCACCACCGTACCGACCGCCGAATCCGGGGCCGTGCCGCCGTCCGAGAAGGTCAAGACGTTTCCGACCACGCCGGGCGTCTACCTCATGAAGGACGCCCGCGGCGTGGTCCTGTACGTCGGCAAGGCCAAGAACCTGCGCAACCGGGCCGGACACTATTTCACCAAGGCAGCGGCCGACGACCCGCGCACCGCCGACCTCGTCAAGCTCATCGCCGACGTCGACTTTCTCCCGGCCGACAGCGAGGTGGACGCGCTGCTCCTCGAAGCGCGCCTGGTCAAGGACGTGCAGCCGCGTTTCAACGTCGAGTTGAAGGACGATAAGACGTTCCCCTATTTGCAGATCCGTATAAGAGAAGAGTTCCCGCGCGTCGAGTTCACGCGGACGCCGAGGCGGAAGGGTGTCAAACTATACGGCCCCTTCACCAGCGCCCGCACTTTGCGGCAGGCGCTGCGGGTGTTGCAACGCCTCTTCCAGTTCCGCACCTGTTCGCTGGACATCCGCACCGACGACGACCGCTGGCGCTGGTTCCGCCCGTGCCTGCTGCATAGCATCCGCCAATGCACGGCGCCGTGCAACTTCCGCGTGACGCGGGAAGAGTACCGTAAACAGATCCGCAAACTGAGACTTGTGATGGAAGGCAAGAAGGATCGGCTGATCGCGGAGATGGAGCGGGAGATGCGGGAGGCCAGCGCGGCGATGCTGTTCGAGAAAGCGGCCCGGCTGCGCGACGACGTGGAGGCGCTAAAGAAGCTCGGCCAGCGCGGCGACGCCGCCCGCGACTTGCAGCCGGAGGTCTTCCCGATCGACCCGAAGAAGGGGCTGCACGGCCTGCGCAAGGTGCTGGGCCTGGAGAAGACGCCGCGCACCATTGAGGGCGTGGACGTGGCCCACCTCGGCGGCGGCGAGACGGTGGCGTCGCTGGTCCACTTCATCGACGGCCTGCCGTTCAAGCCGGGCTACCGCCGATTCCGCATCCAGTCGGTGCGCGGTGTGGACGACTTCGCGTCGATCCGGGAGGTGGTGACGCGCCGCTTCCGCCGGCTGTCGCGCGAGGAGGAGACGTTTCCCGACATTTTGCTCATCGACGGCGGCAAGGGACAGCTAAATGCGGCCCTGGAGGCGTTCCGGCTTTTGGGCGTGGAACCGCCGACGCTGATCTCGCTGGCGAAGCGCGAGGAAGAGATTTACCGCCCCGGCGCCGACGAACCGCTAAGGCTGAGTCGGCACTCGGCGGCGCTCCGGCTACTGCAATATGTGCGCGACGAGGCGCACCGCTTCGCCCAGCACTACCACCACATTCTGCGGCGGAAGAAGTTGGAGGAATAAGAAGATCTCACGCAAAGACGCAAAGGCGCAAAGTCAAAGACGCGGAGAGAAGAATTGGATCGGGCAACGCCCGGCTCCGGACTATGGTTGTCTTCTTTGCGTGCTTTGCGACTTTGCGTGAGATTTCTTGGAGGCGGGATGCGCATTCTTTTGACCAACGACGACGGCGTTTACGCCCCCGGCCTGCGCGCCTTGTTGCCGGAGTTGCGGAGACTGGGCGAGGTGGTGGTGGTCGCGCCGGCCACGGAGCAGAGCGCCGTCGGCCATTCGGTAACGATAAACAACCCGCTGATCGTGCAGGAGGTCCTGGACGAGGAGCGACGGCCGCTCGGCTGGGCCGTGGAGGGCCGGCCGGCCGACTGCGTGAAACTGGCCCTGCGCGAGCTGCTGCCGGCGCGGCCGGACGTGATCGTCAGCGGCCTCAACGCCGGCTCCAACGCCGGCATCAACGTGCTCTATTCCGGCACCGTGGCGGCGGCCATCGAAGGCGCCTTCTTCCGCGTCACCAGCATCGCCTGCTCCCTGGAGTACAGCAAACCGACGCCGCCGGACTTCGCGCGGGGCGCCGCCCTGGCCCGCCGCGTCGTCGAACAACTCCTGGCGCGGCGGCCGGCGGCCGGGTCGCTGTTTAATGTCAACATTCCCGACCTGGAAAGACACACGCCCCGCGGCGTCCGCGTCGTCCCGCAAAACCTGGCCGCCTTCGAGGAGAGTTACGACCGTCGCACCGACCCGCGCGGCCGGGTCTACTTCTGGTCGAACCCGGAATTCGGCTGCCCCGACCCGCACCCCGACACGGACGTGACGGCGCTGGCCGAGGGATGGGTCAGCGTGACGCCGTTGCAATTCAACCTGACGCACGAGAACTTGTTGCGCGAAATCGGGGACTGGAACTTGCGGCTTTAGCCCGGAACCGGGGTCGCGGCGGTTCTCGCCCGATCGCCTTTCTTCCCGTAACATGATGCCACGTCCTCCCGCCCGGCAGGCGCCAGTCGCGCCGGTCGTCCTCACGGAACGGGGTATAGCACGTTATAGGCCAATCAAGCTGGGGGGCGGCTAAATCGTTGGGGCGTTAGCCGGACGCCGCGCCGCCGAGGGCCATGCAAGCGGAAGGGACAGGCGGTCGCCGCAACTCTCAGGGGCGTCCTCTAGGGGTTCTTTTTGCAGCGTTCGATGGAGTCTGTGAGAATCGCGGCGATTTTGCCGTCCAAATGGATCGAATCGTTGTCGCGCAAATTCTCTAACGCCGCCAGCGACTTTGGTCCGCCCATTTTTCCGAGGGCGACAACCACCTCAAGAGTTAGTAAGTCGCCTTGGCCGGGGAGCAACGGGATGAGGCGATCCGCCGCGCCGCGGTCTTTGAGATCACCTAGCCTTGAGACGGCCTCGGCCCTGACCTTTATGGGCAGCGCGGGGTTTTCCGCCGTGGCAAGCAGTTGGTCCGGGGTAGACACCGTGCCGGTCCCTCCTTCACCTAAGTTTACCCTGTCATGGCAGCCCGCGCCGGTAAACGACGCCAGTAGGACGAGTGACAAGCCATGCCGAACACCCACCGTCGTCCCTCCCGTCGGGAGAAGAGTTTAAAGGCCGCCCGCCTCTATTCGGGCACGCCTCCGAGCGCTTGTCCGAGAAATTCAAAAAAGTCGTCCAGCGCGGACGAGCTTTCCGGCTGGAAGACGGCCCCTGGCCTTCCCTCCGGGGGCAGTCCAACCTTCCATGTCATTTCAGGGCGCGTGTTGGCCTGTTCCACTGCCCGCTTGAAGTCGTCGGACGTGTAGGCGCCGGCGTCGCCGGCATGGCCGCCTATCAGTTCCACAGGCGTGTTGGCACCGTCAGCTATCTTAAATCCCCACTTCACAACCCCCAGGACTTCGCCGGTGTCGATGTCGATGGCCGCCGTCTCGGCCATGAAGACATAGTCGCCATTTCCCTTCCGGGCGTCGTTGCGGTTCGGGGAATCAACCATAAAGGCGTCGCGCGGAGGGATTCCCGTTGCCGGACCCCTGCCGGGCCTGCTCCTTCCTCCTTCATCAATCCACAACATACCTTTTCCGGGCCGGGCACCGTAGTAGGGGTCGGACTCTCCTTGAATATGGTCTACACGCCAGCCGGTTGAAGAATCGAACTGGCTATAGTAGCTCGCCCCCACCCCAGGATATACCAAGGCGCCCCCGAGTGTGACGCGGACGACTTGTATGAATGATATATTCTTACTTTTGTTCTCATCATTTGGGTGGAACGTGATTTCCGCGGTCACGCCGGCGCCGAAAAATTGGATCCCTTTATTGTCGACGGCGGTGATCGACCAAGACAGGGTTCCTTCGCTGCCAACGAACGAGCCTTCCTGGCTGGGAGCGTTGGCGTCCACTCTCTGGAGGCCGGTCGGATCGGTCGCGTTCGTCGGGTCGTTGCCGACGAAGCGGTACAGGTCGGCGTCGCCCGCCGCGAAGCCGTCGGGGTCTTCTTCCATCCAGCGGCCGATCTTGGGGTCCAGCATGTTCGTCCTTCCTTTCCTTCCCGGGTTGACGTCACCGGCCCGCCGCCTGCGACGGCACTTCGTCGTAAATGAATCGAATGTGCCGGCCGCCCGCCCGCCATTCCACATGCGCCGCCGGCGGCCGGCGCGAGGGCTGGCCCCGGCGGGTCGGCC
>Ga0182024_10003295_pt1 | contig 38706 bp, 39 predicted proteins | sample P32metaG_FD_120480 | JGI IMG/M metagenome (GOLD analysis project Ga0182024, IMG submission 120480) | Permafrost microbial communities from Stordalen Mire, Sweden - P3-2 metaG (Illumina Assembly) | ecosystem: Environmental > Terrestrial > Soil > Wetlands > Permafrost | place: Sweden: Stordalen...
CCAGCGGGTCCGCAGCAAACGAGGAATCGTCGTTCGCTTGAATAATTCAAAATCACCCGCATGCGTTGGTTCATATTGTCGGATGGAGTAATTGTTTGCTATAACGGGTAAAATCTCAAGGCAAACGCATCTAAATTTGTTTTGGTTCGACGCCCAGCAATCTGAGGAGGTAGGGATGATCCCAACTGGCATTGAGCATTTTTCCTCTGATGCCTCGTTTTTTTGTTTCTCTCCTGTGAGTAAATTCAATGCCAATCGGCGCAGGGTGGCCAAGTTTTCTGCGGCGTAACCTTCCCGAACCCTGCTCCGGTCCTCGCCGAAACAAACATCCATAACCCAATGGAGTTTGTTTTCCACGCCCCAGTGACCCCGGACGGCACGGGCAAATGTCTCGACGTTGAGTTTTAAGCTGAAGAGGTAATACCTTCGCTCCAAGGTGGTTTTACCATCCAGTTCGCGAGTGGATTCCACCAGGCCCACGGAACACAGGTTTTCCCATTTTCCCTTGTCGGCAAACCAATCCAAATAGTCGCTCTGATAATACTTTCGGGTCTCGATTCGACCATGGTCTTTTTCCACCGTGCTAAATTCCTGCAATGTCACAACGCCTTTTGGAACCACGGTTCCTTTTGGGCGCTTGCGGTTCCTTTCCTCCAAGGTGGCATCGAGAAAACTTTTGACCTCTTCATGAACCTTTTCCTGGTTTCCCTTCAAGGCCAGAACGTAATCTGCGTCGGCCTCCACAATCTCTTTGGCAATCTTCTTCTGACGCCCCATCGCGTCGGTGGTGACGATGCAACCGCTCAACTCCAGCACACGCAACAGTTCGGGCACGGCGGTGATCTCGTTGCTCTTGTCCGCCACTTTCAACTGGCCCAGCACCAGTCCGTTTCCTTCGGCCCAGGCGCTGACGATGTATTTGACGTTTTGGTCTTTGTCCATGTCCCGGCGGAGTGCCTTGCCGTCCAGCGCCACAATCTCCTGAGGCACCGCCTGTCGCACGCTTTGCGTCCAGCGCAGAAAACAGTCCAGAAAGCCTTTGGGATCCAGAGCGGCAAAAACGCGGTTGAAAGTGTCGTGGGAGGGGATTCCATTGCGAAGGGAAAGAAACGTTTTGAACCAGTCCTGCTTTGCGCGGCCGAAGTCCTCCATGTCGTTGAATGTTTCACCGGCGCACAGGAGGGTGCAGAGGGCAATGATCAGAATATCGATGAAGTCGTGGTCTTTAGTCGGATTAACCCGAGGATCGGCCAAGTTTTGGAAATGGCTGACCAGGCTCTGCGGGCGGGATTATTTGGAATTGCGCTCATATATATAGCATACTATATATAATGGCCGTGAAAGCCAGTTAAGCTGTTGATTATAAACCATGTAGCCGATGTTGCCGATTTTCTGGACCTATGTATCAACTTTCCGCCGTCGCCGGAGTGCTATGGCGGACGGGTGCGTTTTCTGCGAATTTTCGCGGCAAAGCAGTTTTCTAATCTTCCCGCAGAAGGATTAGGATTAAGATTAAGAGTAGGATTAAGAGTAGGATTAGGTTAGGCTGCGCGCCATGCTCCTGGAGCAAGCACAACGCCATTATCAAGGCGAAGCCGGACGCCGCTACCAGCAATACAAGCGCGGCATCCCTGATTCCGCCATTCCCTGGGTCGGGCGCTTGCGCGCTGAAAAATTTTCCTCGTCCATCCGCCCCACCGATGTCGTCCTCGAATACGGGGTGGGCCTGGGTTGGAACCTTGGCGAGCTTCAATGCGGGCGCAAAATCGGGTTCGACGTGGCTGATTTTTTGGAATCCTCGGCGCGCGCCCTCGGCATTGAATACATCGCGGACACAAAAACAATTGCCGACGGAACAGTTGACGTTGTCTTGTGCCATCACACGCTGGAACATGTGCCGGACCCGCCGGCCGTTTTGCGGGAAATTCGCCGGCTTCTTGCGCCTGCGGGCAAATTGCTTCTTTTCGTGCCGCTGGAGCGCGAGGCGAAATACAACCAATTCATTCCCGACGAACCGAACCACCATTTGTATTCGTGGAATACGCAGACGCTCGGCAATCTCGTGCGGGAGGCGGGCTTCGATATTGCCCAAGCCGGGACGGGTGAGTTTGGCTACTCGCGCTGGGCCGCGGTTTGGGCCTCGAAACTTCACCTGGGCGAAACTGGCTTTCGCTGCCTGCGCCGCCTGCTGCATACAGTGAAGCCCGCCCGCGAAGTCCGAATCATTGCCGTCAAATCCCCATCATGAACCATTGGCTCGTAAAAACAGAACCCGAGACGTTTTCGTGGAATGACTTCTTGAAAGAACGCCGAACCGTCTGGACGGGTGTGCGCAATTTCCAGGCCCGGAACAATCTGCGAACGATGAAGGAAAACGAACCAGTCCTCTTTTATCACAGCGGCAACGAAAAACAAATAGTGGGAATTGCCCAAGTGTCAAAGGAAGCCTATCCCGATCCCACCGCCGCCGAAGGCGATTGGAGCTGCGTCGAACTGGTCCCAATCGCACCTTTTCCGCGGCCCGTCACGCTCGCCACTGTCAAGGGCGATCCGTTGCTCAAGGAAATCGCGCTGGTCCGCAATTCCCGGCTTTCCGTCAGTCCGCTGACCGTGCCCCAATTTGCCCGGCTGCTGGCCCTCGCCAAAGAGGGAAAGGGCGCCCAGTGAAGACACAATTGCTCGATTCCCCTTCAAAGCGCGTGCCCATCGCGGTGGCGACCGTCATCGGTCTGATTTTGATCGGGGCCGCCATTTACACTTTTCTTGGCACTCCTACCACCCAACCGGTCAACGGGCCAAAGATTCTCGCGGCCGCCCGCGCTTACACCCACGCCCTGCTGCAAAGCCATTCGGCGATTCCTCATGCCGTCCCCCTCCAAGTCTTGATTGATAAAGGATTTTTGCAGCCCGCGGACGCCGGATCGCTGCAAGGCATGGACGCCAGCATTTTCCTAACGGCCAGCAGCGGCGGACCGACCGTCCTGATGCGGGTGCGAATGACGGACAGCACGGATTTCGTTTTGCTCGCCGACGGCAGCACGCAGCAGATCAAGCACTAACGCCACTCCGTGTGCTTGACCGCTCCTCGCTCCTCGGCCACTATTGACCCGCATGTTGATCCCTGGCTTGAGGAGGTCTGACGGTGGCTCCCGGTTGTTCGCGATGAAAAATCCTGAAACATCCGGGCAGGAACAGTGTATTCAACCCGTGGAACGCAATGGCAAAGTCTAAATCCAAAGGCAAAAAGAAGATCGTTTTCTTTTTTCTTCTCGTCCTCATCGTCATCGCGTGCGTGATCTATGGAAAATACGCCCAGCGCGTGCCGCCGGTTTCAATCTCCCAGGACAAGGTCGTCCGCCGCAGTCTCACCGAGGTGGTGGTGGCCAATGGAAAAATTGAGCCGGTCCTCGAGGTCCAAATCAGCCCGGAGGTTTCGGGGGAAATCATCCAGTTGGAAGTCAAGGAGGGGCAGCGTGTCAAGAAGGGTGATCTCCTGCTCAAAATCAGACCCGATAATTACGTGGCGGCCCGCGATTCCGCCCGAGCCAATTTCAAATATGCTGTCGCCAATAAAAACACTTCGGATGCCAATTTGGAAAAGGCCTTGCTGGAATACAAAAGAAATGACGCCCTGTTCCAGGCCAAGTTGATTTCCGAATCGGATTTCCTGACGGCCAAAACGGCCTATGACGTGGCCAAAACCACTTTGGCGGCCTCGGTCGAGCAAGTCAGCATCGCGCAGGCCCAGTTGGATTCGGCCGAAGCGGACCTTTCCAAAACCGTCATTTACTCGCCTCTGGAGGGCACGATCAGCAAATTGAATTCCCAATTGGGCGAACGCGTCGTAGGCACGGCGACGATGGCCGGGACTGTGATTATGACCGTGGGCAATTTGACCAACATGGAGGCCCGCGTGGACATCGGCGAAATCGACGTGCCTTTGATCGCCATCGGCCAGAAGTCCCATCTGGAAGTCGATGCGTTCAAGGACCAAAAGTTCAACGGCCTCGTCACCGAAATCGCCAAGTCCGCCAATAACAACGACACCTCCACCACTGCCACCACCAGCACGGACGCGACCAAGTTCCAGGTGAAAATTCACGTCGCGGAAAAGGAGAATTTTCTGCCGGGAATGTCCGTCACGGCCGACGTCGAAACCCGTTCCCGCACCAATGTGCTCACGGTTCCCATCCAAAGCGTCACCACTCGCCTGCCCCTCGACCAGTTGGGCGGGACCAACGCAGCGTCCACCAATCTTGTCGCACAAACGACGGCGGGCACCAATGCCGCCACCGTCCAAAAGAAACCCGACGAACCGCCCAAACCCATCGACGTCGTTTTTGTTGTGGAGGGGGACCACGTCAAAATGGTCTCGGTCAAACTGGGCATCAGCGATGATAACTACGTCGAGATCGTGGAGGGGTTGAAGGAGGGCCAGGAAGTGGTTTCGGGCGGTTACAAGGCGATCAGCCACGATCTCGCCGATGGCACAAAAATTACTGTCAACACTCAGGCCGCCGGCCAGGACAAGGCCGCCAAGGCCAATTGAAAACGGAGGACGCGCCCGCGTGAGCCTGATTCGCCTCCAAAATATTTCCCGCCTTTACCAAATGGGCTCGGAAACCATCCATGCCTTGCGCGATGTTTCCCTGTCCGTGGAGCGGGGAGAATATGTCGCGATCATGGGACCATCCGGTTCGGGCAAATCGACCCTGATGAATTTGCTCGGCTGCCTGGACACTTCGACATCCGGCGCCTACGAATTGAACGGCACCAACGTCAGCGAATTGGATGACAATCAACTGGCGGAAATCCGCAATCGGGAAATCGGCTTTGTTTTTCAAACCTTCAATCTCCTGCCCCGCGCCAACGCCTTGCGCAATGTGGAATTGCCGTTGATCTACGCCGGGATGAATGGCCCCGACCGCAAGCGCGTCGCGCTGGAGGCTTTGGCCAGCGTGGGACTGGCCGATCGCGTCCACCATAAGCCCAACGAAATGTCCGGCGGCCAGCGCCAACGCGTCGCCATCGCCCGCGCCCTGGTCAACAAGCCCTCCATTATCCTGGCCGACGAGCCGACGGGCAATCTGGATTCCAAGACCGGCGAAGAAATCATGGCCTTGTTGCGCGCCCTCTCTGACAAGGGACACACCATCTTTGTCGTGACCCATGAGGAGGAAGTGGCCCGCCACGCCCGCCGCATCATTCGCATCCGGGACGGCTTGATTGCCAGCGACGATTCCCAAAAAAAGGCAGCCCCGGCCGCGTGAACCTTTTCATCGAAGTCAAAGAAGGTTTGAGCATCGCGTGGGATGCGATCCGCGCCAACAAAATGCGCTCCGTGCTGACTACGCTCGGCATCATCATCGGCATCGTCACGGTCACGGCCATGGCCACCGCCATCGACGCGTTGGACCGCGCCTTCCACGACAGCATTTCGATCCTGGGGGCGGACGTGCTTTTTGTCAGCCGCACCACTTGGGCGGATCGATCTTACGAGCAATGGGTCACCGAGAACAAAAGGCGCGACATCACCCGCGCGCAAGCCCGTCAAGTCGAACAACAGATGGCCATGGCCGAAGCGGTGGCGCCAGTGGTCGTTACTTATCAAAGGGTATGGTATAAGGACCGCAACTCCAGCCGCGTCCAGATCATTGGCACGACCGATCAATTTCTGATCACCAGCGGTTTCTCCATCGACCGGGGGCGGTTCCTCACCGAAGGGGAAGCGGAGGGCGGCCGCCCGGTTTGCGTGATTGGCAATGACGTGGCGACGAATTTGTTCCAGCGCGAATCGCCCCTGGGCAAGAAAATCACCATCGGCGCGCGCCACCTCGAAGTCATCGGCGTGCTGGAAAAGCGCGGCAGCTTCCTCGGCATGGATAGTTTTGACAATGAAGTCATCATTCCCATCCAACAACTGTTGATTGGCTACTGGCGCGACCCCAATTTCGATGTCCAGGTCAAGGTCCGGGATTTGACCCATTTGGACGATGCCAAGGCGGAACTGCGCGGCTTGATGCGCAAAATCCGCCGCGTCGCGCCGGGTGATCCGGACGATTTTACCATCAACCAGCAACAACAATTTATCGCCACGTTTGACAAGGTGACGGGAACCATCGCCACGGTGGGCTTGTTGATCACCGGCATGGCGCTGTTTGTCGGCGGCATCGGGATCATGAATATCATGTTCGTCTCCGTGGCGGAGCGGACGCGGGAGATCGGCGTGCGCAAAGCGATTGGGGCTCGGCGGCGCAGCATCCTGCTGCAATTCCTGATCGAGGCCGCGTTGATCTGCCTGCTGGGCGGGTTGGCGGGCCTGGGCATTACCTATTTGTTGACTCTTTTGGCCGCGCACTTTTTCCCGTACTTTCCCATCCAGATGTCCCTGCCCGTGATGGGGCTGGCCATTCTTGTCGCGGCCCTGACGGGAGTGGTCTCGGGCTTCTTGCCGGCGTGGCGCGCGGCGCGCATGAACCCTGTGGACGCCTTGAGAAACGAATGAAAACCCTGCGCATTTTCTGGACCGAACTGAAGGAGAGCTTTTTCATGGCGATGGGCGCCGTGGCGGCGCACAAGCTGCGCTCGGCCCTCACGCTGCTGGGCGTGCTGGTCGGCGTCTTTTCGATCATCGTCGTCATGACGGCAATGCGGGCGATGCAAAAGAAAATCGAAGCGGACCTCAATCAATTGGGCGGCCAGACTTTCATTGTGCAGACGTGGCCGCAGCTCTATTTCGAAGGCCCGGCGGGCGTGCAAAAATATCGTCGTCGCAAACGCATCACCCTCGCGCAGGGTGTCGAAGTGCAGCGCCGCGCCTCGCTGGCGTTGAGCGTGGGTTTGGAAGATGATAATCTGGCCGCCGGGACGATGATTTCGCGCTACGGAAAATCACCGCCCACCGTCTGGCTGTCCGGCGATACGCCCGGCAGTTTTCCCGCTCAGAATTGGATCGTCCACGAGGGACGGATCCTGCTGGAATCCGACGTGGACAGTGTGCGCGATGTCTGTGTCCTCGGCAGCGATCTAGCGTCAAATTTGTTTCCTTTCGGCTCCGCAGTGGGCCAGCGCGTCTCCTTTAACAATGTCAATTACAACGTTGTTGGCGTGCTGGAACCCAAAGGGACAATGTCCGGCAGCCACCAGGACGACTTCGCCATTATTCCCGTCACCACCGGCATCAACCGTTATGAAGACCGGCGCTGGATCAACCTAGCCATCCTGGTGCAGGCCCGCAGCGCGGCGGACTACGACGACACCGTCGATCAGGTGCGCGGCATCCTGCGGCTGATTCGCAAAGTGCCGCCGGAGGAGGAGGACGATTTTGAAATCATTTCGGCCGATTCGCTAATGGCGCAAATGGAGTCGTTCACCCGCAAGCTGCGCATTGGCATCACTCTGGTCAGCTCCATCGCGCTGCTGGCCGCCGGCATTGGCATCATGAACATCATGCTGGTCTCGGTGACGGAGCGAACGCGGGAGATCGGCATTCGCCGGGCCATCGGCGCCAAGAAACGGAGCATCATGACCCAGTTTATACTGGAAGCCGTCGTGCTGTGCGAAGTGGGCGGCGTAATCGGCGTGGCCATGGGGGTGGCCGGCGGGGATATTGCGGCGTATTTTATGAAACTGCCCAAAGTGCTGCCGATGGATTGGATTTTCATTGGTTTGGGAATTTGCTCCCTGGTTGGCGTCATTTTCGGCACCTATCCTGCTTGGAAAGCGGCCAATTTGGACCCAATCGAATCATTGCGCTATGAATAAATCAACCATGAACTGTGTGTTCGCGGGCTTGCAATTCCATCGAAAGTCGTTTAATCTTTAATGCATGAGTAGCAAAGCCCAAACCGTCCTCCAGGAGTTTAACAGCTTGCCACAAGTCGAACAGTTGGCCCTCTATGAAGCAATTGTCCGCACGGTAACCCCAGCGGACTATGAACCGCTCTCCGATGAGGATTTAACCGCAATTGCCTCTCAAACATTTGCGTTGCTGGACCAAGAGGAGGCCCGTGCCCAGTCGCGGGGAAGTTTGGCTGGTGGATTTAGGAATGATTCAAAAGGTTCGGCCCGCATTGATTCTCAATCGCCCATTCAAAGACACAGACCGCGCGTTAATTAGCGTGATTCCTCATACCACTACGTTGCGGAATTCGGACCTTGAAATTCAAGTCAATGTACCATTTCTCCAAGCCGGGGCCTTTTTGGTCCAAAATCCCATTACAATTTCGGCGGTGAAAGCCGAGCGATTCCTCGGTCGATTGATAACCCAACAACTGGCAGCGGTGGAAGCAGGCGTGCGCCACTGGCTTGGCTTGTAACCTTTAGCTCCCGAACAGGCAGCTTGTGTCCGTCAAGAACTTTTGAGAAGGTAGCCCATGCGTTTGACAACTTACAATTTGGTTTGTGCTACCGCTCGCATCCCCGTCACGCTGGCCATATTGCTCGGTGGCCCTGTCATCTCGCGGGCAACGGCCCAACCACTGCTACCGGAAAAAACGCGCATCCTGACCATCGAAGAAGTCGTGCAAATGGCGCTGACCAACAATCTGGACATTCTGATCACCCGCCTCAACCCGGTGATCGATCAATTCACCATCAACGGACTGTATGGCGCGTATGAACCCGCTTTTTCCATGAGCGCCGTGCATAATTATGATGCCATTCCCGGCGGCGTTTTTGCGGAGGATGGAACGCCTTATGGATCCTCCATCGAAAAAATTGACTCCTACACGCCGGGGTTGGCGGGAGTGCTGCCGACCGGGCTGACTTATAATTTCACCGGTCCGCTTTCGCGGCAGGACGTTTCGGAATCGGGCCAAGGCGTGACAGATTTTACCAGCGGCCCCGGCGTCACGTTGAGCCAGCCATTGTTGAAGAACTTGTGGATCGACAACACGCGCTATCAGATTCAAGTGAGCAGACAGACGCTCAAGATCGATCAACAAGCCTTGCGCCTTCAAATCATGACGGTTGTCAATAATATCAAGGCGGCATATTACAATCTCATCTTTGCCCGGCAAAACGTGGAAGTGGAGGAAGCGGCCGTGCAATTGGCGCAGGAAACAACCCGCGAAGACGAGCAGCGCGTGCGCGTCGGCGCGCTGGCGCCCCTGGACGAAAAGCAGGCCGAATCGCAGGCGGCGTCGGCCCAGTCGGACCTGCTGACCGCACAAACCACGCTGGTGCTGCAGGAAAACATTCTTAAGGGCCTGTTGGCCTTTCGCCTCGGCGAATGGACTGGCGTCACGCCTGTTCCCTCGGAGCAATTGCTGGCCGTGCCGGAAAACCCGGAAGTCCAGGAATGCTGGCGCATCGGCCTGGCCAAACGGCCCGATTTGCTTGAGGCTAAAGCCACCGTTGAGAAACAGCATGTCACCATCAAGTACAGTTTTAATCAACTCTTCCCGGAAATCGATTTGCTGGGCAGCTATGGGCGTAACGCGACGGATTTGACCCTGGGCAATAATCTCAGCACCATTCGCGAAGGGACATATCCCTATTATTCCTACGGAGTCAGCCTGACGATTCCGCTGGGGAACAGCAGCGCGCGATACAATTACAAATCGGCCAAAGCCGGCCTGGAGCAACAGTTGTTGCAACTCAAAAAAGTGGAATCCGCCATTGTGATTGCGATCGACAACGACGTGAAAACCATCCGGGCCGACTTGTTAAAAGTCGATTCCACTCGGCAGGCGCGCCTTTATGCGGAAGAGGCCTTGCAGGCGGAACAAACCAAACTCGAACACGGCAAAAGCACGAGCTTTTTCGTGCTGCAATTGCAAAACAATTTGACCGCGGCGCGTTCCGCGGAAATCCGGGCCCTGGCCGACTACAACATCGCATTGGAACAGCTTGCCTACGACGATGGCACCACCCTGGAAAGAAACCACATCGATTTACAGATAAAGTAAGCAAAGGCTCTGCCTCAATTTTTCACCTGCCCTTTCACGGGATCCTGTTGGCCATCTTATTGAGCCACGATGAGTTTGACGTCGCTGATGTCCGCTTCGCCGCTGGCATAAAGGAGGATAAAGTTAAGTTCAAAGCTTTTAGTGCCCTGCGGAACTTCGCGCACTACGTCCAGATGTTTCCAAACGCCGTTGTTACGCATCGCGTCGGTCTGCACACGGTACGGCGTCACATTCTGGCGGGATTCGTCTTTCCAATAACCAAGCACACACATTCCGGCCACGCCCTGGGTGGAATCCGTTGTCAGGTCCCGCCCCCGGACTTGCGCGGAAAAACGAATCCGGTTCCAACTTGGATCGATCGGGATCTCCACTGAGGCAAACCGCCTCAAATCGGTGTCGTCCGAACCGTGGAATTCCACGAAATGCGTGCCGGATTCGGACTTGATGGTCAAAGATTCCTCCGGCCTGTCCGCATACCACTGCCAGGATTTTACCTGTGCGGGCGTGGCGGCATTTTCGAAATTCTCGTGATAAACCACCTTTTCCGACCCCGCCTCCACACCCTTGACAATAATGTTTTCGAAATCAACCGTCCCGCCGCAGCGAGTCAATAAGGGAAAAACCCGCATCCCCACCGCGTCGGGTGGCGCCTGATAGACGGCTTCGAGCAGTTGCCAATCTCCAGCCTCTGTCAAATAATCCAGGTCGGATTCGCCCAGGTCCTTTCCATTCGCGTCCAGCCAGTCAACCCCCAGGGTCGCGCCCCTGATTTGCCCGCGTCTCGGCGTCATGTCCTGAACCCGGGCGCGCACCGAGAAATCGTAGGTGTTATATTTCTGCGAACATGGAACAATCCGCGACAATCTCATCCTGTACGCGTTAGTGGCGGTGAATTCCAGAAAATGGTGTCCGCCCTCATCTTTGATTTTCATCCTCCGGCTTTTGCCGCTTTCCCAGCCCTTCCAATCTTTTGGCCATTTCCCGGAGTCCAATGTTTTAAAGTCTTCCTTGAGGACGATGCTATCGTCGGCCACCGCGGCCGTCTCCGGCTCAACCGCGGGACTCCCCGGCGGCGTCACAGCCGGCGCGGCAGCAGCGGTGTTCGGAGTTGGAGGCGGGGCCGCTTTTCGGCACGCGGGCCAGCAGGCAACTCCCGCCAGCAACACGGCGGTAGTTATTCCCGCAGTCCATCCGATTCCCTTGGGTGGGGCGGTCTTTGATGTTGGCATTTTAACTCCTGGAAATTCAATGGGCAACGGCCCAACGAAAACGCAATCCTGGCGTCCTGCTCCAATCAGATCAAGCGCAAACAGAATACCGCCTCCGTGGAGGCAGAAATTCAGTCGCCTCTTTGACTCAATCAGCGCATCCTATCGAAAAATTTGGAGCCTTGATGATTGCATCTCAGAACTTGGAAACGCTTCCGCCAAGTGGTCCTGGCGGATCGCGGCCTTTTCGAACAACTGCGACAGACCGCCGACATGGATGTCTTCGTCGCGCTAGCGGTGCGTTTGGGGAAGGAGCGTGACTGCTTGTTCACGGAGGAGGAAGTGCGCGCCGCGTTGCGCGAGTGCCGGCGTGTCTGGCTGGAAAGGGCAGGCTTGTCAATTACCGGCAGTTACCGGGGGTCGTGTGGCCGTCGCTGATGCGGTATTGGCGCGTGAACTGTCCGGAACAAGCACCCGAAACCGTGACGCGCGTTTCCCAGTTTCATGCCAAAAACCCCATGCTGCCCTTTGCCGACGATACGCTTGTCAAGAAACAGTGTGCCACCGAAGAAATCAGACAAGCCGCCGTCCGATGGCTTGATCCCGTTTACCAGCAATTGGAAGTCCAGCGCCTGGCGCAGTCGGACGACTCCGCTCTGGCTGGATGATCTCTATTTGCCCGCTGCGGCATCCGCCGAAAGCAGCACTTCACGCAGCCAATCATTGACTACGCAGTCAATGACCAGATGGACGCGATCACAGCTCCCACGATTGGCGATATGATGGGGCAGGTTGAAATTGTGATACCAGCACTCGCCCTCCTTCATCTGGATGCGGACAGCGTTCATGACAAACAATTGGAAAAGCAGCTTGGGACTAGACTGCATCGGCTGAATTGGTTTGAGGATGGGGCTGGCCGGAGCGCCATTCCATCAGGTCGCGCAAACCTGATTCGCCGGTCTTGGCAAAACCCAGCCGTTGATAAAGGCGGAATGCGCGCTGGCCTTTGATGACGCTCAAACGCAGGGGTTGATCGGTGGCGGCGGCTTCGGTTGACAGCTTTTTAATCAACAATGTCCCAATGCCCCGGTTGCGGTGCTCGGGCAGCAACGCAATATCGACCAACCGCAATTCCCCGGCGGCGCGGTCAACGACCATGCGCCCCACCGGCTGTTCGTCCAGAAGGATGACGTGAAAATCCGCCCGGGGAAACGACGCATGGTAACCCTGCTGCTGAGCGTTGAATTGGATGTTGAGGAAGGCCGCTCGCATTTCGAGAGGCATTCCCGACGCTTCCAATTCCTCACGCCGGGTGCTGCCGTAAACTTGGCGCAGAAACGGTTCATCCCCGGGCCGTTCGGGCCGCAAGGCGATGGTGGCTGGATTGACGGGCATGATAAAAAGCGGGCGCTGGGACATTTTGCCGTCAGCCAGACCCAGGGTATTATAGTCAAATTCAAGGCGCCAAACAAGGGGGTTTTGTGTGAGAATTTCGTTGACTTTTGAAGCAAAAGACGCGTAATATGCGACGTTGCCAATCTTCCGAAAAAACAGGTTACATGAATGATGCATACGCGCCGAGAATTCTTGTTTGATTGTTCCGCCATATCGCTGGCGGCGCTTTCGGCTCCGGCCAAGATTTTGGCCGAAGCGGCCATGCCGTTAGCGAGACAGAATCCGTTGAAAGACTTGACCTGCCAGGCTTTCGCTGAACAGTTAAACACCACTTTCCGGATTTGCGCGAGCCCAGCCCAGTCCATCGAGGTGAAACTGGTTGAGGTGACGGTGAAACAGGACCGGCCATTGAAGCCCGGTCAGGGTCCCCGGCGGGACGCCGGCAATGAAAGATTTTCCCTTATCTTTTCCGGACGCCGCAGCGAACTGCTCGGCCAGAATACCTACACGTTTGAGCATGAAGTCCTCGGCAAGTTCGTTTTTTTTATTGTTCCCGTATTCACGCGCGATCCGCGCAAAATAGACTATCAGTTGGTGGTTAACCGGCCCCGCAAGGACGGATGTCCGCGGGCGCTGTTGGATGGGCGCGGCGAGGTCGCGATTTATGGCCCGGCAGGCGCCACTTAATTGGAATCAACCAAAACCAAATCATAATTGAAAGGATGATATATGTCAGACCCGTTTCTTGGTGAAATTCGAATGGTAGGCTTTAATTTTGCCCCTGTAGGCTGGGCACTGTGTGAAGGGCAGACTCTATCTATTTCGCAGAATACAGCCCTTTTCTCTCTGCTGGGCACCACTTATGGCGGCAATGGCACGAGTACTTTTGCGTTGCCAGATCTTCGCGGCCGCGTGCCGATCAACATGGGATCCGGCCCTGGCCTTTCCCCCTTCGCCCTCGGCCAGGCGGGCGGCGCCGCGAGCGTCACGCTGACCACGGGCCAAATGCCAACGCATACCCATCCTATTGTCTGTAATACGAGTGGCGGCAGTCAGGCCAGCCCGGCTGGCGGCTACCCCGCCGTCGAATCGACCGGAACTTCCTTAAACTATGCCGGCAGCGGGGGAGGGGTGATGAATCCAGGAATGGTGGGAACTGAAGGGAGTTCCTTGCCTGTGGCCACCGAACCGCCTTACTTGTGCGTCAATTTTGTCATCGCGTTACAGGGCATTTTCCCGTCGCGCAGTTGACCATAATGGCGTTGCGCCCGCCGACAGGCGCTAAACGGTGATTTTGATGAACAGCACTATGCCAGCGCAACGACCGGTTCTGCAGGCGGTTTGTTTTATCGTCTGCCTCCTGCTGGCGGCGTTCCCGGCGCAGGCGCAAACCCTTGTTTACGGAACAAGCAGCACCGTGCAGGCGGATAATACCGTGCGAAGCGTCGCGACCAGCGGAACCGGCGCCGCGCTTCTCTTCACTGCATCCCAAGGCGTGGACCGTTGCACTGCGGTGGCCGCGGATGCGATGAACGGCTTTATATTTCTGGCCGACGCCGATGCCAACCGTGTCTGGAGCCTCAACGTGAACGGGGGCAGTTTGACCTCCATTAACAGCGTCCAGCCCTTCGTTTCCGGCCTTGCCCTGGATACCGTCAATCAGAAAATCTATTACACGACCAGCAGCACGACTCAGGGTAACAACACGGTGCAGGAAATGGATTACACCGGGCTGAATAACAGTCTTCTTTTCACCGCTGGCGGCTTGAACGCCAACGGTGTGCTGCGTTGTACGGCGCTGGCCGTTGATACGGCCAATTCGCTCATCTTTGTGGCCGACGCGGGCGGCAATGCCATTTGGAGCATGAACCTGACCGGGGGCAATCTCTCGCAGGTGGCGAGCGGACTGTCTGGCGTGCCACTCGATCTGGCGGTGGATACAGCCAACCAGGTGATCTATTTCGCCACCAGCAGCGCCACCCAAGCCGCGAATACGATCCAGCGGGTTGATTACAATGGCGGGAGTGGGAGCGTTCTTTTTACTGCCATTGGCTCCGTCGATCATCCTGTGCATCGCTGCACTTCCCTGGATTTGGATTTGCCCAATGCCAGGATTTATTTTTCGGACGCGGTCGGCAACTCGCTGTGGAGTTTGCCGTTGTCCGGCGGCAGCCCGACGCTGGTCCTGGGCAGCCTGCCCGCCGCCACCGTCAAAAAGGTGCGGCTGTTCCCCGCCACGATGCCCGCGCCCAAAATCCAGGTGTTCTTTAACGGGACAATCCCCATTACCAATGGTCAGGCGACCCCGGTGAATTTCGGCAGCATTGGGCAGAGCCAGACTGGACCCATCGTGGCTTTTACCGTGACGAATGTCGGCGAACAAACCCTGGATTTGGGAATTCCGACGGTGCCCCCGGGCTATACTCTCACCATCAGCCCCCCAGCCACAATTAACCCTCAAAGCAGTGGCACCTTCAGTGTCCAACTCAATACGAACACGGTCGGCGTCAATTTCGGCAACATTGCCTTTACCAACAACGATATCAACAACAACCCATTTTCATTCCCCATCACAGGGCTGGTCACAGCCAAAATAATTTCTTTGATCGGCAACCTGGATTTTGGCGTCGTGGCGACCAATACGCCGGCGCAGAGCATGTTGACGATCAGCAACGGCGGAAATCTGCCGCTGACGGTGAGCAACATCACTTACCCCTCCGGATTTAGCGGCGCCTTTTCGGGCGCCATCGCCGGCGGCAGTTCACAGGCGGTTACGGTGACGTTTTTGCCTGCTACCGCGACCAATTACGGCGGCACTGTGACAGTCAACTCGGATGCAACCAGCGGCGTCGATACCATTCCGATTTCAGGCTTCGGCGCGAGCGGGAACCTGGTTTTGACCATTATCACCAACGGCGATGGCACGGTGACGCCAGCAAACCTGGGTGGCAAAACTTTGACAATGAACGCGACCTATACCGTCACCGCGCTTCCTGATAGGGGGAATGTGTTTTCGAATTGGACCGGCAGCATCATTACCAACAAGAATCCGCTCAGTTTTGTCATGGCGGACAGCACCGTGCTGCAAGCAAATTTCGTCACCAATCCGTTTCTGGCAGTTAAAGGAACATATAATGGTCTTTTCAGCACAACCAACGGCGTCACCGAAGACACAGCGGGGATGCTCAAGAGTCTCACCGTTCGTCAAAATGGAACTTACAGCGGGACGCTATTCATCAACGGCACAGGCCACGGCCTCAGCGGCAGTTTTAATTTATCCGGCCTGGCTACCAATAACATTTTACGCCCGGCCAGGCAGGGAGGCCCCCTCCTGATGGAGATGACCCTGGATTGGAGCGGTTCCCCAGCCCAGGTGATCGGAACGGTTTCCGGGACCAATAATCAAGGCCCGTGGGTGGCCAATCTCACTGCCTACCTGGCCACCAATGCCCTGCTTCCGGCTCAATACACGATGCTCATTCCGCCCGACACCAATACCGCGCCGGCCAATTCGCCGGGCGGCGACGGCTATGCGTTAATAACCAACCGCGCGGGCACCGCCAGAATCACCGGAGCATTGGCTGACGGCACTGTCCTGAGCCAATCGGTGCCGGTTTCCCAAGGCAGTTACGTTCCCATTTACGCGAATCTTTACGGAACCAAAGGGCTGCTCCTGGGATTGATTAATCTGGATGTCACCAACATCACTGGAGTCAGCCTGACTTGGATTCATCCCGTCACCACCCATGGCTTGTACCAGAACGGGTTCACCAATGTGCTTCTGACCAATCAAATCCCGCTCTCGCCCTGGACCAATCCGCCGGGGAACATCGGCCTCCTGACAAACCTCGCAATTCTTGACACCATTTACGACACGAACGTCCTGTCGAACTACTCCGTTTCGGTCTCCCCCTCGGGAGCAATTGGTCCGCCGCCCGTGAGCGGTTCCATCAACTTCAAGACCGGCTTTTTGAAAGTGACCATTGGCAGCGGCGCGAACAAAACGAACGGCTACGGCGCGGTGTTGCTCAATGCCGCCAATGGGGGCGGTTATTTCCTGACCACATCGAACGCCCAGGCCATTGACTTGGGGCCGTAACGCGGTCTCCTACACTTCCACGCTCAGCCCGGGAGCGGGCTGGATGATCTTCATCTTCGGATAACGGGCGCGAATTTGCTCTTCGAACCACTGCCGCGAGGCCAGATCGCCATGGCCCAGCAGGACGGTTCGCGGAGAGACCTTTCCCACAAAATCCAGCAGCGCCTCCCGGTTGGCGTGTGCTGTCAAATCGAAATCTTTCACTTCGCAACGCCGCGTCACTTCGCCCGCGCTGGCGCTCAGGACGAAGGTTTCACAGGGTTGGGATGCCTTGAGGCGTCCGCCGGGCGTGCCGGGATCGGCGTACCCGACAAAAAAGATCGCCTGCCGCTCATCGCCGATCATGCGCACGGCCAAATCGTGGGCCGGGGTGCATTCGGTCAACATGCCGGCGGTCAGGACAAAAATACGGCTGCCGATCAGCTTCATGTTATGCGTCTGGTCCTTTTCCAGAACAACCAGTTGTAGATCGCGTGTCAGTTTTAAATCCGGATGCTGCCGATTGGCCAGATGGGCCTTTTGATCATGAATTTCGGTAAAAACCCGCCCCAAGCCGCCAATGTAGATGGGTTGGCGCGGGATTTTGCCGGTCTCCATCAGCCCCGCAAGCAGGGCTAGGATTTCCTGGGTTCGGCCAAGGGCGAAGGTGGGCATCAAAACACAACCGCGCCGGGCCAGCACTTGCTGAATGGCCTCCGTCAGGCGCTCAATTTCCCCTTCGCGCGTGAAACCCGGCGGCGTCTGGCGATTGCCCCGGGTGGTTTCCATGATCAGGACGTCCGCTTTCACATCGCAAAATCGGGCCGACCGCAGGATGGTTTGGTCGTGAAAACAAACGTCCCCTGTATAAAAGAGTGTTTGCGACTTGCCCCGCGCGAGAATGCCCGCCGAACCCAGGGCGTGCCCCGCGTCGAAAAACTCCAAATCGGGCGAGCGCAGTCCAGCACGGGCCTTTTGCACAGAGCCCCACTCAATGGCGCGATTGTATTTAAAACTCTGGAATTGGGCCTCGTTTTCTTCGACTTGGTCGTGGGTGAACAAGGGATATTCATTGATGCCGTGTTCTTCCCTCTGGCGAAGCATGACATTGACGGAATTGTGCAGGACGCGCCCGATGAGATAATGGCTCAATTCGGTCATTAAAACGTGGGCTTTCGGGAAATAACGCATGGCCACGGGCACCGACCCAACATGGTCATGGTGACAATGGGAAATGGCGATGGCATCCAGATCCTCGCGTTCCACAGCCGAATAAAGAGGCAAAGCAGCGCGACCGTCGCGTTTGGGATGCATTCCGGCGTCCATAAGCAGGCGAAATTGGTCCATTTCGACGAACCAAGCGCTGGCCCCAATGTCCGAATCTGGATTAAGATTTACTATTCGCATGTGAAATTAGGCCAGAAAAAGAGAAAAAAAGCTCTCAAAAACCGCCATTTTGGAGGCTGGAAAACCTCTCAAAACCCCTTTAAAATCAGGGCAAACGGGCAGAACAGGGGGGGGCGTCTTCAACCGATTACAAAATATCTTAAAAAAAGGATTGAACATTGGGGTAATATATGAGTCACTATCTATAGGCCTCGGACATGAGGCTGAGTGGGTTTTTGGTTTTCCCATTCAGTTGTAATTCCGAGGTCAAGGGTTGGTTAGTTTGGTTGTTGGGGGCCGGACGCTGCAATGGCGTCCGGCCTTTTTTATGGCGAATTGGTGTTTTTGGCCTTTTCCGCCTCTTGCTGAATGATACTCGGGATTCCTTCGTATTTAATATAATCAGCCGGCGGGACGAAAAGACTGCCGTCCGGCGCCTCCATATGCCAATCTTGAAACTGCAAAACCGCCCCGGGCGAACCCGTCTTGATTTGAATCGGGAAATTGTTTAAATTCGTTGCCGTCCAAACAGTTGCATCATATTTCTCGCCATTACTTTCCATTATATCCCATTGGCTTTTGAAACAAGGCTGGTCACCCACCGGCTGCCGGCCCATGGGAATTTTGCTGATTTTAGGCGGTGGCGAGGCGTTTGTTCCGGAGTTTTTGGCATAGGCAACTTCAACATACGATTTGTAATCGGGGAACACCATATACATCCGATTAATATCCGGACGCAGAATGGTGATGGAATGCATATTCTTCAAGTTCGCTGCCTCGTCCGGCGGCATATTTGAACCCGTTAAAAATGAATCGACTTCGAGGCGCATATTGCCCGATAAAACAGCCACATCGCAAATTATCAAAGTCGGCCCCTTATCGGGCCCGTTGGTCAATTGAATCTGTGCCCGCCCGTAAAAAGGCGGCCCGCTAGACAGCACATCGAGCACAGCCTGATGGAAACCCGCCGGAAGCCCTCCCGGAGCGCGAAACTGCGCCTGGACGAGAAAATTACCCGCCAAAAACAAAACACCAACTGTGAGTTTCAAAAGATGCTTCACGATGTAACCCGCCCCGCGCGTCTCCCTTGGAACATACCCGATCCGAGCCGATTGACCAGATAATTTTAGGCACAAAATATACTCTCTTTGTTGGCGCGAATTAGCCGTAGTTACCCATTACGGAACTCCCAAGCTTTGTAATTGATCGGTTGGAAGATAAACATAAATTGCATCAGTTTTGGGTGCGTCAGTTAAGTGGAAAGTCCGTGGTCTTTGCACCCCCGGATTCGGAGTCCGAGGCTCCCCGCATCCACTTGACTGACTTAATACCCGGCATTATGGGTGCGACAGCAAACACGTCAACAAAATCAACGCGGCCTTTCAGCCAATAATCCGGCGTCCAATATTCCAGCAATCGTTTCCAGCGCGTTTCCTTCCAGCCGATTGTTGACGTAAATATACGTTTTCCGGCGAGGCTCATAGCGTTCGCCTTCCAGTATCAACGCCGCGCCCGCTTGCCGGGCTTCGTCATTCACCTCCTTGCATTCATTGTAAGGTTGAAACGATTGCACCGCGTCTGCATACGTCCGGCCTGGCTTTAAAAGGAAACGGGCCGCAACAAGATTAGGATTCGTCCTGCTGCCCGGCAGCGCCATTTGTTCGCCCACCGGCGGCATTTCGGTCCACGAATTGAAAACGTGCACGACGTTGTGACGGGCGAGACACTCAAAATATTCCGGTCTGAGCCAATGCCGGTTGCGCATTTCAATGCCGTAGGGCCAGCCTTGCGGGAGCCTGCCAAGAAACACGTCCAACGCCGCCGCAAAATCCCGCCCATGCTCAAAATCCGTGGCATGAAACCGGGAAAACTCAAACATGATGATCCCGACTTGGGAGCGAATAGATTCGCACGGCTTTAAAAACCCGCGTTCAAACGCCTCCGCATTCAGAAAATTTTCGTTTACTTGTCCCGCCCGCCGTCCAAACCGGGGCTGATTCGGAAATTTCTTCACGGTAATTTCGTCGGTGACTTTGAAACCAAACTGAAAATCAGCGGGCACCTGGGAGGCCAGCCTCGCAAGATATTTTACGGAGGGGAAGGTGTAATAAGCCGCATCGACGCAAACCGTCTTGAACACCTCGGCATATTCGGCAAGGCAGTTTTTCTCAAACCGCGATTCCGCAACCTTGCCGCGCCAGACGTAGCGCGCTGGATCGTAAATCATTCCACGCCAGGCGGGATATTTCCAAGACGACGTTCCGATGAAAACACCAGACGCCGCAAGGCGCGCGGCGGATTGCTTCAAACGTTCACGATCAAACGCCATGAGGCAACGATATGGAAACCGCGCCAGATTGGCCAGCCGCCAAACGCCACGCGCAAACCGGCATGGGCCAGCCGGGTCTGGCAAATGTGCAATCCGTTTGGTATGCTGCCCGGCATGGCATACAGAGATTCAAACAACAGCCGCCAGCCGCGTGAAAACGGATTTTACGCCCTAAAGCCCGGCGCACTGGCAACGGTTAAGAATTGCGCCAACGGCTACCTCCTGCCCGCCGGTCTAAAAGGCGGCGACACGGTCAAGATTGTGAATTTCGACTGGGGTTATTACACGGTTGAGAGGGAAGGCGCAACGTTCTCAGTTTTCCTGGCCAACATCGACCAGTGAACGCCCCTGCCCCTAACTGGCTCGTGGCAAGCGTTAATGGCACGGCGTGGAAAAGATGGGGAGACTGGATACGTCACCCAGCAGGCGCAATCGCGTCCAGCAAGCGTTTTGATGCTCAGGTGCAAAGCCCTGTGGCCCGCTTGGGAATGCGCCAGAGCCTCTTTCCCCTGTTTTTCGCCTTGTCCTATTCGCCGGTGCCCAGTCAGATGTCCGACGCCAAATTACCAGTCCGGCTGTTGAAAAGCTTTCAGTAGGAAATAACGAGGAACAGAAGGTGGGCGCTGCACCAATAACTCTGGACAAAGTTTTTAAATTGGCATATGCAATCAACAGATTAAAACGTCGACGTTATATTATGAACGAAAGCGATCCACAGAACTTGGAAAAACAGATCGATGCGGCAATTTCTTCTGGTTCAAATGCGGAACTGGATGCTTTTAATAAAATCGTTTCGGCGATAAAAATTTTGCCCGACAGAGAAGGTCAGGTCAGAGTGGTTAAAGCTGTTCTTACGCTGTTGGGGTTGACGGATGTATTGCCAAATCGGACGGAACAAGTTCCCGTTCAGACAAGCTCGCCAAGCTCCTTTTCCGAAGATCGGAATTTATCACCAAAGGAATTTCTATTGGAAAAAAAGCCCGTCACCGACATCGAACGTGTGACCTGCTTGGCATATTATTATGCACATTATCGGAACACTCCGCATTTCAAAACACTGGATATTAGTAAGCTGAACACTGATGCGGCACAAATAAAGCTTTCCAACGCGGCGGCAGCGGTCGAAAACGCTGTGACGGCAGGCTATTTAGTGCCAGCAGGTAAAGGCAACAGGCAAATATCCGCAATCGGAGAACTTTATGTCCAAGCGTTGCCGGACCGAGTTGCGGCCAAAGAGGCGATTGCGCACGTAAAACGGCGTCGGAAAAATAAGAAAACAGGTTCTCAAGGGGACAACGATGAAGATCAAGAAAAGTAAGGGACTTGGGACACGGATCGCGATATTCAATCATAAGGGTGGCGTCGGCAAGACAACACTTACTGTCAATGTTGCGGCAGCACTTGCAAAACAGGGTAAGCGTGTCCTCCTAGTTGATTCAGATCCGCAATGCAACTTGACTGCCTACCTTGTCGAGGAGAGTGTGGTGAACGATCTTCTCGATCACTCCGACTTACAGGATGGCAAAACGCTTTGGTCAGCAGTGAAACCAGTGGTTGATGGGCTCGGCGAGCCTAAAAATATTAAAGCCTATGAGGTGGCCGAACGCCTTTATTTACTTCCGGGAGACGTTCGCCTTGCTGAATTTGAGCAGGAATTGAATTCACTTTGGGCCGAATGCTTTCAAAGAAAATCCAGAGGGTTTCGTGGCACTGGCGCATTAAGTGAAATTGTCACCAAGACAGTTAACCAACATTCAATTGACTACGTGTTTTACGATTCCGGGCCAAACATTGGCGCTCTAAATCGAGTTATTCTACTTGATTGTGACTTCTTTATCGTTCCTGCGGCTTGTGATTTGTTTTCCCTTCGAGCGATCACGACCTTAGGTAATACACTTGCGAAATGGATTACTGATTGGGATACCATCTCAGATTTGGCTCCGTCGACTACTGAGCTGTTAGTAGGCCGTCCAAAGCTCCTTGGTTTTGTTCCGCAGCGTTTTCGTGTATATCGCGGACTGCCAAGCGGCCAGTATGCAAGGTTTATTCCACTTTTAGAAAAGCGCATTCAAGCTGACATCGTCGGGGTGTTAAAGCAAATCGATGAGGCGCTCGTGCCTGCATCGGCTTACCCACTTCGAATGGGTGAAATTAAGGATTTTGCGAGTTTAGCATCTGCTTCACAAACGGAAGGGGTTCCATTGTTTAGTGTTACTGGGACTCCAAACACACAATGCGCCGAGGCCTTTGCGGAGTTTACCAAATTGGCTGATGCAATTGTGAAAAGAACCAGTTAACCAGAACCGATATGAATCTTACAAGAGCAGACAATCTGCTGGTCAACCAATTGGTCGACCATTATTCCGAGAACCGGAATAATCTTAAGACATTTCTTTTAGACCAGGTTAGTCCCATTCTTGCAAACTCGATTCAGCTTGGCGAATACGTGCATTCCTTCAGATCGCGCCTCAAGGAGCCTGACCGTTTACGCGATAAATTGCAACGGAAGATTGAAAATTGTCGGAGCGCCAACAGGAAATTCACAATTACACCAAAGAATCTATTTATCAAGATTAACGACCTGGTTGGCATACGAATTCTGCATTTGCATACTCGTCAAATCGCTGACATAGACAGAATTTTACGAGGACTTTTTGAGGAGGGGCGATTCAGAATTATTGAGGGTCCTTTTGCGAGAACGTGGGACGACGAAACAAAAGCTTTCTTTAATGAAATTGGTATAAGAACCCGGCAAAGTGGCCCTTCGATGTATACCAGCGTTCATTATGTGATCGATTCGAATTCAAGGACTCGCTACACAGCGGAGATTCAGGTAAGGACGCTTGCGGAAGAACTTTGGGGTGAAGTGGCTCACGCTTTTGATTATCCGAAAGCGTGCGATAGTCTAGCCTGCAAAGAGCAAATTCGCGTTTTGGCGCGCGTGACATCAAGTTGCACCCGTTTAGTTGACTCTATTTTTCGAAGCTACGAAGATCACCTGTCAAAAGGGCAAACACGGGTCGGTTCCTAGCATGTCGGCGTGCCGGCGTCAGTCCTTGATATTCGCACTTTTTGCCTTTCCTGTCAGCAGGTGCGGGACGTAGCCCCAGCGGCCCATTTCCAGTTGTTGCGCTACCCAGGCGGATGTCAGTTGTTTCGGGCGGTTCCCCAAAAACCATACTTGACAAAACAACCCCCGACGCGCGTTTCGACCAATGTTTATGCGGGTTTCGTGTTATAAAAAAAGATTGGTTCATGGGATGCGGGTTTTTGGGCTTTTGTGCCAGAATGGACATGCAAAATAAGAATTATGAATTTTGATCGGATATACAGGGCGAAAGCTTCCGCCTTCGCGCTGCTACGCGACAAGTCCGCCGCCGCCAAGACTTTGGCCGACCGGCGGACCGAGAAAATTGAATCCGGTCCGGTCTGGATCAAGGAAGGGATTTTAACCGCGAACCACGCGGACTCGAAAGCTTCTCGCATTCGGGGTTCAGGGGTTGTTCGCGTGTTTGGCGTATTTCGCGGTTATAAGATTAACTTAAGTTCCGCTTATTACCCTCGCATTTCCGGAAAGGTGCAGGCATCCGCCCGATCATTACGCGGTCAATCTCTTCTCCAGGATAAATTGGAGAAAAACGGCATTTCTCCAAAAACATGGTGTTGGCCTATTTTTCAAATCGGGAAGTTCGAACCCGCTGCAAACCAGATTGATCCGGCTGAAATCGAACGCAATCAGAGCCGGAAATTTCTCCAATTTCTGGAGAATTTCTCCGAGGTATACCCACCGGGGAGGAGGGGCAAGTGCTGAGTGAGAAGTGCGGAATGCAGAATTATCGTTATGAAAATCGCCCGGCTTAAAACGTGGCGAGCATCCGTCGTACCGCGTCACGCCCGGTCACGCCAAACAAGTGCCGAGTGGAAGTGCAGCCCCAAGGCAGTTCCCCCGAGCCCCGAATGTTTTCGGGGGGGAACAGTATTCGGGGTTCGAGGTTCGCGGCATTCGCCAGGCGTCCCTTCTTCGGATTTCGCGGTGATTACGGCTAATTACAGGTAAATTAAGCTAAATTAAGCCAAAAAAAATAATAAAACTCAAACCCCCAACCAAATGGCGGAATGTCTTCAGACTAATTACCTTTGGGATTTTGGGGCGGAATCTGTTACAAGTTGTGGATTGTGAGTGATCAACAAAAATTCCGGCTTGGCATCCTTGGCTCGGGCAAAGGCTCCAATGCCGCCGCCATTGCGGATGCCTGCGCCTCGGGAGAAATTCCCTGCGAGGTGGCCCTGGTGGCGAGCGACGTCGAAAATGCCGGGATTTTGGAAGGGGCGCGGGCGCGCGGCTTGGAAGCGATCCATATCGCGCCGGGCAGGTATCGCACCAAGCTGGATGAAACGGCGGAAGCGTCGTTTGTCCAGGCTTTGCAAAAGGCGGCGGTGGATCTGGTGGTGCTGGCGGGGTTCATGCGGATTTTACAGGGCGAGTTTTTGCGGGTTTTTTCCAGCCGCGTGGTGAATATTCATCCCGCGCTGCTGCCGGCTTTTCCGGGATTGGAGGCTTGGAAACAGGCCTTGGATTACGGCGTGAAAGTCACGGGGGTTACGGTGCATTTCGTTGATCAAGGCATTGATACCGGCTCCATTATCGCCCAGGAAACCGTGCCGATTTTGCCGGGTGACACCCCGGAAACGCTTCATGCCCGCATTCAGGAAGTGGAGCGAAAAATTTATCCGGCGGCCATCGCGGCCCTGGCGCGCGGGGAAATCCGCGTGCAAGGCCGCCAAACCGCGTGGAAGCGGCCGTGAAAACTAAAAAGAAAAAGTTGGCATTGCCGCGCCGGGCATGGAAAATCTCCCCCGTCACGCGCGTGAAAGGGTCGGACAAGAAATACTCCCGCCCCCGCGCCAAACGAGACCGGTTGCCGTATGCAGAATAATCAGATTTTGAAATTGGGATTGCCCAAGGGGAGTTTGCAGGAAGCTGCCCTGGCGAAAATGGCCAAGGCCGGTTACAACATCCAGGTCAGCAGCCGCTCTTACGCGCCTTACGTGGATGATGAGCATCTCCTCGTCCGCCTCATTCGCTCCCAGGAAATCAGCCGTTACGTCGAACTGGGTTATCTGGATTGCGGGTTGACCGGCCACGATTGGATTGTCGAAAACGGCTCGAAAGTCCACGAAGTCGGCGAATTCCAATTCAGCAAAGTCAGCAGCCAGCCGGCCCGCTGGGTCCTGGCCGTTTCCGAATCTTCCTCCATTCAATCGCCCAAGGATTTGGAGGGCAAACGCATTGCCACAGAGGTGGTCAACATCACCAGACGCTACCTCGAACAACACGGCGTCAATGCCGAAGTCGAATTCTCATGGGGCGCGACCGAGGTCAAGGCCCACGAATTGGTCGATGCCATTGTCGAAATCACCGAGACTGGTTCCTCGTTGCGCGCCAATAAATTGCGCATCGTCGATACGCTGCTGGTTTCGACCCCGCGGCTTATTGTCAATCACACCGCCTGGAAAGACCCGTGGAAACGGCAAAAAATTGAAACACTGGCGTTGCTGCTGCGGGGCGCGATCGAGGCGGAAACCAAAGTGGGCTTGAAGATGAACTTGCAACAGAAGGATTTGGAGAGTCTCCTCAGAACCCTCCCCGCCTTGCGCAATCCGACCATTTCCAATTTGAGCCTGCCCGGCTGGGTGGCCGTCGAAACCATCATCGATGAAAAAGTGGTCCGGGAATTGATTCCCCAGCTCAAAGCCGCGGGCGCTGAAGGAATTATTGAGTATCCGTTGAATAAAGTGGTATATTAACGCCGCAGATTGAACAATGAATTATGGGATCATTAAAGAAACGTCGTAAAAGCAAAATTAATAAACATAAACGGCGCAAAAAGCTGCGTGCCAATCGGCACAAAAAACGCACCTGGCAGAAGTAGCCTGGTCGTGCCTTTTGAGTTTCGGGGATGCCCGGCGCGGTCCGCTGCCAATCGGACAGTCGGCTCCTTTTGGCCGTCGTCAATCGAATGAAGGCGTATCATCCAATTCTGATTCTGATTCCAGTGCTGGGATTGAGCGGCGTAATCCTGCCGGGTTGCGCCACTGCTCCTGCCACGCATCCGGCGGCGGTCCAGTCTGCGTCGGCGGCCACCCCGGGCCTCGGGGACCCTGTCGATGATCTGATGGCGGATGATTTGCCGGGCAATTCGTCGCAACCCGTCGGCAAGGGCAATCCAACGGCTTTGGCGCATTATGCCGCCGGGGTCAGCTACGAGTGGAACGATGAAGACGAACTGGCTGTCAAGCAATTCAACGACGCCGCCCTGGCGGATCCCAGCAACGAACGGCTGGTCATCAAAGTCGCGCAACATTACCTTAAGAATAAGCAAGTGGACAAGGCCGTCACTGTCCTTTCCAAATCCGCCCGCCGGGGCGATGCCTCGGGATTGCTCCTGAGCTGGCTGGCGCGCGCCGACCTCCAGGCCGGCAAAACCGCGCAAGCGCTTGCCGCCAGCCGCCTGTCCATCCAGCGCCAGCCCGATGCCTACGACGGCTATGAAAGCCAGATCGAGATACTCTTTCAAAACAACCAGCTCGCCGAGGCTGTCCATACCTTGAATCGGGCCGCAAAATCGCTTCGCCCCGATCCGCCCGCACTCGTCGGGCTGGCCGGTCTTTACGCCATTTATATCAAGGCGCAGCCCAAGGATGCCGCCACCAAAGCCAGCGCCGTGGCGCTTTTGGATCGCGTGGCCAAAATGAATTTTTCTTCGTCGCACCTCTGGCAAACGGTGGCCGACACTTATACCCAGGTCAATCAACCGAAAAAAGCCGCCGCCATTTATCTCAAGCTGCTTTCCGAACAGCCCGAACCGCCGGTGGTGCGCGATGCCTTGCACGAAAAACTGGCCGGCATCTATTTTCAGGTGGACGACAAAACCAACGCCATGAAACAACTCGAGGCCATTGTGCGCGACAATCCCACGCGCTACCCCCGAGCCTGGTTTTTTATGGGCGAACTGGCCTTTGAAGACGACAAATTGGCCGAGGCGTCCGACGATTACGAAAATGCCCTTCACATGGACCCCAATTTCGACGAGGCCTATTATAAGTTGGCGCTCGTCCAGATTGCGTTGCACCACAGCCAAGACGCCTTCAAAATACTGGACGAGGCCCGGGCCAGATTCCCCAAGACCTTCAATTGCGAGTCCTTCACCGGTATCGCGTATTTGGAAATCAAGGATTATACGCAGGCCATCCGGCATTTTACGGCCGCCGAGATAATTGCCAAGGCCACGGATCGGAGCCTGCTCGATTACCGATTCTATTTTCAGTTCGGCGAAGCTTTCGAGCGCAACCAGGAATACAAGCAGGCGGACGAATATCTCCAAAAATGCATCAAGCTCAGCCCCGAATTTGGCGAGGCGCTGAATTACCTGGGCTACATGCTGGCCGATCGCGGCGAACAACTGCCCCGCGCCCGCTCCTTGATCGAAAAAGCCGTCCAGCTTGAACCCAAAAACGGCGCCTATCTGGACAGCCTGGCCTGGGTGTTGTTTAAACAAAAGGAACCGCAGCAAGCCCTGCCGTGGTTGCTCAAAGCCATGGAGTTTTCCCCCGAGCCGGATGCCACCGTGCTCGACCATTTGGGCGAGATTTATATGGCGCTGCACCAGCCCGCCAAGGCCATCGACGCCTGGAAAAAATCCCTCTCCATCGAGTCCAATCCGGATGTCAAGAAGAAGTTGGATCTGTACACCGGCGGCGCCTGACGGTCATGCCTTCTCAATTCTCCAAACATTACACCCTGGCCGAAGCCCGCGCCCTGTTGCCCCAGGTCCGCGAGTGGCTGGAAGAACTGGGCCGGCGCCAGGATCGCCTGAAGGCGCTGGACAAGTGCGTGGCCAGTTTGATTGCCTCTGGCGACGATGCCGGCGGTCCGCCTGTCAATCAATTGACGGCCACGCTGGCCGAGTGCAAGGCGGTTTTGCAGCGTTTTCGCGCCCGCCAGATTCAAATCAAGGACCTAAACCGCGGCTTGATTGATTTTCCCTCCTGGCGGGACGGCCGGGAAGTATTCCTCTGTTGGGAAAAGGACGAGGACGACATCGAATACTGGCACGACCTGGAATCCGGATACGCCGGGCGCGAGCGTTTGTAAAGACTATTTTCCGGCGCTTTATGGCTGGGTGTCGGCCTGTTCCAAAACACCCAGGATAAACTGAAAGGAGGCCGTCAAATTGGAGAGGTTTAAATTCACGGTGAATTGGCCGCCGGCATTGGGGCGGGTGACGGCATGCCCGTCCGAGAAAAGGATGTTTGCATACTGCTGCTGGTGATGCGTGCTCGGAGTGACGTCAAAAACCGCCAGTTGAGGCGGGCACAAAAATTCCGTGTCAATGGCTAGGGCGCGAATCGGCTGGCCTTTGGAATTGTTGCCCAAGCTGTCAAGGTTAATATTGTCCGGCGTGAACGGGCTGGAGGGCAGATCGACCAGGTTGGTGTTCCCGGCATGGCGATAGTAGTAGCTGCATTGCGCCTGCCCGACGCCGACTTGGGCCAGGGCAGCGTCCTCGTTCGGCGGTTGGTCGCTGCCCGGACAGAACAGGGCCTTCGGCTGGCTGGCCAAGGCCCCCGGCAGCATGAGGCCCAATCCCACCGCCGCGCCGCTTTGCAATGAAATGAGGCTGGTGGGCGCGCCGGTCGAGGTGTAAAAATCCACTGGATTGACAGCCGGGGGCGCTTTTGGCCCGTAGGGAATTAACCCGCCGTAGTCAATCGAATAGCTCCGCACCGCCACGCCAATTTGCCGCAGGTTGGAAATGCAGGCGACGCGCTTGCTATCGGCCTTGGCGGCGGCCATGGCCGGGAGCAGCAACGCCGCCAGGATGGCGATGATGGCGATCACCACGAGCAACTCCACCATCGTGAACCCCCGGTCTGACAAATTGGATTTGGCCGCCAGCATCGCCGATCCGTTTTTTCAAAGTTGCGGCACCTGTTGCGCCTCGTAAAAGCGCGCCTTGTTGCTCGCCACCGGATCAATAAATGAAGTCGTTCCCGAGACGTTGGTCACTGTGACCACGTTCGACCAGTCCGACAGTGGAATGGAGAGATTGGTCGTGGTCAGAATCTGGAAGGCCAATCCGGGCTGGCTTTTCAAGCTCGCGCTGAACTGGCCGTTGGACCAGCTTGGATTGACCAGTGAAGGTGTCGCGAACAATTGCACATTGTTTAGATCCCACGTTCCGCCTTGATTGTTCGTGGTGGCGAGAGAGAGGAATTGAATGCCGATGTGCTGGCCCGCCCAGGCATCGGAACTATGCACCGGCGGAATGTCCAATTCACAATTAACAAAATTGGTGGGGGTGAAAATGCTTGGGTCGTAAACTATGTTGGTGCCCGCAATGATGACCATGTTGCCTAAATTGTCGCGATAATATAGGCCCATCTGCAAGACCACGCCTGGAGTCACTGGCTCCACCGCGCCGCCGGTGAGTCCGGTAATCAACTGGTAAGCTTTGCCCACATCGTAGGTCGCGCTAAACGTGTTTGAATTCCCCTGCCAATCCACAGACTCATAATCCTGGTATAAGGCTGTTCCAGGGGCGGAATAGAGGAAGACCGCCTGGCCTCCAACGCAATTGACGAGAAACTCGCTGGGGCCATAGCTTGGATTATTGGTAAAAACACCCACTTCTTCATACTCCGGCGAAGGCACAGTTTCCCACGATGTTACATACGGCACCGCGAAATCCGTATTGGGCAAGTCAAAGAGTCCATTGGGAACAGTAATCTCTTGGGCGCGAACCATTGCGGCGCCCACGACGAGCAAAGCAGTGGCGATGGAAAGGGAGAGTTTGAGCGTTTTCATTTTGAATCTGGTTAATTGCCGACACAACAACTCTGCCAGTATATTCGGATTCGCGGCCTGTGCAAGGCGGATTCCGGGTTTCGATTGATGTTTGAGAGACTGTTTGTTAAGGTGGTCGCCAGAATAGTGATTCCAACCATTGACCATTTATTTGCGGATTTCAGCCTGCCCGGGGTTCCCGGCGCATCGATCATGCTGATCGAAAACGGAAAAATTCTTCTGGCCGCCAGTTACGGGGTTGCCAACCTTGAAACCGGGGCTGTGTGCGCCATTGACACCAATTACCGCCTGGCTTCCGTCACCAAACAATTTACCGCCATGTCCATTATGATTCTGGCCGATCGCGGAAAATTATCTCTGGACGATCACCTGCCAAAATTTTTCCACGGCTTCCCCCCCTATGGAAAAGACATTTCCGTCCGCCATTTGCTCACGCACACGTCGGGGTTACTGGCTTATGAAGACCTTATCCCCCCTGGCACGACGGTCCAGGTGAAGGACAAGGACGTCCTTCAACTCCTGCGGCAACAGGACAAAACCATGTTTCCGTCGGGGACCGCTTTCCATTACAGCAATACCGGTTACGCTTTTCTTTCCCTTATCGTGGCAGCGGTTTCGGGCAAGCCCTTTGCCGAATTCCTGCACGAAAACATTTTTCAACCGCTGGGCATGAACAACACTCTGGCTTTCGAAGCCGGCATTTCCACCGTTCCCCATCGCGCCCTTGGCTATAGCGCCGGCGTGAGTGACGACAAGAAACGCCGCGTCTTCGACCAGACCGATCAATCCATGACTAGCGCCGTCTTGGGTGACGGCGGAATATATTCATCAATCGCCGACCTTTTCAAATGGGACCAGGCACTTTACACGGAGAAACTCGTCAGCCGGAAAATGCTGCAACAGGCCTTCACCGCTTCATCGCCCACCTCGGACGCCCCGGCCAGCGGTTATGGTTTTGGCTGGTATGTGGGCAGTTATCGGGGAGTTCCGAGTGTTTGGCATTACGGCGCCACCTGTGGCTTCTCGACTCACATCGAACGTTACCCGCAAAAAAAATTATCACTTATCGTTTTGGCCAACCGCCGCGGCGCGCCTCTTGCAGAAATCAGCCGCGCTGTTATCGACCTTTATTGGACGTGAGCAGGCTACAAATGCGGAATGCGGCCTTTGTATTTCTCCAGTATTGCGTCGTTGTTGGTCGAATCGGAATTCGCGCTGCCCCAAACTTCGGGCCGTCCACCCGCTGCGACCGCCCGGGCCGCGGCTTCAACCATGATGCCATTTAAAATAAACGCGCTGCTGATGGTTGAAACCGGCCCCGCCCGTTGCTTCAGTCCGTCGATTGCCACCACTGCATCTCCCGCCACGCCTTGATTGTCAATCACCAGATTCGCAATGTCCGCAAGCTTTTTCCCGGAGGAATGCCGCGAGGCGTGGGCCCCGCCGTATTGCGCGCTGGAAATCGCCACCACTTTCGCTCCGCGTTTGACGCCTTCCAGCGCCATTTCAATCGGGACGGGATTACGGCCGGAATTCGAAATAATAAATAATACGTCGCCCCTCCCCAAGTCATAGCGCGACAAAATCTCTGACGCCAATCCCTCCTTGCGTTCCCAGGCCGTGCTGGACGACGCGCTCTCATGCACCATCAAACGACTGTCAAGGATAGGGATGACTCGCGCCAGTCCTCCCGCCCGATAGAAAAGCTCCTCCGCCAGCGCATGAGAATGCCCCGAGCCGAAGGCATTGATAAACCGGTTGCGCCCCAACGCGTCCGCCACCCATTGCGCGGCTGTTTCGATATTCTGCCGCTGGGTCTGCTCGATCGCCGCCAACTGTCCGCGCACGATCTCAAAATATTCATCCAGGCTGCTTTTCATTTTTGATATTATTTGCTCATTGATCTTTTGTTTCCACGCGCTTGGCGATAAAAAATACACGGTTTTCATGCTCGCCGCCATAGAAACGAAAAATCTGACCCGCCGCTTTGGTTCCGTCACGGCGCTGGATAACGTCACCCTGTCCATCGGCAAGGGCGAGTTTTTTTCGTTGCTCGGCCCGTCCGGCTGCGGCAAGACCACGTTGCTCCGCATCATTGCCGGGCTGGACCTGCCCGATTCTGGCACTCTGCGCCTGAATGGCAACGACGCCCTGGATCTTCCCGCACATCGCCGGCCTGTCAACACTGTCTTTCAATCCTACGCGCTTTTCCCGCACATGACCGTGCATGACAACGTGGCTTTCGGCCTCAAAATGAAAAAGGTTTCACCGGCGGAAATTCCCTCGCGCGTTGAGCGCGTGCTGGAAATGGTTGACATCGCCGCGCTGGCCGGGCGCAAACCGGCCCAACTTTCCGGGGGCCAGAAGCAGCGTGTCGCCTTGGCTCGCGCCATTGTCAACGAACCGGAGGTCCTTTTGTTGGATGAACCCTTGGGCGCCCTGGACTTAAAGCTGCGCAAACAATTGCAAATCGAGTTGCATCAATTGCAACGCCGCCTCGGCATCACCTTTGTTTACGTCACCCACGACCAGGAGGAGGCGCTGGCTATGAGCGATCGGATTGCCATCATGAACCGTGGTCGCATCGAACAAATCGGCGCGCCCGACCCGATTTATAACCGGCCGCGCACTCGCTTTGCGGCGGAGTTCCTTGGTTCATGCAACGTGATCAAGGCCGCCGTGCAATCCCGGCAGGGGGCCAATCTCCTCCTCAAAACGCCTTTTGGCGAGGTCCGCCTCGATCTTTCGGGCGAGGACGATCCTGATTTATCCGGCGGTGAAATCACCCTGACGATTCGCCCCGAAAATCTTCGGTTGCAAAAACCGGGGCCGCATGGCAGCCCTGTCCGGGGCAAAGTCGTCTCTATTATTTACAGCGGCTCGCAAACCCATTATGACATCCATTGCAACGGGCAAACGCTCAAAGCTTTTGTGTTAAACGCGCAGGGCGGAAACAGATTTTGTCTCGGCGAGGAAGTGGCCGTCGATGTTCCTTCCGCCAGCCTGCGCATCCTGCAAGATTAGAGAATCACCCGTGAGCAGCCATACCACCATCCACTTCGGGGAACGATTGACGCCCGACGTCCGCCGCGGGCGGTCGCTAATGGCCATTGGCCCGGGATTTTCTTGGTTGATCGTATTCTTGATTTTGCCGCTGATTGCAATTGGAGTGATCAGCTTCTTTTCACGCGGGGATTACGGGGAAATCCAGCGGCCGCTGACTTTGGAGAATTACCGGCGCCTGGCGGGCTTCAGCGAATTCGGTTTCAATCCTCTTTATCCGTCGGTGCTGCTGCGGAGCCTTTATCTTGGCATGGGTACGGCGCTTTTTTGCGGGGCGGCCGGCCTGCCGCTGGCCTTTTTTATTTCGGGCCTGTCAGCGCGCTGGAAAACAACGGCGCTCACCCTCGTGGTCATTCCATTTTGGACCAATCTCTTGATCCGCACTTACGCGTGGCAAATCCTGCTGGCCCCGGAAAGTCTTTTGAGCCGAATCGCGGGCGCTGTGGGCCTCCTGTCCGGGGATGGAGCCCTTTACCCCGGCCAGTTTGCGGTCTTCGTGGGAATGATTTGTGATTATCTGCCGTTTATGGTTTTGCCGTTGTACGCGTCGGTCGAGAAATTGGATTGGAGCCTGGCTGAAGCAGCGGCGGATTTGGGCGCAAACGGACCGAATGTTTTCCGGCACGCCATCTTTCCGCAAATCAAAGCGGGCCTGATCGCGGGCGTTGTCCTGGTCTTTCTGCCGGCCACCGGCCAGTTTGTCATACCCGACCTTCTGGGCGGCGCAAAAACCATGCTGTTGGGCAACGCCATTCAGCAACAGTTCGGTTCCAGTCGCGACTGGCCGTTTGGCGCGGCCATTGCCATGGTGTCGCTGGCATTGATGCTGGCCGCACTGTGGATTCTCAACCGGCGAACCGAGGAAGGCGGCGCGCCCCTATGATAAAAACACGTCTTTCGGTCAAAATAGCGGCGGCCTTCCTGTATCTGTTTCTTTACGCCCCGATTTTTGTTGTCGTGGTTTATTCTTTTAACGCGGGCCGTTTTGGTTTGGCGTGGCGGGGATTGACTTTGGCGTGGTATCGCGCTCTTGCCGACGACGCCCAAGCCATGGCGGCGTTGAAGAACACCCTCCTCCTCGCCGTGATCAGCACAGGAATTGCGACCGTTTTGGGGACGGCGCTGGGCTATGGACTCGCGCGCTGCAAATTTTACGCTGGTCGCTGGGTCAACGCGGTGTTGTATATTCCCGTCTTTATTCCCGACGTGGTCATGGCGGTGGCGCTGCTGCTGTTTTATGCTTTACTGCGAAAATGGCTCGGTTTTTTTGAACTCGGCCTGACCACGATGATCCTGGCCCATGTGACTTTCCAAATCCCCTTTGTCGCCATTGTGGTGCGGGCGCGTCTGCATGGGTTGGACCCCGCCATGGAGGAAGCCGCTCATGACTTGGGGGCCGGCGCCTGGCAAACCTTTCGGCACGTCACGCTGCCGCTCATGTTCCCCAGCGTCCTGGCCGCGGGCATGCTGGCCTTCACTCTCAGCCTCGACGATTTTGTTGTCAGCTTTTTTACCAGCGGCCCCGGCTCGACCACGCTGCCCATTTTGATTTACTCGTCGCTCAAACGCGGCATCACGCCCGAGATCAACGCCCTTTCCACCCTCGTCATCATCGGCTCGATTTTGGGCACTGTCAGCGTTATGCTTTTTCAACGTCGCAATGAACATGCGTAAATATATAATTGTCACGGCGCTTTTCCTCGCCATCGGCCTTCACGCGCAGGAACACAAACTCAATTTGTTCATTTGGAGCGAATACATTGACCCGCAAATCGTAAAAGATTTTGAGGCCCAAAACCACATCAGGGTCACCATCGATCTTTATGAGGACGCGGAAAGCATGTTGGCCAAGGTGCAAGGGGGAGGGGACGCGCTCTACGACCTCGTCGTGCCGCCCGATTACATGGTTTCCGTGATGACCCATCTCAATCTGCTGGCCCCGTTGCGCCATGAGAACATCCCGAACCTCACCAACCTCGACGAGAAATTTGCCAGTCCGCCCTTTGATCGCGGCAATAAATACACCGCCGCCTATCAATGGGGCACGGTCGGCCTTTTTATTCGCCCGGGCGGGGGAACGATTGACGAAAGCTGGAGCGCCGTTTTTGATCCCGCCAAACAACCGGGGCCTTTTGTGCTGATTGATTCCGTGCGCGACATGTTTAGCGCCGCTCTCAAGTACAAGGGTTACAGCCTCAATTCCATCGATACCCGGCAACTGCTCGAAGCGCGCGACCTGATCCTCGCGGCAAAAAAACGCTGCGCTAGTTTCGAGGGCAGTGTTGCCGGGGAAAATAAAGTCCTGGGCAAAATGGCGGTGGCGGCCATCGTGTACAGCGGGGAGGGCGCCCGCGGTATGGCGGAGGACAAGGACACCCGTTACTTCATCCCGCGCGAAGGCAGCCAGATCTGGCTCGACAACCTGGCCGTGCTGGCCCGGGCGCCGCATCGGGACCTGGCGGAGAAGTTCATTAACTATATTCTTGACGCAAAGACCGGCGCGCGATTGTCCAATTACACCCGCTTCGCCACCCCCAACCGCGCCGCGCGGCCCTTTATTAATCCGGACATACTTCACAACCCGGCGATCTATCCCGCGCCGGAAACGATGGGCAAATTGGAATTCCTGCAAGATTTGGGCGCGGGGACGCGGCTGTACGACGAATTGTGGACGCAGATCAAAGCGCAATGAGGCAGCTTATTTCACTATCGCCGGAAAGTTGGTTTCGGCGGTTCCATGCGGCCCGGCAAAGCCGAGTTTTCCCTTCCACTCGCCCGCCATTTGCGGGTCCACGGTGGTGCGGTATTGACCCGGAGTCGCGGTGCGCATGACTTTGCCAATGGTGTGCATCACCATCGCGGGCATGTTCATACTCAGTTCGAAGGTGGCTCCGCCCACATCGGTCAGATTGCTCTGCCCGTCGCGAAATTCGATGAACAAATCGTTGCCGGCCGCGCGCAATTGATCGCCTTGCGTAAACAGATTGGCCGTCAATCCGCCGATAGGAACCGAGGCAAACGGTTTGCCGGAAATGAAACGAATGGGCGGCCCCTGGTGAGTGGCCCTGCTCCAAATCACGTAGCCGCAAAGCCCGAGCACGAAAAGGACCGGCAGCGCGTAAAAAAGTTTAAGTCCAGTTCTCAGTTTCGGACTGGCCTTGGAAGTTGATGCGTTATTCGTCATTTGGATGCCAACAGCTTAAGGCAAGCGCTTCAGCAACTTATCGTATTCGGAATGAGTGCCAATCCAGAACCAGACAATCAAAGACCCTTTGCGTCGTCCCACAACTCGATAGGTCTGGTTTATTCGGACGGACCAAACATCGCCGAACAAAGATTTGAAGTGTAAGGCAGAGTGAAAGCAATCCTGTTCCCAAAGGCGAAACTTTTTCCTGGCCAGACGTTGGATATCCTTGTGGCAATGCGCGGTAACAAATCCAAAACTGGGCCTGCGTCCGCGAAATCACGGCATGTCCCGCAGTTTTCCTTCTGCGATGTCGGCATCGACCTCGTTCAAGATTTTGTCGAGCTTTCCATCGGCAAGATCGCGTTTCATTTGTTCATCCCACGCGTCGGCTTGCCAGTCGTGAAGACAAGCCGCCACTTCCGCCCGTTCCTCAAGGCTGAGTCGCTGAATGGCCTCTTTGATCTGTTGCACACTCACGATAAGAAACTTATCACTGAGGAGAAAATAGGCAATTCATTACTGGCTTAACCGGTAAAACTGCTGAGCGCCAGAAATGGGATTGGTCACTGTATTTTGCCCGTTGACGACGATGGCCGCGGGAGAAACGTTGCTCCAAACCGTCGGTGGCAGGTTCGTCGTCGATTGCAAAGTGAATCCGGGGGCGGGGTTGGTCCACGTCAAAATAACTTCTGCTCCAGAACGATTTATGGTCAGTTGCGGCTGGAGGAAAAGACAGAATATCGTGCCATACCCTGAACTTCCGCCCGCGGACGACGTCCCATAAAGAATGTCGCCCGATAAAATCAATCCGGCCAGCGGATTCGCTCCGTCGCTGTTGAAGCCGTTGTCATCCGTGGTCGTGAAGCTATAAAGGTTCGTAAAACCCGTGCCATCGATATTGACTGCGAACACCGTGCCGTTGCCCGAACTGCCCCCTTGCTCGGCGGTCCCGTAAAGGGTGTCGCCCGATAAAACCAAACCGGCAGACGGCACCGCTCCGTCACTGTTGATGCCGGCGTTGTTCGTTGCCGCGAAACTATGCAGGTTCGTAAAACCCGTGCCGTTAATACTGATGGCGAACACTGTGCCGTTGCCGCCGCTGCCACCGGCGGTCGTCGTTCCGTAGAGGATGTTGCTGGATAAAGTCAGTCCAGCGACCGGATCAGATCCATCGCTGCCACCCGTGAAATTATGCAGATTCGTAAATCCCAGGCCGTTGGTGCTGACGGCGAATACCGCGCCACGGCCCGAACCGCCGCCACTCTCTGCGGTACCATAGAGGTTCGTGCCCGATAAAACCAATGCGGCGACGGGGCCTGCTCCGTCGCTGTTGGTCCCGTTACCATTCGTTGCCGAGAAACTATGGAGGTTGGTAAAGCCCGTGCCGTTGGTGCTCAGCGCGAACACGGTGCCGTTGCCTGAGTAGCCGCCATTTCGCGTCGCCCCATAAAGGTTCGTGCCCGCTAAAATCAAGCCCGCAACCGGCCCGGCTCCGTCGCTATTTGTGGAGGCAGCTCCGGACGTTGCCGTAAAATTATAGACGTTCGTAAAAACCGAGGCATTCGTGCTCACGGCGAATACGGTGCCATTATCCGAACTGCCGCCTGCCGAGGTCGCCCCATAGAGAGTGTTGCCTGCCAGAATCAATCCGGCTTTCGGAAAAGCTCCATCGCTATTGGACCCAAAAAACACTGGGGTAAAATCCTGCAGAGTCGCAAGGCCCATCCCGTTGGTGCCAACTACGAAGACCGTGCCTGTACCGACGATAAAGCCTTGGTTCCCGGTGCCGCCTTCATCCGTCGTCCCATAAAGGTTGGTGCCCGATAAAACCAATCCGGCGACCGGTTGGGCACCGTCGCTGCCGTAACTGAAGCTATGCAAATTGGTAAAAGTCTGCGCCGTGACAGAACCAGCCATCATTAAGCCGAAGCCAGCGATCAGTGCGAACAAGGCTTCGCCGAGGGCGGGGAACAGGTTGTTAACACTCCTTTTCAAGGGCTGACTCTTTCTTTTGGTTTTTCTGCGCTACCAGCTTGAATTATTCAATGATGAGCGGTTGAAATCAAGCGTTATTGCCCGAGGATGTTATATAGTTATATACTCTTTGATTGCAATGGCAGCCGCCGATGGTCTATTTCACGGGCGGCATTTTCCAAACCGGGCCGCGCAACTTTTTTTCTGTAAAATTGTGTAGCATCAAACTGAGGGCTGGGTTTTGGATTCCATGTTAAGGTAAGTTTTTCCGGTTTCCCATTCTTCGCTGATTTCGGCGAGCAGCGCG
>Ga0182024_10003296_pt1 | contig 38703 bp, 28 predicted proteins | sample P32metaG_FD_120480 | JGI IMG/M metagenome (GOLD analysis project Ga0182024, IMG submission 120480) | Permafrost microbial communities from Stordalen Mire, Sweden - P3-2 metaG (Illumina Assembly) | ecosystem: Environmental > Terrestrial > Soil > Wetlands > Permafrost | place: Sweden: Stordalen...
CGCTCGACTGCCATCTTCCGGAATGCTTTGGGATACCGCCCAATCGTTCGCTTTGCCACTCGCAGTCCCTTTCCCTGCAAAGTGTGCCAAATTCGATTGTCTCAATCTTGGGGTTCAGTCCACAGAAGAACAGGTAAGTAACTAGATGGGGATCAGTAGATTAGGGTGGTGGCCAGGGACGGAATCGAACCGCCGACGCCAGCCTTTTCAGGGCCATCTACCGACTTGGCTAAGTGGTTTAGAAATCAACGTAGGCGATAGAGGAATTGTGAGTTATTGAGATCGACCTTTAGGCTGATTCTGGGATGTTTTGGGCTGTTTTAGGGGCTTCGATGTTCGCGTATTGTTCACGATGTAAGCCATAGAGTCGTGCCGCAGCCGATTAACCGTTAATCCCGTTCGGAGTTCTGTTGACTGCCAGCTTGGGAAATCGGTCGTAGACTGCAAACAAATAACACTGGCGTCTATGGCGTCGATTCCACACCACAAGAATACATCGAAAAAACGCTACTCCACCGTTTTTGTCGCTTAACGGAGTATCAGATTCAGGATTACCTCCAACGGACCGGCCGATCCGCCGCCGCCTTTTCAAAACTGCAATCCGCTACTTACGACCGGCAGAGAGCCATCAAGTAACGGACATCGGATATTTTTTCCAGTTTGCTCACTGCGTCAATGATACTCGTGCTCTTTTGCTTGGGCCACTTCGCGAACGCTGCGCAATCCAGGAATTTGGCCGAGACGTCCTCGAAGCTCATGGGGTCCGCAGGACTGCCTTTGGCGAAGTCCGTCCGCCCTGAAATCTTTTTGCCATTCGTCAGGTGAATGTCCAGGATGCTCGTCATTTTGTTGTACCCGGCGCGCTCTGCTTCGTCATTTACCCCAAAATGAATTCGTTCGATCATGCGCTGCACTTCCGGACGCCGCACCGTCTCGTCAGTGAACTCGTTCAACCCCGCTTTGCGGTAGAGGAGCAGCACTGCCATACAAAACTCCATACTGAATTTGCCCTGTAGCGCATCCGTCGGATGATGGTGGATGAGTGCATTCGGCATGTTCCGATTCGTTCCGACATCCACGCTTGCGACCTGGTCGGGACGAATGTCATTCTTCCCTATAAGCAGGAGCATTTCGGTCATCGCCGGATGGGTCAGCGATCCCGATGGAAATGGCTTGATGGAAACGCCCGGCGAGTCGAAGGTCCATGGATTGCCCAGCTTGTCATGAATCGCACCCGGGTCCCACCCTCCGCCCGCGGCCTTAAAGAAGCCGCGCGGCGCTTCCAGGATCTCGTCGCTCGCGGTCCAGCCAAGAGCCACCAGGTCCGCAGCAATAATCCCAGATTCAGCTGCTCTTCCTGCATGGAACGGTTTGGTCATTGTGCCGAAATTTTCTCGCAAGCCCGCTGACTCACTACCCGCGATTCCCAGCGCACGAGCACATTGCTCTGAATTGAAGCCGTACAACTTCGCCGCGGCGGCTGCCGAGGCGAATGGGCCACAGGTTCCGGTGGAATGAAAACCATCTTCATAGTGCCGGGGAGAAATAGCCTCGGCGATCTTGCACTCCACCTCCACACCCACGTGATACGCCAGCAGGAGATCTTTTCCAGACAGGCCTTTGGCTTCCGCAACCGATAACCCAGCGGGTAGACAGGGAGCGGTAGGATGCGTCAGGAGTCCGTAGACCCGATCGGGCGCGACTGCTAGCTGAGTATCATCATAATCGTCGGCGTGTATGCCGATGGCGTTGGCGAAGGCGGCAAATCGCACGGGCGCTTTCTTGGAGGAGCCGATGACGGTCGCACCGTCGTGCGCAAGGCCAAGCGATTCAACGTACATACTGGTCAGCTGGCCGAGCTTGGCAACCGAGCCAGCCAGCCCGAGTCCAAGGCCATCCAGAATCGATTTCTTGCCGAGATCGAGGACATCCGAGGGAAGATCAGAGTACTTGGTCCGAATCACGAACTCAGAAACGTATCGAGTTAGTGCGCCATTGGTCGCCGCTTTCAGAGCTAAGCCGGCGCTTGCGCTTAGAAGGAGTGCTCTCCTCGTGGTTTTCATATAATTGAGCTTTCCACAAAATCCGGCCTCAGCCGCACATCGAGTGGAACGCCGCCCCCCGGCAGTACGTTTGACAGCCCAATCCTTGGACCGATCGCTTCGGCGCGGCAGCGATATAACGGCAGGTCTATGATATACCGATAATCGATTGCCGCAAAGTGATAGTCAGATGCTTCCTCGTGAGTGCCCGAAAGATCCGCGCAGACGGCCGCTCGTCGCTTTTATACGAACGTGTTCGGATGGAGAGGCCGCAGTTGGTCGTTGTAGAATATGATAAGATAGCGGAAATTGAGCGCAAGCAAGTCTCCGCGGAGAGGCGGTAGCAAGCTCCGATTTTGAAGTGTACCGGCGCCGATGGCCAATCTAATCCGTACATCATACGAATTTGGCCCTTTCAAACTTGACCCCGCCAAGCGGCTGCTGGTTCGTGAAGGCGAACATCTTCCGCTCGCGCGCAAGACATTCGATCTCCTTTTGATGCTGGTCGAAAGCCGAGGCCGGGTCTTGACTAAGCAAGAGCTGATGACCGCGCTCTGGCCAGACACATTCGTGGAAGAAGGAAACTTAGCATTCCAGATTTCCACCTTGCGCAAGGTGCTCGGCGAGAGGGACGGAGAATGGATTGAAACTGTTCCGAGATATGGGTATCGCTTCTGCGGCGAGGTGGCCGAGTTTGATCCCGCTCCAGCATCCGGATCGCGCACTGATAGGGAGTCCGAAGCGGCGCTGAGTTCGTCTAAGTCTGCGGCAACGAATGTTCTAACCCCCCTTCTCCAGGACGGCTCTGTTGCGAAGCTGCCCTCCGGTCCCGTCCCCGTTAAACTTGACCGACGTTATCTGCTCTATGCGTTGCTGGTCATTGTCCTGACAGTCAGTGCGACAGCCGTCGCAGTCAAGCACTTTAGCGAAAAGCCGATTACGGAGCGGGTTGTTCGTTTTCAAGTTTCACCGCCTGAGAGCGTTAGGTTATGGGATTTGGATCCCGTCGCGCTCTCTCCCGACGGATCGCAGCTTGTTTTCATTGGAGTGAACCCAAACAGCAAAAGACAACTTTGGATTCGTTCGCTGGGATCATTGACGCCTTCACCGCTGAAGGACACGGAACTCGTGGATGCAGCATTTTGGTCACCCGATAGCCGCTCGATCGCCTTTTTTGCCGGCGGAAAACTGAAGAAAATGGACGTCCAAAGTGGAAGGGTTCAGGCGATTTGTGACAGCCCTACTGGACGTTCGTCAGGCACCTGGAATCGTAATGGTGTCATTCTGTTCGAATCGGCTCGACGTCGCGACATCTATCGCGTGCCGGCTGACGGTGGTCAAGCACCAAAGCCCATTGGCACCATCAAGAAGAATGAAGCGCATCAGTCCGCCCCGGAATTTCTTCCCGACGGCCATCATTTTATATACTTCGTGCAAACCGACAATCCCGAAGACACCGGGATTTACGTCGGATCTCTGGAGTCGAAAACCGGCAAAAAACTGCTGAACTCGTTTACCAACGCCGTCTATGCGCGGCTGGCAGACGGAAAAAGTTACCTGCTGTTTACCAGGGGACTGGAGTTGCTCGCCCAGCCGTTCGACCTCGACAAACTTGAACTGGTTGGCCTGCCGTTTAGGATTACCGACCGTGTTTTTATCGAGGTTACCGCCGGTACCGCGAGAGCGGTCGTTTCCGCATCAACCAACGGAGTTATCGCGTATCGGACACAAGAAACCGAGGCCTCCACCGAATTAGTGTGGTTCGATCGGCATGGCAATCGGTTGGGCGCAGTGGGCGAGCCAGGTGACTACTCAAATCCATCCCTTTCCCCGGACGAAAAGAAGCTCATTGTATCTCGTGAAGATCCGCAAATACTTACCAGAGATCTCTGGCTCTTCGATCTTTCCGCAGGTACCTCCTCAAGGTTTACATTTGGCCCCGAGGATGAGGATTACGCAGTGTGGTCTCGCGACGGGACACGCGTTGCTTTCAGTCTTATAAAGGATGGCATTGGAAGACTTTACGAAAAATCAATTGCCGGCACGTCAGAACCTTGGCGTTTAATAAAGACCGATGACAACATAACCTTTCAGACAGCTCGAAGTTGGTCCCCGGATGGAAAATTCCTCATCTTTGGAACTGGTGGAAACACATGGGCCTTACCGACAGACGGGAACGGCAAGATGATCGGACCGTACTCCATGGAGTTTCCACAGGTTTCCCCAAACGGGCGTTGGATAGCATACACATCCGATGAGTCGGGTCAGACCGAAGTGTACGTTCAAAGCTTCCCGAAAGCGGAAGGAAAGTGGCAAATCTCGACTGGGGGAGGCGTTGAGCCACAGTGGCGGGCAGACGGTAAGGAACTCTATTACATCAACGGCGAGAATTTCGTCGGCGTGGACGTGCGAACCGACTCACCCGCTTTCGAGCCAGGCGCCGTTAAAACGTTATTTAAGTTGCAATTGGAGACCAGACGACGCAGGCGCTACCAGGTTGCTTCGAACGGACAGCGTTTTCTTGCCAACATACCGCTCAGGTTTGCACCAATTACGGTTGAGGTGAATTGGGCAGCCAAAGCGGAGCGCTAAAGAGTACGTCGGAACAGGCCATTTCCTCCCGAAAGAACTATCTAAGAATTTCCTAAGAATCTCCTAAGCCTTTGATCTAAAAGTAAAAAGACTCGCGTCCTCGCTCGCTATATACTCCGAAGTGCGAGTGCCCTCCTGACGGGCCTCCATGGGAAATGGACTGCGTCAGGCGACGTCCTCGAAGGTCCGTCTACTATGGAGCAAAGAGCCGCGTTAGTCTCTTCTAGTCACCCAGCGTTTCACTGGGCTAAGGCCAGTCGCACACGGAAGCGCCCACTGATTCCGCCCTCGATGGCAGCGTCGGTTGAGGAGAAGCTCAGGAAACTTTCGGGCGAGATCGCTTGGTACGACGAAGAAACCAGAAAAAGCATTGGGCTTGTACTTCAATACAGACTCGAGATCGGAAAACGGCTTGCGACTGCGAAGGCATTGCTTCCTCATGGAAAGTTCTTGTCGTGGGCGCGTCAAGAGTTCGGCTGGGCTCCTCGGCATGTGCAAAATCACCTGGCACTGGCGGCGAATGCTGGGCAGGTTTCCCGGTTGAGTCCTAAGACAAGTCTCAGAATGGCACTAACTGCAATAAAACAATGCCAGGCGGTCACCATCGAGCGACCCAGCGCCGAGCCGGGAGCGGTCGCCGCTCAAAGGATCTATCTAATTGGAGTGATTGAAGAAGGCGATCTCGATCTCGAAGGGTTGCTCGCCGAAATGGCGAGAATTGCCGCTGCGTATGGGGCCACCAAAACGAAATGGAAGATTCGCCAGGCGAGTAAACCGTCCTTGGGAGCGCGAGCTTGCTAGCCGAATCGCGTCAGGTTCCCTCAATCAGATTGGCGTTGGCAGGAGGAAGAAACATCGAATGTTAAGAACGATTGCGGCTCTGGTTGGGATTGCGATCGCTAGTGTCGGGCACCTTCAGGCTGGGGGGCAGCAAACGTCGGGTTCTAACTCTTCGGCAGCTTCGCCCCAGCGCTTACTTCTAAACCGCTATTGCGTTACTTGCCACAACGAAAAACTGAAGACGGCCGGCCTGATGCTCGACAAATTGGACCTGGAAAAGGTCGATCAAAGCGCGGAGGAGTGGGAAAAGGTTGTGCGCAAACTTCGAACGGGAGCTATGCCTCCCGTCGGCTTGCCGCGCCCGGATCAGACCGGCTACGACTCCTTAGCAACCTATTTGGAGACGGCTCTTGACAAAGCGGCCTTGGCCAGGCCGAATCCTGGCAGGCCCGCGCTGCATCGTCTCAACCGCGCCGAATACGCCAACGCCGTTCGTGACCTGCTGGCTCTGGATATCGATGGAGCATCGCTTCTCCCTGCTGACGATTCGGGCTACGGCTTTGATAACATCGGCGATGTTCTCACGGTATCGCCATTGCTGCTGAGCAGATACATGTCAGCGGCGCGGCAGATTAGCCGGTTGGCCATTGGCGATCCCACGATACGCGTGCCGGTCAGCACATACGTGCCCCCCCGCACTCATCTCCAAGACGAGCGTATGAGCGAAGATCTGCCGTTTGGGTCGCGCGGTGGAATGGCCATTCCGCATTATTTTCCTCTCGATGGCAACTACCTCCTCAAAGTCGGACTAGAAAGAGTCAGCACTTTTATCGCCGGCCTCAACGAGCCACACCAGTTGGATGTGCGGCTAGATGGGAAAAGAATCAAACTCTTCACGATTGGCTCCGCGGAGAAACTCATACCATATGAGGAAATAGAGGCCGCCTTGCAAGTCCGGTTCCCCGCAACTGCCGGGACGCATATGGTGGACGTTGCTTTCTTGGATGAGAGCTCGCTGCCGGAAGGAATGTTCAAGCTGCCCAGGGCAGGTTTGCAGAATGTGGATCGCAGCCCCACCAAGGGTGATCCGGTGGTGAATGTTGTCTCGATCGCCGGCCCCTACGATGCAAAAGGAGGCGGGGAATCGCCGAGCCGCCGCAAGATATTCGTCTGTCATCCAACCGGTGCCCAAGACGAGGACGCGTGCGCCAAGAAAATTATAACTACGCTGGCACGTCGTGCGTATCGCAGACCAGTCACGGATGAAGACGTTCAGGCTTTGCTGAAATTTTATAAGGCTGGGGACTCGGGGTTCGACGATTCTATCGGGATGGCGCTCCAGGGAATGCTGTTGAGCCCCGACTTCCTGTTCCGCGCCGAACACGACCCGGTGAATGCACCGGAGACGGTGCATCGTATCAGTGACCTCGAACTGGCCTCCCGCTTGTCGTTTTTCCTCTGGAGTAGCATACCCGATGACGATCTCCTAAATCTGGCGGAGCGCGGCAAGCTGAAAGACAGCGCGGTGTTGCAGCAACAAGTGCAACGGATGCTCGCCGATCCCCGTTCCAAGGCTCTGCCAGATAACTTCGCCGGACAGTGGCTTGACTTGCGCAATTTACGAACGGCCACGCCCGATGCCGATATTTTTATCGATTTCGACGAGGGTCTGCGGGATGCATTTCAGAAGGAGATGGAGCTTTTCCTTCAAAGTATGCTGCGAGAAGACCGCAGTGTAGTGGAATTATTGAATGCGAACTATACCTTCGTCAACGAGCGTCTGGCCCGGCACTACGATATTCCCAACATCTATGGAAGCCGGTTTCGGCGGGTTACCCTGGCAGATGAAAATCGATGGGGTCTGATGGGCAAGGGCGCGATTTTGACGGTAACCTCGTATCCCAACCGAACCACACCGGTGCTACGCGGCAAATGGGTTCTGGAAAATATCCTGGGCACGCCGCCAGCGCCCCCGCCACCCAACGTTCCAGCCTTACAGGACGACAAGGACACCCTAAAGTTGACAATGCGACAGCGGATGGAGCAGCATCGTGCCAATCCAGTCTGCGCCGGCTGCCACGCTCAAATGGACCCGATCGGCTTCGCGCTGGAAAGCTTTGATGCCATTGGAAAGGCGCGAACGGTCCAGACCGTCGACGACTGGAACGGCTTTTATCGTACGACCACTACCACGCCGATTGACGTGTCGGGAGCGCTTCCGGATGGCAGTAAGTTTCAAGGTATAGCCGAGCTCCGAAAGATATTGGCGAGCCGATCTCCGCAATTTGTCACCACCGTCACCGAAAAGCTGCTCACCTACGCCCTCGGGCGAGGTGTGGAGTACTATGATGAGCCTGCGGTCCGCTCGATTATGCGGGAAGCCGCTGCGAAGGATTACCGGTGGTCAGCACTAATTCTGGCCATTGTTAAGAGCGCGCCATTTCAGATGCGAGCTCCGGCGGAGCGAACGACCACCGCAGGTCTTCACTGATTGGCGGATTGTTTTAGCTCAGCCGTGTTTTTCAGACCAGGAGGTACAGGAAGCTATGATGATTTTTAAAAATGCGGTACCGCGCCGGATGTTTCTGAGGGGAATCGGTTCTACGTTGGCATTGCCGCTGTTGGATGCGATGATCCCGGCGTTGGGACGAGCCGACACGTCCAAGTCTCCGGTCCGTCTTGGAATCGTATACGTTCCGAACGGGATGTGGCCCATGAATAGGTGGACGCCCACGACGGAAGGAGCCGGGTTCGAACTCTCTCCGACTTTAGCGCCGCTGGCCCCGTTTCGAGACCAACTTCTCGTGGTGAGCGGGCTCGCTCACAAAGAGGCTATGTCAACGTCGGAAGATCCCTCGGGACCGCACGCACACGCCTGTTCCTCCTACCTGACCGGTGTTCGCCTGAAGCAAACGGGCGGCAAGGACGTCCGTTTGGGAATTTCAATGGACCAACTGGTGGCCGATAAGCTCGGCAAGGAGACCCAACTCGCGTCGCTTGAGGTGTCCTTGTTCACGAGGGAATTGACGGGCTCGTGCGATGCAGGGTTGGCCTGCGCTTACCAAAGTACGCTCTGTTGGCGCACTCCTACAACACCTTTGCCGATGGAGCGCAATCCTCGTGCGCTATTCGAACGCTTGTTTGGCGACAGCGACAGCACCGATCGGACAGAACGGCTGACCCGAATTCGGCAGCAGCGAAGTATTCTGGACGGGGTGTCGACATTAATGTCGCGGTTCCTGACGGAAATCGGCCCGAGTGACCGCGTCAAACTTAACGAATATTTCGATGCCATCCGAGATGTCGAGCGGCGCATCCAGATTGCCGAGGAACAATCCAATCGCGAGGTGCCAAAGGTGGACAGGCCTCTAGGCGTCCCAGCTTCCTTTGAGGACTATGCCAAGTTGATGTTTGACTTGCAGGTGCTGGCTTATCAGACCGACCTGACCCGTGTCATCACCTTCGCGATCGAACAGGAAGGCGCGGGGCGCGCTTATCCCGAGATTGGCATTCCAGAACTGCATCACAACCTCTCTCATCACCTGAATCAAGCCGATCCGATCGAGAAGTTATTCCGGATTAACCTCTTTCACGTGAAGCTGTTCTCGTATTACCTGGCGAAGCTGCGATCTACTCCCGACGGCGACGGCAACTTGCTGGATCATATGGTTCTGCTGTACGGCACCGGCCTGAGCGACGGGAATACACATTTGCACGATAACTTGCCCGCCCTGTTGGTTGGCGGAGCAGGGGGGCGAATCAAGGGCGGCCGTCACGTCCGCTACCCGGAAGAAACACCGATGACTAACCTGCATTTGGCTTTGCTGGATAGATTAGGAGTCCCGGTCGAGAAGTTTGGAGATAGCACAGGAGAACTCAATCTGCTGTCGGTGTAGATACATCGTTGACTGCGCCGCCACTAGAGGAGAGAGAAAAAATGGGTATTGCTGTGAAGCGTCCGGGCCAATGGATGATGACAACTCTCTTATCGCTCGTCAGCCTTGTCGCAGCCGATGCAGCCAATGATCTTCGGCTCGTAGAGGCGGCCAAGCAAGGAGACATAAAGACGGTGAGTCTGTTGCTGAAGCAGCAGGCCAACGCCGATAGCCGCCAGGCGGATGGGGCAACCGCGCTCACCTGGGCATCCTACCGCGATGATCTGGAAACGGCGGACCTCCTGATCGGTGCCGGCGCGGATGTAAACATGGCGAACGACTATGGCGTTACACCTCTCTTATTGGCCTGTACCAACGGCAGCGCTGTTATGGTCGAGAAGCTCTTGAAAGCGGGCGCGAATCCGAGCGCCGCCACCCTAGAGGCAGGCGAGACGCCTCTGATGAGATGCGCTCGGACCGGAAATGTGGAAGCCGTAAAATCACTGCTGGCTCAAAAAGCGGAAGTAAACGCCAAGGACACCAGGGAAGGGCACACCGCATTGATGTGGGCGGCGGCTAAAACGCATCCTGAAGTTGTGCGTGTCCTGCTGGAGCACGGGGCGGACGTCAAAGCAAACTCCAAAGGCGGTTTCACGCCGCTGATGTTTGCGTCTCAGCAGGGAGACATGGAATCTGCGCGGCTCTTATTGGCAGCGGGAGCCAATGTGAACGTAGCCACACCGGACGGCGACACTCCCTTGTTGGTAGCTAGCATTAGCGGACACGAGGCATTTTCGATTTTTCTGTTGGACAACGGCGCGAATCCCAACGCCGCAGAGCGGAATGGATTCACTGCCCTGCACTACTCTGTGCTGAATGCACTGGCGCGAATCGCCGACCTCACGCCCGCCATGCGACACCTGCAGCGGCCCGATATGGTGGAGTTGGTGAAGGCGCTTCTAGCGCATGGAGCAAATCCTAACGCTCGCATCGTGTCACCCCGAGTGAACATCGACACTGGCCCAGGCTACGGCAAAATTATCAGCAGACCTGCTCCTCCTGAGCCGTGGACAATAACTCCGGTGGGCGCCACTCCGTTCTTGCTGGCCGCCATGGCCGGCGTTTCCGATACCGAGATCATGCGCATTCTGGCGGCAGGCGGCGCCGATCCGCTCCTGCCGAACAAGGAGGATGTCACACCGCTGATGGTTGCGGCGGGACTAAACCGGCCGAGAAACGCCGGCCCCTTCTCCGGGGAGGAGGAGACGAAAGCGCTGGAAGCCGTAAAACTGTGCGTGGAACTGGGTGCTGACGTCAATGCCACCAGTAATCTTGGCCTAACCGCACTGCACGGCGCAGCATTCAGCGGCGGGAACAGCATCGTTCAATTCCTTGTGGAAAAGGGTGCCAATCTGGATGCCAAGGACCAGTCTGGCCAAACGCCGTTACACAAGGCGTTGACAATCCAACCCGCAGGAGTGGTGCCTCCCATCCTCGTCCCTCGAGGTGGTCAGAAGAGTACGGCGGATCTGTTGCTCAAGTTGGGCGCTACACCTGTGAGCGATCCTGTTGCACAAGTGGCAGCTCCGGCTGCGGCCACAGCAGGTAAGTGACGATGGCACTGTTAACTTTGGCAAAGTAAGTCCGGGCTAAATCGCCGGTAGGAGGTTTTCATGTTTAGAAAGAATGTCACATTGCACGGCTTCACGATGCCAACGTTAGTGTTCGCGATCGGTGTCGCATTGTTTGGCCTGGGAACGTTTTCCACGCCGGCACTTTCTCAGGAGAAAGGCGGCGAAGATGAACTGGGACCTTACGAAGTAGATCCAACTTGGCAAATACAGCCGTTCCAAACCCGTGAGGGATACGTCCTGGGATCAAAGGGATCGATCTTCGTGGAAAGTCCGAACAGGATATTCATCGCGAATCGAGGCGAACTGAAGCTTCCCGAAAAGCTGCCCCCGCCTGTGCCGCCAACTGTCTACGGTCTTTTCTACAACGGGACGTTCGGCTCGGCCACTGAGCGGCGGACGGCCAATGCCAGGCCTGTAGAGATGCATAACGCCATCATCGTGGTCGACGGTAATGGAAAGATGATCGAAACGTGGACGCAATGGGATCACCTCTTCGAAGCGGCGTGTCCCTCCAGCAACTGCGGGCGCGGGCCGCACAGTGTCAAAATCAGTCCATACGACCCCGAGCATCATGTGTGGGTTATCGACGACGAACGCCAGCAGATTTTTAAGTTCACCAACGAGGGGAAAAAGCTCCTTATGACTCTTGGCGAACCTGGCATCCACGGCACCGACGGCAAGCATTTTGGCCGGCCGACTGATATTGCGTGGCTGCCCGACGGCACTTTTTTTATCACGGATGGATATACGAACACGCGCGTGATGAAGTTCGACAAAGATGGCAAATTTCTGATGCAATGGGGCGAACCGGGAAACGGCCCCGGACAGTTTCACGCGCTGCACGCAATCGCTATTGATAAGAAACGACGGATCTATATAGCGGACCGCGATAACAGCCGCATCCAGGTCTTCGACGAGAATGGCAAGTTCCTCGATATGTGGCCCAACATATTCCAGCCGTATACTATGATTATCACTGCCGACCAATATCTGGGTGTTATCGACGGGCAGAAAAACAAGGTTCTTAAGTACGACTTGAACGGAAAGCTATTATCGGTGTGGGGCGCTCAAGGATATCGTCCCGGTGAGATTTGGGGCGTACATGGGATGTCCGTCGACCAGGCCGGCAATCTTTATGTGGCCGAGGCTTTTGGCGGACGCACACAGAGATTTAAACCCAAGCCCGGAGCCGATAAGCGGAAGCTGATTGGCCCGCCGCCGCCGCTGATGCCCAAATTGACAACCTGAATTCTAGGAACGACCTGTGCCAATTTGGATGCCAAGGACCGGCAGGCCAAACGCCATTGCACAAAGCGAACGACAGCAGGAAAATGAAGCGCAATGGGCGAGTGAGGGTGGAACAGAATGTTTCGCAGTCTGTACAGAGGCGGTCTCTATCTCAGCATTTTGACTGCACTTAGTTTGGTCCGGGCATCCGATTTAGAGGATCCTTATCCCTTGCCGATCGATCATCCGGCCATTGGGTACAGCGACGCTCCCACACACGATGCCGTTTCCGGGTTGATCGATCGGATTGAGAAGGGAAAAGCGAAGCTAGATTATCATTCTAGGCAGTGGAGCTACCTTCCGAGCCTCTTACTTCGATTGGGCATCAACGTCGACTCACAAATCTTAGTCTTCTCGAAGACCAGCTTCCATCCCGATCTCGTTTCTAGAACCACGCCGCGAGCCATTTACTTCAACGACACGACCTCGGTTGCCATCGTGCCAAACAATGACGTGTTGGAGATCTCCTCGCTCGATCCCAAGCAAGGGATCATCTTCTACACTCTCGCCACGCGCAAAACGAGTCAACCGGATTTTGTTCGCCGCGGCCCAGAGTGTCTAACCTGCCACTGTGGCGCGCAAACGCTGGATGTGCCGGGCCGACTGATTAGCTCCCTTTACGCGCCCGGCGTGCGTGACGCGCGCGGCCTTCATGGCTTGTCTTCCGTCACTGACCAGCGCGTCCCTTTATCGGAGCGATGGGGAGGGTGGTATGTCAGCGGCAAGCTGGGATTTCAGAAGCATCGTGGAACGAGGTTGGGCGAGGACCCCACAGCTCCTCCGCAGGACTCGAGAGCGCAAGAGGAGAACGCGATCGACCACGATATCATTACCACCGTTTATCCGGCGAGCACCAGCGATGTAGTCGCTCTTATGACGTTTGAACATCAGAGCCGCATGACCAACTTGCTGACGCGAATTGGCTGGGAGACGCGCATTGCCATCGCGGACAAGACGTTGGACTCATTTCTGCCCGAGCTGAACAGCCATATCGAAGAGCTGGTTTCCTACATGGTTTTCGCCAATGAGGCGCCTCTTGCTGGACCCATTGAAGGCGCTTCCTCCTTTGGCAAGACTTTTCCCGAACGCGGCCCGCGCGATAACCAAGGGCGTTCGCTGCGTGACTTCGATTTGAAGAAGCGATTATTCCGCTACCCAATAAGCTATATGATCTATAGCGACGCCTTTGACAACATCCCCGCCACGGCCCGCGACCGGATCTACCAGCGGCTGTACGACGTTCTGAGCGGCAGGGACACTAGCTCGAAATTCTCGGGTTTATCTATAGAAGATCGCCGAGCTGCACTTGAAATCGTGCGGCTTACTAAGCAGAATTTGCCCAGTTATTGGAAAGATCAATCCGCCGTTCGCTAACGGCGAGTCTCAAACCCGCACTCCGGCCCGGGTTCCGGGGAATGCGCCTGGTTTCTTCCTACGGTCTTATCCCTTCGACGTTGGTCCGAATCCGGTAGAGACCGGTGCGTGCGGTGACGTAAAGAGTCTTCCCGTCTTTGTCGCCCCATGCGAGGTTAGAGGGAATCTCGGGGAACCGTATAGTTCCAAGATGCTTGCCCTCCGGCGAAAAGATCACGACACCGCCGGGGCCGGTGCCGAAGATATTCCCATTCCTGTCGACCTTCATCCCATCCGGTCTACCCATCCCGGGTTCGTCGGTCATGTCCGCGAACACCTTTCCGTTCGCCAATGTCGAATCGGCTTTGAGATCGTAAACCATCAAGAGCTTTCGCGGAAGGGTGTTGTCGACGTACAGCTTCTTCTCATCCGGCGAGAGAGCCAATCCGTTAGGCGCGGGAAGATCTTTGATCATTACCTCAAGTTTCCCTTGGGCATTCAAACGAAACACACCGTTGAAGCCGAGTTCCCGAGACTCGGCAAGGCCGGGAGGATCCGGGGCACCTACTGCACCTCCTAAAACAGAGCGCAAACCAATGTCCGGGTCCGTGAAGTAGATATCGCCATTCTTCGCCACAATCAAATCATTTGGACTGTTCAAACGCTTCCCTTCAAATCGCTCGGCCAAGACCGTAATAATCCCATTCTTATCCCGGCGCGAAACCCGGCGATTAGCGTGCTCAGCAGCGACTAGCCGGCCTTGACGGTCGAACGTGAGGCCATTGGTGCCGATCTCCGCACCCTTGGCAGCTCCGGTGCCAGTGTACACTGGCTTCCAAAATTCGGAAAGCCCAGCGGGTGGTGACCATTTCATCACGGCGTTTGCCGGAATGTCGCTGAATAGAAGATAACCACCTTTACGATCCCAGAGTGGGCCTTCCGCGAAGATAAGGCCGCCGCTAAGTTTTTCTACCGCTGCGCTAGGCGGGATGATTCGATCAAGGCTCGCGTCGAGCCGCTCAACGTCCTTTGACCCTGGTTGGGCGTAAAGTTGCGGAATCGCCGAACAACTCAGGACGATTGCTATCGACAATAGTTTCTTCATGACGGTTACGCTCCTTAATGGTTTTGCTCCGTTCGAGTGAAATGCAGGGAAAAGCTTCAGGTACAAACGGGCGCGGCGTTTCTTACTAATGTCACGGGTGGGATGTTAGATTCTCGCTTTCGGCATTAATGGCGGCGGCGGGCCGATCAAGTGTGTCCGATCAGCTCCCTGGCTGGGTCTAAATCTCTGCATCCGGCCACCGAAGGCCTCCGCCACGATGAGGTTGCCTTGCTGATCAACGTGAAAACCATGTACACCCCAAATCATCCCGGGGAAAACGCCTTGGGTACCCCACGCGTATACTAGTCTGCCTTGCAAGTCGTACTTGAGTACCTTGTTCAGCCTGCCATCGATCACGCCCAGATAATTATCCGCGGTGAGCATGATCGCATATGGGTTGAATATATTGGGCCAAGTATCGAGATGCTTGCCATCTGAATCGAACACCTGGATGCGGCTGTTGTCGCGGTCAGCCACGTACAGCCGTCCGTTACGATCAATGTCGATGGCATGGGGCGTATTGAACTGGCCCGGTCCGTTGCCCGGCGTTCCCACCGCTTTCTGAAACTTGCCGTTTTTATCGAACTTCACGATGCGCGTGTTGTCGTACCCATCCGTAACCCAAAACGATCCGTCGGGCAAAAACGCAATGTCAGTCGGCTTGCCGAAGTGTGTCTCGTCGTTGCCTGCAACTCCATGTTCACCGAGGGTCATGACAAGCTGCTTGCCGTCATTGGTGAACTCGAAAACTTGCTGGCTCAGATCATCGACGACCCAAACGTGATGCTCGGGATCGTACGGGCTGATTTTGATACTGTGCGGGCCGCGCCCGCCTTCCTCCCGAGGGTTGGAGGTGCCATGGACCACGAAGAGGTGATCCCATTGCGTCCATGACTCTATCATCTTTCCATTCCCGTCGACGACGAGGATGCAGTTGTGCATCTCCACCGGCCTCATTGATACCGCCGGTATCCGGTCAAGCGACGCCCACGTGCCGTTGAAGGGGGCCACATAAATATGCTCAGGGTGCGTAGGTGGAAGTTCGGCCGGGAGCTTCAATTCGCCTCGATTCGCAATGAAGATCCGGTCTGAGCTTTCGACAAAAACCGCGCTTTTCGACCCCAACACGTACCCTGGGCGGGTTTGCATAGGCTGCAGTTGGAACGTGGAGTCGAATTCGTATGGGCCCGTTTCCCCTTCTCCCCCTTTTTGTTGGGAAATGGCGGGTTGTTGGGCCAGGATTACCCCTGTCAACGCGAACGCGGCCAGTCGCATCACAACCTCCTCGGTACAAAAGACTCCCGAAAGCTAGAGAGGAGCGGTTCCACCTAGCTTCCGGACTCGCACAGTATTACATTCACTTGCTATGTTTGCAACCGAAACTTGGGTTCAGCGGCGATGGTGCAGGCAACACAACACCTTGACAGATTGCAGCATTGCGACTAGGGTTTGAGGAAAGAAATTATCGGATAGGCGAGCTGTTAGGGAGGAGATTATGCACAAGATTATTTTCGGCCTGACTTTGGCGCTGTTCGTGTTAACGGCTGCTGACACAAAGCGGACAGGTTCATACGTCACCAATAGCGAGATCCAAGATGCCTTTAAGAAGTCCATTGCACGGGGCGCCGGCGGTAACAATGTCCTCGTGACCGACATAGGAATCGCTGATGTGATGGTGGGCGTTGATTTTGTCAAACATGACGAAACGCCAGGAGTCCGGCCTGCTAGCAAGGGCCTTCTCGCGTCGGAACACGATAAAGTAACTGAGATCTATCACATTATGGAAGGCTCCGGAACACTGGTTACAGGAGGCACCATACCTGGATCGCAACGAGATAGCCCCGGGAAGGCTCCGAACGGCCCCACCACGCGCGGCAGCTCGATTCAGAACGGTGTTAGCCGCAAAGTCGGCCCTGGGGACGTGGTTGTGATTCCAGCCGGAGTACCTCACTGGTTCAGTGCGGTTGACGAAGATCTTAAGTTCCTGATCGTTCGGGTAGGCGCGGATAAGGTGTTGCGCGCACCGTAGGCGACGCCAAGCTGTCTGACTGAGGCCCTCCCGTCGCAGAGCTGATTGCGCACATCATTGACTCTACATGAATTCAATGGTAGTTTCTGCCATGCGTTTAACTCTTGTACTAGCTGTGGCAATTTGTGCTTATGCACAGTCAGAGGATGCGGGGAAATCCACGTCGAAGCCGAAGAACATAAAGGTTATGTTAAGGGCCGATGACGTGGCCGAAGTGGTGGTGGCGATGCGCATCTTTAATACTTCGCTGGGAGTGGACTGTCTTCATTGCCATGTACAGGGTGATTTTGCTAGCGACGAGAATCCGAAGAAGGAGACAGCGCGGACCATGCTTCTCTTGGTCCGAGAGATCAATGCAAAATTAGGCGAGCGCAAAGTTAGTTGTTATACCTGTCATCGTGGCAGCTCCAAGCCTGCAACAGCTCCCTCAGAAACGAAATAGTCATATGAAAGCCGACGGTGTCCAGGTTTCAGGTTAATTATCAACGGAGGATTGATTAGATGAAGCGCTTTATCGCGTTGCTTTCTTTTTTTGTGCTTGCGCTAGTGATTGGCTATAGCACGCTCTCATTGCGGCACGCACTGGCGCAGGGCCGCAACCCTGAAGCCGAGGCGGCCAGGGCAAAGCAGCTGGCCCTCGAGAAATCCACTCCTCAGTTGCACATCACGGAGGAAGTACTCCCCCTCTCAGTCCCGGGCCACACGATCGGTGAAACGGAAGGGGTTTCCAAGAATTCAAAGGGACATCTATTTGTGTACTCGCGGACGGGCACCAGCGGCACTGCGCGTGGTGGGACTGCCGCGGAGATGTTCGAGTTCGACGAAAAGCTCAAATTCGTTAAACAGTGGGGACAGGGTAATTATGCCGCATCCTTCGCTCACTCGGTCCGAGTCGACAAATACGACAACGTCTGGATGGTTGACGAAGGCTCTAACATGATCGTGAAGTTCGATCCGACTGGCATGGTCAAAATGGTCCTGGGCCGTAAGCCGGAGGCGATCGACTACCTAGAGCGCTTTCTCGAACGCGGGGAGAGGGATACCGATCGCTATCCAGTCGGAACGCCGGGGACTTTCAATCGGGAAACTGACGTTGCGTGGGATTCACAAGACAATATCTACGTCAGTGACGGCTACGGTAACTCGCGCCTCGACAAAATGTCGAAGGACGGCACTTGGGTGGGATCGGTGGGGACTCATGGTTCGGGTCCGGACCAGTTTTCTACTGCGCACGGCATCGCTGTAGATGCAAAGGACAATGTTTATGTGGCCGATCGCGGCAATAACCGCATTCAGGTTTACAACACCGATTTGAAATTACAAAAGAGCATCACCGGCACTGGCGCACCCTGGTCTGTCTGCGTAACTCCAAGTTCGCCCCAGTATATCTATAGCGGCGACGGATTCACCGGAAAGCTTTATAAGTTCGATATGGAAGGAAAGCTGCTTGGCTGGGCCCAAACCAGCCTCGGCCACGGCCAGAGCACTTGCCTGATCCACGAAATCCACTGCGAGTCAGCCCGCGTCATTTACAAAGGTGACTGTTCCATGTGGGAAGTGGAGAAGATCACAGTGAAGTAGACTTCGGGGACTGTTTCAGCCAGGGATCAACCAATTTAGGCCAAACAGATCGTAGCTATGCGTGCTTTGGCAAGATTCTAACAGCGTTGTCGCGGTAAATGGCACGCAATTCATTCGCGCTCAGTCCGCTCGTTTCGAGGCCGGTAACTTGGGCTGCTGCATTTGCAAACGGAAAATCGCTCCCATAGACAATCTGAGAGGTAGGCAAGAGTGTCTTGAGAGCCTGCACCAGGACGGGATTGGCTGATTGCGCCGTATCGTAATAAAACCGCCTAATGTGATAAAGCCTCGAGTTCGCCTCTGGAGGCCTTGTGATATTGTCTCCATTTCCAGCAGGGCCAAGAAAGCGCCCAGCAACCGAAACGAGTGTGCCGCCGGCATGAGAAAAAATGAACTTGATGTCTGGGCAACGTTCAGCCGTACCGCCAACAATTAGGCTCATGATAGCCCGACTTGTATCCGTTGGATATTCCAACGTCGCGGGAGCCACGCCTTCAATCAAATTGGTACAGCAGGCAATTGCGAGAGGGTGTGTGTAGACTACTGCCTTGCGCCGGTTCAGCTCGTCGAAGAGAGGTTCGAAAGACTTGTGGCCGAGCCATTTGTTGTCATAACTGGTTAGAATTCCGACGCCCTCGGCCTTCAGCGTGTCAAAGGCATACTCGATTTCTTTGAGACTTCCATCGATATCGGGAAAGGGCAAAGAGGCGAACAGGCCGAAACGGCCTTTGTAGTCGGCGACCATCTTTGCAGCCGCATATTCGTTGAGCTCGCGGGCAAGGCGCCGCGATTCCTCTACATTCCCGAGCCAAACTGCCGGCGCAGTGGGTGAGATCATCGCTGTTGCGATGCCCGCTTTGTCCATGTCCTCGATGTGCTTGGACGGCGTGTAGTCCTTCCACGTGGCAAAGGCTCCAATTCGTCTGTCGGTCAGCAACGCTCGGTAATCCGGAGATACGAAGTGCTGGTGGACGTCCAGGATTCGCCGCGATTCACTTGCTCCTTGCGCTAGTAAATTACCGCGGGGGAGAAGCGTGGCCGAACTAAGAGCAGCGAGTCCCTTAATAAGATCGCGCCGCGAACATTGGAAAGAGTTATATGAGTTCATAGAAGTCATTCAGTTAGTCCTACAGACGCGTGTTTTCAGAGAAAAAGCCGTCTTCCTCCATCGATCTACCTGGCAGATTGCGGCACAGAGTCTCCGTGCTGCCTCGGTCGCGCGCGATTCAAACAGGAGAAGACGTATTGAATCCGTCGGTTTAAGTTTTCGACTTTGGCATCAGAGGCGGCGGTGCGCCAATTAGCTGCGTTCGATCCGCGCCAGCCTTGGGTTTGAACCGCTGCATACGTCCGCCAAAGGCCTCGGCCACAATAAGGTTGCCCTGCTGGTCGACATGGAATCCATGGACGCCCCAAATCATACCCGGGTACACGCCACGAGTTCCCCATGCGTAGATGAGTTTCCCGTTCAAATCGTATTTGAGAACCTTGTTGGTTACACCGTCTATGACTCCTACATAATTATCGGCTGTGACCATGAGGTGGTACGGTTGGAAGATGTTGGGCCAGGTGTCGAGATGCTTGCCATCTGAATCGAAAACCTGAATGCGGCTATTATCCCGATCCGCCACATAGACATGGCCGTTGCGATCCGTATCGATTGCGTGCGGCGCCCAGAATCCGGCCGGGCCTTTCCCCGGCATCCCAACCGCCTTTATAAACTTGCCGTTTTTATCGAACTTCACGATCCGGGTATTTTCGTACCCATCGGTGACCCAGAAGGAGCCGTCGGGCAGAAACGCGATGTCCGTTGGACGTCCGAAGTGTTTGTCATCGTTACCCGCCACATTATGTTCTCCAAGCGTCATGACGAGCTTCTTGCCGTCGTTAGTGAACTCGAAGACCTGCTGGGCGTCATCGTCGACGACCCAAACGTGGTGCTCCGGATCATACGGGCTGATCTTCACGCTGTGCGGCCCGCGTCCGCCTTCATCGTGGGGATTCGGAGCCCCACTAACATGTTTGGGATTATGAACCTCGAAGAGTTGGTCCCATTGTGTCCATGACTCGACCATTTTGCCATTTCCATCTACGACGATGATGCAGTTGTGCATCTCTACGGGCCTCTCGTGAGCGGTCGCCATTTGATCGAGCGAACCCCAAGTGCCGTTAAAAGGAGCGACGTAAATATGTTCCGGGTGCGTGGATGGAAGCTTATCGGGAAGCTTTAGTTCTCCCCGATTGGCGATAAAGATTCGGTTGTTATTTTCGACGAAAACCGCACCCTTCGACCCCAGAACGTACCCAGGGCGTGTGGCCATCGGCTGGATTTGGAATGTGGAATCGATCTCGTATGGACCGGTTTCGCCTTCGCCACCTTTCTGTTCGGAAGACTCGGACGTTGAATGCAAGCCCACGCCGCACAGCATAATCGCGAGCGCCAAGACAGGCACACGCATCAAGAACTTCTTCGACATGAAAAACCTCCTAGACACAAGGCGATTAGCCTGTTCGACGTGACCGGCAGCCAAAACGTGGGTTCAAGCGAGCATGTCCAGTCATTAACTCGGACAGTATACACCACACATTTTTGTTTGCAAACAAATGTTGCGGTCCAAATCTATTTCGGATTTGCGCTTTTTCGCTTGGGCTGAGCCCAAAGGTGATATGAAGGCAATCAGGCAGTTAGTGTATCCGTCGATGGGACGCGCTTTACAAACAACCTCTCGCAGGCGACTACTGATGATCTTCGGTTGCCGCCTTTAAGCCCTTTTCCTGCGTCTCGGAAGCGTTCGCCGAAGTGGCGCCTAGCTTAAGTAGCAAATCCACGGTGCTCTTCCAGACCATATAAGGACGCAAATTACGGGCTACAACGCCAGAAGGTTGGATATTCAAAGCTTTATCTAACGGAGTTTGCCCGGTCTTGTCCTTAGCGTTTACCTTGGCACCTTTATCAACCAAAAATTGAATGATTGCATCCGAACCATTAAAGGCCGTGGCGTGCAACGGGGTGAGGCCGTAAGCATTGTCCGCGGCATTGACGTCATCGCCTAGTTCGACGGCCAATTTTACGGCTTCCAGAGCTTTTTCCCCTTCATCCTCCATAAGAGCGCTGCCTGTGTTTCTTCTACGCGCAATTCCGGCAGCCACCATCAGGGGAGTTACATTCTCCTCAGTGGCAAGCAGGGGGTCGGCGCCTCCGGCCACCAAGATACGCATAAGCGCCGCATCGTAGCTTATGGCCGCCATCAAGAAGGCCGTCGCGCCAACCGGGCTTACCGTCCCCGGAGGGGGTTCGTAGGCGTGCTGCGGCGAGGGCTGCGCCCTATAGAAGACTTCCCCACCAAACGGTTCCTTGACCCGAGCGTTTGGATTCGCACCATGCGCCAGAAGGGCCTTCACCAACTCCACCATGTTGGGCCGAACCAGGTATGGGGTATAGTGGCGGATATAGACGCGGCTGATCAAGGCAAGACCTCTCATCACGGCGAAGTGTAAGGCCGTAAATCCATTCTCATCCGTAGCGTTTGGGTCTGCGCCCTTATCCAGTAGGAAGATCGACAGTGCCTCGTGTCCACTGAGGCTGGCTACCAGGAGGGCGGTGTATCCTTTCCAAAGACTATTCTCATTCGTGGCCTCGTTTATTTTGGCTCCGTACTCTAGCAGCATCCGAGCTGAATCCATATCACCCTGCTGAGCCGCGAACATCAGGGGAGTGAATCCAGTCGTTGCGCGCGCATTGACATCGGCGCCGCCCTCGATGAGCGTGTGCGCAGCTTCCGGATGTTTTTGCGCAAGTGCCCACATCAAGGCTGTATGGCCTTGGCGGGCGTCTTTAGCGTTCACGTCAGCGCGGTGGGCCAGCAGCGCTCTCACAGTATCCACATTTCCTGTAGAGGCGCATCTCATGAGCGCCGTCTCCCCGGTCCATTCGTCGGCCGCATTCGGATTGGCTTCGGCCTTCAGGAGCCGATCGACCATACCGGCACTTCGGTTCGTGCAGGCTAGCAAGAGCGGCGTAGCGCCATAGTCGTTGGCCGTGTTCGCGTTGGCGCCGGCGCCAATGAGCAGGTCCGCCATCTCCACATCATCGTGGTAGGCTGCCCAGGCGAGCGCGGTTGCGCCATCTGGCTCGACGGCGTTCACGTCGGCGTGCTGTTTCAGCAGAGAGCGTACTGCGTCTTTATCTCCCCGCTTGGCCGCCGCTACTAACCGAAGATCACCGCTGGCAGCAAGGCCGATTGCAGGCAGAAGAATTATTATCCACCATGCTCTTCCGCCCTTCACGTTAAAGCCCATTGTCGCCCCCTCTCGGAACATTTCCGCGGCACCTTATGCGGATAAGCATTTATATCGACAACAGATCGAGCTCCCCGGTACTGTCTCCAAGTTTCTCCATGGGCACGCCCAGCTTGTCCAACAACGTCAGGTGCAGGTTCGCCATTGGTGTTTGGTCCGGATATCGAATGTGTCGTCCTCCCTTGAGACGCCCCCCGGCTCCGCCAACGAGTAATGTCGGTAGATCGAAGTGGTCATGCGTATTGCCGTTGCTTAGACCGCCTCCATAGAGCAATACCGAGTGGTCTAACAGGTTTCCGTCACCATCCCTAGTTGAACGCAGCCTATCCAGAAAATATGCGAACAATTTCACGTGGTAAAGATTGATCCGGAATAACTTCTCGATCGCAGCCGCATTATTTTGGTGATGCGACAGGGTGTGGTGTACATCGGGGATACCGATCTCAGGGTAAGCGCGGCTGGCCTGCTCATGATCGATCATGAAGGTGCTGACGCGAGTCAAATCGGTCTGATACGCCAAAATCTGCAAATCAAACATCAACTTGGCGTATTCCTCAAATGACGCCGGTATCCCGGCTGGCCGATTCAAGTCGGGCACCTCTCGATTGGACTGCCCTTCGGCAATCTGAATTCGCCGCTCAACGTCACGAACAGCATCTAAATATTCGTTGAGCTTGGCGCGATCTCCCGGACCGATCTCTCTCACGAAGCTAGCCAGGTCCTGAGCCACCCAGTCCAGAATGCTGCGTTGCTCATTAATGCGGGCGAGCCGCTCCGCGCGATCCGTGCTGTCGCTGTCCCCGAACAAACGCTCGAATAACGCGCGTGGGCTCCGCTCCATAGGTAATGGCGTCGTGGGAGTTCGCCAGCAGAGCGTACTTTGATAGATGCAGGTCCAGCCGGAGTCGCATACGCCTACCAATTCGCTTGAGAAGAGCCCGATCTCAAGCGACGCAAGCTGCGTTTCCTTACAGAGCTCCTTCGCCGCGATCTGGTCCATTGAGATTCCTGCATGGAAGTCTTTGCCAGCGGTTGGCTTGACGCGAACGCCGCTTAAATATGTCCCAGACGCGCGCGAATGATCTTGGGGTCCCTCACCTGGTAACGCGAGAGCCTCTTTATGAGCGAGCCTGCTCAGGACGAGGAGTTTGTCTTTAAACGGAGCCAGTGGCTCCAGGGTGGGAGACAAGTCGAACGCCGCACCGTCAGTCTTCGGTGTCCATTTGTCCATAGGCCACATCCCGTTGGGAGCATAAACAATTCCCAGGCGGAGTGGCCCTTTGGCCGCATCGGCTCGCCCCAACGCCGGCACCATGCTGTCTAGCACAGGCAAGGCGAGCGCAGCTCCCAATCCGCGGAGAAACTTGCGGCGGGGTACGGCCTTCTTAAAAATCATCATCGCTTCCTGTCCTCCTGGTCTGCAAACAATCGCTCAGTCAACGAACGCTGGCGACGCTCGTCTCCTCCGTTGACCGCCTCATCTGAAACGGTGAGCTCCTGACTATGCTGAGAATGAACGCGGACCAGCGGTAGTCGTTGGCCGCCGCTTCCCGCAAGATCTGGCGGATAACGGGCTCATCGTAATACTCGACACCTCGCCCTAAGGCATAGGTCAGCAGTTTTTCGCCAAGGGTAGTGACAAATAGTTCCGGGTGGCTCAGCAAGATCTTCTCAAGCTGCCCGGCGCTTTGGAACTTGGTCCCGTCAGGAAGCGCCCCGGAAGCGTCGATAGCGACTTCGCTGGTTGCCACATAGAATCCGTTCCAGTTTTGAATAGTCTCTGCGCCTCGCCACTTACCGATCGCATCAAAATTTTCAAGCGCGAAGCCGATCGGGTCCATTCGAGCGTGGCAGCTAGCGCAGACGGGATTGGCGCGATGCTTCTCCATCCGCTGGCGCATCGTGAGCTGCTGTTTGCTCTGATCTTCGTCCAAGGCTGGAACATTGGGGGGCGGAGGGGGTGGAGGCGTTCCAAGAATATTGTCAAGCAGCCATTTCCCGCGAAGAACCGGAGAGGTCCTGTTAGGATACGAGGTCACTGTGAGGATGGCTCCCTTGCCGAGCAAGCCCCACCGGTTTTCGTCGGCCAGGCTTACGCGCCGGAACCGGCTGCCATAAATATTTGGGATCCCGTAATGCTTCGCTAGCCGATCGTTCACGAAGGTATAGTTGGCATCCAATAGTTCCAGCACGCTGTGGTCCTCACGCAGCATGCTTTGAAGGAACAGCTCCATTTCTTTCTGGAATGCCTCCCTCAGGTTCTCGTCGAATTCTGGGAAATCGTCTCTATTGGGTGTCACCGTTCGGAGACTTCGCAAGTCGAGCCACTGCCCCGCAAAGTTTTCTACCAGAGCGTTAGAGCGAGAATCGCTGAGCATTCGCCGCACCTGTTGCTCGAGGACCTTAGGATCTTTGAGCTTGCCTTGCTCGGCCAGGCCTAACAATTGATCGTCAGGTAAGCTGCTCCACAGAAAGAACGACAAACGGGAAGCCAACTCTACGTCACTGATCCGATGAGCCGTATTGGGGGGAAGATTAGCCGGATCACGTTCGCTGCGGAACAGGAACTCTCGAGAAAGTAGTAAGCCCTGGAGAGATCTGCCTAAACCTGCTTCGAAACCGCCGCTACGGCCGGCTTTATACAGAGTCAGCAGCCTCTGGACGTCTTCATCCGAAACAGGCCGACGATAAGCGCGTCGTGCGAGCGCGGCGAGTATCTTCCCAGCGCAGATATCTTCGTCTTCCGAGCTGGCTGGATAGCAGAGAAAGATTCTTCGGCGGCTCGGTGTTTCTCGTGGTGCTTTTGCGTTATACGGTCCAGCGATCGAGATACCATCCAGGGCTGGATCACTCTTGCTGTCCGTCTCGGGACCCTGCCCGTCCAGTTCGTATTGCACATAAGGCGGCCGCAGTATTCCTTCCGACAGGGATTTTTCATCCCTGAAAGCTACGCCCACCAGACGAGTCCCAGCCTTTGCGGAAAAGCGAACTTCCAGGTCGGATTCCCCTTCTATTGGTTTCGGGTTTTCGGGTGAATCAACACCCGTTGGCTTGCCGCCTATCGTAAAGCGCCTGATTCTCGCTCCGTCGAGTCGCACATCGAGTTGGTGTGGTTCCGTGAGGGCTTTTATCGCAACACTGTCAAGCTTCTGCAATTTAATTTTGAGTAGGTAATCGCCATCAAGAGGGAAGTAATGCTGAACCGCCATTCCGCCTCTTGAACCGAAAGGAAGATTTTCGCTCGCCTGGTCGTTCTGCATGCGATATTGCGCGACTTTATACGTACTGACAGGCATCCGGATGGTGGGATCTCCGATAGCTAGCCGGCTGATCTGCCTGGCTGCCGACACATACCTGTCCAGCAGCAACGGCGATACCGACAGAACATCGCCGATGTTGTCAAAACCGTAACCTGAATCGTCGGCCGGTAGCAGCGCTTCGCCATCAATGTCAAGGGCCAGCAAATCACGGATGGCGTTGGTGTATTCGGCCCGGTTAAGGCGATGGACGCCGGGCCTGCCAGGATTCGGTTTGGCTAAGGCTGCGCTGTCGAGAGCAGTCTCCAAGTAGGTTGCTAAGGAGTCGTAGGCGGCCTGATCCGGGCGCGGCAAGCCGACGGGAGGCATAGCTCCCGTTCGAAGTTTGCGCACAACTTTTTCCCATGTCTCTGCGCCATCGCTGACATTCTCTACATCCATTTTGTCGAGCATCAGGCCGGCCGTCTTCAATTTCTCGTTGTGGCAAGTGACGCAGTAGCGATTTAGAAGGGTGCGTTGGGACGAGCCTGCGGACGGGCTAGTACTCGACGCCTGCTGTCCCGCGGCCGGCAGGCAGACGCTAGCCATCACTATTCCAATCCAAGTAGCACTCGTTCTCAACATTCCGTTCACCTTATTCGCTTCGGCCGCCGCGCCCTCACCGCTTAGCGCGGAACTCAACAGTCCCCCGTCACGACATCATTATTATCTGGTTGCGCGAAATTGCCAAGGGCTGTTGGTACGGAAACGAGCCTTGATCTCATCGTTCCGGGGGTGTGGCGTGCCTCGGCTCGACGCGCTTCCTATCAAGCTGTTAACAGTGATGAACCTTTCATTCTCAATAAGCTGCCGTTGCCGCGACGATTCGCGATCCGGACCGAAGTCTGGCGTCGTGCCCTAACTACCGCCAAGTTCAAAACGCAATCCGGAGCGCAAATTGAAGCTGCCGGGAAGTCGTTGCAGTGTACGTAATCAAGCCGGCGCTGGGACTAGCGGCGCCTGATGAAGTCAGCGCAGTGGTAGTCGGAACACCAAGATTTGTGTGGTTCATGATGTTGAACATTTCGAATCTAAACGTCGTTTTGATTCGTTCACGCAATGTAAACGTCTTGTTCACTGCGAGATCCACGTCCGAAAGACCCGGGCCAATGAGCGTATTTCTGCCCAGGTTCCCATACGTGCCAGCTGCCGGCACGGAGAAGGCACAGGGGTCAAACCAATTGGTGGCAGTTCCCAGCGATGTTCCCGCAGCTATTCCAGCACACCCCGCCGAAACCCCACTAGTCGGATTAGGGCTGAATCCTGGCTTCAAGTTCGGGCGTTCCGCAAACTGGGTGGCAAGATTCCTGGAAACAGATGCGCCCAGATAAGCGGTGAACGGCTGACCCGATCTGAATGAACCGATACCGTCGAGAGTCCAGCCATTTACTATGGTCCCGAAGGCCTTCGAATCGACTCGGAACGGCAGCTGATAGGTAAATGTAAAAACGGCGACGTGCCTCGCGTTTGCATCATCGAGCGACCAGTCCTGCATGGCGTTCTGCGGATTCAACAGGACGTATTGAGAATGGGAGCTTTCTGTGGAGTTGGTACCTGTAGGTAATGCCATGGCATTACCGTATGTATAGGAGAACTGGCCCTGGAAACCACTCGAAAACCGCTGCCTTACCATAGCCGTCGCTGAATTGTATTCGGCCTTGCCGTTCGTTGTAGTCAGCAACACGCCGTTCCAGGCGGGATTCTGCCGGGGGTCACCGACTGGGTAGAAGGTCTGGCCATTGGCGCCAGTGGTGGGAATCGCAGAATCTGCTTCGTAATTCTCCGCTTGATGCATAGCTTTGTTCCCTGAATACGAGACCTGAACGATCGTATTCCTGAAAAGCTGTTGCTGGAGCGACACGTTGTATTGATCGTCAACGGGAGTTTTAAGGAAGGGTGACGTCGTTTTTATAACAATTGTCCCGGTTCCCACGTTTGTTAGGCTCGTGGGATTTATCAAGTATCCATTGGGAAAGGGCGGATTATTGCCAAGAAACGTGCCGAAAAAGGGAGGGTTCCTCATTGCGTTCGGCATGACCCAAGCAAGAAGCTGGTTGTAGTAAATGCCACTACCAATCCGCAGAACCGTCTTTCCGCTGGAATTGAGTTGCCAGGCTAAGCCGAAACGAGGTCCCCAGTTGTTCTTGCCAGTAGTAAAAAACTCATTCGCGACCACGGTGGAGGTTGAAGTCGCCGCGTTTGGAAGTTGCGCCATCTGCCCCTTCACGTCATAGGGATTTGTAATGCCTTCCCACCGCAAGCCAAGATTCAAGGTGAGGCGGGAGGTAACTCTGTAGTCATCCTGGAAGTAAACACCAACCAGAGTTTGGCGAACCCCCCAGTAAGGGATTTGTCCCTGCGGCGTCGCCTGTGTCGTATACGATGGCGTGCCAGTTAAAAAAGTAGTCAGCGACGCGAAGGCATAATCTCCCCTGCCGGCAGTGTCGCGCTCGATGTTTTCCCGGGATCGTTCTACATCCACGCCAAATTTTAAGGTATGTTTCCCAGCGTTATGGGTGAAGTCGTCGGCCGTTTGAATCGTGTTGAACCACCAGGCTGCGGGACCATCTCCAGAGTTTAAGCCCAAGGGGGTGATGGTGTTCCCAGTTGTACCAAGACTGCCCGGCCCTATTCCGATGGCACCGAACAGCTGGTCTGGAACTAACGATGGGGCGTCGCTAGGGACTCCCGCAACAAAGCTCTGAACCGTGCGGTTAACGGCGAAACGAATGTTATTAAGCATGGTGGGGCTGAATATACTATTGGCCTGCAAAGTTGCGTATTGTCTTCGGGATGCAACGTCTTGCGCAAAGCCCGGGATTGCAGACGGGTTGGTCACGCCATCATTGTCCCATGTGTAGCGGGCAAAGATCGCGTGCTTATCATTCAACTGATGATCCACTCGAACCATGAAGTTGTCTTCATTCGTTACGACGCTCGGCGCAGATAGGAATATACCAGTCCCATCCGACAAAAGGCGCGAGTTGGGGAGCGGAAACAAATTGATGAACGGCGCCATGACGGGATTCACGGTTACCGTTCCGGTCGGCAGAATTCCCTGCCGGGCTTGGGGCCCCGGCACAACCGCGGTGTCGGTCGTTCCCAGGACCTGCCGCAATCCCTCATAACCCATAAAGAAAAAAGTCCTGTCTTTCTTAATCGGACCTCCAAGCACGCCCCCGAACTGATTTCTCCTAAACTGTGGAGGCGAATTTCCCAGGACATCGAAGAAGTTCCGGGCGTCCAAATCGCTGTTGCGAATGTACTCAAAGGCGGTGCCGTGAAGCTGATTGCTTCCAGATCGGGTGACTGCGGTTACGATAGATCCATAGGAATGCCCGTACTCGGCGTTAGCCGCACTGGTGAAGATCTTGAACTCCAAGATCGTGTCGACGCCCAGATTCGTTCCCGCAGCGCCTCCAGGCGTGCCATTACCAACATCGTCGATGTTAGTTCCGTCTAACAAAAAAAGGTTCCCGCTTGGACGCTGTCCTCCAACGCTGTACCGTTTGGCAGTGCCAGTCGTGAACGGCTGAGAGGTAGTAGGTGGCCCCGCATCGAAAAGGGTGACGCCTGGCTGCGTTTCTGCCAGTTGATCATAGCTCCTGCCATTCAAGGGCAAGTCTCGGATGGCACGATCGTCCACAAGAGAGCCGAGGCTGGCCGAGGTCGTTTCCACTAGAGGAGCCTCGCCAGTCACGACCGCTGTTTGAGTCACTGTCCCTACAGCCATAGTGAGATCTACCACCGATTCTCTTCCCACGGTCAATTGAATGCCGGTACGAACTTGCGTCTGGAAACCTGACTGAGTCGCGGTAACCCGATAGTTGCCGAGGCTCAGCGACAGCGCGGAGTAGTGACCTGCAGAGTCCGTCACTGATGTTCGAGATACCCCGGTGTCGTCATTCAGGACCACGACGTTGGCTCCTGACAACACCGCGCCTGAACTGTCTGTCACTGTTCCTGAGATCGCTCCAGTTGTTTCCTGGGCGAACGTAACTCCGATAAAAATGGACAATGACATCAACAACCCAACCAGGGGTCGTGCTTCTTTCCTCACCATGGAGACCTCCCGAAAACTTGCGTTTAAAGCGAAGTGGAGAAATTTAGTGGTCGCTTAGATGCACTCGACACTTTCAGTCCCCCTCCGCCCATGGTGGAGTCTTCTATCACAGCGGATGATGGCAGTCAAGAGAAAAAGCGCGAGGGGACGAATTGGCGGGTAGAAAAGACGTGGTGCGGGTGTCGTGGCGGCGAGCCGACACACCGCCCCAAGCTGGAGAAGAACTATCGTCAAAAGCGCAGCGCGCTGCGCTTTTGTAGACGGAGATCGAAACAAGCAACAGCCACAGCTGAAGGTCAGATCGCTACATCCCAAGAATCGGGGGTATGCCACGGCAGCTCTATTAGCGACGGTGTTGACGCTCACTGGGCAGCAAATGATTCGAAAACGCCGTACCCGCAGTTGCGCGAGCATTTCTCAGGAGGCACGTACTTCCCTTTGAGCTTTTTGCGATAGGCCGGATACATGGTCTCAGCACCGCCCATCACCGCCTCGACGGGGATGTTAAAGAGCTTGGTAAGCTCATCAATGAAAGGATTCTTCCCGGGCAGGTAATGAGGGACTTCGCCTTCTTTTCGGGTTGCTTCTTCGCCAGGAACACACGGCGTATCAAGAGGCCGTATTGAACTCGTGGTTAGCACGAAATTTCTGCTAACGACAAACGGCTCGGTGAGGTAGACAGGGTCCTGAAGTTCGGAGATGAGTAACAACGTGTCCCCATGCCGGATGAAGTGCAGAGTATTTGTCGCTTGGTCGCTGCTTGGCACACCGCTGCGGCGGACATAGCCGGCTTTCATGTGCGTGATTTGGACCTTAAGAACATCGCCCTCCCACACGCCTCTTGCGAACCCACCCATGGGATGAATTGCGTACTTAGACTCGTCTGGACGGTTGTCCATCCATATCGTGATCGGTGCACGATCATTGGCTCCGCTGACGTGCCATGCGATCGTGGTTCCGTTGATGGGTTCGGTCTCATTCCACAATTTGAAGCCGAATGGCCCCATAACGAGATATTCGGACGTATAGTAAAGGCACTGACGTTCTGGCATCGCGATCTGGGAGGCGGAATAAAGCAAAGCACGCGTGCGGGCCTGCTCGTTCAACGGAGTGCCAAGGTAGTCTACAGGATAGGGGCCGTCACCACGCTCCACGCCATCCTCGTGATTGTAAGCAATCCAGGAGCCGGAAAGATCGATTTGCGCGAGCGCAGGCGCACACGCCAATATCAGATACCAAAAGAATTTCACAGTACGGAATCAGGGCAGCAAAAATCTATTCACGATTAGTCTTAGAATCGTTCGAATGGCGATCTTACTCCAGTTCGAGCAATCTGACAATAACTTAGGCAAATATCTACGTGCCCAAATGCGACACCCATGCTAGAAAGAGAACGTCCAGACTAGCGGCGCGGAGGCGGCTTTTGGAGCGACCGCAACGATTATAGACTGCAGAGCCGGATATGTGGATGTATAATAATCCACTCACAGTACGATATACGAGGAAACACATTTATATGCGCCGCTTGCTAATCGGAATTGCAGCCGTGATTGTGATTCTCAAGTTGGAAATGCCAAACTTGGTTGCTGCCGCTGACGTCGCGACCACTCTGGCTTCCACGGGAACGTTGCGAGCGACATTCCTTGGTGGCAACCCTGTCCAAGGGCGAGTGAATCCTGATACGGGCGCAATAAACGGGCCGGTGGCAGACATCGTGCGAGAACTGGCGCGAAAACTTAGCGTTCCTTACACTATCACCCCTGGGGCGAACGTCAAAGCGGTCATGGAAAGTGTAAAAGCAAACACCGCCGATATCGGGTTCCTAGCCTTCGATCCGACACGTGCGTCCGAGGTAGACTTTTCGGAGCCATACTCAATTGCCTTTAATACTTATCTCGTGCCAGCCGCCTCGCCTATACACTCGATTGCCGATATCGACAAGCCGGGTCTGCGGATACTCGCTCCTCAGGGCGATTCGGGAGAGCTTTTTCTTCGACGCACTTTGAAGCACGCGGATCTCAAAGGCGTAGCAGGCGCAACCGCTGAGGATGCTCAAAAAATGTTCGCTGCCGCTGAAATCGATGCTTTTGCGACCAACCGGCAGCGCCTGGTGGAAGCGAGCGCGCGCATACCGAATGTGCGCGTGCTCCCCGACAATTTTTTTGGCGTGGAACAGAGTCTGATTCTCGCAAAAGGAGATCTGGCGAGAATCGATTTCATCAACCATTTTATTGATGACCTACGTTCCTCAGGCTTTCTTCAAGCAGCACTAACACGCGCTGGGCTCAACGGCGTAGAAGTAGCCCCGGCCCGAAAACAATAACCCGGTATTGGGATAGGTGAGGAGGCTAAAAGGCCTTAAGCACCGAACCCTAGACGCAGCACCGCTGTGGCGCAGACCGTCTCTACCTAAATTGACAGAAAGTGTGGAGTGAGTTCATAATCGGCCGGTATTGTTCGGGCGTGTATTGTTTGGAGAGTCGAAAGACTGGCGAGGGACGCCGCGCGTTTTCGAAGAAGGAGTTACTGTGGCAAATGATGCGGTCAATCGGGCGAAATTCATTGCAGTGCTTGTAGTTGTTTTGTTGACGAGTGCCGTTTCGTCCTTTGCCCAGGATCCCAGCGGTCATGAAGTTGCCGAGGCTCTCAAGCGCAGGGACGTGCCTCCAGCTCCGCGTCTAAAGGATGGTCATCCGGATTTTGGCAATGGAGCGGGCGCGTGGGCTTCGCCTTCCATCGATAACATTGCCGGCGGTAAGACTCCGCGAGGGTTGAGCAATGCCCAGCCGGAGAAAGTTGTCGACGTGCCCATGCTTCCTTGGGCAAAGGCGCTTTTCGACAAGCGGCAGTCGAATTCCGACGTGCGCGACCCGGAAGCGTATTGCTTGGTGCCCGGCCAACCTCGCTACTCGTCGAATCTCTTTCCGTTTCAAATCTACCAGACGCAAGACCGAATCATATTCCTCTACGAAAAACTCAACTCGTTCCGTGTTGTATACATGGACGGGCGTGCGCATACGCCGGTGGACAAGTGGAATGTGAATTTCCAGGGCGAAAGTATCGGTCATTGGGACGGCGATACCTTGGTCATTGATACTGTCGGAAACAATGACCGCTCCTGGATTGACGCCGCCGGTCATCCGAAGACCGAAAAGCTGCACTTAATCGAACGATGGCACCGTGTAAACGAGTTGATCATGCATTATGAAGTCACAATCGACGACCCAGGTGCTTATTCGAAGTCATGGGGTAATAGTTGGAATATGTTATTCCATCCGGGCATGGAGCTTTTGGATTATGTATGCGAGGACAACGACAGCATACTTAACCGGCTTAAGCCTGAAAAGGAATAGCAGTAACCCTGCGAATATCGCGAATGAAGACAAGAGCGTGGGTTGCGGCAATCATGATAATCGGCGGTCTGCGCCTTTGCGCCCAGGCTCCATCGCCAGACGCCCGTAGAGAAGGTCGAGTTAACGCGGTACGGTTAGATCCGCCCGTCCCAACTGGTCCGCCAATTAATTCGGCGCCGAATCCGTATCGGACCATCAGCGGCTGGTTCAAGGTGCCGGGGGGAAGATTCTTCGGATCCACGGGCGGCGTGGCCGTGGACAAGCACAACCATGTCTGGGTCGCTGAGAGATGCGGCGTAAAAGGATTCGTTGCGGCGCCGTGTGCCGACTCGAAACTCGACCCTATTTTCGAGTTCGACCAGGCAGGCAAGCTCGTGCACAATTTCGGAGGTGGTTTGATGGTCATGCCCCATGGCATCTCCGTTGATGCGGACGGGAACATATGGGTGACCGACAACCAAGCAAAAAACGGCAAGGGCCAACAGGTATTCAAGTTTTCGCCGGACGGAAAAATCTTGATGACGCTCGGCACGCCGGGAGTGGCTGGTTCCGCGCCCAGTGAACTAGATCAGCCAAATGCGGTTGCGTTCGCCCCGAACGGAGACATTTTCATCTCCGAAGGTCACGGCGGACCAGGCGGCAATCGGGTTGTGAAGTTCACGAAAGATGGAAAATTCATCAAGGCTTGGGGCCAAAAGGGGTCAGCACCTGGAGAATTTGACTTGCCGCATTGCGTGGCCTTCGACTCCAAAGGGCGTCTCCTGGTTGGCGATCGCAATAATAACCGCATTCAGGTTTTCGATCAGGAAGGGAACTTCATAGAGCAGTTCATGCAGTTCAGCCGGCCCAGCGGGATTACAGTCGACCGGTACGATGTCATGTACGTGGCGGACTCGGAGTCGGAGTCGGTCTCGAGAAATCACTTCGGCTGGAAGCGTGGCATTCGAGTAGCAAGCTTAAAAGATGGCACAATCGTGGCGTTTATCCCAGATTCTGCTGAAAATGTAACGACCACGAGTGGGGCGGAGGGTATCGCCATCGATTCCAAGGGCATTATTTACGGTGCGGAAGTTGTTCCGAACGACGTGAAGAAATATGTCAAACAATAGGGCCACAAAGCTGAATTTATGGTTGATTCCGATGCTATCGAGCAAGAACTGTAAGTTGCCATGGGGAGAGATCGTTATATGAACAAAAGAACGATGTTTCTGGTGTTGGGTATTTTGGCCGTGGTTCCCGCGATTGCGCATCATTCGTTCACGGCGGAGTTCGATTCCAGCAGGCCGGTTGTAGTATCCGGAACCGTGACGAAGGTGGACTGGATCAATCCTCACGCCCGCGTTTACATGGATGCAAAGGATGCAGCCGGAGCAGTGGCACATTGGGAATTTGAATTGGGAAGCCCGAATATTTTGATGCACAAAGGCTGGAGTAGAAACTCGCTCAAACCGGGAGATGAAATTACGGTTGATGGCTTCTTAGCCAAGGATGCCGCCAACGTAGCCAATGCGAGCGAGATCAAGCTGGCGAATGGCAAAAAGGGTTTTGCGGGCTCCGAGTACAACGGCACAAGCAAGTAAAGGTATGAACTGTTGTAAGAGTGTTGGGCTTCAGATGTTGGTATACAAAGCACACATTGGGGCTTGCAGACAAAGGGAGTACGTGTATAATACTCCCCGAGCACCCGACGAAAATGAAGTTTTTAGTTCGGCTTCATATATGAGGAGCCGTGATTGAGGAGGGTTTCACCATGTTAACGAGGAATGTAATATCAAGGAGGCTTGTGATGTTGAGGAGTGTCACGCGTGTGTTTGCGTTCGCGCTCACTGCGGTGGTGTTCAGTTTAGGGCTGCTTTCTACGGCCGCGAATGCGCCAGACAGAGGGGGCAAAGACCCTCTTTCAAAAGACCCTTATAAACTCGCGTGCTGTGCCTTAGGCCCCACGCCTTCTAATCCGAAAGGTGGCGAGGCGTATACCGGTCCCTACGACCTCGATCCCAAATGGCAGCCGCAGCCGATGGAAACTCGCAAAGGATACCTGTTGGGATCAAAGGCCGCGGTCTTCGCGGAAACCTCTAATAGGATTTTTGTGCTGAATCGAGGAGAACTGAAGATCCCCGAAGGGTTTCCACATCCTCACCCACGCCCTTACAACGATGAGCCCAGTCCGTATGTGGCCCCGTTTAACGGGACCTTTGGCTCGATGGAAATGCGGGCTGCTAACAAGAGGCCCATAGAGATGCACAACTGCATCATCGTTGTGGATGGAAACGGGAAGATGTTGGAGTCGTGGACACAATGGGATCACCTCTTTGTCGTTCCAAATCCTCTGCATGTTGGTGGGGCTCCTAATCACCACGATGACGGCGGACGCGGCCCCCACAGCATAAAAATCAGCCCGTACGATCCAGAGCGCCACGTGTGGGTCGTCGACGATGACTCCCAACAGGTCTACGAGTTCACCAACGACGGCAAGAAGCTCGTCATGACGCTCGGCGAGCATAACATACCGGGCACCGACGACAAGCACTTCGGCAAGCCGACCGACATCGCGTTTTGGCCCGACGGCTCGTTCTTCGTCAGCGATGGCTACGAGAACACCCGCATCGTGAAGTTTGATAAGAACGGCAAGTTTCTGAAGGCGTGGGGAACACCAGGGAGTGGCCCCGGACAGCTTTACGCGCCGCACTCAATCGATACGGATCCTCGTAACCACCGCGTCTACGTAGCGGACCGGGATAACAGCCGCATCCAGGTCTTCGACGAGAACGGCAAGTTCCTCGATATGTGGCCCAACATCTTTCAGCCGTTTCACATTATGGTCACGGCCGACGGGAATCTGGGAGTCATAGACGGGGAGTCCAACAAAGTTCTCAAATACGACATGAACGGGCGGCTGCTGTCTGAGTGGGGCTCGTTAGGCGCATTTCCCGGCATGATTTGGGGCGTGCATGGATTTCACGTTGATCCGGACGGCAATCTGTTGGTGGCCGAAGCTTTCGGCGGAAGGACGCAGAAGTTCGTCCCCAAGCGGGGGGCCGATCGGGCACAGCTAATTGGCGCTCCGGTGCAGCTGATGAAATAATTTGAAGTGAGGCTGGTGTCTTTTTACCGGAATGCCGAAGGCAAGATGCGAGATCGACGAAATCGCTGAGCATTTATGATATATCGCAATTGCCTGGCAGTGCTCGTACTTTCTGTGTTTATCGTTTGATAGCGCACAAACGCTTTGCGATCTGAGTGGAATGTGGGAGCGTGACGACGGAGAACTCGTCTCAATCAAAAAGAGTGTGGCACACCGTTGTGGGTGTGAAGCAGACAAGCAACAGTGGCATTCCGGCCGCGGAGGTAAGCTGGCAACGCAGTACACGGCAAACGCTTTCCCGGGCAAGATGCAGTTTCTTGATAGAAACACCAAGAAGAGGGATTGGCGGGACGTGCGCATCTTGGTTGAAGCCGTTGATGCAGTTCGCATCAACGGCTTGATTCCCGGCCGCGCCCCTCATCACAGCTACAAACGGCGAAAGGATTGAGAGAACATCGTTTCAACTCACTGACTACGCCAATTTCAAGAGCCTCGCGGGAATTGCCCTGCCTTGCCAGTATGCCGAGACAACAAGTAAGGTAAGGCGTTCCGCGCGAACTGAGATTCTGTCCGATGCACAGGAGGCAGTGAATCGGGCGCTCGTAGTCGCGCGAAGCTGAATAAACGGCGGCAATGGCCACCGCGACAAGCGGAAATTGCCTTACAAGTTACAACACTACCTACGGCGCCGGCGCAAGCCCTTCCGTCAGTTCGATGTAGGTTCCCCAAGGGTCGGTCAGAAAGGCGATCTTGATCGCACTGTTCGGCACCTGGCGCACCGGTGAATCGAGCTTGATCCCTTGCGACTCCAGCCTCTTCACGAACTGCTCCAGGTTCTTCACCTCAAACCCGATGTGATCGATTGAGCGACCCTTGGTAGGCGCGAGCCCCTGCGCGCCACGGGAGAATGAGAGGTTCACGCCAGGCAGATCGCCTGTTTCGATCATCGCCGGCTTGGAGACGCATGCTACGCATGCACGCTGACCAGGGTTTGCGCCGAACGTCTTCGCGTACCAAGCCTGCATCCCTGGAATATCGGATACGTTGAAGTGGATGTGGTTCATTTGCACAGGGACGGGCAAGTCGGGAATGCCGTAAACTTCAAGGCGAATACCATCAGGTGCCACCACGTAGGCTTCGTTGGGATTCTCCGTAGGCTCGATCTTCAGGTTGTTCGCTCTCCACTTGGCCAACGCGGCGGGCATGTCTTTAACCACGAAACCGAAGTGATTCACCACGGACCCGGCGGGTGGGTCCGGCTGTTCGGCTTTACGCAATAGGATAAACGCTCCAGGGAACTGGATCATCTCCAGCGGTCCGTTTTTCACGAGCGTACCGCCTATGATCTCAGTCCAGAATGCCTTTTGGGCGTCGACGTCGCGGACGGCGAGATGGATATGCCCCATCGCGACTCCCTCCGCGTTGGGTGGGGCCAACTGCGCCAGCAGAGGTGCAGACCCGAAGACTGCCAAGCTAAGAAACAACTGCGCGTTCATGCGATCAAATCTAGCAGATGATAATACTGAACAGCGGATATAGCTATGAGCGCCCCGCCGAAAGTGCGGTCGTTCGCCTCGTACCGAACGATTTTCGACACCTTCAGTCAGCCGCTTGCGCAAACGGTTGTCCAGTAAAAGATGCGCTCTCGGTCGGCCATCTTAACTTACCGACGATTGGTGAGCGCTTTCCTGGACGACTGATTGCCCTTCGGTAGAGCTAGCATTCACCAAATCCTTCAATTCTCTGCTGGGCTTGAAAGAAGGAACCCGTTTGACCGGAACTTCTACGCGCGCGCCCGTTTTCGGATTACGCCCAACACGCGCCTGTCGTTGGTGTATGCGGAAGCTTCCAAAACCCCTGATTTCGATCTTATCCCCAGCTCGCAGAGCGCGAACCACACTGTTGAAAATAGCCTCGACGATGATTTCCGAGTCTCTCCGCGTCATTTCCACAGCTTGAGAGACTTCTTCGATCAGCTCGGTCTTGGTCATCTTATCGGTCCTCCCTCCCCCTCAAATTCATCGCTTCTTCCATAGTCATCGTGGCCGCCGCGGAAGGTGGAATCAGGTGTGATCAGCATCGTCCGTGCTCGGACCAGTGCTCGCCGCGCTCGGATCACGGCCAGGTCCGCTTGTGCTTCTGCGCCCCGGTGACGCACCGGACTCAGAAGCATCGGATCGATACGCGCCAAGCGAGCCAGCGTCCGTGCGTCTAGCCGGTCATCCTTGCGCGTACTCTCTCCGATCAGACGCACGTTCCGCGGATTGGCCACGATCACTTCGTGACCGTACGCCTCCAGCTGCCGGCTCACCCACGGCGAGTGACCTCC
>Ga0182024_10003297_pt1 | contig 38686 bp, 44 predicted proteins | sample P32metaG_FD_120480 | JGI IMG/M metagenome (GOLD analysis project Ga0182024, IMG submission 120480) | Permafrost microbial communities from Stordalen Mire, Sweden - P3-2 metaG (Illumina Assembly) | ecosystem: Environmental > Terrestrial > Soil > Wetlands > Permafrost | place: Sweden: Stordalen...
TTATGCAAGAGATCGAAGGGGGCCTTCTAAAAAAAGACCTTCCGGCCTTCCACGTAGGCGATACCATTTGCATCCACACCCGGATTGTTGAAGGTGAAAAAGAGCGTATTCAGATGTTTACCGGTACTGTGATTGCACGCCGGGGAAGCGGCCTTTCAGAGACCGTTGCGCTTTATCGAGTTTCTTATGGCGCCGGGATGGAAAGAGTGTTCCTCGTCCATAGCCCTCGCGTTGCAAAAGTTGAAGTGATGAAAAGCGGAAAAGTGCGTAAAGCCAAGCTCTATCACTTGCGAGGAACCTCTGGTAAAGCTTCGAAAGTTAAAGAACAAATCGGAGGCGCTAACCATGCAGAAACAGTCCCTTCCGAAACAGCAGAGACGTGAGACTGCAAGGTTAAAATTAATCACAGCTTACGAACGACGGGCCCGCCTCCAAGGTTATCAATGGATCGCGGGAGTCGACGAAGCTGGACGCGGCCCGCTAGCGGGGCCCGTGGTAGCCGCTGCGTGCATTATTCCTGAAGATGTTTATATTCCGGGGATCAATGACAGCAAGAAGCTGACAGCTGAACAGCGAGAGGTGCTGTACCAAAAGATTAGAGAAAATCCCGCCATTTTGTCAGGGATTGGAATTGTTGAAGCGATCATTATCGATCAGATAAATATTTTGCAGGCGACTTTTCAGGCCATGGTTGCAGCCATCGCTCAGCTGCAGCAAAAACCCGATTATATCTTGATCGACGGCAATCAGATGCCCATCCGTCTGAAATTGGAGCTTCCTTGCGAAGGGATTGTCGAAGGAGACTCTCTTTCCCAATCGGTCATGGCAGCCGGCATCCTTGCCAAAGTGACCCGAGACCGGATTATGCTTGAGCATGACAAAACATGGCCGGAATACGGATTTAAAGAACATAAAGGCTACGGCACCGAAAAACACCGGGAATCTTTAAAAAGATTAGGCCCTTGCCCCATTCATCGAATGAGTTTTGAGCCCGTACAAATGGCGGTGAAATAGATGGCAACAGCAGTCCCGCAAGAGCCAGTACGAATTTTAATTGTCGATGATCAATCTATGCATCGTCTCGGGCTTGCACATGTGATCAGAAGCGCATCTAGCGACTATAACTGCACTTTTGTTTGTGCAGCCAGCGGCCCTGAAGCTCTTAAGATTTGCGCCGAGCATGAGTTTAACATCATCATCATGGATTACAACATGCGCCCCATGAATGGAGCCGAAGCAACGCAGAAAATATTAGAGATAAAGCCCCATAGCTATGTTATAGGGTGCACTGCCGAAGAAGATCCGAGAGTGATTAATGAGTGCAAAAGAGCGGGGATGAAAGAGGTCCTCAGCAAAGATTGGGTGAGAGTGGGAAAAGCAGTAAAAGGATTTATCAAAGAACACGTTTTGTGTTCTGCAATGAAAAGAACGAGTATGAGTTAAATGACGATGCGACGCAGTATGACGGCCTATGGCCGCGCACAACACCACTCTAAGTTAGGCCGCTGGACGGTAGACATCCATTCCGTCAACCGGAAGGGCTTGGACTTAAATATTGCGCTCCCGTCTACCCTCATGTTTTTAGATGGAGATCTCCGCAAATGGATCAGTGCAGCTGCCGAGCGCGGACAAGTCTCCGTGCGCATCTCTTTTGAATGCCTCGAACTTGAAGAATCGGTCCATTCTTTAAAAGAACTTCAGAAAAAATGGGAAAAGATCGCTAAAGCCCTCGGATATCCTGCCTCTTCCATCGACCTGCGGTTTTTAGTCGATCAACTAGATCCCAGCCAAGTCCCCATTGAAGAGAAAGCATTAAAGGCAGACCTGCAAAAAGCATGGGAGATGGCTTCTAAACATTGGATTGTCATGAAAGAAAAGGAAGGCAAAACCCTTGTTAATGATGTTGAGAAACGGATGGAGCATATCGGAAAAGAGCTGCAGAAAGTATTAAAATGGCAGCCGACCCTCCAAGAGAGATACCGTAAGAAGCTTCAAGAACGGATGAGAGAAATTAAAGTCGAGATCGAAGAAGACCGTCTCATGCGAGAGGCTGCGCTCATGGCAGACAAGGCTGATATTACCGAAGAGATCACAAGACTGCACTCCCATTTAGAGCAGATGCACGAATATCTCCGCTCGAAAGAAAAAAGCGTTGGGCGTACTCTGGACTTTTTAGCCCAAGAAATGGGACGCGAGATCGGCACCTTGATGGCCAAGGCCGGAGATACCGATATCTCCAAGGTCGCTGTTGCGATCAAAAGTGAAGTTGAAAAAATACGAGAACAGGTGCAAAACATTGAGTAAACCACCCGGATTAATTTTTATCATCAGCGCTCCTGCAGGCACGGGAAAAACAACCCTTGTCAATATGCTGACCCAAGAATTTCCTTCCGTCATCCGCAGCGTTTCCTGTACAACACGCGCGCCCCGCCCCGGCGAGCACGAAGGGAAAGATTATTTCTTTTTAACCAAAGAGGCCTTTGAGGCCAAAATCCGCCACGGAGACTTTCTAGAACATGCGAAAGTCTTCGGGGACTATTACGGCACCTCTGCTGAGTTTGTCAAAAAAGAACAATCCCGCGGCAAACACGTCGTACTCGTCATCGACACGCAAGGCGCCCTGCAGATCAAAGGAAAAATCCCCGCTATTTTTATTTTTATCAGCCCTCCTTCGCTTGCCGAGCAGAAAGAGCGGCTCAACAAACGCAAAACAGAAAACCCTCAATCGATGGAAGAAAGGCTTGCCTGGGCGAAACATGAACTCGAGATGATGCATCATTATGACTATCACATTGTCAACGACCACCTCGATACTGCCTATGCCGTTTTAAAAAGCATCTTCATCGCCGAAGAACACAAAATTAGGAGAAAATAATGAACAACAAAGAACAATTGACCAACGAAGCGCTTAAAAAGCACTTCAAAGACAATTTCGAACTAGCGCTGTTCACGATCAACGTGGCACGCTATTTGATCAAAGCCGGACATGAAGTCGACATTCCGCAACTGCTCAAAGAGATCCAAAAAAACCCCACTCTCTACACGCCGGAACAACTGGCAGCCTTAGACAAAGCAGAGGATGAAGATCGACGAGATGAAGAAAACCAATAAGGTTCTCATCACATCTGCGCTGCCCTATGCCAATGGGCAGCTCCATTTTGGGCATATCGCAGGCGCTTATCTTCCGGCCGATTGCTATGCCCGGTTCGAAAGGCTCCAAGGTAAAGACGTCCTCTTTATCTGCGGATCTGATGAATACGGCGTTGCCATCACCCTCAGCTCTGACCTTGCCGGAAGGTCGCCCAAAGACCATGTCGATCTTTTTCATGCGATCAACAAAGACCTTTTTTCCCAGCTGAACTTTTCCTTCGACCATTATTCCCGGACCTCCTGGGAAGGGCATGTTCCCACTGTCCAGCAGTTCTTCTTAGACCTTCTGGCCAATAACTATATCGAAGAAAAGGTCACAGACCAGCTTTATTCGCCCCAGGATAAGCGATTCTTGGCCGACAGGTATGTGATAGGCACTTGTCCCAAATGCGGCTTTACAGAGGCTAGAGGCGATGAATGCCAGCGGTGCGGTTCCAGCTATGAGGCCACCGATTTAAAAAATCCCCGTTCCAAACTCACCAATGCCCCCCTTGTCTTAAAAGCGACTAAACATTGGTTCCTCCGTTTCGACCTCTTCAAAGACAAGCTCACGGAGTGGCTTGCCAAGAAACATTGGAAGGCCAACGTCGTCAACTTCGCCAAATCGTACGTCGATGATTTAAAGCCTCGTGCGATCACCCGCGACGGCGATTGGGGAGTGCCGATCCCTCTTCCCGGCACCGAAGGAAAAATCCTCTATGTGTGGTTCGATGCCCCGATCGGCTATATCTCTGCGACCAAAGAGTGGGCCCAGCTCCAAGGTAAGCCCGAAGCTTGGGAAAAATACTGGCTCGATCCCCACACCAACTATGTGCAGTTTATCGGCAAAGACAACATCCCGTTCCACGCCGTCTTTTTCCCCGCCATGGAGATGGGGCAAAATATTCCGTACAAGACCGTCGATCAGCTTCCTGCCAATGAGTTTCTCAACTTAGAAGGGCGCCAGTTCAGCAAATCGGAAGGATGGACCATCGATCTCGCTGACTTTTTCCAAAACTTTACTGCCGATCAAATCCGCTACACCCTCGCTGCCAACGCTCCTGAAAATCAAGATTCTGAATTCACCTGGAAAGATTTCCAGACCCGTTGCAACTCCGAACTCCTCGGCAAATACGGCAACCTGGCCAATCGCGCCCTCGTTTTCATTCAGAATAAAGCAAGTGGCAAAGTCCCTTTTAAAAAGCACCTTTCCGACTCAGACCTTACCTTCCTAAAACAGCTCGATCAGATTGTTCATGAAGCGGCAGAAGCGTATGCCCATTTCAATCTCCGACGTGCTTCTCAGCTCATGATGCAGATTGCCCAGACGGGGAATGTCTATTTCGACGAGAGAAAGCCCTGGGCGCTTGCAAAAGTTCCAGAGACTCTTCCTCAAATGGAATCGACCCTCTATTGCTGCCTCGAATGCCTCAAAAGACTGGCGCTTGTCTCTTCTCCCATCATCCCAGAAGCCGCCCAGAAACTGTGGGAGATGCTGGGCTATACAACGACTCTCTCCGAACAAAATTGGAACGATGTCCTCAAAGAAGAAATCCCCGAGGGAAGAGCCCTTCCGCAGCCTCAAGTCTTATTCAAACGCGTCGAGACTGTCCTCATTGAAGAGCAAGAGAATAAACTCAAGGCTATTCTCAAGTGACTCAGGCCCTCAAAGCCGTTTTAGACTACGTTGCTCCTCTTCCTCCTGCCTCTGATAAAGATCACTTGACCCGTCAATTTATCCGCAATACCGCAACCGAAGCCGCTGTGGTTGCTTTTTTCACAGGACTTTCTTGTTATTTTGCCGTCTCAAACACATTAAGAATCGAATTTCTCAAGAAAGCCGTCACTGTCTCGGCTGTGAATTTTCTGGCAAGAGCTGTCGCCACGACTTGCCGCTATGCCGCTATTGTGGATAGAGGGCTATTTTTCAGGACAGTGAGCTTGGCAGTCGATTGTATCGCCCCTTTCTATTTTGCCAAGGAATTCCATTTTCCCCATTTCATTATTCATGAGTCGGGCCACTTCCTCTCGTCATATCTACTTTATAAGAAAGTCGACGCTATCCAGATCGTTGCAAAATCGATGCAGTCCTGGGTAACCAACAGTCACAGTACGGGATTTTCAAAGGCGGGAGATTATTTAGGCCTTCATTATTCCCGCATGACCTTTATGGCTGCAGGAACTGCGGCCACAATTCTATCGAGCCAAATCGCTTTGATCTTTGCTTTGCACTTAAAAAATGAGTACGGAGAGTTATCTAAATTCCTCTTTTTTTCCGGATGTTTCTTTCTGGTCAAAGAATTTAATTATGCCAAGATGGCTCTTAACACTTCTAACGACGGTGTGAGCTCCCAAGCCCATGATTTTATCATACTTTGGCAAGAAGGCGGACTTCATCCTCGAGCCGCGATGGCGGCGGTCATTGCATTACCAGTGATCTCGACACTTTCTTACTTATTAGTGAGGCATAGAGGACAAATTTTTTAGAGCTTCAGTCAGACCCGTGAATCGCTTTTTCACTTCATCGTTTCTGACCGCCATGCTGATGGCCTGTTTGGTACCGACGATGATCACCAGTTTTTTGCCTCTTGTAATGCCGGTGTAGAGCAAATTCCGGTGGAGCATTTTAAAATGGCTCATATGCAGGGGAATGATAATACAGGGACATTCGCTCCCTTGATATTTGTGGATGGAAACAGCGTAGGCAAGCACCAGGTCATCGATCTCGGAAAAACTATATTCCACTCTTCGGTCTTCAAAGCGGACAGCGAGCATCTGGCCTGAAAGGTCAATCGATAAAATCGTGCCGACATCGCCATTGAAGACGAGCTTTTCATAATCGTTGCGGATTTGCATCACTTTATCGCCCACATGGAAGGTCCTTCCCATTCGGCAGAGGGGAGCTAAACTGGGATTAAGTTCTTTCTGAAGGACGACATTGAGGTTTTCGCAGCCGATCAGTCCTCGTTTCATCGGAGATAGCACTTGGATATCTTCAAACTTATGGAAATGGAATTTCTCAGGCAGCCGCTTAGTGACCAGATTGACGATGGTTGCCAAGATCTCTTCTTGGGTCTCATTTTCCACGAATTTAAAGTCTGAGCCTCCCAAAAATTCGGGAAATTCCCCCCGGTTGATCCGATGGGCATTCGTCACAATTTTAGAATGGGCCGCTTGACGGTAGATCTGTGTCAGTCTTGTAAATCCGATGGTTTCTGATGCCAGCAAGTCTTTTAAGACATTCCCGGCCCCTACGCTTGGCAGCTGATCGATATCTCCGATCAAGATGAACCGTGTGGAAGAGGGGATGGCTTTCAGGAGCTGATAAAATAACAATGTATCGATCATACTCGCCTCGTCAATGATCAGCAGGTCGCACTTCAGGGGATTCTCTTTGTTCCGTTTAAAACCGCCACTGACAAAGTCCATCTCCAGCATGCTATGAATCGTCGAGGCTTTTTTGCCGGTGATCTCGGTCATCCGCTTCGCAGCCCGTCCCGTCGGCGCGGCCATTAAAATCGAATCGGTGAGTTTTTCTGAAATTCTCAAGATTGCCCTTGTGATCGTACTTTTACCGGTACCGGGGCCTCCCGTGATGATGTGGACTTTTTCTTGGATCGACTGAGCGATCGCTGTCTTTTGCTCGGGAGCAAACTCCAGCTTGAGCTTTTCTTCGACCCACTCCAGCGCTTTTTCGACATGGACCTGGCGTAAATTTCCCGGCGCCATTTGAAGCCGTTTCAGTTCCCTGGAAATGCCGACTTCAGCGTGATAGAACGGTTTGAGCCAAATCAAATGTCCTTCGCGGATCAGCCCGCCATCCCGTATGCTGGCCTGGATATTCTCCCCGACAATATCTTCTCCGAGCTGAAGCATCCCCGCCGCTCCGGTCTTCAAATCGGTTTCTGGATAACATGTATGGCCGTCATTCGAAAGCTCCCACAGCATGTGTTCAATCCCGGCTTGAACTCTGGTTGCCGAAGAAGCAGGAATGCCGATCTTCTGCGCGATACGGTCAGCGATCGTAAATCCGATTCCTCCGATGTCCCGGGCTAGAGCAAACGGATCTGCTTTGACTTTTTCAATGCTTTGCTCGCCGTAGGCTTTGAAGATTTTTTGTGCAAAGCCTGTCGTGACGCCATGCGACTGCAAAAAGACCATCACTTCGCGGATCCCTTTTTGCTGATGCCAGCAGCTTTCGATCATTTCGATTCTTTTCGGCCCGATGCCGTCTACTTCAGACAGCCTCCGAGGATCCGCATCAATGATCTTGAGCGTATCGATCCCAAAGTGCTGTACGATTCTTTCGGCATAGGCAGGGCCGATCCCTTTGATCAGTCCCGATTCTAAATATTTTTGGATTCCATAGAGATCAGACGGCTCTTTCGACTCAAACTCTTTGACATCAAACTGTCTTCCGTACTGAGGATGGTGTTTCCATTCTCCTACGCAGCGAACCGTCTCTCCTGGCTGTAGGGCTGGCAAGGGGCCTACGATGCAGGTGAGCTCTTGCTTGCGCGGCTCTTTGAGCCGTGCAACGGTAAAACTCTCCCCTGCAAAGACTATATTTTCGACGTAGCCAAATATCTCTTCCACCGCCTCAGTATAAAGAACTTTTCTAAAGAACCAAGATTAAATTAAATATTTGTCTGGGTTTTCCTGACCAGCATTGATTTTAATGCCCTATTTTCCTAAGATTTGTGGGCTATTCCGGATTAGCTCAGTGGTAGAGCAGCGGACTGTTAATCCGTTTGTCGTAGGTTCGAACCCTACATCCGGAGATCTGGCACCTAAGAAGGAATTCTTAGGTGCTTTTTTTTTTAATGATCGAATCTATGATTGGTTTTACTTTGATTTGCGAGGACGGGCTGACGTACTCGATACTAGAGGATGATAAATTCCCATATCAACGATCTCCAATAGACGAAGAGCAGCATGATTGGGATTTCTATCGCCAGATTCCCAAGCTTGAACAGTTTTCAAGCTCATATTCAAAACTTTTGCAAATACACCCTGAGAATAATTCCATTTGATTCTTATATTCTTGATTTTCTTTGGGCTGTATTCTTTTGGAGGTTCTGAAATTTCAATGAATTCGGATTTTAAGGTGATTTTGCCCTCTTTATGGGCAATGATCTCTTGCATTCCTTTTTTCAAATCCTCGAATAATCTTCCCATATTTACATCCTTTTGGTGTGTCCCTGTGGCCTTTGTCTGAACATTCATCACTACATCTGTCATCGATTGTTGCTCTAAAGTAATGGGTCGCGGGAACTGCTACAAACGAAAAGATTAACGGAATTTTAGGTTAGCAAACTGCGATATATCCTGTGTTTCTGAAAATCCCTATGCGCGAACGCGGTTTACGTAGACGTATTTCAACTCCGCATCCAAGAACGGAAAGGTAATGCATAAGAGCTTCTGTACTGAAAGCTGACAAATGACCACCAACTAACATAGACACTTTTGATTGTGATATTCCCAGCTTCTTGGCTATTTTTTTTTGAGTGAGTTTGCTCTTTTTGATTAGCGTGCTAACTTCATCTAAAAGCTTAGCCCTGGCCAGTAGTTCTTCTGAGTTTTTTCGTCCAAGAGCAGCAAAAACATTGCCTTCGGTTATTTCATAATCGGGTTCTTTTGATTTAGTCATTTTTGCCACCTTTCTTTTTCCATTCTTTGTATAGCTCTTCTGCTAGCTTTAGTCTAGAGTGAATTAACTCTACATCTTGTTTAGGGGTCTCTATGCCACTTTTGCTCTTCTTCTGAAAGCAATGCAATACAGCCACTATTTCAGGGAATTTCACTGTATGCATGGCTCTAAATGTGCCCCCTCTATCATCCTTTACCAGCTCTATAACGCTGCGGCCGCCGAATCCATGTAAGACCTTCCCTATATCGGGAAACTTCCCCCTTTGAGCTTGATCGAGTCCGTACCCGAAGTCATCTATGACATCATCCGGCATAGCCATCAAATCGCGCTTGGAGGAAGCAACCCATAAAAGGGGCTTTTCTAATGACATCTCGCTCATTTAACTTGAATATATCAATTTTGGGATATTCTTGTATATAAGAAATTGTTAAATTCAAAACAGTTGTTACATCCACAAGATTTGTCTTGGAGCAAAACATATGCATGTATATAATATGCATACTCATATTATAGGGAGGGGACTATGCTAAATGTTAAACATACCGTTGAAACAACCGCATCACCTGCGGTTATATGGAAAATCTGGGAAGATGTAAGTAATTGGAAAACCTGGGACGCCGATTTGGAGTTCAGTGTAATTGATGGTCCATTTGCAGAGGGAACAACCGGAACGATGAAACACGGAGGAAGCCCAGTTGTTCAAACCACTTTGATAAAAGTAGTGCCCTTGAAATCGTTCGTACAAGTAGCCAAACTGCCGCTGGCCCGTATCATTATGAACCATGATATTACTGAAGCTGATGGAAAGACGTATGTTACCTTTCAACTTCAATTTAGGGGATTGCTCGGTCTGTTCTTTGCATTACATATTGGGCGAGAGAAGACAAAAAGAGGCTTAGTAGCAGAAATGATGGCAATGGTCAAAAAGGCTGAAGGAGCATTTCCTGGGTGAGTAAGAGCGATTGGAATCCTCAAGAGCATGAGAAAAGTCCTGGGTTTTTACTTTGGCAAGTGAGTACAAACTGGCGAAGGCTAGTAGAATTTGCTCTAATAGAAATAGGGCTTACGTACTCTCAGTTTGTCTTATTAGCAAGTCTAGGTTGGTTAAATTCCCACAAATCGGTGGTCGCTCAAATAGAACTTGCCCGGCATTGTAGAACAGATATTACGATGACCTCACAAATCCTAAGGACTCTTGAGAAGAAGGGGTATATCGAAAGAAAGATGAAAGAAGGCAATGAAAAGTCAAAATTTCCAAAAGTGACGAAACTTGGCGCCAAACTAATAGAGCAAGCGATCCCTATTGTTGAGCAAGTCGATCAACAATTTTTCGGAGTATTGAATGATACAAAACAATGCCTTAAGATACTGAAAAAACTAGCCCAAAAGGCAAGGTAGTGCATTAAACTCAAAGGGAAAATGGAAGGCGCTTATATTCCAGAGAAGAAAATTTTGTTGATTTTAGGAGGGAATAAGAATGGAAAAGACAAGGGCCAAGCAAAGAGGATCCTCCATGCAAACATCCAGAGGTAAAATGAAGTTAAGGCGAAATATAGGAATTAAAGAAATCAATCCAATCGAAGAACTCCTCAACGAAGAGCTTATTAGTCATGCATTATGGGACAGTTTAAAAGAAGGCGATGATAAAGGATTTAAGGAAGTGGTTTTAGCTTATGTTGAGGCGTGTAAAAAAGCTCAAACAGCTAAAAAAGCTGCTAAAAAAGCTATTGAGGAGCAAATCGACCTCGATGCTGTCAGAAAAGCTCTTGCTGATATCAAGAAGCACGGAACCATTTCATGGGAAGTTATCAAGCAAAAGCTTAACCTGTGAAATAAATGTTAATTGGTGGGATATTAATAACTCTCAAACGATTAAAAAATTACTTTCTTGGATGGAAGGCCATTTAAACCAAAAAGCTGATTTTTCTGTTGAGGATTTAAGAAGCTTCTTTGCGGATAAGTTTGTCATAAAGACGAACAGCCGCGTCATTCAGGCTTCGCCTGTTACTTATCACGAATACCTCTATAAGCTTAAAGGCACGTTGAAGGGCGTAAAATATGAAATGGGGGAGGTGCTTGAGGCACCCGGCTCCGTGATTGTGGACTTTGTGATTCATCTCGATTTTACCGACAAAAAATCGCAAAAATTGCAGACGATTTCAATTTTCAAGCTGAACTCTGAGCATCGTATTATTGAATGGAAAGAAGTCTTTGGGGATGCCGATCGGCAAAAGTTTGATTACGATCCTAGTTAAGCTTTCAATGTGTTTTTATTATTGGATTAAGATGAAGCCAATGATACGATGTGAAAAGTAAGCCGATTTTTAACAAAAGAGGTACATGATGGCACGGGTATTAGGAACCATAGTAATTTTAGTCGGAGCTGTACTTGTTGTTCTGGGCATTATGGCCACTCAGAAGACAGGCGAAAAAGTCATGGGTGAAGTGACCGGGCATTATACCAACACGACCGTATGGTATATTGTCGGGGGAGTAGCTCTTATTGCGGGCGGATTTGGGCTTCGTCGGCTTGGGAAATAAAAGAAATTTTATAGTGGCCTTTTGGGTGTAAAAAACATCCGTTTAATCTTGAAAGATGGTATAGTGGTGGGCCTTTCCACCTAGAAAAATCACCCATGCGTAATAAAATCGTCTCTCTTCTCTTTCTGCTTTTGGCGGGATGTAGTCCGCTTTATCTGCCGCCGGTGGCTGAAAGCGAAGTTCCTATCTTTGAAGCTAAGCATCCGATCAAGGTTGCTCTCATTTTAGGGGGAGGAGGCTCCAAAGGATTGGCCCACTTGGGTGCAATTAAAGAGCTGGAAGCCGCAGGCCTTAGGCCCGACCTGATCATTGGCTGCAGTGCAGGATCGATTGTAGGGGCGCTGTATGCAGATAATCCCGAGCTCACCGGTGTTGAAGAGACTCTTCTAAAACTGAATAGGTCCGATTTACTAGATGCCTCTTTCTTCTCTCGTTTTGGTGTTGTACATGGAAAAGCTCTGCAGAATTTTATGAAAAAGCATCTCCGCTCTAAAACGTTTGATGAGCTAAAAATTCCGCTGATTGTTGTCGCAACCGATCTATTCAATGGAGAAACCATTGAGATTTCCCAGAAAGAACTTCCGATCGCAGTCGGGGCCTCTTGCGCCTTTCCTGGCGTTTTCAGCCCCGTTCTTTTACATGGCAGATATTTGATCGATGGAGGCGCGTCTAACCCGGTCCCTGTTGAGATCGCAAAAAAATACGGAGCTGAATTGATCATTGCTATTGATGTGAGTGAAAAATTGCCCACATCCAAGCCATCTCATTTATTTGGCATTGCAAAAAGGGGTATCGAGATCGTCTATCGGAAATTGGTCGAACAATCGGTCGCCAAGGCCGATATTGCAATCCGCATGGAATTTCAAGATGTGGGAATGTTCAGCGATCATCTCAATCGAGAGATGTACGAGCATGGCCGCCAAAAGGTTCTTAGCATGCTTCCTGAGATTAAAAAGAAATTGATAAAAGATCCCGAAGTTTTAGCTGCAAGCTCGTTGTAACAAACTCATTGTTAACGCTTTAGTGCTATTTTAATACTGTAAATTTAAACACTAGTTTATTATAATAATCCCGAAAAATTGAGGGGATTATTATGACTATTAAAAAAACTCTTGAACGTGTTCAGTTAGGGGCTCTTCCAGTCTGTACATTAGAGCCTGTGGCGACTCATCTGAAAATGCCATGGAAATACCATTTGCCAACTCTTGCTTTGAATTCCGATACGGCCCAGGCCGCGCTGCATTTAGTGGGTGAAGCAGCCCCTTTCTTGTTGCAAAGGACAGCGGGATACGCCTTGATGAGCTTTGCCAGGATGGCCTCTCAAGTGTACCACTTGGCCTATCGGCAAACAAGACGGTTAGAAAAGGTCAAAATCGGTCTCGATTTAGTTTCGACCCTTTCTCCTCTTTTAATGAATATCTCAAGAATAGCCCCTGGCTATTTTATCGCTGCCCAAGCGGCCAAAATCGGTATTGAGCTGAAAGAAACGATGGGCGAGCTCAGGAATTGGCGCCAGCTCTCAAAAGAAGAAATTTGCGATAAACTGCTTCCGGTGATTTCTCATGCCTTTTATCTGATCTCGCTGTGGAGAGGAAGTGCTTTTAAAATCCGTGCAGCTTCGCTTCTTTTCCAAGGAGCGGTTTCTTATTATCAGACATATAAAGAGGCGAAAAAGGGCAATAAGCTCGCAGGCTTCATCTGGGGCGCGATCGGAACCTTACGCTGCTTTCAGGGATGCCAGTATATTCAGTTCAAAACAGCGGAGAAGCCTCGATTTGTCTACAAGCAGCGGCATGCTGAAAAGCAAAAAGATAGCAAAAATGCTGCTTTAACAGAGCGCGGCCATGAGCAGTCGCGGCTCGCTGGACCTTTAGTGGAAAAGTATCTGGAAGAAAAAACAGGCGTGAAGAACTGGACCTATGCCTGCTCTGCCTATTTGCGCTCTAGACAGACGGCGTTAGGGATGCTGCAGGGCGTAGGACGTCCTGGTCAAACTCTTTTCATCGATGGGAGGCTTGGCGAAAAGATCTCTGGAGAATCTAAAAGGTATTTGTTTGAACGTCATTTTGCGGCTGTCGATGATTTAAATGATGAAATCGCCGATCCTAATCAAGGTCTTGTCACCATTGACCATTCGATTGCTGGAAAGGCCTATGCTCGGGGAAGGGACTATATCAAGCCGCCGATGACTAGAAAAGATCTCCACCATGTCGAGGGTTATCTTTTTAAAGACGGAAAGTTAGAGGACAGATTCAGACCGCAACGTCTACAAGCTGATGGCGGGGGTTTTGTTTGATGCTGTATTGTTTTTCCCAAGGGCTGCTGAATAAGGCCATGGGACGGCCCTGACGGTCTTGGACGAGCATGAGGCTGGTCGATTTAACAAAGGTCTTCATGTCTCCGATGATCCAGGCACTGCAATTGTAGGAGAGGGGAGTGAGCACGGTCTCGACGCCGTATTCGTCTTTTAAGCGGTACTGCATCACTTCAAATTGCAGCTGGCCGACAGCGGCAAACACAAGTTCTCCTTCCCGTTCATACGATTTGAGCAGTTGAATAGCGCCTTCATTGGAGAGCTGCAGGACCCCTTTGTCAAAGGACTTTCGTTTGCCGACATCTTTAGGATAGAGGCGGGCAAAAATTTCAGGCTGGAACTGAGGAAGGGGTTTGAAGTTAAATCCACCGGTCAGAGAAATCGTATCTCCGATCGCAAAGAGGCCGGGGTTGATCACACCGATGACGTCGCCGGGATAGGCAACATCGAGAGTGGTCCTTTCTCCTGCGACCATGCCGTGAGGACGAGAAAGGCGGATCTCTTTGCCTAAACGGTGGTTTTTGACAATGAGATCGCGCTCGAAGCGGCCTGAGCAAATCCGGATGAAGGCCATGCTGTCGCGGTGCCTCCGGTCCATATTGGCTTGGAGCTTGAAGACATATCCGCTGAAGGGCGTCGTTACGGGATCGATTTCAATCTCAGTCCCGTCGGAGCGAAGGGCCATGCGGCTGTGAGGACAAGGCGCCAGATGGATGAAGGCATCGAAGAAAGGCTCGACCCCGAAGTTGGTCAAAGCAGAGGCAAAAAACACCGGTGTGACTTTTCCTGCGAGGAAATCTTCTTGCGAAAACTTATTGCCGGCCATATCTAAGAGTTCTAGTTCTTCCATTAAGGTTTTGTATTGTTCAGGCGGGATTTTGTTTTTGGCTTCTTGACTGTCTAAGGGATAACGGACGATGTCGGCTTTTTGAGCGCCACCGTGAGAGACTTTTGTAAAAAAAACGCATTCGTTGGTTTGCCGATCGACAACGCCTTGAAATTCCTTATCTCTTCCAATGGGCCAGTTCATGGCATAGGAGTGAATTTGAAGGACGTTTTCGACTTCGTTCATGAGATCTAAAGGTTCTCTTCCGAACATGTCCATTTTATTCATGAAGGTGAGCACGGGAATTTTTCTAAGGCTGCAGACTTCAAAGAGCTTGCGGGTTTGTTTTTCCACGCCTTTGGAGGAATCGATCACCATGATAGCGCAATCGGCAGCCGTCAGCGTGCGGTAGGTGTCTTCCGAAAAGTCTTGGTGGCCGGGAGTATCCAGGACGTTGATGATTTTGTCTTTATAAGAGAACTGCATGGCCGAAGAGGTGATCGAGATCCCTCGTTCTTGTTCCATGGCCATCCAGTCGGAGGTGGCTGCTTTGCGCCCCTTGCGGCCTTTGACCATGCCGGCGGTATGGATCATGCCTGAATAAAGCAGGAGCTTTTCGGTCAGGGTCGTTTTTCCGGCATCGGGGTGGCTGATAATGGCAAAGGTGCGCCTTTTGGCGATAGCTTCACGGATCAGATCTTGGTCATCCATAGGTATTCAGGATACGGATTCTCTAGATCAATAGAAAGTCAAAAAAATATTGGAAGGCTTACAGAAAATCACTTCTTGGGTAAAGTGAAAAAAAAGCAGGAACCCATGTCACACCATCCCTTCGAACAGTTCTTAGATGTATTCGTCCCTAAAGTAGCTCAGAAGAGCCGGCAGCTCAACAAAGCGGTCTGGATCCTAGAGACCACCGGCAGTGCAGATGCGGCCGATTTAAAAGCAGAATTAGATACCGAGGTCCGGCTGCTTTATAATGACCGGAAGACCTATGAAAAACTGTTAGAATGGGACAAAGATCCCTCTTTAAAAGACCCTCTTTTGAAACGGCAGCTGAACATTCTTATCCGGTCTTTTAAGCAGAATATGATCCCTCAGGAACTTTTGGAAGAGATCGTTCAAAAAGAGGCTGCCATTGGACAGATTTACAACAACTTCCGTCCTCAAGTGGACGGGAAGGTACTCTCGGAAAATGAGATCAGCGAGATTTTGAAAAAAGAAAACGATCCGATGAGGCGCAAAAAAATCTGGGAGGTCTCCAAAGAGATCGGCCAAACGCTGGCGCCTCAAATTCTGGCCTTGGTGCATTTACGCAACCGGGCGGCTCAAGCGGTGGGCTACTCGGATTTTTTCCAAATGCAGCTGGAGCTTCAGGAGGTCGATGGAAAATGGCTGCAAAAAACTTTTGATGAGCTGGCTGAGAAGTCGGAAACTGCTTATTCCAAAATGATCGATGAGATCGAAGAACAGCAATCGAAAAGGTTCGGTGTCTCTAAAAAAGATCTGGGGCCCTGGGCCTGGAGCGACCCTTTTTCCCAGGAAGATCCTTTGGATAGGAACGACCTCGATTTATTAGTATCAGGAGTTGACATTAGTGCGGCGAGCCTTTCGTTTTATCAAAAAATGGGACTTGATGTGCAGCCGATCCTACAGCGGAGCGATATGTATGAAAGGCCTGGGAAAAACCAGCATGCCTTTTGCATCAATATCGATCGAGGAAACGATGTCCGCACTTTGAACAATGTCCAAAGCACGATCAAATGGATGGAGACTGTCATGCATGAGCTGGGCCATGCAGTCTACGATCTGGGCTTCGATCAAAAGCTTCCCTGGCTTCTGCGCGAGCCGCCGCATATGATGCCGACGGAGGCGATGGCATTGATGGCGGGAAGACAGGCCTATCGGTATGACGCACTGTGCCATCTTGTCGGGCATTCCGAGAAAAAAGAACATCTTTTGAAAAAAGCAGACCGCAGTCTTCAGCGACGGCAGCTTATTTTCAGCCGCTGGGTGCTTGTGATGACCTTCTTTGAGAGCGAGCTTTACCGAGATCCCCAGCAAGACTTGAACGCCCTCTGGTGGTCTGCCGTGGAAAAATATCAAAAAATTCGTATGCCAGCCGGCCGTGAGGGGAAAAACGACTGGGCGGCCAAGTACCATATCGGTCTTGCACCGGTCTATTACTTTAGCTATTTGCTAGGCGAGATGTTCGCTTCGGTCATTGAAGAAACTCTTTCACAAGAGACAGGCTCCTCTGGCCTGGCCTCAGCAAAGGCTGGCGAATTCCTTCAAAAAAAGCTTTTCTGTCCGGGCAATAGCATGAGCTGGAGCCAGCTGGTGGAGCATGTCGTCAGCCGCCCCCTCAGCTCCGATGCCTGGATAGCTCAGTTTGCCAGCTAAAATCTTATTTGGTAGAATAGATCCCTATGTCTAGCAAGTTGGTTTTTCAACAGCCTCCGGAGAACTTCAATCCCAAAGTGGAAGTCGCTGCTTGTTTTATCACGGTTGATCAAAAGGTCCTTTTTATAAAAAGGCAGCCCCATTGCTCCGAGCCCAGCAAATGGGGGATCCCCGGCGGTAAAATTGAAAAAGGGGAAACGGCCCACCAGGCCGTCCTGCGGGAAGTCAAAGAAGAGACAGGGCTGGATCTGCCTCACGAAGTCAAACATTTAGGAACGGTCTATATCCGGTATCCTGAAGTCGATTTCATCTATCATATGTATGGTCATGATTTAAATGACATTCCTGCTCAAATTCTCATCGATCCCATCGAGCATGAAGAGTTCCGCTGGATGAAGTTGGGAGAGGCTTTACAGCTTCCTTTGATCCGCGGAGAAGATGAATGCATCTACTTAGTCTATGGAGAAGATCCGTGAAAAAGTTTCTTCGGTTTTTGATCTTTGGAGGTTTGGGGATTTTGGGAATCATGGTCATCAACTTGACCTATCTCTACCATCATCGCGAGTTCGGTCCTTCCGATTTTTGCCATCCGTTCATTCTAAAATTGCAAGGGCAGACGTCCCCGGAGGAGAAGAGGAAGGCTTCTGAGATATTGAAGCAGAAGTTCACTTATCTCGGGTCCGGGACGCAGGTGGCGGCCTTTGAAAGCGAGGACCACCGTTATGTGGTCAAGTTTTTCTATCCTCGCAATACGATCAAGGAAGACTGGTTTCATCGGTTCAGCCGCTTGCGCCAGATGAGTTCTTTGAAATGGATGTTCAAGACCCACTTCAAAAAACGAGAAAGGCTGCTGAAGTTTTTTAAATCTCATGAACTCGCCTTCCAAGATTTGCGCGAAGAGTCGGGGATTCTCTACCTTCATTTCGACCGATCGAGCTGTCTATCGCAAAAGTTGGAGCTGGTTGATCAAGAGGGGAAATCGCATCAAGTCGATTTAGATGTCTGCCCCTTCATCTTACAGAAAAAAGTCGAAATTGCCATGACGCATTTACAGCAACAGATGGCAAAAGGCGATGTCGAAGGGGCCCGGGAAGGCATCCGGCAAATCTATCAACTTTTTCTGACACGTGCGCAAAAGGGGTACACCGACCATCGCCAAAACCTCACTAAAAATTACGGCTTTGCCGACGGCCATGCCGTGCAGCTCGATGTCGGCAGGATCCGGTACGACAAACATGTCAAACAAATGCCGCTGAAAGACGTTGAGCGGGTAGTTGACAATCTCTCTCCGACGCTTCCTCCCGAGCTGGCCTCCTTTCTTCAAGACTGTTTACAGGAAAGTAAACAAGAATCTTTATAGTTCTGAATTATAAACGGAGTCTCTATGATCTTTGCTCATAAAAGGAGTTTTTATGAGCGTAGGACAAGTTGTAAGGGCTTTTGATTCAGGACCCGTTATAGAGTGCCATTTTACGATAAATCCAGGTGTGGAGCCGTCTATTGAATTTAACTTGGAGGCAACATTGAATATCTCTGTAACAGGTGTAGAACGGGCAAATTCCCTCTTTATCTACGCTGATCAAAATCTCATGGAAGCTTTAAATGTGACTTATGTGGAGGGCCATTTAACCTTAGGCTTGAAGCCCAATCGCTCTGTTACAACTGATAAGACATTTGAAATTAGTCTATCTATTCCTCGGATGGCAGAACTCACCGTTTCAAAAACGGGAAAAGTCGTATTCCAACAAATGCAAGGATCACTCATTCACTGCGAGATCCGAAAGGATGCTGTAGTAACAGCTCTCCAGGGCAGTCTTGGACAGCTTTCTCTCACCATGTCAGAGAATGCACAATTTCACGGCTCAACTATAGAGACAGATGATGCATCTGTCATTTTATTCGATCATGCTGTCGCCTATATCAAAACTCCGAAACAAGATTTAGAGATAACAGCACGTGGTGACAGCATCTGTTATTACACTGGCTCGGAACCCCGCTGTTCTGAACCCCCTAAAATCAAAAATAATGCTGCATTAAGAGCCTACCAACCGATTTAGAAGCTCTGAAATTGTCATTAAAAAGCATAATCTTTATGCTCTTTGCTCGTTTAAAAAGGAGTTTGTATGGCCATTGCGCGACCAGTTTCTGCTTCGAGTTCTGCCGCTGTTGCTGCTTTACATCATCAACGGAACCTTTCCTCTCATGCTGGCTCCGGAGGGGTGTGGGGTTTAGCGAGAAAAGTATGCCTCTTTTTCCTGGTTGTATTAGGCTTGGTACTTATCATCCGAGGCTGCCGAGTGTCGGTGACTAGAACGGTTCACCAGCGGCAGCGTAGAAGAAACAGGGCTACGGATGATTTCCTTGATCGACATGGAAGTCTGCACCGAGTGGTGGAGGATACGTACCGTGAGCAACAGGAAAATTCCTCTCGGCGGCAAGTGGTGGATACGAGAGTTTCAGGACAAAAGTCTATACCAATGCCTTCGCATCTCAATGCTGTTGAATTACACGTGCCTGCAGAACTTACCATCCGTGTCGGGAGGCCAAGTGCTCTTATGGTTTCCGCTGATCAAAATGTCATAGAGGCCTTAAAATCCTATACGAGTAGCGGCACACTTGTTCTAGAGCAAGAGCCTAATACTTCTCTTGATATTCGTACTCCCATTCGATACACGCTGGATATTCCTGACCTGCAAGAAGTCGTCGTTTCGACAACTGGAAAAATTATGATCGATCGTCTGAATAGAGCAGATTTTTCCTGTACGATCAGTGGTAGTTCCGAAGTGACAATAACCGAGGGCAATGTCCAACAACAATCCATTACAGTATCAGGGAGCGGGAAGTATCGCGCCTCTGCAGTAGTGTCAAACGTGGCGAGGGTAACATTATCAGGCAACGCCTCTGCCCATATCAAGACCCCGCAACAAACATTGGGAGTAGAGTTATCAGGCAACAGCAAATGTTATTACACGGGGGGTGCGCCCGTTTTTTCGGCCACGTATTATAGCGGGAATGCAAAAGTCTTGCCGGAGCGTAGATGAAAAAACTTATTCTCTCTTTAAGTCTTTTTGTTTTGTTGCTTGCGGTTGGTGCAAGCGGCCATGTGCTTTATCTGTATACTCATCGAGAGTTTGGGCCTAAGGATTTCTACCATCCATTTATTTTAGGGCTTAAAGGATCTATTTCTCCAGAGGAACCTCTTAAGCGGCAGGCATCGGAAATCTTGAATCAGAAGTTTACTTATCTCAATCACGGCGGGCAGATGACTGTCTATGAGAGCCAAGATAAAAAATATGTGCTCAAGTTTTTCAATCCCCGGACTGTGATTAAAAGAGACTGGTTTTATAGATTTGACAAGCTGCGCCGCTTGAATTCGCTGAAGTGGATTACGAACACCTATTTCAGAAAAAAAGCGAGGATGAAGAGATTTTTCCTCCGTTATGAGATGTCATTTCAGGACCTCAGGGGTGAGACAGGATTGGTCTATGTTCATCTCGATCCTTCGACCTGCCTATCGCGAGGCGTCGACGTTGTCGATAAAGAGGGGAGTCTTCATCGCATTGAGTTAGATGCCTATCCTTTTGTGCTCCAGAAAAAAGTCGAGTTGACGATGAATCATCTGGACCGTCTTCTAAAAAATGGGGATGTTGAAGGAGCCAAAAAGAGCGTGGAGCAGATCTACGATCTTTTTCTCTCCCGCGCTCAAAAAGGGTATACCGACCGTCTTCAAACGCTCTATAAAAATTATGGTTTTTTTGAAGGCCGTGCAGTTCAGCTCGATATCGGAAGAATACGCAAAGACCCCGATATAGCAAAGAATCTTGTTCCAGAAATGGAGAGGATCATTTCCCATATTGCCCCTTCCTTGGAGCCATATCCTCAGCTTGCTCCTGTTTTACAGGAATGCCTTAAGAAGCTGTACTAAACCGTGATTTCTTATTTCTTAAAGAGGAGGCCTGCAGCTTTTTCTACTTTTTCAAGACTCACAGCAAAAGTTTTTAAGGGCGGATCTTGTTCGATCGGTCGATTAGGAATGATATAGGCCTCTGTTTCCACAACGTGCTCTTTTTCACCTCGAATGACTTTGAAATAATGGGTAGGAACGGCCACGTTATTTTCACCGATAACTTGGTAATGGACATACCGCTTGCCGTCTTTTTCTTCTTCCGGCATGAAAAGAGGGCCGGTGGTCACATAGACCTTTGCATAGACCTTCGTCAGATCTCGAACGTGCTTTTCTAATTTCACCCAATATTTTCTGTTGAGCTGCGGATGCTGGGGGCTGATATTGGAGAGATAGAAGGTGTCTTTCATCGCCTGAGAGCTCGATCGGGCATTTCCCGCAGGGCTCAAGTGGCCTCGATCAAATCCCGATCCCTTGTAGTCTTTCTTGGCAGCTCTTAAGGAAGCTGGAATGAGAGGATCTTCCATGAAGTCGAAGCCTGCACGGTCAATGGAGCCTTCCAGATTGTTTGCAGTGAGCTCCTCATAGACCCAGCTTGCATGGCGCGTTTTTCCATCATAGGCCAGCACATATCCTGTGCGATGAATGACGGGATTGGGAGCAGGTTGGAAATCTTGAGAAGCGGTCTCAGAAGAATGATGGGAGCACTGAGTGAGGCTTAAAGCAAGCAGAGAAGTATAAACCCATCGAGCAGTCATGCTAAGAAATATAGCTCTATTTCTTGAAAAACAGAAAGAAGAAAAGAAGCGATCTACCCAAGAAACTTGGGTTGTTTTATCTTCATAGGATGTTGAAAAAATTGATCCGGCTATTTAAACCCAGAAAAGTTCGAAAGCCCCGTACTATTATCCTGAGGAAGCAGGGGGTGCATTACGACCTCGATGAAATCTACAATCGGATAAATTTGATGTATTTCGAAGGCAAGCTTGCCCTTTATATCACATGGTTTAATCCTAAAAAAAGCCCATATCGAAGACGTGTCGTCCTAGGCTCCTACCATCGCGATAAAAAACTCGTCAAAATCAACCGAATCTTAGATCAGGCAGATATCCCCGATTATTATATCTCTTTCATTGTTTATCATGAGATGCTCCATCATGTGGCGCCCCCGATCATTCAAAGGTTCCGCAAACGACAGATTCATCATCAGCAATTTAAAGACTTAGAGAAAAAGTTCGAAGAATATGCTCTCGTTAAAGCCTTTCGGAAAAAGTCCAAAATGAGATGGTTTGTGGATTAAAATGAAGCCGATGTGGTAACGAAAAGTTAAAGAGAGGATTATGTCTAGATATAAAGGAGATCATGCTCATCAAGCATTTCGTATCTTGCAAGTTGTTTTTGTTCTGCTGCCCATTATCGCAGGATTAGATAAGTTCTTTTCCTATTTGACCAATTGGTCCGACTATCTTTCTCCCATGGCTTGGCAAATGATCGATGGCCATGCCGATGCTTTTTTTATGGTCGTTGGGGTTATCGAGATTATTGCAGGGTTGGGGGTTTTATTTAAACCTCGTATCTTCGCTTACATCGTTTCAGCATGGCTCCTGCTGATCGTTATAAACCTCCTCATATTGGGAGGCCTCTATTATGATGTTGCCTTGCGTGATATCGGTTTAATGTTCTCTGCTTTTGCCCTAGGCAAACTCGCGCAGAGATACAAAGCGTAATCTATCTAGAGCAACTCCTGACCTCAGCGGGAGTTGCTTTTTTTTCTCGGGTATTTGTAATTGAGGTCCAGCTCATGGAGACGGTCCATCTGCCTGCCTTTCTCTCCTTCAGGGAGGTCGCTCCTAAAGATGTTCATCAGCGCTTCCGATTTATGCATCGGATGATAGTTAGGAGGAGTAGTAGGCTTAAATTCAAACACCGGATTATTCGGGAGCTGGCTTTTGCTTTTTTTATCGGAGAAATCCCTTTCATTTTTACGGGCTTGGAAGACTTGCTCTTCAACAGGCTTCAACGCTTCGATTTTCTGTTCTTCTACAATCGGGTCTTTCGTTTCATCGGCGGCTAAAGAGAGTGTTAAGCAAAGAGATAAAGATATAAATATTGTTTTCATATTCAAGTTAATTTACTACTAACTTTAGTTTTTTAAAACTAAAATAGTTTTTAACTAATTGTAGTTATACTCCCATCGGCCCAAATCCAAGTTTCAAGCCGATGGGAGTATAAATAACGATTTTAGATAGGTGATAAACCGATCATCTTTAAGAGGAACCATGGTTATTGTCTGGGCGTCTGATCCTATCCGCTCAAAACTCCACTCCATGGGATCGGTTTGCTTGAGGGTGATCCCATTGCATACACGATCAGATGCAATCGTCTTTCTTTGGGAGAGGTTGGCCACACGTGCGGCAAGGCTAAAATGTCGAATGATGCCTCCTGCTGTGCTGCAGCTATCGAGAATAATCATACCATCAGGATCCAAACCTTCGAACAGATGGGGAGAGACCGTTCGCGTAGTGAGCCACCCCGATCCGGGTGTATCGCTCAGGTGCATCGTTGTAGGGGATCCATGGGCCCGCAGCATAAGCCCCATGACACGGCCCGCTTGAGAAGCAAGGCGGACCTCTTTTTCGATATCTTCGACAGTAAAAATCGTCCGAAACTTAACATCGAACTTTGCACTGAGTTTTCTCACTATCGAGGTGATCTTCCAAGGATCAAAAGCGGTGTTGTAATCGGCCTCTGTCGATAAAATAAGGAATTTCTCCTTAGGCCCATTTTTTTTAAAATACAAATACTCTTCGCCTAGCAATCTTTGAACTTCTATCTCATATCTAGTGAGGCTCTCTTTGATCTTTTCTGTCGAAGCAATCAGGGTCCGCCTGTAGGTTTTAACAATTTCTTCAAGTTCACGCAGGGACGGTACCGGTGGAGGTTCGGGAAAGAGCAGGTTGTGAAGGATGCGAAAGCTTTGATTCAACCGAACGATTGCTATCAAGAGATGGACGGAAGCGGCAAAATATTTGTCTTTGTCCAGTTGTCTAAGCGTATGCAGAAGACCCGTTGCACATTGCATTCCCAAGAACATCAAAGTCGTAAAGGAGTTCTGGAATACGATCGCGATCATGCCAAAAATATTGCAGGCGATCAGGCAGCATAGTTTAGCGGTTTTATATTCATTTTCATTTTCGGGCAGTCGATCCAGCCGATTAGCGGCAAGTGCAATTTCATGGCCGATCGATAAAAGCTTAATCACTACAAAAAACCTACGTACGAGGGGAGACGAGGAATGTTCTAAGACAGTGCCGCTCATAGCGCCGATGCTGAGACATGTCCGGAAGACGTGGTAAAGGGCTGTTTTTCGATCGCCGCTTTTCATCAGCAGCTCGATCGACTTTACCGTCCGTGCTATTTCCGTCAGATATATAACTGCAGGCTCCAGAGGTTTGATCAGTGTAAGCAAGGGAAAAGCCGTCCAGGCGTACCGTTTGCATTTTTCTATCGTGGTCTCGGGCTCACCAGGGAAATAATGGGGTTTAGCCTGGGTTATTTTGCCCGGAAAATCAACTTTGCGCGGTGTTTGGCCGTAACATCCGAGAGTAGGGGAAAGGTTAGGAGATAAGTTATCTGAAAGTGCAAGCGACATAGGGGAAGAATTTTAGCGCGAGGACTAATTTTCTGTTATTTTTATAAAAAGAATTATCTATTAATTATTTGTTGATTTTTCGGGAGAGCTGAAATCTATTATACTAAGCTTTTTTCTTTTTGAGCTTTAGGGCGCCTGAATTGATGCAATAGCGGGTTCTTGCTGGCTTAGGGCCGTCGTTGAAAAGATGGCCGAGGTGGCCTCCGCAACTGCTGCAGAGCACTTCTGTCCGCTTGGTGAAAAAGCCGACATCGTCTTTGAGGGTGATATTACTGACATTGATAGGTTCGATGAAGCTAGGCCAGCCAGTGCCTGATTTGAACTTGGCCTCCGAGTTGAAAAGCGGCTCTCCGCAGGCGGCGCAGACATAGATGCCCTCATCCGTGCAGTCCCAATATTCTCCTGAAAAGGCCTTTTCAGTCCCTTTCTCTCGGAGAAGATGATACTGGTCTTTCGAGAGCTTCTTCTTCCATTCGTTATCGGACAGGTCTTTCTTGCTCACCTAAGCCTCCAAATCTCCAATTGCTCGAAATCTTTAAAAACGTCAAGGGGAATTAGGTGCGCTCTCTAGTTAAGACGATTCGATAGCGAGGTTTCCCCATCTTTAGGCGATCGATGGCCTTGTTGACCTGGGACATCGGCATGATCTCGATTTGAGCCTGGATCTTATGCTGGGCGCAAAATTGGAGCATTTCCATCATGTTTGTCCGGCTGCCAGTCCCGCTGCCGCAGACCGATCGGTTTCCGGAAACCAGAAGGCGGGCAGGGATCCTAATATCGTTTTGGGGCAGGCCCACGAAGCAGAGCTTGCCATGCGGGCGTAAAAGCTGCCCGAGGACAGGCCAATCCAGGTCTGCATGCACCGTCGATAGCATGAAATCGAAAGAGTTCAAGGCTTTTTTTATCTGCGATGGATCGTTCAAAGAGATAAAATGATCGGCCCCAAACTTCCTAGCCTCTTGCTCTTTTTCAGGGGAGCTGGAGATGGCTGTGACATTGCAGCCAAAGGCCCGGGCAAATTGCAGGGCAAGATGGCCCAGTCCGCCGATCCCGATGATGGCTACCGATTGAGGGGCCTGGACATCATACAGCTTAAAAGGGGAGTAGACGGTGATTCCGGCGCAAAGCAAAGGAGCCGCCGCTATAGGATCGAGTTCTTTGGGGATAGGGTAGACAAAACGGTAATCGGTGATGATCTTATCGGCAAAGCCTCCATATCCATCGACGCAGGTCCGGACTTTAGAGCTGCAGACAGTCTCATCGCCGCTGATGCAGAACTCGCAGTTTAGGCAAGCGCCGCACTGCCATCCCACACCGACAAGCTGTCCGATTTCAAGCCCCTGAACGTTGGTGCCTTTTCGGATAATTTTTCCTATGATCTCATGGCCTGGAACTAAAGGATATTTAGAAATTTTCCAATCATTATCAATGACATTGAGATCGCTATGGCATAGGCCGCAGCAATCGATGGCAATTTCAACATCATTGTTTTTGAATGCGGAAGGAGAATACTCGAACGGCTCTAACGGCTTTGCTGCTGCAGTGACGGCATAGGCGTGGATCATCCCGTCAGGATACCGTATTCCCTTCTTTTTTATCGACGGAGTTGAAGAGTCCTTTTAACGGCTGGAGCGGATTTTGTATCGCATTTCCTGGCAGTTGGAAGATTTTGTTCATGATGTCTTTAAGGTTTTCTTTGAGGAAGATTTCTTTGAGCATCTCGCCCAGCGCGCTGTTCATGAGCTGGTCCGTCAGATTTCCACCCTTGCTGGTGATGTTGACCAGGACAATTTGAGGAATCGTTGGCAAATGGCGCACTTGGCCATCGCTTTGATAGAGAAGATCAGCATTGATATTGTTCAAGACAAGCCGTTTGATCAAGACTGTTTTATCCGAGGCTGTCTGGCTGCTTTGAGCTTGGGCCTTTTCGGCATTGGCCATGATAGAGGTCCAATTGCCTGATGTTCCTTGAGGCGACTCGAACTCTAGTCCGACATAGACATTGTTGAGGTCGATTTCCTCAATGACGATATCTTTTTTAAAATAGCTCAGTAGAGGTGCATGGATCACGATCTCTTGGGTCGTAAAAGCATGCTCTAATTTGAAGCCGCGGGGATTGCCGATTTCAAGATTATCAATGGTAATGCTGCTCAGTGAGAAGTTCATATCGCCGATCTCAACAGGGACTCCAAGACTTTTGGAGAGTTTGCTTGCGATCATATCGGGTAATCGGGACTTGGCCAAAAAGAACATGATGACTCCCGCCAAGACACAAAGGACAATGATACCTGCAAGACTTTTAAACAATGTTCTCATGGAAACCTCTTATCTATGATCTATCAAATATTTATTTAATAGACAAGAGATGATCTATTGTTATCGTTTCGGGTTCCAAAGATCCGTTTTTTTCTTAAAAAGTGGCCGTATTGTTCAAGATACGGCAGAAACCACCGGAATACGGCCAAAAAAAGCTTTGAAAAATGGCCGTATTAGGGAGCGCACTCAAAAGAATTTTTCTTTTCTTGATATTCTTTCAAGATAGGGCGCTCATACTTGGGAAACTGGTTCATGAGATCTTGAAATTTAAGATCGAGGTCTTCGATAGTTTGAGCAGTTTTCATTTGACTAATGGCTTGCTTACACTTTCTTGAAGGCCTAAGCTTCATATGGAGGTCTGTTAATTTGAGGCTGACATAATACCACCATCCATTGATTCCTATGATGGCAATCAGAACTACGGCATCTGTGACAGTATCGATCTGGATCCAAGGTTCGGGCTTAAAAAGCTTATCAATAATTCCATAACAGGGATAAAGCAAGGCCCAGAATAACAAGCGGTATCCGTTTTTCTTATAGGTAAAATAATAGAGCAGTCCCGTAATCCCTAGGTGAAAAATCAACGTGAACATGAAGAATTCCAGCGGTTTCGACTGCTCCATTGATGCGCATCCCAGCATGAAGAGCTCGAATGGCAACATCCAGAACAACGTGATCAGCCACCGTTTTCGGATCTTCTGTTCTTCGGGAGTAAAAAGGTCTTTCATAGGGAGATAATTTTAACCGAGGAAAATAAATAGCTCAAGGAATAAAAAAGGCGCTTTCCCTTGACTCACTCTGGGGAAAGCGCCTTATAGGTCGGGAAAGGCTGATTAATACTCAGCGCCTGCCATAGGGTTTGGCGCAGACTTTTCTTCTTCCTCTTCCGAGATCAATGCCTCGGTTGTGAGGAGAAGGGAAGCAATTGAAGCCGACAACTCGATCGCCAGACGGACGACTTTAGTCGGATCGACGATTCCTTTTTTGACCATATTGCCGAACTCGTCGTTTTGAGCATCCCATCCTTCATAGGTCTCCATGGAGGCGACTTTTTGAACGATGAGGGAGCCTTCCTTACCGGCGTTTTCTGCCAGTTGACGGAGAGGCCACACGATCGAGCGGATGATGATCTCGACACCGATCTTGATGTCGCCGGTGACTGTTGCAGCGAGTTTTTCAAGAGCCGGGATGCAGCGGATGAACGCAACACCGCCGCCGGGAAGAATTCCTTCTTCAACAGCTGCTTTTGTCGCATGGACGGCATCGTCGACGCGGTCTTTTTTCTCTTTCATTTCGATTTCAGTCGGAGCTCCCACACGGATGATTCCAACGCCGCCGGACAGTTTTGCCAGACGTTCTAGGAGTTTCTCTTTATCGTAGTCGGAGGTGCTGTTCTCGATCTCTTTCTTGATGAGGGCGATGCGGTCTTGGATCGCGGCTTTTTTACCGGCGCCTTCAACGAGCGTAGTGTCTTCTTTGCCGACGACAGCTTTTTTCACACGGCCGAGCATGTCGATCGTGACGGTGTCGAGTTTAAAGCCGAGCTCTTCGCTGATGAGCTTTCCGCCGGTGAGGATCGCGATGTCTTCGAGGACGGCTTTCCGTCTGTCGCCAAAGCCCGGAGCTTTGACAGCGCAGACTTTAAGGCCAGCGCGGATCTTGTTGACAACGAGCGTTGCGAGGGCTTCCCCTTCGATGTCTTCTGCGATAATCAAGAACGGCTTGCCGGTCTCTGCAACGGTTTGCAGGATCGGGAGGAACTCTTTCATGCCGTTGATTTTCTTATCATAGATCAGGATATAAGCATCTTCTAAGATCGCTTCTTGATTTTCAGCATTGGTCATGAAGTAAGAAGAGAGGTAGCCGCGATCGAAGTTCATACCTTCGACGACGTCTAAAACTGTCTCAAATCCTTTACCTTCTTCCACGGTGATGGTGCCGTCTTTGCCGACGCGCTCCATTGCTGTGGCGATGATCGTGCCGATTTCAGTATCGCCGTTAGATGAGATGGTGGCGACTTGGGCGATTTCTGTTTTATTTTGGATCGGTTTAGAGAGTTTTTTGATCTCATCGGTGATCAATTTGACGGCTTTTTCGATGCCGCGTTTGATTTCGATAGGATTGGCTCCAGCAGTGACATTGCGGAGGCCTTCGCTATAGATCGCTTCGGCAAGAAGAGTCGCTGTTGTGGTTCCATCGCCGGCCTTGTCGGCAGTTCTATTGGCGACTTCTTTCACCATCTGAGCGCCCATGTTCTCGTGCTTGTCTTCCAGCTCGATTTCTTTCGCAACGGTCACGCCGTCTTTTGTGATGTGGGGAGCGCCATATTTCTTATCGATTATGACATTGCGGCCTTTAGGTCCGAGCGTGACTTTAACTGCGGAGGATAAAGTACGTACGCCTTTAAGAATTTTTTGGCGTGCTTCTTCCCTAAACTTGATATTTTTCGGTGCCATGTAATTTTATTCTCCTCGTTAGTTAATGATTGCTATGATGTCGTCGGCTTTCACAATGACGTACTCTTCGTCGTCAAGGGTGACTTCTTGCGAGCCGTATTTATCCATCAAAATGAGATCGCCCACTTGCACGGGCATCGGAAGGGTTTTTCCGTCTTTGGTGACTTGGCCGGGGCCGACTGCCACAACTTTGGCTGTCTCTTGTTTTTTCTTTGCGCTATCAGGAAGGATGATTCCCCCTTTGAGGGTCTCTTCTTTCTCCTGACGCTGAGCCAGAACGCGATTGCCGAGCGGCTTGAGTGAAAGCTTTTTTTCTGTTTGCTGGGTCATGTTAAATCTCCTTTGAAAAACTTGAGGCTCGTCTGTGAGCACAATAATACTTTGGTAATATGGTATAGGAAGGCGTAATTTTCTGCAACTATTTAGCGCTCTGCTAAATCGACTGCTAAAATCGACCGCTTAATTTAAATGTTTGATTGACGAGAAGGGGATTTTGTTCATGATAATGGGATATTAGGAGCGACAATGGAAAGAGCACGCGCGGCCGAGGCCGACCAATGGAATGTGAAAGCGATTTATCCCTCTTTAGAGGATTGGAGAAAAGAGTTTACAAAAGCCCAAGGCAAAAGCGAAGCGCCCCATTGGCCTACATTAGCTCAATTTAAGGGCCGTTTGAAAGAAGGGCCTGCTGTTGTCCTTCAGCTAATAGAGGCCGTTTTAGGCCTGGAAAGGCAGCTTTCCAAGCTCTATACCTACGCTCATCTAAGACATGACGAAGATGTGGGCAATGATACCTATAAAGAGCCGTATTTGCGCATCACCGGGCTTTTGCACGACTTCCGTCAAGAAATTTGTTGGATCGAGCCCGAGCTTTTGGCTTTGCCAGAAGAGGGCCTCAATAAATTACTTAACTCTCGTGAGCTTCAACCCTATAAATTTTATTTAGAAAAAATTGTCCGGTTGAAACCGCATACGTTGGATGCTGAAAAAGAAGAGCTGCTTGCCAGCGCATCGCTGGCCTTAGATGCAACAGGGCGCGCTTTTGGGGCTTTCAACAATGCAGACCTTAAGTTTCCCAATATCGCCGACAGCAAGGGAAAGGAGCATGAGCTCACTCACGGAAAATATCACGTTTATATGCGCAGCCAGGACCGGGAGCTCAGAAAAAATGCTTTTTTAACTCTGCACCGCTCTTTTGCAGCTTTTGAAAATACGCTCTGCGAGCTCATTCAGGGGCAAGTCCAAAAAGACTACTTCAATGCAAAAGTCAGAAAATTTTCATCGTGTTTAGATGCTGCTCTTTTTCCTCACAATATCGATAAAAAAGTCTACATGAACCTGATTGAAACTGTGAGAAAACATCTTCCCGTACTTCATCGTTATATGGAGTTTAGGAAAGAGGCGTTGAAAGTCGATCAGCTTCATCTCTACGACATGGCTGTTCCGTTGGTCGCTGATGCCGATATCAAAATGGAGTTCGAAGAGGCTGCAAAGTTCATTGTGGAGTCGATGGCTCCTTTAGGCCCTGTTTACCAAAAAAATATGGAGAAAGGGCTTTTTCAAGACGGATGGGTCGATCGTTATGAAAATGAAAGAAAACGATCCGGCGCCTATTCCAGCGGATGTTACGACACGATGCCGTATATTCTGATGAACTACTATGGCGACTACAACGACATCACGACGCTAGCGCATGAGGCGGGCCATAGCATGCACTCATTCAATTCCTGGAAAACACAGCCTTACCACGATTCCGGCTATCCCATTTTTGTCGCTGAAGTCGCCTCGACATTCAACGAAGAGCTCACGCTACTGCATTTCCGCAAAACGATGCAAGATCCGCAAAAGATCACCTACCTGATCAATCAGGGCATTGAAGGGATCCGCAACACCTTTTTCCGGCAGGTGATGTTTGCAGAATTCGAGCTCAAGATCCACACATTTGTCGAACAAAATGTTCCGCTCACACCGCTACTCCTTAAAACCGAGTACCGCAAGCTCGTTTCCGATTATTTCGGCCCAGCTGTCACCATCGATGCCGAAGTCGACATCGAGTGGGCCCGCATTCCTCATTTTTATTACAATTTCTACGTCTATCAATATGCGACAGGGATCGCAGCTGCGCATGCGCTTGTCGAAACGGTCTCCAAGAATGGGCCAGAGAAATATCTAAAATTCCTCTCTTCCGGAGGAAGCCGGTTCCCTTTGGATCTTCTGGAAATTGCCGGTGTCGATATGAGATCCCCTGCAGCTCTTGAGGCGATCATCGCCCATTTTGGCGCGCTCACCCAGGATCTTAAGAAGGCTTTAAAACCTGCTGAAAGAAGCGCGACGCCCGTGCATTAAATTACCAAAATTTAGTAGCATGAGAAAAGCAAAGGATTTTTCATGCGCAGCCGTTCTCTGGTTTTAAGTTTCTCCACACTTATCCTGTCTTCTCTACAAGCCGGCAATTACACCGCGAATAGTTATAGCAGCCTTTCCACAGCTATCACCAACGCAAATGCAAATCCCGGCAGCACGATTTCGATTACGGAGAGTTTCTCTTTTACAGGAACTTTACCGAATATAACGGCCAGTACGACGATTCAGGGAAATTCCAATACTTTGAATGGGACATCAGCACATCCCGGCTTTGCCGTTCAAAGCGGGTCCGCGACCATTGAAAATCTCACCCTCGAAAATATGCTGCGTACAGGCGGCGCTGGAGGCCCTAATAATTATGGTACAGGACCAGGAGGGGCTGCGGGCACAGGTGGGGGATTATTTGTCGTCAGTGGAGCTTCAGCGACACTTCAAAATGTCGTTTTTAATCAGTGCGGAGCCCAAGGAGGAAATGGCGGAGAAGGCAACACTGGCTATGCATCATTTTTTGGTGGGAGCGGCGGAGGCGGATTGGGATTTCCTGGAATCGTTGGGAGCTTCACTGCAGATGGAGGCGACGGTGGCAATTCTATCGATGGGACGGGAGGAGGAGCAGGCGGAACAAGCGTGATGCCAATGGGAGGCATGGGAGGTTTTGGAGGGGGCGGAGGAGGAAGCTATGATGACGATGTTACATATGAACCGGGCGGCATGGGGGGCTTCGGCGGAGGTGCGGGAGGTTGTCCAGGACAATATCCGGGTACTGGAGCCGGGTCTAATGGAGGATATGGAGGTGGAGGATCAGGTGGGTATGGCCCAGGCCCAGGTAATTCAGGAGGATCGGGAGGAACATTTGGAGGAAATGGCGGGGATGGTGCCTTCAATGGTACATTCGGAGTCGGGGCTGGCGGAGGGGGAGGAGGCTCTGCTTTTGGAGGAGCCATCTTTGTTCAAAATGGGGGCACGCTTGTGATGCAAGATGGAGATTTTTCTGGTAGCACCCTAACAGGAGGTTCAGGTGGTACTGCTCCACTTGCATCGCCCGGTACGAATGGAATGCCCGGCATTGGCAAGGACCTATTTTTGATGTCGGGAGCAACAGCGACTTTAACAGTGACCTCAGGAACTATCACTCTTCCGAATCCCATTGCCAGTGATCAAGGAGTGGGAGGAGGATCCGGGGGAGGACTGAATACATCAGGAAGCGGTACGTTAGTTTTAACGGGCGCTAACACATACACCGGAACGACAACAGTGCAGCAAGGAACTCTTCTTCTGGCTTCCGGATCAACAATTATCACGAATGTCACGGTCAATGCCGGAGCTACGCTAGGCGGACTGGGCTCTGTGGGGACGACTTCCAACAGCGTCACCAATAATGGAACGATTTCTCCAGGCGCTTCAAGTGGGGCTATCGGGACCTTTACCATTACAGACAACTGCACATTCAATGCAGGATCGACCTATCAAATTGATATCAATGGCTCAGGAGCTTCCGATCTTCTTGTCGTCGGCGCAACAGCAACAATCAGCCCTTCGAATACCACGGTATTAGTCACGCCGCAATCCGGTATGTACACTTCTGGGACCACCTATACCATCATGTCAGCGACCAATCCATTTGTAGGACAATTTGCACATTTGGTTTTCCCTGTTCCCCGATTCACCGGAACCCTTGTCTACGATCCTCCTCCGAATCAACTTCTTCTTATTCTCGATCTGGTCCCTTTTGGTGTGCTCGTGCCGACCGGAGACGCCCATGCGATTGCTAAGTGTTTTGATACTTTGACAGGAAGCGGAGATTTGATCATTCTGACTTTGCTTCTCAATAGTTTCACTTCGCCGGAGGCTTTCAACTCGGCTTTTAGCCAAATGAGCCCTTCAGTTTTCGGAAATATGTTCTTGATCCAAGAAGACAATGGCCTTGCGGTCCGCACAGCGATCACCCACCGGACGCAAAACCTTTATATCAACGATTGTGGAAGATTAAATGATAGAGCTTGGACAATCTGGGCTGAACCATTTGGTTATCGATCTGGTCAAAAAAATAACAACTGCAGCCAAGGATATCAAACCACATCAGGAGGCGCAGTCGTCGGCGCCGACTACGAGTTTTTCGACCACTTTTACGGAGGGCTTGGAGGAGCGTATACTAATTCGAATGTCAAATGGAATAGGGGCTCAGGCGGCACTATTAATAGCTACTACGGCTTTTTATACGGCAGTTGGTTTAACAACTGGGCCTATGCAGATGCTTCTATCTCAGGAGCATCTAACCATTATGATGCAAAAAGAAAAATTTCTTTTAGTTACATCTCCCGAAGTCCCCATCACAACAGTCATGGATGGGAATTGGGCGGACATCTGGGCGCGGGCTACTTAGGACATGCAGGGCAATTTCAATTACAGCCGTTTGCGCGGGCTGATTATATCCACCTCCATCAAGATGGGTTCAAAGAGCAGGGGGCCGGGGTTCTTAATCTGCAAGTCTACTCCCAGAATGGCAACCTCTTCAGAGCAGAGGTGGGGCTTGCAGTTTCTAGATGTTATACAATCAGACGAGGAATGGTGGCTCCTGAAGCGTATTTGAGCTATGTAAGACAAGACCGGTTTAAAGACTCTAAGGTAGCGGCCAGTTTTGAGGGTTCAAGCTGCAAATTTAAAACTTGTTCTTTCAGTCCCAATCGTAATTTGATTGCTCCGGGACTCGGTATCTCTTTGCTTTATGACAACGGTTTCTCCTTTGATCTCCGTTATGATGGAGAAATAGGAAAAAATTTCTGGAATCATGAGCTGAGCGCAAATTTAGGAGTGAGCTGGTAGGCAACTTCTTTAGCTTCTTTTTTATCTATTAGAATAAAAATATTGCTCTTAAATCAACAGGGGAGTATTCACTTGAGATTGTATCTTGAATACAAGATTTTTCAAACAATGTTTTTACAGGAATAGATGCCCGCTAAGAAATTCACCGACTCATTCATCGTCATCAACGAAAAAGGGCTCCATACGCGTCCTTCGACCGAGCTTGTCAAATGCGCCTCTGGCTTTAAATCCCGCGTCTCGCTCCATTATCAAGATCTCAGCGTCAATGCCAAATCATTGCTGGGCATTCTCATGCTGGCGGCCGTCCGCGGCGCCAAGATCACGATCGAGGCCGTCGGCGAAGACGCCGAAGAAGCCGTCAAATCGATCATCGAACTGGCCAACAACAAGTTCTACATTAAGTATTAGGGAATGTCCTTAATCTTCGACAGCGACAGCTTTTTCCAAAACTTCGCTTTTACAAAAGAGGGGGATCTTGTGGATGATGGCAAGTGTAATGCAGTCGCTGGGACGGGCATCGATCTCTAAGATCACCTTTTGATCGCCTATTTGCTGCTCCACAAAGAGGCGGGCATAATAGACCGTATCTTCCACATCACTGATGACGACCTGGATGAGCTTGACGTTGAGCCCTCTCAGGACCCTGTCCAATAGGTCATAGGTATAAGGACGGGCGTGGTGGCTCTGGGCTAGATGCAGCTGGATGTGTAGGCCTACCTGGGGCTCGGTATAAATCGCAAATTTCTTATTCTCGGCTCCCAAAATAATGACCGTGTACGCCCGTGACTGCATAATCTTGTTGAACGAGAGGGGAATTAGTTGGCTCATCTATTTCCCTAATTGGACTGACAAGATATTTTTTTACAAGTTCTTTGAGCCTATCCTTCAATTTTTAACAATCGAGACAGAGGCATTTTTGAGCAGATTTTTTATGCCCTTTTTTTTAGACAATGTAGGAGTACATGGCTGAAAAAAGGCATAAAAAAGATGCCAAAAAGGCCCTGAAATCGATTGTTAAAAATTGAAGGATAGGCTCTTATCGAGGAATTGACCCAGCTTGAGAGAAAGCGGCCCCGATCCATCGTAGTGCTCGATCAGGCAGCCATTTTCAAGGAAAAAGGCCCTGTCAAGGACTTTGGAGGCAAAGGCCATATCTTGGCTGGCGATGACGATTCCTTTCCCTTTGCACTCCCGTAGAATTTCAATGAAGAGATCCGTATTTTCAGGGTCTAAAGCAGAGGTCGGTTCATCAAACAGCAAAAATGCGGGGTTGAGCACTAGCGCTCTGGCAATAGCGGCCCTCTGCTGCTGGCCGCCGGAAAGCTCGTGAGGGCGTCTTCCGGCAAATTTTCCCATGTCGAGAGAGTCCAAGGTTTTTTGAACTGTCTGATAGGCCGATTCTTTGGACTCTCCCTGGCCTCCCTGGAGCCGCAGAGACCAGGCGCAGTTGTCCAAGATGGTCATGTGTGGGAAAAGGGCAAAAGACTGAGGAACAAATCCCAGCACCCGGCATCTTTGTTGCGGAGACATCGCGGAGAGTTTTTGTCCCTGATACAGAATCTCCCCTGAGTATTCTTTTTCCAACTGGGCAATGCACCGCAATAGCGAGGTTTTTCCCGAGCCGCTTTTTCCTAAAAGGAGCGTGATCCTATTTTCCGGGACCTCCAAAGAGATCTCTCGGAGGATTTTAGAAAGCGATAATTTATTAACTTTTAACATACGAGATCCTCCTTTCAAGTTTGCGTGCAATTCCATTCAAAATCGCCGACATGCAGAGATAGAACAGGGCCACTGTCAGGTAAATAGGGACAGGTTCCATCTCGCGGGAAACGAGGTTCATTCCCATGCGCGTCAGCTCCAGTATTCCGATGGAAGAGACGACGGCTGTACTCTTCAAAAGAGCATCGAACTCATTGTTAAAGGCCGGCAGGACATGTCGGAGCATTTGGGGAAGGATCACGTGGCCTAAGGTGTTTCGGGTATTATATCCCAATGCATAGGCCGCTTCCCATTGCGCTGCAGGAATTGCATCGAGGCCGCCCCGCACGATTTGGGCCACATATCCCGCAGAGCACATGCCTAGCGAGATCACCGAGGCTGAAAACGGCTCTAAGTTAAAGCCGACAAGGTCGGGAAGGACAAAATAGACAATGAGCAGCTGTACGTAGAAAGGAACCGCCCGATAGACGAAGGCGATGGCCTCTACCATCGTAGAGACTACGGGGATCTTGAGTCGCCGGCAGGATAAAATGCCCATCACGAGCCCCCAGCTGAAGCTGATCGAGGCAGATCCGATCAGCACTTGGAGGGTCATGACTGTTCCTTTGAGCAGCAGGGGATAAGATCGAGATAGTAGTTCAAAATAAGTGTTCATCTGAGCTTCCATTTTTTCTCGAGCTCGGCGATTTTCCCTTCCGCTTTTAATTCCTCAACAGCTTTTCTCACCTGGCCTGCTAGTTCCTGATTTGCCTTATTGAGGCAAATCCCATTGCCCAAAGATTGGTCTTTGGCAGGGAGCGGAAGGTTCAAGACTTTGATTTCAGGATATTGGGCTTGAAAGCGGGACACCAGAGAATGGTCGATAGTAGTCGCTGCAGACTTCCCGAATTTGATCTCCATGATCGCATCGGTCACCTTATCGACGTTTTTGATCTTGATCCCCGGGAATTTTTTCAAGATATCCTCCTGAAACGATCCGGCCTCGGCGCATATCGTTCCTTTGTCGAGGTCTTCAATCGATTTGATCCCTTCGGGGATTTTATTCCAAAAAAGAAACGGCGTCTCCGTCGTTTTGTCTCCTTGGTAGTAGACCATTTCATAGTTTTTTAAACGGTCTTCCGTGATAGAGACGGCCCAGATCAAGGCATCGATCTTGCCTTGTTTGAGGGCGAGCATCAGGCTGGGCATGCTGCCAAGGTCTTTCAGGACGAGTTTTTTGTTCAACTTTTTGGCAAGCAGCTGAGCTAAATCGATATCAAATCCTTCGTAGTTTCCTTGGTTGTCCAAGCTTACATACGGCGCATAGCCGCTGGTCGTTCCAACGACGAGGTCGCTGGCCATTAGTTTCAGAGATAAAAAGCACAAAATAAATAGTTTTTTCATGGTGTAAATTCCTTTTTTTTAAATAAGTTTTAACAACTAAAACAGAGTTCTAGTGTTGGGGGCAGGTTAAAAAATTAGCTATGATGGAAATGATGATGGGACGGACGAGAGAGGTTAGAAAGAAACATCGAACGGGAAAAACTGGTATCCATAGATGCGCCTCCTCGCGTTGTGGGCATTATAGGGTATATAATATCCTAAATATGGGTTATTGCACAACGACTTTGCCGTCTTGGAAGCCGATCACGACCCGGCCTGCAAGATTGAAGAAGAAGCCGGTGTCGACGACGCCGGGGATTGCGGTGATTTGCTGGTGGGCCATCTCCGGCTGGACGTTATCGGAGAGCTGAACATCGTAGATCAGGTTATGGTTGTCTGAGATATAAGGAGAGTTATTCTTTAGGCGGAGGTTTCCTTTATAGCCCAGAAGCTGGAGCTGATGGATGGTGGCCGCAGAACCGAAGGGGATGATTTCAACAGGCAAGGGACGTTTGCCCAGTTTAGAGACGAGCTTAGACTCATCGATGATGACGACCATTTCTTTGCTCATGCTAGCAGCGATTTTTTCCCGGACGAGGGCGCCTCCTCCTCCTTTGATCATCCTTTTCTCAGGATCTATTTCATCGGCGCCATCGACATAGATATCGAGGCTTTTAACGACGTTGATATCGAGGAGGGGAATTTCTCCTTTCCGTGCTTGTTCCATAGAACGTTCGGAACTAGCGATAGCCTGGATCTTCAAGCCCGCTTTGCATTGTTTAATCAGTTTTTCTATGAAATAAAAGGTCGTGCTGCCCGTGCCGATGCCAACGACCATCCCGTCTTTGATGAAGGAGAGCGCTTTTTCAGCCGCAGCTTTTTTGCAGGTTTCTAAACTCATAGCCAGATCATAGCAATTGGAATAAATTCTGTCTCTTTGTCTATTTTTTTTAAAAAATTTACAAATAACGCTTGAGAAAAATAATTTTGAACCCTAATATTCCATACGCCCCCACCCGGAGTTAAATATGGCTATGACACTTAGAAAAAGTTTGATCTTAGGAGTTCTTGCTGAAGAGAGCGGAAAGACTAAAAAAGCCCGAGCAAAGCTCAGAAACAAACTCGAAGCAACAGAAAAAAAACTGCTGACTCAGAACTTGGATAAAAAATCTCAAGAGATCTCCAAATGGATCGAAAGGCATGCTAATGACCGCGTCTCGGTCAAAA
>Ga0182024_10003298_pt1 | contig 38670 bp, 33 predicted proteins | sample P32metaG_FD_120480 | JGI IMG/M metagenome (GOLD analysis project Ga0182024, IMG submission 120480) | Permafrost microbial communities from Stordalen Mire, Sweden - P3-2 metaG (Illumina Assembly) | ecosystem: Environmental > Terrestrial > Soil > Wetlands > Permafrost | place: Sweden: Stordalen...
AGCGGATTGAGCAGGTCGATCGGCACGATCATGTTGATGTTCTGCGCCTGGCCCTTTTCGACCGCGTGCTGGAGTTGCAGCGAGCCGATGCCGATGAGGTCGCCGGCGGGCCCGATCAGCGCCGTGCCGCCCCAGTTCGGGTGCGCCGGCGCCGTGAAGATCGCCTCGTCGAGCACATATTCCCAGTAGCCGGCGAACTCCTGCTTGGCGACGATGCGGGCGGCGACCGAGCGGTGCCGGCCGCCGGCGCCGCCGACCACGACCCGCTCGCCGATCACCGCGGCGGCCGACTGGCCGATCTCGAGCGCCGGCTCGTCGAGCTTGGCGAGTGCCTGCACCAGCCCGAAGCCGGTCTCCTGGTCATAGCCGAGCACGTGGCCGGGCACCGAGCGGCCGTCGTTGAGATTGAGCCAGATCGTCTCGGCCTCGGTAATCAGGTATCCGATGGTCAGGACGAGGCCGTTGCTGCGGATGATGACGCCGTTGCCGGCGCGCTCGGTGCCGAGCGATTCGGCCGTAAACGCATCCGGCGGTACGATGGCGCGCAGCCCCACCACGGCGCCCAGGGCGTGTTCGAGGTCGTAGCCATAGTCCTCGGGCTTGGGTTGCGCGGAGGTGGGCACCTTCCAGTCGCTCAAGGACGGCATCTGAGGGTTCCTTCGCTAGCGGCTCGCGGACGGCATCGCCCCCTATTTGTTGAGTTCCAGCGCGCCGATCAAGCCCTTTTGGTCAGCCTCCCGATAGCCCGGCGTTCAGGAATTCCTTCGACCATTTGGCGTAATCGGCCTGGCGCAGGACCTGCTTCATTAGCTCGGGCGAGGCGACGGTCTTGATGTCGGCCGGAGGCGTGCCGCCGCGCAGCGCCTTGAGGGTTTCATAGACCGCATTGACGCCGGCCCAGAACGGCAGGTGGCCCTGCAGGCAGACCCGCACGTTGCGGGCGCTGAGATAGTCGAGATCGTAGAGCTCGGCCCCCGGGCTGCCGAGGAACAGCGGCAGCTTCACCGCCGCGGCGACGGCGTCGAGCTGCGCGCGCGTCTTGACGCCGGCCATGAACAGCATGTCGACGCCGGCGGCCTCATAGGCCTTGAGCCGCGCGATGGTGTCCTCGACGCCGGTCATCGTCATGGCGCTGGTGCGGCCGACGATGACCAGGCGCTTGTCCTGCCGTCCGGCGAGCGCCGCCTTCATCTTGCCGACGCCCTCCGCGATCGGAATGAGGCTCGGCGCGTTGGCGCCGTAGGGTGTCGGCAGCGCCGTGTCCTCGATGGTGAGGCCGGACACGCCCGCGTTCTCGAGCTCCTCGACGGTGCGCTTGACGCTGAGCGCGTTGCCGTAGCCGTGATCGGCGTCGACTAGGAGCGGCAGCTTGCCGGCGCGATTGATGCGGTTGGCCTGCTGCGCGAACTCGGTCAGCGTCAGCACCACGATGTCGGGCGCGCCGAGCACCGTGAACGAGCCGATCGATCCGGCAAACATCATGACTTCGAAGCCGACGTCCTCGGCGATGCGCGCCGAGATCGGATCGAACACCGAGCCCGGATAGACGCAGCGCGGCCCCGCGATGACGGAGCGCAGCCGCTCCCGCCGGTCGGTCCAATCCATATTGTGCCCCTGATGCCCGTGTGCGCGCCGATGTCAGCGCCGATGCGGCGGTTGTTCTATGACGCCCGGCGCCATGTCAACCGCGATCGCGGGCGCTGGCGCGGACCTGTGCAAGACCGCCGCGCCGCGATGTTCGCTGCGGCGCTCAGTTCTTGGTCGGGGATGCTTGCGGCGTCTTTTCCAGATCGCCGAGTTGTTTCTCGAGCGCAGGCAGGCTCGCCACGAGATCGCAATCCGCCTTGTTCTTCGCCGCCTCCTGCTTCACCCGCTCCCAGCGCGCCGCGGCGTCCTGCGCAGTCCACGCCCGCCGGGCTTCGGGATTGAAGACGCGTTGCTCAACGAGGCTGTCCAGCGATCGATGATAGTCGTCGAGGTTGAGGACGCGATCGCGCGGTGCGAAATAGAAGTTCTTGCCGTCGAGCTCGCCGCAGAATTTCAGCCCCTTGGCGAACAGCCGCTCGGCCATGTGGGCGTCGAAAATCTTGCCCTTGATCTCGTTGATGTCCCGGCTTTGTGCGCCGGCGCCGCTTGCCGGCACCAGGGCAAGAGCGATGCCGCCAAAGATCAGCCGTCTCATGTGAGTCTTCCCGGCTGCCGCAAAACTGGCTCGCAGATGGCTGGCTCGCAGGTTGCAGCCGTGATTCCCGGCAGCCAACAACATGTTACCGGCGCGGCCGGGCGGCAAGCGCATTATCGAATTGTTCACCTCACTCGACGGAGCGGTCGCGTTTCCGACGCAGTTCGCATGTTTGCCGCACCAGATTGCCTTCATGCCGCCCCATCTTGTGCGCACAACACCCGATAAGCTTCGGGGACATTGGGGGAACTTGCCTTGCGTGCCAGCACCAGCCTGATTGTGATTGCGTTCGCCCTGGCGGGATCGCTGGGTGGGGCAGCCGCGCAATATTATCCGCCGCCCCCGCCGCCGGGCTACTACCCGCCGCCCCCGCCGCCGCCGGGCTATCAGCCGCAAGCCTACCCGTACCCGGGCTATCCGCCGCAGCCCGTTCTGCCTCAGAGCTATTCGCGCGCGCCGCTGCCGCCGCCCGGCTACGACGCGCAGGCGGCCGTGCCGCCGCCGCCCGATGCACCCTACGGGCACGCGCCATACTCCTATCGCGACGCCAACGGCGCGATCTACGATCCGCGCAATTCCGGCCGAGATATTCCCGGCGAAGGCTCGGCGGATGATGTTCCGCTCGGCCGGCCGCAGCTCGGCCCTGAGGACAACGTTGCGCCGCGGCCGCAGCCGCGCATGGGCGGCGAGCCGATCCTGCGGCCGCCGGCGGATGTCGGCCAGGGCTCCGCTCCGGTTCCCGCCGATGTGACCGGCGCGACGCGCCAGCCCGGACTGCTTCCGGGAGCGGCGCCGGATCGCGCCACGGTGATCGCCGCGCTGCCGCCCGAAGACCAGCCCGAACAGGGTCCGCGCAAGGAGCTGCCGGCGCAGTTCCGCCGCCAGCTCGTCGATTTCCCGACGCGCGAGCCTGCCGGCACGCTCGTCATCGACACGCCCCACACCTACCTCTTCCTGGTGCTCGGCAACGGCACGGCCTTGCGCTACGGCATCGGCGTCGGCCGCGAAGGTTTCACCTGGACCGGCACCGAACACGTCAGCCGCATGAGCGAATGGCCCGACTGGCATCCGCCGAAGGAGATGATCGAGCGTCAGCCTTATCTGCCGCGTTTCATGGCCGGCGGGGACGGCAATCCGCTCGGCGCGCGCGCGCTCTATCTCGGCAGCACGCTCTATCGGATTCACGGCACCAACCAGCCCTCGACCATCGGCACCTTCGTGTCGTCAGGCTGTATCCGGCTGACCAACGAGGACATCTCGGATCTCTACAGCCGGGTGAATGTCGGCACCCGCGTCGTGGTCCTGCCGGGACCGCCGCCGGCCACCGCGGCCTCGCAGATGCCAATCTCGCGCTAGCGCGAAGCGTCCCGAAGTTCTCTCTCGCATCGTTCGGCTGGCGCCGCGGCGCCAGCCGATTTTTTTGACAGCGCCTTGTTTGCCGTCCGACGTGGACGATCGAGCAATAAATTTTTCGACTTGGTTTTTCGGCGACTCAGCTAAGCTCCCAGACTCCGATTCGGCAGTCCGTGATGACCGCCGGCGCGTTCGGTCGTTGACCGCAAGGCCGTGGTCAGAGCGGCAATTTTGCGCCCTCGCGATGATGTCGCCCGCTGTAACGCGTGCTGCTTGCGGGATCGCGCGCGCGTCTTCAGCGAGGTGTCATGTTCCCAAATGTCCGCCTGATGATCGCAGCGCTGTTCGGTTCGATCGTCGTGTTGAGCTGCGGCTTCGGCGTGTTCGCCGAATTCCGGGTCAACCACGCACCGCTCGGCCGTCTGCCGCCCGTTACCGCGCCGCTGCGGCTCGCCGCCGACAATACGGCGCCGACCGGTGTTCCGATCGCCAACGGCTCGCCGCTCGGTCCGCGCTTCGCGATGAGCGCGCCGGTGACGGCCCGGGTTGAGCCCGACAGAGCTTCCGCGCCCAGCGTCACCGCCAGCGCCGGCGACACGGCCCAAGAGGCGAAACCAGCGGCTGCTCCGCCAACGCAACCTTTCGAGGCGCCAAAGCTTGCCGCCGTCGAGCCGGCACAAAATGTCGCTCCGCTAAGCGCGCCGGAACCGGAGCCGGCAGTGACGACTGCTCCGTCCAACGCGTCGCCGCCGCAACCGGTAGCGGATGCGGCGCCGGCCAATCCGTCGGAGCCGAAGCCGGAAGCAAGCGAGGCCTCCTCGAATGCGTCGCCGCCGCAACCGGTAGCGGATGCCGCGCCAGCCAACCCGCCGGAGCCGCAGCCGTCAGCAAGCGCTGCTCCATCCAATGCGTCGCCGCCGCAACCGGCAGCGGATGCCGCGCCGGTCAACCCGCCGGAGCCGAAATCGGAAGCAAGCGCTGCCTCATCCAATGCACCGCAGCCGGAGCCGATAGCGAATGCCGCACCGGCCAATGCGCCGGAGCCGAAGCTGACCGCGAATGCCGCACCATCCGTTGCGTCGGCGTCCGAACCGACGCCAGCCGCGGCAGACGGTGCGAGTGCGCAAGCGCCTGCATCGGCTCTACGGTCATCGGATGCCGCGCATGATGCCAAAACCGACACAGCCAAGACCGACACGGCAACCGAGACGACCGGCACGCTGCAAACCGCGGCCGCGCCCGAGCCGTCGCGAACCGAGCCGCCGGCACAACAGGCCCAAAAGCCGGCCGAGCCGAAGATCCGGCAAGCCAAGGCCGAACCCGAAAGCCCGCTCCGTTCGACGCCGGCCGCAAAGACCGTGGCAAAGACCAAGAGACGGCCGGCCGCAAAGACCGTGGCAAAGACCAAGAGACGGCCGGCCGCCAGGGATGCCGATAGAGACGATGCCAAGGGCGCCGGCAAGACGGCCAACAGAAACGCCCGCAAGGCCAAGATCCAGCAGCGCGTTGTCGCCAGACTTCATCCGCCGCGCCGAATCCGCCCCCGCGCGACGGCGCGCTACGCCGATCCGAACCCCGCGTTCTCGCAGTACCAATCGTACGGCTACTAGCGTCAGCGTCCGGGCGGGTTGCGGTCTCGCGCCGGCATGGATGGCAGCCGCGGCGCAGGCCTCATAGAATGAGGGAATGAGGCGCTCGTCAGGACGCCCGCAACAGAACAGTCTCGCGTGATTCCGCTTTCAGTCCTCGATCTGTCACCGATCACCACGGCCACGCCGGGATCGGCGGCGTTGCGCAACTCGCTCGATCTGGCGCGGCTTGCCGATCGGCTCGGCTACAAGCGCTACTGGGTCGCCGAGCACCACAATCTTGCGAATATCGCGAGTTCGGCGCCCGACATCATGATCGGCCAGATCGCCGCGGTGACGCGCCACATGCGCATCGGAGCGGGCGGCGTGATGCTGCCGAACCACGCGCCGCTCATGGTCGCCGAACGTTTCAAGGTTCTGGAAGCGCTGTTCCCCGGGCGCATCGATCTCGGGCTCGGCCGCGCGCCTGGCACCGATCCGGTCACCTCCTACGCGCTGCGCGCGCGGCAGGACGCGCGGCAAGGCGACGACTTCCTCGAGCGCTTCGAGGAACTGCTGATGCTCGAGCGCGGCGGCTTCCCGGAGGGCCACCCGTTCCGCAACGTGCGTGCCGTGCCGGCGGATGTTCCGCTGCCGCCGATCTGGCTGTTGGGCTCGAGCGGCTACAGCGCGGAGCTTGCTGCCGCGGTCGGCATGGGGTTTTCGTTCGCCCATCACTTCTCCGACTATGACGCGGTGAGCGCCATTTCGAGCTACCGCGAGCACTTCAAGCCGTCGGCGGAGCTGGCCGAACCCTATGCGATCCTGGGAACCGCGGTGATCGCCGCCGAAACCGACGCCGAGGCCGAGCGCATCGGCGCCAGCGCCGACCTGCACTACGCCCGCCGCGCTAAGGGCGAATACCTGCCGCTCGTCTCCCCCGAAGAGGCCGCCGCCTATCCGTACGCGGCCATCGACCGCCAACGCATCGCGCAGCAGCGCACCCGCCTCATCGTCGGCGGCATCGACAGCGTGGCCCGCCGGCTGCGGGCGCTGATCGAGGCCACGCAGGCTGACGAATTGATGATGACCACCATGGTGTACGACCACGCGGCGCGCCGGCGGTCGTACGAGCTGCTGGCGAAGGCATTTGGGCTCACGCCACAATCGTGAGACGGCCGTTTGCACAAGGACTTAGCGCCATACCGTTGCCGGCGTGTCACACGTTACCCTTAATTATCCATTACCCCCTTATTTAGGGGGGTCGCCGATGGTGAATGGCGGCTTGGTCAACTAAACTCGACCTTCGCATCAATGTATTCCAATGCCTGGGGTGGACCTTGAGCACTGAAAATAATCGGCACGGTGCCGTGCCTTGTCTGTATCGCGAATCCAAGCGCGCGCTGCTCGGCAGCGTCTGCGCGCTCGGCGTCGCCATGGTGTTGGCGTCCGGGTCGGCCGCATCGGCCGCCTGGGGCGACTATGGCGGCTACAACGCCGGCTACAACTTCAGACCCATGGTCAAGCACAGCACCCACAAGGCGTTCGGGCGCAAGAATGTGGACCGCAAGGACAAAAAGATCGCGGACCATTCGAGCAAAGAGCCATTCGGCAGCGTGACGAGTGGGCCGATCCAGATCGTCATTTCGATCAACCAGCAGAAAGTCCACCTCTACAGCGGCGGTCAGCACGTGACCGACGCGCTGGTGGCGACCGGCGTGCCCGGTCATCCGACCCCGATGGGCGTGTTCAGCGTCATCGAGAAGGACCGCTATCACCACTCCAACATCTACAGCGGCGCGCCGATGCCGTTCATGCAGCGCATCACCTGGTCGGGCGTGGCCATGCATGAGGGCCCGGGCGTCGGACACGTCGCGTCGCACGGCTGCATCCGCATGCCGCACGATTTCGTGGCGCGGCTCTGGCTGTTCACCAGGCTCGGCGCGCGCGTCATCATCGCGCGGCCGGAGGTCAAGCCGGTCGATATCGCGGATTCGCATCTGTTCGTGCACAAGGATGCGCCGCCTTCCAGCTCCGCCGCGCTCGAATTCGTCAGGACCGCGCAGAGCATCGACAGCAACACCACCACGGATGCCGTCGCGACGCTGCCAACCAGGCCGGCGCTCAATCTCAGGACGTCCGTTGCGCCGGCCGATCCGGCGCCCACCGGCGCCATTAGCGGCGGCAAGCTCGCGGCCGGCACGACCGCTACCGCAGTCACGCCGAACCGCGCCGGCCTCGATCCGACCCTGATCAAGGAAGGTCAGGATGTGGCGACGGGCGTCGCTGCCGGAGCCGAAGCCAGCGCGCTACGCATCGCGCCTGCCGCTGAGCCGGCAAAGGCCGAAGCGCCCAAGACGAACGAGGCGACCGCAACGGTCCAGCCGGCCGCGCCAACGGTGAAGCCGGTAGAAGCCATCAAGCCGGCCGCGGTCGTAACGGCCGAGATCAGCAAGCCCGCAGCAGTGGCGCCAGTCGCCAAGCCGTCGGAATCCGCCAAGCCCGCCACCACGGCCGAGATCAAGCCCGCGGCGATCGATGGGGCGATCATGGCGCCGCCCGCGATCGAACTGGAAGACGTGCCGCTGCCGCTGCCGAAGCCGGCCGCGCTCGCGCGGTTCGAAGCGGCCAGGACCGCGCCGATCGCGGTCTTTGTCAGCCGCAAGGAAGGCAAGATCTACGTGCGGCAGAATTTTGCGCCACTGTTCGACGCGCCGATCACTATCGATCATCCGGAAAAGCCGTTCGGCACCCACGTCTTTACCGCGATAGAATATGCCGACGGTGGCAAGTCGGCGTTCCACTGGAACGTTCTATCGCTGCCCGGGTCGGAGGCGAGGGCGGTGCGCAGCAGCGAACGCACCTATGACAAGCACGGCAGAGTCGTCAGGCATAGGGCGGAACCGGCCGCCGAGGCCGAGCCGCAGCCGCTGGGGTCGCCCGCCGATGCGCTCGCCCGCATCGGCATCGCGCAGGACGTGATCGAGCACATTTCCGAAATGATGGTGCCGGGCTCCTCGCTCGTCGTCTCCGATCAGGGCCTCGGCCCCGAGACCGGGTCGGGCACCGACTTCATCGTCGTCACGCGCTGAACCGTTCCTTTCGCAGGACCGGCATTTTCGTCGGGCGGACATTGCGTCCGCTCGGCGCTGTCGCCTCTTGTTCATCGGCAAGGCGCAACGCCGGCGCGGCTCGACCCTAGGGCGTCGGCAACATCGTCATCGAGACGCGGATAGGCGTCGCGGCAGCGGCGGGATTTCACACGCCCTGCGTGCGTTCCGCCGCATTCAACCGACCTCCCGGACGGTGTATGGTCGGCCGGCGACCGCCTTCTGGCCGCGCGATGTCATTGTCTCAGTCAACGGAGGTTCATCTTGGGTAAGCATTTTTCACTCACCTCATCGGACAGCTTCAAGCTTGGCGCCTATCGCGCCGACCCGAGCGGGCCGGCCAAGGGCGGCGTCGTCGTCATTCAGGAAATCTTCGGCGTCAATCACCACATCCGCGCGGTCTGCGACCGGCTGGCCGGCGAAGGCTATGCGGCGCTGGCGCCGGCGGTGTTCGACCGCCAGCAGCCCAACTTCGAATCGGGCTACACGCCCGACGAGATCGCCAATGCGCGCAAGTTCGTCGCCAATCCCGACTGGGGCGCGATGCTGCGCGACGTGCAGGCGTCGATCGACGAGCTCAAGAAGGGCGGTCCTGTCGGCATCATGGGTTTCTGCATGGGCGGCACCGTCTCCTTCCTTTCGGCGTGCAAGCTCAATGGGCTCTCAGCCGCGGTCTGCTATTACGGCGGCAATATCGCCAAGAATGCCGACGAGAAGCCGAAGGTGCCGACGCAGATGCATTTCGGCGAGAAGGACGCCTCGATCCCGATGAGCGACGTCGAGATGATCAAGCAGAAGCGCGGCGCCGATTGCGAAATCTACGTCTATCCCGACGCGCAGCACGGCTTCCATTGCGACGAGCGCGGCAGCTACAACGAAGCGGCCGCCAAGCTCGCCTGGGAGCGCTCGATGGCGTTCCTGGCGAAGAACCTGAAGAAGTAGAGGACGAAGGGCGGACGGCGGCGGACGGATAAAATCTTTTTTCGCTTTCCGTCGTCCGTCAGAACCAGCGCTCCTGCACGTAGACGGTATCGCCGGGCCGCAGCGGGCAGGTGATGGGGACGCTCATGCGGACCTGCTGGCCGTCGACCAGCCGGGTCACGACGACGGCCGGGCGGAAGGCGCGCGGCGCGAACCCGCCGGCGATGGCGACGGCGATCTCCACCGTCATGTTGGCCACATAGGGATATTGGCCGGGCTGGGTGACTTCGCCGAGGATGAAGAACGGCCGGTAGGCCTCGATCTCGACCGCGACGTGCGGCTCGCGGATGAATCCCTGGCGCAATCGGTCGGCGACCCGCAGCGCCAACTGATCGGTGGTGGCGCCGCGCGCCAGCACCGATCCGATGAGCGGCATGGCGATATGGCCGCTGGCATCGACCGCATAGGAATTGGACAGGCCGTCCTGGCCGAACACCACGATGCGCAGCCGGTCGCCCGAGTCGAGCGTATAGGGGCCCTCCGGCCCGTTCGGCGCATAGGCGAGCGGCCCGGCCACGACAGGCGTCGCGACGACCGGTCCTGCCGCGACGGCCACTGGAGCGATTCTTGGTCCGGGCGCCACAAAGCTCGCCGCGACGAATCCCCGGCCTGCCGCCACGATCGGCGCAGGCGGCGGTCCGACCTGGCCATAGACCACGCTGTCGATGCCGGGCGCGGCCGCCACCGGGACAGGCGCCAAGGGCTGCCGCGCGCATCCGGCGACGACAATGGCCACAGCCAACAACAGCGTGAGAGAGCGGGTGACCCGCATACGCGTATTCCGGCCCCGTTCGAGCGAACGACTGGGCCCGATTAACGCCCGGTATGGTTAATAATTCCTCTCCGGATCGCCGCGCGCGGCCGCTAACACCGCCGTGTGTCCCGAGCGCCGCGGTTTCTCAAAGGTCCTTGTTGGCCCGAGTGCGCGATGTAGTCGGCGAACGCGAGCGGCGAACGGCCGATGACCCGTTCACCGCCCGCCAACACGCGCTATTCGCCATCCCGCCGTACGGTCAATGCGCGGGTGCTGCTGCCGCGACCCCGGTGCCGATCGGACAACTCACGCCGGTGCCGCCGAGCCCGCAATAGCCGTGCGGATTCTTGGCCAGATATTGCTGGTGATAGTCCTCGGCGAAATAGAACGGCGGGTGGTCGACGATTTCGGTCGTGATCGCTCCCATGCGCTGGGCGGCGAGCGCCTTGGCGTAGGCCGCCTTCGATGCCTCGGCGGCGGCGCGCTGCTCGGGCGAAAACACGTAGATGCCGGAGCGGTATTGCGTGCCGACGTCGTTGCCTTGCCGCATGCCCTGGGTCGGGTCGTGGCTTTCCCAGAACGTCTTGAGCAGGCTGTCATAGGAGATTTTCTTGGGCTCGTAGACCACGAGCACGACCTCGTTGTGCCCGGTGCGGCCGGAGCACACTTCCTCGTAGGTCGGGTTGGGCGTCGGCCCGCCCGCGTAGCCGGCGGCGGTGACGTAGACGCCGTCGCCGAGCTCCCAGAACTTGCGCTCGGCGCCCCAAAAGCAGCCGAACCCGAACATCGCCATGGCGAGCCCTTCGGGATAGGGGCCCTTGAGCGGGTGGCCGTTGACGAAATGTGTCCGGGCGGTGGGGATGGGCGTCGGACGCCCCGGCAAGGCTTCATTGGCGGCCGGCATTTCGACCTTCTTCTTGAATGAAAACATGTCGCCGTCTCCCTGATTGGCGGTGCAAATATAGTCGCTGTGCTGCCGCGAAGCACCGGGCGCCGCGATCACGTTAGCGTTCTGGGCCTGCCGGCGGCGGCCGAAGGCGGCCTATGCTCCCGCTAAACGGGGGAGGAAAGCGCGGGCGGCTTCCACCTGCGGGCTTTGCCGCTTATTCTGCCGCCGCGCGCCGCGGCGGTGCGCCCGTGAGGAGGCTCTGCAAATGTCCAGAATGCTCGCGCTCGCCTGCGCGTTTGCAATCTCGGCCGGATCGATGATTGCGCCGGCCTTGTCGCCGGCCTTGGCCCAGCAGCCGGCGGCGGCTGCGATGCCGCCCTATGGGCCGCCGATCTCGCTCGATCAGGCCAAGCGCGCCATGGCGGCCGCCGAGCTCGAAGCGGCCAGGAATTCCTGGCAGGTGGCCATCACCATCCTCGACAGCGGCGGTAACCTGGTGATGTTCCACAAGCTCGACAACGCGCAGCTGTCCGCCGTCACCGTGTCGGAGGGCAAGGCGCGCACCGCGCTCGAGTTCAAGCGTCCGAGCAAGGCGCTGGACGATGCCATCGCGGCCGGCGGCGCCGGCATGCGGCTCCTTGCGCTCAAGAACATTACGCCGCTTGAGGGTGGCATGCCGGTCGTGGTCGACGGCAAGATCATCGGAGCAATCGGCGTCTCCGGCGCGCTGTCGTCGCAGGATGCCCAGGTCTCCAAGGCCGGCGCCGACGCCTTGACGCCAACGCAGTAGAGCTGGCCGAAGCCTGTTCCGCCATTCCCGCGCCGGCGGGAATCCAGAACAGCGTGGCACTGTGCGTCAGGAGGGCAGAGAGGAAGCGATGGGCGCGATGGCTCTGCTGCGCAAACTGATCGTGCTCTCTGCCGCCGTGTGTCTTGCCGCGACAGGCGCCGCGCGCGCCGACGAGGCGTTCTACAAGGGCAAGCGGCTCACCCTCCTCATCAACTTCGCGCCCGGCGGGCCGACCGACATCGAGGGTCGCCTGCTCGCCAAGCACATCGTCAAGCACATCGAGGGCGCGCCGACGCTGATCGTGCAGAACAAGGACGGCGCCAGCGGCATGGTGGGCGCCGCCTATCTCGGCGAGGTCGGGCCGAAGGACGGCACCATGTTCGGCTACCTCACCGGCACGGCGTGGAGCTACGTCATCGATCCGGGCGCGTTCCGGGTCGATTTCCGCAGCTACGACTTCCTCGGCTATCAGCCCGGCAACGCCGTCTATTACATCCGCACCGATACGCCGCCCGGCATGACGGCGCCGGCCGACCTGATGAAGGCGCAGGGCCTGGTCGTCGGCGGTCTCGGCGCGGATTCCGCCAAGGACCTGTTGCTGCGCCTGACCTTCGACATGCTCGGCCTCAACTATCGCTACGTCACGGGCTACCGCAGCAGCAACGCCGCGCGGCTCGCCCTGCAGAACGGCGAGATCAACGTGCACTCGGAATCGACGCCGGGCTATTTCGGTGTGGTCGAGCCGAGCCTGGTGCGGACCGGCAAGGTCATGCCGTTCTGGTACGATCCGAACTACGACGGCAAGGCGTTCTCGCCCGCCAAGGTGATGGCGCACAGCGCGGTGCCGGCCTTTCCGGATTTCTACCAGATGGTGAAAGGCGCCGCGCCGTCGGGTCCGCTGTGGGAGGCCTACAAGACCAATCTCGCCGTCGACGCCCAGCTGCTGCGCACCGTCGCCATGCCGCCGGCACGCCGCCGGCCGCGGTCGCGGCGCTGCGCCGGGCGCTCGCCGCGCTCAACGACGACAAGGACTACGCCGCCGACGCCATGACGGCGATCCAGTTCGTGCCGCACTACGAGATCACGGCGGACCTCAACGACGAAGTGCGCCGGCGCCTGACCATCCCGCCGCAGATGCGCAGCTTCATCACCGGCTATATGAGGAAAGTGGCGAAGTAGCCGCTCCTGGCGCGCGACAAAACCTCGGAGGCGTGATGCCGAAAGCAAAGAGAAAGAAGGCCACGGGGAAAATCACAAATCCGCCAGCCGAACCGGCTGCGCCCGCAACCGATGACCAAATCCTCGCCGGCAACCTGACGCTGCACGACCTGTTCCAGCGCCAGACCGCCGCCATGCTGGAGCGCGCCGAGCTGAGCGACGAGCAGAAGCAGAGCATCCTCATCGCCATGAGCTGCCCGTGTTGCGGGGCCGGGGGGATGTCGTTTACGGCGAAGTTGAAGGGCGGACGGTGAGGGCGTCGCACGGGCTTCCACTTCGTCATGCCCGGCCTTGTGCCGGGCATCCACGTCTTCGAGGCACAGAAAGCCAAAGACGTGGATGGCCGGGACGAGCCCGGCCATGACGATTCACTGCCGCGCGAGCAACTAGCGCCCCCGCGGCTTCCACCCGCCGCGCATGCCCGGCCGTCCGAGCGTCGAGCGCGGGCCGGAGGGGTCGCGCTTGCCGGGGATGGATTCGACGCCCGGGCCCATTTCGTCGAGGCCGGGCTTGCGCGGCGCGGCGCGGCGGCCGGGGCGGTGCGGGGCGACTTCGTGCGAAAGCGCGATGCCCATTTCGTCGAGCGCCGGCTTGTGGATTTTGCTGCCAGGGGTGCGCTCGGCCCTCGCCCCGCCGCGCTGCGCGCGGCGGCCCTCTCCCGTGCGGGGAGAGGGTGGATATTTTGCAGTCGGGTCGTCGGTCACGGCAAGCTCGGTTGAGCGCAGGCGCTTGATCTCGTCGCGCAGGCGCGCGGCTTCCTCGAAGTCGAGGTCGGCGGCGGCGGCGCGCATGCGGGCTTCGAGGTCGGCGATGACGGCTTCGAAATTGTGGCCGATGGTGGCGGCTTCCTCGAAGTCGCCGGCGGCCTCGCCGGTGCCGGTCCCGATCAGCACGTGGTCGCGCTCGTAGACGCTGTTGAGGATGTCGGCGATGCCCTTGCGCACGCTCTCCGGCGTGATGCCGTTGTCGGTGTTGAATTTCTCCTGCTTCTCGCGGCGGCGCTCGGTCTCCGCCATGGCGCGCTCCATCGAGCCGGTGACGCCGTCGGCGTAGAGGATGACGCGGCCGTCAATGTTGCGCGCGGCGCGGCCGATGGTCTGCACGAGGCTCGTCTCGCTGCGCAGGAAGCCTTCCTTGTCGGCGTCGAGGATGGCGACCAGCGCGCATTCCGGGATATCGAGGCCCTCGCGCAGCAGGTTGATGCCGACCAGGGCATCGAACGCACCCAGCCGCAGATCGCGAATGATCTCGATGCGCTCGATGGTGTCGATGTCCGAATGCATGTAGCGCACGCGGATACCCTGCTCGTGCAGATATTCAGTCAAATCCTCGGCCATGCGCTTGGTCAGCACCGTGACCAGCGCGCGATAGCCTTGCTGCGCCACCTGGCGCACCTCGCCGACCAGATCGTCGACCTGGGTGCGCGCCGGCCGCACGTCGACCGGCGGATCGATCAGGCCGGTCGGGCGAATGACCTGCTCGGCGAACACGCCGCCGGATTCGTTGAGCTCCCACGGTCCGGGCGTCGCCGAGACGCAGGTGGTCTGCGGCCGCATTGCGTCCCATTCCTCGAAGCGCAGCGGCCGGTTGTCCATGCAGGACGGCAGGCGGAAGCCGTATTCGGCGAGCGTGGCCTTGCGGCGGAAGTCGCCGCGATACATGCCGCCGAGCTGCGGGACGGTGACGTGGCTCTCGTCGACGAAGACGAGCGCGTTGTCGGGCACGTATTCGAACAGCGTCGGCGGCGGCTCGCCGGGCTTGCGGCCGGTGAGATAGCGCGAATAGTTCTCGATGCCGGCGCAGCTTCCGGTCGCCTCCATCATTTCGAGGTCGTAGAGAGTGCGCTGCTCGAGCCGCTGCGCCTCGAGCAGGCGGCCGGCGGCGTTGAGCTCGCCGAGGCGCTGGCGCAATTCGAACTTGATGCCGTCGAGCGCCTGCAGCAGCGTCGGCCGCGGCGTCACGTAGTGCGAGTTGGCGTAGATCTTGACGAATTCCAGCTCGTCGGTCTTCTGGCCGGTGAGCGGATCGAATTCGTGGATCGATTCGACCTCGTCGCCGAACAGCGACACGCGCCAGGCGCGGTCCTCGTAGTGCGCCGGGAAAATCTCGATGGCGTCGCCGCGCACCCGGAACGAGCCGCGATTGAAATCGCCGGCGGTGCGCTTGTATTGCAGCGCGACGAGATCGGCCAGGAGCTGCCGTTGATTGAGGCGCTCGGCCTTTTTGATCGAGAACGTCATCGCCGAATAGGTCTCGACCGAGCCGATGCCGTAGATGCACGACACCGAGGCGACGATGATCACGTCGTCGCGTTCGAGCAGCGCCCGCGTCGCGGAGTGGCGCATGCGGTCGATCTGCTCGTTGATCGAGGATTCCTTCTCGATGTAGGTGTCGGTGCGCGGCACGTAGGCTTCGGGCTGGTAGTAGTCGTAGTAGGAGACGAAATATTCGACCGCGTTGTCGGGGAAGAAGGACCTGAACTCGCCGTAGAGCTGCGCCGCCAGCGTCTTGTTGGGCGCCAGGATAAGGGCGGGGCGCTGCGTCGCCTCGATCACCTTCGCCATGGTGAAGGTCTTTCCCGAGCCGGTGACGCCCAGCAGAACCTGGCTGCGGTCGTTGCGCCGCACGCCTTCGACCAGGTCGGCGATCGCCCCCGGCTGGTCACCCTTGGGATCGAAGTCGGACTTGATGACGAGCCGCCGCCCGCCTTCGGATTTGTCGGGCCGCTGCGGCCGGTGCGGCGTCCAAATCCTGGTCGCACCGTCCTGTTCGCGGAATTCCGGCCGCCCCTCGCGCAGCAATTGCTCGAGCGAGCGCTGGCTGGCGAGCCCGGCGACCGTGCCGATGCCCGAGGATCGCGCCAGGCGCAACCGGGCGGGCCCCATGTCGGGGGTGATGACCCCATCCGGCGCGCCCTCGGCGCGCGGCTCTCCCTTTGCGGCGGAGTGTGAAGTTCCGGGCTTGCCCTCGGCCTCTTCTTCCTCGTCCTCGATGCCGAGCGCGCGGGCGAGATCGGGGTCAAGTTCGCCGGGAGCGACCGGCGTCTTGCCGACGTAGCCCTGCTGCGGCGCCTCGCCGAAGCCGCGCGCCACCGAGGCGCGCGCCCGGTGCGCGTTGGCGAAGTCGGCGCGCCGGTCCCACGAATTGTCCGGCGGCGGCTTAAGGCCGGACGGTCGCTCCTGTCCTTGCGGGGAGCCCTTTTCCTCGAGCCCCGTCTGCGACCCCACACCGGCGCGGCCCTGGCCGATCGCGGGATTGAGCAGCTTCGCCAACGCCGGATCGAGCGGCGGCGAATCGGGCCGTGCCGCCTTGGCGCGGGTCGGCTTGGCCGGGTCCTTTTTCGAGTGCTTGGCCGGATCGCGCTCTTTCGGCGCGTTCGGCCGCTCGGGGTTTTTCGCCATGGTCACAATATGGGTCGAGTTTCCAGCCGAGGAAAGTGCGCGGCCCGCCTCAAGGGTCGCATCCGACGCTGGCCATGGGTTCCGGCTTTCGCGGCAGCGAGACGTGAATCAAAATGCGTGCACGATCTGCCGCACGTGCTCGACCTCGGGCGGCGCGGCAAAGCAGTGGCCGACGAGCTTGCGCCATTCCTGGAAGTCGGGCGAGCCGCGGAAGTCGACGGTATGGTTCTCGAGGGTTTCCCATTTGACGAACAGCCGGTAGCGGCTCGGCTTTTCGATCGAGCGCTGCAGTTCGAGGCCGCGACAGCCCTTGGCGCGCTTGAACACCGGCGCGGCGTTCTTCACGCCGTCCTCGAACTCCGATTCCATTCCGGGCTTGACGTCGATCTGGGCGATTTCGGTGATCATGGCTGGTTCCTGCGCTGAGTACGAAAAGGAAGCGGCCGCCGCGCAATGCGCGCGCCGTCTCGTTTTGAACCGATCTTGGCTTTTCTTGGCTTAGCCGAGCGGCGCGCCCAGAACAATGAAGACGATCGGACCGCCGACCAGGAACGCGAGCAGTGCGGCGCGCCGGCGCGGCGATTCGACAGTGGCGACGAGCGACAGGCCGGCGAGCGGCACGATGGCGGCGAGCGGCAGGTAATAGCGCGGATAGGCGTCCATCAGCCAGCCGGTCGCGAGGTGGCGGCCGTAGCTGTAGACGAGATGGAGCGCGAAGGTCGCGGCGAGAGCGAGCGCGCCGGAGATCACCACGATGTCGAGCGCCGCCTCCTGGCGGCGCCACAGCCGGCGCAGCGCCAGCGCCAGGCCGGCGAGCGCGCAACCGAGCGCCAACACGGGGACGGCGAGCGCCGCATAGTTGAGGAAGCCGCGGGCGCCGAGCGTCGGCATCCAGTCGGCGACGAACGCGGCGGCGAAATAGCCGGCATAGACGGCGAAGGATTTGCGCGGCAGCTCGGCCCAGCCGGCGGCCCGGGCGCCGTCTCTGATCAGCGCGATCTGCGCCGGCGTCTGCGGCGTCGGATTGCCGTATTGCACGATGTAGACGAGGTAGGGCGCGGCCGCGATGAGGAAGGCCAACACGGCCGCGATGGTCCAGCTCCATGGCAGGCGCTTGCGCCAGATCAGATAGGCGACGACGGCGCCCACCATGACCCCGGTCAGCATCAGTCCCGTCAGCTTCGCCCACGCCGCCACGACCATGCCGCCGAGCGCAAGCGCCAGCCACGCGCCGCGCCCGGTGGCGACGAGCTGCCAGGCGCCGAGCGTCGCCACCGCGCCGCCCAGAAAACCGAGATCGTCGTTGTTCACCGCGCCGGCGAGCGGCGCCAGTACGGGGATGCAGGCCAGCGGCACCGCGTAGGCATAGAATTCGTGACGCGGGAAACGCGCGGCAAGGCCGAGCGCGAGCAAGGCGGCAAAGCCGAGCGCGGTGATCGCCACGTCGAGCAGGCGCAGGGCGAACAGCGTTTGCGGGCGGCCTTCGAGCCGCGGGCCGAGCGCGGCGAGGAGCGCATAGAACATCGGCGGGTGATTGAGATAGTTGGCCTCGCCGGTGAACTGGAAGGTTTGCGGATCGATGAGCCGCATGGTTTCCAGCGCCGGCCAGGCGTCGCCGCTGTGCTGGATGTGCTCCACGTAGGAGACGTGCGCCACCTCATCGAAGCCTTGGGTGATCGGCTTTCGTTCCGCGCCAAAAACCGCGGAGAGCACGAACAGGCCGAGGATCACCGCCGCGACGACCAGATTATCCGACGCGCGCGCCGTCCAGGCCAGCGGCCCCGCATATGCACCCGTGCTGGACATCGGGCAAAAATGCGCGCGCAGGAGTTAAATATTCGCTAGGTGCGCGGTTGGACGCAATGCATCTCCTCCATCGCAGGGCTGGATTGCAATGACGATCCGCGCGCGATGCGCTAGACTGGTCCCATCCCCACACGACCGACGCGAAGGTTTGTCATGATCGATGTACATTACTGGACGACGCCGAACGGCCACAAAATCACGATTTTCCTCGAAGAGGCCGGCCTGCAGTACAAGCTGTTCCCGGTCAACATCGGCAAGGCCGAGCAGTTCAAGGCGGAGTTCCTGGCGATCTCGCCGAACAACCGCATCCCCGCCATCGTCGACCGCGCCCCGGCCGACGGCGGCAAGCCGATCTCGGTGTTCGAGTCCGGCGCCATCCTGCTCTATCTCGCCGACAAGTCCGGAAAATTCATCGCCCACGATTTGCGCGGCCGCAACGAAGCCATCCAATGGCTGTTCTGGCAGATGGGCAATCTCGGCCCGATGGCCGGACAGAACAATCACTTCAACAATTACGCGGTGGAGAAACTGCAATACGCGATGGATCGCTATCGCAACGAGGTCAACCGGCTCTACGGCGTGATGAACGAGCGGCTCGCCGATCGCCAATATCTCGCCGGCGACTATTCGATCGCCGACATGGCGTCATATCCGTGGATCGTGCCGTGGGAGCGGCAGGGCCAGAAGCTCGCGGATTTCCCGCATCTGCAGCGCTGGTTCGAGGCCATCAAGGCGCGGCCCGCGGTGGTCAAGGCCTACGAATGGACGCCGAAGATCAATCCCGGCCAGGGCGGCATCCGCACCGCCGAAGAGCGCGCGATCCTGTTCGGCCAGACCGCGCAGTCGGTCGCCAGCATGGCGGCAAGGCAGTAACCTCACGGCGTGGGCAAAGCGGAGCGTGCCCACGCGGAACTGCCGAATATGATTTGAAGATGGATGGCGTGGGCGGCGCGTTGCGCGCCGCCCCACATTAATTCTGTCGCACGATGACGTGGGTGCCGACCGGGATGCGGTTGTAGAGATCGATCACGTCGTCGTTGACCAGGCGGAAGCAGCCCGATGAGACGGCCTGCCCGATCGTTTCCGGCGCGTTGGTGCCGTGGATGCGGTAGACCGTATTGCCCAGATACATGGCGCGCGCGCCGAGCGGGTTGCCGGGGCCGCCCGCCATGAAGCGCGGCAGATAGGGCTGGCGCTCGATCATCTCCGGCGGCGGATGCCAATCCGGCCACTCGGCCTTGCGCGAAACCTGCAACAGGCCCTGCCAGGTGAAGCCGTCGCGGCCGACGCCGATGCCGTAGCGCAGCGCGCGCGTCTGACTCTCGATCAGGTACAGGTGGCGCTCCGCGGTGTCGATGATGATGGTGCCGGGCGGCTGCTGCGAGCGATAGAACACCGCCTGGCGCTGGAACTGTTCCGGAAGATTGTCGTCGACATTGCCGTGGTCGACGCCGGGCGCGACGTCTTCCATGGTCGGCCTGAAAATGGAATTCATGACCTGCGCCGGCACCTGCGCCGGAATCAGGCAGAGCGTCGCCGCGCCGATCCACGCCAGCACGCTGTGAACGCCAAAGAGCCGTCTCGGTCGGGTCATGGGAACATTCTCATCCGGAACTCCGTGCCGGTTCAATAGTCCAGTTGGTGCCGCCGACGCCCGCCGCGTCATCGCGGTAGTATCATAGTGCGGCCTGCTGAGCCGAACGGGACGATCACTGCGAGGCGCCGCCGACATAGCCGGCGATCTTCCAGCTGCCGCCTTCCTTGGCGTAGCACATCTGATCCTGGCCCAACGGCAGCAGCCCATCCGCCGCAACGAAACCGGTTTTGCCGGACGGCAGCGCTACATGCAGGAGCGGCGGCGCATTGGCATCGCTCGGCGGCGCGGTATCGGGCAGGACGCGCACGAGGAACATGCCGAGCTTTTCGACGACCGGTGAGTTCGGCTGCGTCGAGGCGTGCACTTCGATGCCGTCCTTGCTCGGATAGGCCCAGTCGCCCATGTCGGTCTGCGTCGTGGTGGCGAGCTCTTCGACCGCCTTTTGATCGAGGTTCGGGCCGGCCGGCGCGCAGATGATGCCCTTCTGGTCGGGGACTTCGGCGCCGGTCGGGTCGGCCGCAAAGGCGGCGACGATTTCCCAGCCGGATCCGTCCTTGTTGTCGAGGTCGATCGCCTTGGCGAGATTGTCGATCCCGGATTTTTGCTTGTCCGCGAGGTCCTTGTCCTGCATCCAGAAGAAGTCCTTCGCCGCCACCAGCTTGGCGAGCGCGGCGCGGTCCTTGTGCCCGGCGGCGTCGGCCATGCTTTTGCGGAACGCGGCAAAGTTCGGATCGCTGACCTGCGCGGGCGCCGACACCGCGACCGGCTTGTAGGCTTTCACCGCCGGCGCCGGCGGCGGCTTGAACCCGCCCGGAGGCAGCATCTGCTGGCCCGGTTGCTGCGGGGCTTGAGCGAAGCCGGGCGCCATGGCGAGCGTTGCCGCCAGCGCGGCGAGTGCCAGGGTCGAGGCAATGGCGGCAGGACGCATCGCGGAATCTCCGGGTTGGGGTCGGCGCAATAGCGCGTGCACTAAGCGCCAATTGCGACGGAGGTGCGGCAGGGCGTCGCGGACCGGCCAATTTCCGCCACTGCTGCAGCCGGCTATGCGCCAGCGGCCGGTGATGGCCTTGGTGATGTTCTCGACGTAGCAAAGCCGCGCCGCGCAGCGGTGTTTACTTCGTCCAACCTGCTTTCGCGGGGGCGGATGAAATTATTCCGCCGCCTGCATGTCGACGTCGTCGATGAAGCCGCCGGCCTGGCGCCGCCACAGCGCGGCGTAGTGGCCGTTGTGGTCGAGCAGCTCGTGATGGGTGCCCTGCTCGACGATGCGGCCGTGCTCGAGCACGACGAGGCGATCCATGCGCGCGATGGTCGAGAGCCGATGCGCGATGGCGATCACGCTCTTGCCTTCCATCAGGGCGCCGAGGCTCGACTGGATCGCGGCTTCCACCTCGCTGTCGAGCGCGGAGGTCGCCTCGTCGAACACCAGGATCGGCGCGTTCTTGAGGATCACGCGCGCGATCGCGATGCGCTGGCGCTGGCCGCCGGACAGTTTCACGCCGCGCTCGCCGACATGGGCGTCGTAGCCGTGGCGGTCGTGCCAGTCCTCGAGATCGAGAATGAAGTCGTGGGCGTGGGCGAGCTTGGCGGCGCGCACCACCTCCTCCTCGCTCGCATCCGGCCGGGCGTAGCGGATATTGTCGCGGATCGAGCGGTGCAGCAGCGAGGTGTCCTGCGTCACCACGGAGATCTGCGCGCGCAGCGATTCCTGCGTCAGGCCGGAAATATCCGCGCCGTCGATCAGGATCGAGCCGCCTTCGACATGGAAGAAGCGCAGCAGCAGGTTGACCACCGTCGACTTGCCGGCGCCGGAGCGGCCGACCAGGCCGATCTTTTCGCCGGGACGGATCGTCAAGTTGAAGTTCTGCAGCACGCCCGCTTCGCGGCCGTAGCCGAAGCTGACGTTCCTGAACTCGATCTTGCCCTCGCGCACGACGAGCGGCTGCGCGCCAGGGGGATCGGGCAGCTGCAGCGGCCGCGCGATCGTCAGCATGCCTTCCTGCACCACGCCGAGGTCCTCGAATATCTCGGTAATGCGCATGGCGATCTGGCGCGACATGTTGGTGAGCTGGAAGGTCAGCGGCAGCACCATGGCGATGGCGCCGACCTCGACCGCGCCGTAGCGCCACAGCACCAGCGCCAGCGTGCCGGAGCCGGCAATGAGCAGCGCATTGAGCACGTCGAGAATGGCGGCGAAGGCGGTGAGCAGGCGCTGCGAGGCAAGGAACAGGTCGACGTGGCGGTCGACCGCGTTGCGCACGTACTGGTCCTCTTCGCGCGCGCGGGCGAACAGCTTCACCGTGAGGATGTTCGTATAGCTGTCGACGATGCGCCCCATCAGCGTCGAGCGCGCCTCGGACGAGACTTTGGAGCGTTCGCGCATGCGCGGCACGAAATGGAGCAGCAGCGCCGTGTAGCCGCAGAACCAGAGCAGGATAGGCACCGCGAGCCAGCGGTCCGCCGCCGCGGTCAGCGCCATCGCCGACGTGCCGTAGACGATGATGTACCAGACGGTGGTGATCGTCGCGCTCAGCGTCGAGCGCACCGCCGGCCCGGTCTGCATCACGCGGTTGGAAATCCGTCCGGCGAAATCGTTCTGGAAAAACGCCCAGCTCTGACGCACCACGTGCCAATGCGCCTGCCAGCGGATGAGGCCGGTGAACGGCGCGGCAAGCGCCTGATTGGTGATCAGATAGCGCGTCAGCGTCACCGCCGGGCGCACGATCAGCACCACCAGCGCCATGCCGGCGAGCCAGCGCCAGCCGTCGGCGAGGAAGCGCTCGGGCGGCGTCTTCGTCACCATGGTGACGATGCGGCCGATGAACCAGGGGATGGCGCTGTCGGTGAGCGCGACGAACAACTCGGCGACGAACAGAGCCGCGAACAGCCACTTGGCCTGGCGGGCAAAGTGCCACAGGAACGCGATCAGCCCGTCCGGCGGCTCCGGGCGTTCCGGCGTGGCCGTCGGCGTCAGGAATCGTTCAAAAATTTCAAACATTTTTCGACGGTTACAGCGCCCATATAGGCGCCGTCAATCGGCATGCCAAGAGGCCGGCGCGCCGGCACGCGGCTCTTGGTCACGACTCTGCGGCCTTTCGGGGCCGCAACGCCCGTGCCATCGTCGCCAAGAGAAACACCAAGGGAAAGACCAAGGGAAATATCCAGGGAAACACCCAAGGGGAACGCCATGAAACGAGCAATTTTTCTCGGCGCGCTGTTCGCTCTATCGGCTACGTGCTTGGGCTCGGCGGCGGTTGCGCAGGCGCCGACCTTTCCGTCGCGCCCGATCACGATGATGGTCGGCTTTCCGCCCGGCGGCCCGACCGACACGCTCGCCCGCGTTGTCGCCGACGGCATGAAGCGCGCGCTCAATCAGACCATCGTCGTCGAGGATGTGACCGGCGCCGGCGGCACGATCGCAACCGGCAACGTCGTGCATGCCAATCCCGACGGCTATACGATCGGCATCGGCAACTGGACGAGCCACATCGGCTCGCCGGCGATCTACAAGCTCAACTATGACGTACTCAACGATCTGCAGCCGATCGCGGTGTTGGCGGGCGCGCCGTTGTGGATCATCGGCAAGAACGACTTGCCGCCAAAGACCGCGGCCGAACTCATCGTCTGGCTCAAATCGCAGCCCAATCCGGTTACGTTCGCCACCGTGGGCGCCGGCAGCGGCGCGCACGTCTGCGGCGTGTTCTTCGAGCGCAAGACCGGCGCGAATTTTCAGTACGTGCCGTATCGCGGCGCGGCGCCCATCATGCAGGATCTGATGGCCGGCCATATCGATCTGTCTTGCCTCGACGGCACGGCGACGCTGCCGAATGTCCAGGCCGGCCGGTTCAAGGCCTACGCGCTGATGGGGGAGAAACGCTGGGATAAGTCGCCGCAGACGCCGACCATGATCGAATCGGGCGTGCCCGGCCTGACCATCTCGTTCTGGCATGGGCTGTGGACCACCAAGGGCACGCCCAAGGACGTGGTCGATCGGCTGGACGACGCGGTGAAGACCGCCCTGGCGGATGCCGACGTGCGCAAGCGCCTCGACGTGCTCGGCCAGGTCGCCGCCACGCCCGAAGAGCAGACGCCGGCGGGCCTCGCCGCGTTGCAAAAAGCCGAAATCGACAAGTGGTGGCCGATCATCAAGTCGGCCGGCATCAAGGCCGAGTAGGAGTGTGCTGGAAACCTGCTCCTGCAAACAGTCAATCTGAAAATGGACCGGGCACGGCCCCGTCCGAGCCCGGTCCACGCGCCGCCATCACCGTGAAGCCGCCCATGCCGGCCATCACTGCGCCGAGAAAACACTACGATCGCGAAGTGTGCGCCGCCGCCGTTGCTGACGGCGCCGAATGATTGGCCCGCGCCACGCCAATCGACACGGCGGTCGCGGCGACGACTAGGCAAACGGCAAGGGCGACCGTCGCAATCAGTTCGACTCCGGCGCTGCGGCGCCGCGCAATCGCTTTTTCGGCAATCGGGAACGCGTAACCGACTTTCCCGGTCAACTCAGTCATGGTCGTCATCCTTCGCGAATCAGTTTGCGTTGTTCGCAATTTCGCCTTGGATGCCGGCGCCGGTTCGACCGGACTTGGGCGAAGCTATTGAATAAGAAAGGCAATTTCGTGGTTTTGGTTAATGAAGGGTTAACGCCGCGGACGGCGCCGGCGATTTAGCCGCGATGTGGCTTCGCCGCCGCCGCGTTAAAACTTCAGATCAATTGCTCCGTCGCATTCGGCCCGTGGCTGCACTCATTGACCGACCGAAACCTGCGGTCTTGACGCATCCGGCTTGCCCGGCGACGCCGCGGCCGGTCCCGGCGCGGCGCCATCGTTCCCGGCGGTGTGGCGGACCTGCCAGAACCGAAGAACCCGCCGCGCATTATTCGGCGACAGCTTGGCATAATCGCCCCGGGCGCGATCGAGATCCTGATCCGCCATCGCACGGCCGAGCGATCTGGAATTCAGGATGATGCGAACCGTCGGCCATTCCAGCCCGGCGGCCTTGCAAGGAATGAGAAACGCCTCGCGGTGCTCGCTTTGCAGGAGACTTTCCACCAGCCGCAGCGGCGCCCCGCACAAGATCGCAAGCGCCGCGACCATATCGGCATGGCGGCCCGATTTTGCGGCCTCGAAAAGCACTGCCTCGTCGAGTCGGCCTTCGCCGTGCATCGCCTGCGCGCTCGCCTGCGCCTGCGCGTAATCGCGCTCGTTCTGGAAGCCGGCCTCGTGGCGGACGTCTTCGGAGATGTTGGCGAGCACGCGCTGAATGTGACTGCGGCTTTCCGGGCCCGCGACCGCGAGCAGGCGCGAACGCACCGCCTCGGTGGCGCGCAACAGCAGTTCCCGAAATAGCCGCAGCGGCACGTCGAGGCGCAGCCCGATCGTCTCTGCGAGCCGCTCGTCGCGCTCCGAGTGCTTCACCAGAGTGGTAAAGCCGTTTTCGGAAAAATCGGCGCCTGAATTCCCGGCGAGCTTGTGGAACACCTGATTGTCGCCGCGCTGCAGCAGGACGTCGGTTACGGTCGTGCCGATGCGAGCGCGGTTCGAAATCGCCAGCAGGTGCGCCTGGGTCTTGGTGCTGGCGATCTCGATCAGATCGCGGTCGTCGAGACGCGGCGATTGCGTCAGTATCGGCTCGGCGACCGCGATATCGTCGTCGCGCGCGAGACTTCGGATGACTTCGACGGGCGCGTTCTTGACCGGGCCCAGCCGCTGGCTGAGTTCGGCCAGCGCTTTTCCCTCGATGCGCTTGATCAGTTGTCCCAGCACATCATCGAAGACGTTGATCTGCTGATCGTTGAACCGGTCGGCGTCGGATACGAAAAGATCGGTAATGCGCCGCAGCGTCTCGACGCGCCTGTCCCGGGAGCCGTTTTGGATAGCCTGCTCCAACTCGGCGATCAGGGAATGGCTGGCGTCCATGGTGACCTGCGAGCTTTGGAACCGCTGGAGGACAACAAACGGCCGACAATTCTTCGGCGAAGATACCCAGTTCCACATGTAGCAATGCGCGCCACACTCAAATAAAGCGTTAAAACGACGCCAAAGGCGCGGTTCCTCTTCACCGCGCGGCAACGACAATCGCATTGGGTCGGCCGCACTGCATCGGCCGCGGTGGGTCGGCGCGCCGATGCGGCGCGGGCCCGCGGAAATGGTCAGTCATTCGTTGAAGGCCGCGCCGGATCGCCTACACCGTGAGCGCCACCGCGGGGTGCCAGTCTATCGTCACGTGACCCGGCTCGGCGGCGACACGCGCGAGCCAGGCGCGCACCGCCGGGAAAGCGGCGAGGTCGTAGTCGCACAGATGCGCGACGTGGGTGTAGGCATAAAGCGCGATGTCGGCGATGGTGTAGTGGTCGGCCGCGAAGTAGTCGTGCAGCGCGAGATGCTTCTCCATCACGCCGAGCGCGCGATGGCCTTCCTCCATCCAGTCCTCGAACGCGTGCTGCTGAAGATCGCGGCCGCCCTTGACCAGCGTGAGCCAGAAATAGGCCGCGCCCAGGTTGGGCTCGAGACTGTGCTGCTCGAAGAACATCCACTGCAACGCATCGGCGCGGTCGACGCGGTCGTCGGGCGCGAGCGGCGTGCCTCCGGCGATGTACCAGAGGATGGCGTTCGACTCGGCGAGGTAGCGGCCCGGCGCGACTTCGAGGAGCGGGATCTGGCCGTTCGGGTTCTTGGCCAGAAACTCGGGCGTGTGGCTCTCGCCCTTGAGGATGTCGACCTCGATCAGCCGATACGGGATGCCGAGCTGGGCCAAGGCCAGCCGCGTCTTGTAGCTGTTGCCCGAACGCTGCATCGAATAGAGCGTGAACATTGCCGCTCCCACAAGGCTTCCGTGCGGCAGGATCGCCCGACCCTCACGCCATTACTGCTTGAACGCGGCGATGTCGTGGCCGCGGGGTGCTCCGCCGTGGCCCGCCGGCATTGTAGCGGCGGCCTTGTGGAAAGCCATCGGCAAAGTCGCGTCGCCCGCCGCCCGCCACAGGATCAGCACGAACATCGCCAGCATGGCGGGCACGCCGAGCGGTATGAGGGTCGCCTGCGCGACGCTGCGGCTGACGAGCGGAACGAGCCAGAGCGCGGCGAGCGCCGTCTTCTGCCACGGGCCGAAACCGCGGACGAAACCGTCGGCGACCAGGAACGCGATGGCGGGCGCCAGCACCATCATGTCGTAGTCCAGGCTGTAGGGCGTGGCGAGAATGGTGGCGAGGCACAGCGCCGCGGCCTTGAGCCGATAGGGCGCGGCACTGCGCCACAGCCAGACCAGCGTGGCGCCGAGCGCGACAATCAGGGCGCCCTGCAGCGCATAGGCCAACGGGACCGGCGCCCCCCACATGCGCGCCCAGGAAAACACGCTCTGGATCTTGTGCCAGCCGGTATCGCCCTGTTCCAGCACGACCGTGCGGGTGAACTCCGTCGAGGCGAGGAACGCGTGCCAGACCTGCGGACCGAATGCGAGCGTGGTGGCGAGCGTCAGCGCGGCGAGCGTTGCGGCCGCGGCGGCAAAGCAGCGCCAGCGCGTGCTCGCCGCCAGTACGATCGGGATCATCAGGCCGTATTGCGGCTTGTAGGCCAAGAGCCCGAACAGGATGCCGGCGACGAGCGGCCGGCGCTCGAGCTGGACGAGCGCCCCACCGATCAGCGCCGCGGTGAGGAAGCCGTTCTGGCCGTGACCGACATTGATCAGCACCGCCGGGAAGGCGAGCGCGAGCAGGAGCCATTCCCATTCGGCTCTCCCCGGCGGCGAGTGGACGCCAGCAACAATCGCCCGGATCATCAGCAGATAAAGGACCAGCGAGGCCGCCTGCCAGACCGCGAGCGCGAGGCCGTAAGGCATTTTCGCCAGCGCGCCGGCGACGAACAGAAAGTATGGCGGATAGTGCCAGCCGTAGAACGGCGTCGCTTCGCCGAAGAGCGCCTGCTCGCGCGCGTATTGCTGCGGCGGATCGAACGGCGCCGCGGGGTTGGCGTCGTTGACGTAGGTGCCGGCGGCGTACACATCGGAGAAATCGGTGCCGAGCGGGCGGCCCTGGACGTCGATGTCGCCCTTTGCGGTCACCACCAGGTAAAGAAAGCCGGCGGCCGAGGCGATGAGCACGGCGACGGCCACCAGCCGGATGCGCTCGCGCGTCAGCCAATCGCCGCGACGCAGCAGATCGCGCACCCCGGCCATAGCGGCTCCTGTTCCGATTGTGTGGCCGGCATTAGGCCAGCGGGGCCTTAACGGAGCGTTGCGCCGGCGCTTTCGCCTCTGCCGGACCGGGCCAGGACGGAAAGTCTCGCGGTCGCCCTTGGTCCGCCCCAAAGGGTCCCGAAGATGTGAGGCCGCGCAGGGATTTCGCGCTTGCCTGTGCGCGACCGGCGCACTACGAAGCACGCGCCTCAAGCGGGCAACTGGAGATCGCCATGGCCTTTATCGCGGACCAGATCATGCGCATCAAGCCGTCGGCCACCATCGCGGTGACGGACAAGGCGCGCGCGCTGAAGCTCGCCGGCCGCGACGTCATCGGGCTCGGCGCCGGCGAGCCCGATTTCGACACGCCCGATAACATCAAAGAGGCGGCCATCAAGGCGATCCGCGACGGCAAGTCGTCGAAGTACACGGCGGTCGACGGCATCGCCGAGCTCAAGGCCGCGGTGTCGCGCAAGTTCAAGCGCGAGAACCAGCTCGACTACAAGCCGTCGCAGATCATCATCGGCACCGGCGGCAAGCAGGTGCTCTACAACGCGCTGGTGGCGACGCTCAATCCGGGCGACGAGGTGATCATCCCGGCGCCCTACTGGGTGAGCTACCCGGACATGGTGCTGCTCGCCGGCGGGACGCCGGTCGAGGTCGTCACCACGATGGCGTCCGGCTACAAGATGAAGCCCGAGGCGCTCGAGCGGGCGATCACGCCGAAGACCAAGTGGATCATCTTCAACTCGCCGTCGAACCCGACCGGCGCCGCCTATACGCGCGCCGAGCTCAAGGCCGTCACCGACGTGCTAGTGCGCCATCCGCACGTCCACGTCATGGCCGACGACATGTACGAGCACCTCGTCTACGACGACTTCGAGTTCTTTTCGGCGGCGCAGCTCGAGCCGCGGCTCTATGAGCGCACGCTGACGGTGAACGGCTGCTCCAAGGCCTATTGCATGACCGGCTGGCGCATCGGCTATGCGGGCGGCCCCGAGCCGCTGATCAAGACCATGGCGATGATCCAGTCGCAATCGACCTCGAACCCGACCGCGGTGGCGCAATGGGCCGCGGTCGAGGCGCTCAACGGCCCGCAGGATTTCATCGCCAAGCACAACAAGATCTTCAAGGAGCGGCGCGACCTCTGCGTCTCCATGCTCAATCAGGCGAGGGGCCTCCAATGCCCGAAGCCGGAGGGCGCGTTCTACGTCTATCCGTCCTGCGCCGGGACCATGGGCAAGACGGCGCCGACCGGCAAGAAGCTCGCGACCGACGAGGATTTCGTCACCGAGCTCCTGGAGGCCGAAGGGGTCGCCGTGGTGCAGGGCACGCCGTTCGGCGTCGGGCCGGCATTCCGCATCTCATACGCCACCGCGACCAGCGCGCTGGAGGAAGCCTGCACGCGCATCCAGCGGTTCTGCGGGAATTTGCAGTAGCGGATCGCCGATCCGAGACGAGCACTCAGGCGCGGTTGGGAAACAGCCGATATTGCTCGGGTCGCAGGCAGACCACCTGGCCGACGCGCCATTGCTGCGCCCGCAGCGCATCGACCTCGACGATCGTCTGCGCCGGCTCGGTGCCGAGCGCGATCTCGATGCGCCGTGCCGGCCCGATGCCGTGGACTCGTTTGACCACGCCCCTCAGATCGCCTTCGGCCGACGCCGGAAGGATGGTGACATTGAACGGACGCGCAAACAGCGTCGCCGCGCCGTCGGGGACGCCTTGCGGGTCGAGCCCGATCGGCCGACCGAAGAACTGCACCGCGTTGTCCTGCACGACGACCGGGAGCGCGATCGATTCGCCGATGAAGTCGTGCACGAACGCGGTCCGCGGATGATCGTAGACCTGTTGCGGCGCCCCGGACTGCTCCACGCGGCCCTTGTCCATGACCACGATGCGGTCGGCGACTTCCAGAGCCTCTTCCTGATCGTGCGTGACGAAGATCGAGGTGACCTGAATCTCGTTGTGCAGGTTGCGCAGCCAGCGCCGCAATTCCTTGCGGACCTTGGCGTCGAGCGAACCGAACGGCTCGTCTAGCAGCAGCACCCGGGGCTCGACCGCGAGCGCGCGGGCGAGCGCGATCCGCTGGCGCTGGCCGCCGGAAAGCTGCGTCGGATAGCGCTGTGCCAGCCAGCCGAGCTGGACCAGCGCGAGCAGTTCTCCGACCCGGCGGCGGATTTCCGGTTCGCTCGGCCGCAGGCTGCGCGGCCTTGCGCGCAGCCCGAAGGCGACATTCTCGAACACCGTCATATGTCGAAACAGCGCGTAATGCTGGAACACGAAGCCGACATGGCGCTCGCCCGCGGTCCGCGACAGCACATCCTCGCCGTCGAATTGCACTAGGCCTTGATCCGGCCAGTCGAGTCCCGCGACGATGCGGAGCAGCGTCGTCTTGCCCGATCCTGACGGCCCCAGCAGAGCCAGCAGCTCGCCGGAGCGCACTTCGAGGTTGACCCGGTCGAGCGCGGCAAAATCGCCGAAGCGCTTGGCGACGTCGATGATCGATATCTTCATGGTGTCACTCCTGCGCCAGGCGAGCTTCGAGCACGATTTTGAGGACGAGTGTCACGAGCGCGAGCAGCGCCAGCAGCGACGCCACCGCGAACGCGGCGGCGACCTGATATCCGTCGTAGAGCGCCTCGATGTGCAGCGGCATGGTGTTGGTCTCGCCGCGCACATGCCCGGACACGACCGAGACCGCGCCGAATTCCCCCATCGCCCGCGCATTGCAGAGCAATACGCCATAAAGCAGCGCCCATCTCACGTTCGGCAGCGTGACCCAGAAAAACGTGCGCCTGCCCGATGCGCCGAGCGATAGCGCCGCCTCCTCTTCCTCGGTGCCTTGCTGCTGCATCAGCGGCACGAGCTCCCTGATGACAAAGGGGAAGGTGACGAAGATCGTTGCGAGCGCGATGCCGGGAAGCGCGAAAATAATCTTGTAGCCGTGCGCGACCAGCCAGGGGCCGAAATAACCTTGCAGCCCGAACAGCAGGATGAAGACGAGCCCGGCGATCACCGGAGAGACCGAGAACGGAAGGTCGATCAGCGTTATCAGCAGGTTCTTGCCGCGGAACTCGAACTTTGTGATCGCCCAGGCCGCGACCACGCCGAACCCGACATTCGATGCGACCGATATGGCGGCGACCAGGAGCGTCAGCCGCACCGCCGCCAGGGTGTCGGGATCGCGAAGCGCCGCAAAGTAAGTCTCGACGCCTTTGGAAAACGCCAGGGCAAACACGCATACGAGCGGCAGCACGATGAATATGCCGAGAAAGATCACCGCAATGGAGATCACCACGCGGCGTACCCATGACGCGTCGGTACGGATGTCTGCCTTGCGACGGGGCGCGGTGCGCGGCACGATGCGGCTCGCCTCAAGCTCCGGCAGGATCGCGAACTCGGTTATAGGCAGAATGGTCACGGTTGCATTCCGGTGCGACGTTCAGACCAGCGTTGCAGGGTGTTGACGAGGAAGAGCAGCAGGAACGAAGCGACCAGCATCACCACCGCGATCGCGGTCGCGTCCGCATAGCGGAATTCCTGCAGCCGAATGACGATAAGGAGCGGCGCGATCTCCGAAACATTCGGCAGATTGCCGGCGATGAAGATTACGGAGCCGTATTCGCCGACCGCACGCGCAAATGCCAGCGCGAAGCCGGTCAGGAGCGCGGGAACGACGCTCGGAAACACGACCCGGCGCGCCGTGTTCCAGCGGCTCGCGCCGAGCGAGGCGGCGGCGTCTTCCAGTTCCTTGTCGAGATCCTCGAGCACCGGCTGCACGGTGCGAACGACGAAAGGCAGTCCGATGAACACCAGTGCAACAAAGATGCCCAGCGGCGTATAGGCGACGTGAATGCCGAGCGGCGTCAGCAATTGGCCGATCCAGCCGGTTTCGGCATAAAGTGCCGCGAGCGCAATTCCCGCAACGGCAGTCGGCAAGGCGAACGGAACATCGACGATGGCATCGAGGATGCGCCGGCCGGGAAAGCGGTAACGGACCAGGGCCCACACCACGGCCGAGCCGAAAAAGAGGTTGGTGGCCGCCGCTGCGAGCGAGAGCCCGAACGAGAGCTCGAAGGCATGCAACGCGCGGCGACTGGTAACGACGGCAAAGAACCGATCGGGCGGCAGTTCGGCAGCCTTGAAAAACAGCGCGGCAAGCGGGGTCAGCACGATCAGCGACAGCCAGAGCAACGTGATTCCCAACGTGATTCCGAACCCCGGAATGACGCCCCGGCGATGCCTGAAAAGAGCCGTTGCCGCGCTCACCGCGACCTCGCGTTACTGCGTGTAGATCGAATCGAACACACCGCCGTCGTCGAAATGGGTTGCCTGCGCCTTCCGCCAGCCGCCGAAGTCGGCGATGGTCAGAAGCTCGACCTTGGCAAAATCCGCCCGGTATTGCTCGGCGACGGCTGGGTCGCGCGGCCGGTAATGATCCTTCGCGGCGATCGCCTGGCCCTCGGGCGAATAGATGAATTTCAGGAAAGCTTCGGCGGGCGCGCGCGTACCCTTCCGATCGACCACCTGATCGACGACGGCGACGGGCGGCTCGGCCAGAATGGAGAGGCTCGGCACTACGATGTCGAACCTGTCCTTGCCAAGCTCGTTGATCGCGAGAAACGCTTCGTTCTCCCAGGCCACCAGGACGTCGCCGACGCCGCGCTCGACGAATGTCATTGTCGAGCCGCGGGCGCCGGTATCAAGCACCGGCACGTTGGCGTAGATGGCTTTCACGAACTCGCGCGCTTTGTCTTCGCTGCCGTACCGCTTGCGCGCATATCCCCACGCCGCGAGATAGTTCCAGCGCGCGCCGCCGGAGGTCTTGGGATTGGGCGTCACGACCTTGAGGCCGGGCTGCGCCAGATCATCCCAGTCCCTGATGCCTTTCGGATTGCCCTTGCGCACCAGGAATACGATCGTCGAAGCGTAGGGCGCGGAATTCGACGGCAGCCGGCTTTGCCAATCGGCCGCGATCAGCCCGCGGTCGGCAATCGCGTCGATGTCGGAGGCGAGCGCCAAGGTCACGACGTCGGCCTGCAATCCGTCGATCACGGCCCGCGCCTGCGCACCCGAGCCGCCGTTCGATGTTTTGACCTCGATCGTCTTTCCGGTTTCGGACTTGAATCTGGCGGTGAAGGCCTGGCTGAGATGGGCGTAGAGTTCGCGCGTCGGATCGTAGGACACGTTGAGCAGGGTGACGTCCGCGGCCTGCGCGACGCCGGCGAGCAGGACCGTTCCGACAAGGGCCGTAATCATGCTTTTCATCGACGCCTCCGACGCGAAAGTCATCGCAGCGAATTGATTAGTTGACGAGAATTATTTTCCATATACAAAGGTTTCATCGTCAGCAAACAGAAAAATATTCTACTAGATGGAATATGGTACGTTGGAAGAATTGATCGGGTTTCAGGCCCGGAGAGAGACACTCTTTATCGTCGCGTCCGGCGGCCATCGGCAGCGAACGGAGCCACGTTCGTGAACCGGCTGGACGATCTCGAAGCGCAAAGCATCTTCATCTTTCGCGAGGCCTTCGCCCGGCTGCGGCGGATTGCGCTGCTGTGGTCGTTGGGCAAGGACTCCAACGTGATGATCTGGATCGCGCGCAAGGCCTTCTTCGGCCGCGTGCCGTTTCCGGTGCTTCATATCGACACCGGCAAGAAGTTTGCCGAGATGTATGCGTTTCGCGACCGCTACGCGGCCGAATGGAATCTCGATCTCACGATTGAGCAGTGCCCGCCGCTCGACGCGGTCGACCCGACGTTGCCGCCGGCTGCCCGCTCGGCAGCACGCAAGACCGAGGGATTGAAGCTCGCGCTTGCCAAATACGGCTTCGACGGGCTCATCGCCGGCATCCGGCGTGACGAAGAGCCGACGCGCGCCAAGGAGCGGGTGTTCTCGCCGCGCGGACTCGAAGGCGGCTGGGACGTTCGCGATCAGCCGCCGGAATTCTGGGATCACTTCAACGCCGCGCCCCCGCCGGGCGCGCACTTGCGCGTCCATCCCATCCTGCACTGGACCGAGCTCGATATCTGGGCCTACACCCGGCGCGAGGGCATTCCCGTGATCCCGCTCTATCTCGCGCGCGACGGCAAGCGCTATCGCTCGCTCGGCGATGCCGACATCACGTTCCCGGTGGCGTCGCAGGCCGGCACCATCGACGAGATCATCAGCGAGCTCGAAGCCACGAAAGTCCCCGAGCGCGCCGGCCGCGCCATGGACCACGAGACCGAGGACGCATTCGAGCGCCTGCGCGTCACCGGCTATCTGTAACCTGCCATCACGGACGTCCGATCATGAACATGCTTGTCACGGAAGTGCCCGCGCGGGCAAAGAACGCCTATTCTCGCCCGTTGGTCCGCATCGTCATCGTCGGGCATGTCGATCACGGCAAGTCGACTCTGATCGGACGACTCCTGCATGAAACGAAAAGCCTGCCGGATGGCAAGCTTGAGTCGATCAAGGCCGTCAGCGATCGCCGCGGCGTGCCGTTCGAATGGTCGTTCCTGCTCGACGCGCTCCAGATCGAACGCGACCAGGGCATCACCCTCGATACCAGCCAGATCCGCTTGCGCGCGCCGTCGCGCGACATCGTTCTGATCGACGCGCCGGGGCATGCCGAGTTCCTGCGCAACATGATCACCGGTGCCGCCCAGGCCGACGCCGCCTTGCTGGTCATCGACACCACGGAAGGCGTGCGCGAGCAGACGCGGCGGCACGGCTATCTGCTGCATCTTCTCGGCATTTCCCAGGTTGCCGTCGTCATCAACAAGATGGACCGCGTGGACTTCGATGAAAGCCGGTTCCATGAAGTCGAGGCGCAGATCGCGAACCACCTGGCCGGCCTCGGATTGGCGGCGACCGCGATCATCCCGATTTCCGCGCGAAGCGGTGACGGTGTTGCGCGGCGCACGCCATCGCTACCCTGGTACAGCGGCCCGACGGTGCTGGAAGTCCTGGATCGTTCCGCGCCGGCGAAGCCGCTCGCCGATCTGCCGCTGCGCATCCCCGTGCAGGCTGTCTACAAATTCGACGATCAGCGCATTGTCGCCGGACGTGTCGAGAGCGGCCGGCTGGCGATTGGCGACGAAATCGCGATCATGCCGCGCGGGACGGCAGCGCGCGTGCGCTCGATCGAGTCGTGGCCGGTGTCCGACGAATCGCGGCTGCCGCACACGGCGCGCGCCGGGCAATCGATAGGCCTGACGCTCGATCGCGAGATTTTCGTCGAGCGCGGCGACGTTATTTCGGCCGCCGATGCGAAATCCGAGGCGGTCCGCCGGCTGCGGGCGCGGGTATTCTGGCTTCACGAGCAGCCATTGGCGGCAGGCGATCCGATCGGCGTCCGCATCGGGATGGCGGAACGCCGCGGCACGATCGCCTTGATAGACAACGCTGTTGATCCCGGTCTCCTGTCAACAACCGAGTCGAACGTCATCGCCCGCAATCACGTCGGCGAAATCGAGATTGCATTGGCCGAGCCGATTGCCGCCGATATCCATGCCGCGAACCCGCGGACCGGACGCCTGGTGCTCGATCGCGCCGGCAGGATTGCCGGCGGGGGCCTCATTCTCTCGGTCGACGAGGTCAAGGGCGGAGGCCTGCATGGCCACGACGGCGCCAGCCAAAGCCCGGTGGTATCGGCCGTCCGTCATGACGGGGTCGGTGTACGTCTTGAGCAACTGACGCAGCAGGCTTCGCGCCTGAACGGCCTGTTGCAGGAACTGCCGGCGGCGGAGCGTCTGGCGCGGTTCCGTCGCGAGATCGACGGCAGGACGGTATTCACCACGAGCTTTGGCCTGGAAGACCAGGTCATTCTGCACCTCATTTGCGAACATGCGATCGACGTCGAAATCGCGACGCTCGACACCGGCCGCTTGTTTCGCGAGACCTATGAGCTCTGGGCTGAAACCGAACGCCGCTACGGGCGGCGCATCCGAGCGATCTATCCAGAGCATGGAAACCTCGAAGCCTTGGTCGGGAAATACGGGATCAACGGCTTCTATGATTCCCGCGAGGCGAGGGCCGCCTGCTGCCATGTCCGCAAGGTGGAGCCGCTTGGCCGTGCGCTTGCCGGCGCTGCCGCCTGGATTGTCGGCCTACGCGCTGACCAGTCCGATCACCGCCAAGGGACTTCGCTTGTCGCCCTCGATGACCGCGGCCTGATGAAGCTCAGCCCCTTGTTCGACTGGACGCGGGACGCGGTCCAATCCTTCGCCGCAGCCAATCAAGTCCCGATCAATCCGTTGCACACGAGGTGGTTCGCGTCCATCGGTTGCGCGCCGTGCACGCGTGCGATCGCGCCGGGAGAGCCCGAGCGGGCCGGACGCTGGTGGTGGGAGCAGGAAGAGAAAAAAGAGTGCGGCCTGCACGTCACCGCCGAGCAGCGCACCGTGTGAACGACCGCTGCGGAGCAAGGGCGACTGAAGCGGCGGTGGGCCGCGATCGCCGGCGATCCGATCCTGGACTTGCAAAAGCTGGACTTGCAAAAGGCTGCCGCTGATGCCCAAAAAGGGCACGCGACGCGGGCTTCGTTCTCGCCTACAATCGTGACGGCGGCCCTTTGGGGGCGGGCCGGGTGAGGGGAGGATCCATATGTTTCGCAATGCCTTCGCGGGAGCGGTCGTCGGGGCTGCGGCCCTCGCTACGGTGTTGATGACGCCGACCAACGCGCAACCGGTTCGCGTCAAGGTCGGCGAGCTCAATTGCTCGATGTCGTCAAGCATCGGCTTGGTCGTCACCTCGACGCGCAACCTCAGCTGCTACTTCAACACCGGCGGCGCGCCGCCCGAGGCCTATGCGGGAACGATGACGCGGGTCGGCATCGACATCGGCGTGACCAGCGGCGGCACCATGGTCTGGGAGGTGTTTGCCGGAACCGAGCGGTATGTCGGCATGCTCAGCGGCACTTATATCGGGGCCACGGCGGAAATGACCGTTGCGGCCGGTCTCGGCGCCAATGTCCTGGTCGGCGGGTCGGCCCGTTCGGTAGCGCTGCAACCGATTTCGGTCCAGGAGCAGCAAGGGCTGAGCATCGCCGCGGGCATCGGCCAGCTGGAATTGCATCTGGCGCAATGAATACCGGCGCAATGAATACCGGCGTAATGAGTTCTGGCGCCGGCCGTCGGGGGGCCGTCACGCCCGGCGCGTAATGTCGCGCCCCTTGACCAGCCCCGCCGCCGCCTGAGACGATGGATTCGTACGGCCCGCGCCGGAACGACGGGTCAAGCGGGAGGCGATCATGGCAACGAACGGCAACAACGGTACGCGGGCGACGGGTCCGCGCTGCGTCGCATTGGTCGGTCCCTTCCAGAGCGGCAAGACCACGTTGCTCGAAGCGATCCTCGCCCGCACCGGCGTGATCCAGCGCCAAGGCACCGTCGAGGCCGGCAACACGGTCGGCGACGCCAGCAAGGAAGCGCGCCATCACCGCATGAGCGTCGAGCTCACGATCGCCACCGCCACTTTCATGGGCGACCCCTATTCGTTCCTCGATTGCCCTGGCTCGGTCGAGTTCGTCCACGACATGCGCGCGGTGCTGCCGGCGATCGACGTGGCGGTGGTGGTGTGCGAGATGGACGAGAAGAAGGTGCCACAGCTTCAGCTCATCCTGCGCGAGCTGGAGGAGCAGAAGATCCCGCGCATCCTGTTCGTCAACAAGATCGACAAGGCCGATGCCGGCGTTCACGACGTACTCAAGCTGTTGCAGCCCGCCTCGCGCACCAAGCTGGTGTTGCGGCAGATCCCGACGTTCTCCGGCGAAATCGTTACCGGCTTCGTCGATCTCGCGCTGGAGCGCGCCTTCGTCTACAAGGAGCATGCCGCCTCCGAAATCGTTCCGCTCGAAGGCGACGCCGCCGATCTCGAAAAGACGGCGCGCTTCTCCATGCTGGAGACGCTCGCCGACCATGACGACGAGCTGATGGAGCAGTTGCTCGAGGACATCCAGCCGCCGCGCGACAAGGTGTTCGACGACCTCACGCGCGAATTGCGCGAGGGGCTGGTGTGCCCGGTGCTGATGGGCACCGCCGCGCGCACCAACGGCATTTTGCGGCTGATGAAGGCGCTGCGCCACGAATCGCCGGGCCTCGCCGAGACCTCCAAGCGTCTCGGCGTCAAGGCCGGCAACGACGCCGTCGCCTACGTGCTCAAGACCCAGAACACCACGCACGGCGGGAAAATGTCGGTGGTGCGCATGCTCGCCGGGCAGGCCGGCGACGGCACGACCTTCGTGGCGGGCGACGACGAGGCCGGCCGCGTCGCCGGCGTGTTCAAGTTGGTCGGGCAGAATAGCGAGAAGCGCGGGCCGGCAATGGTCGGCGAGACCGTCGCGTTCGCCAAGCTCGACAAGGCCAAGACCGGCGAGACGCTGACGGCGGGCAAGCAGGTCCATCCGGCGCTCGCCAAGGTCGAGCCCTATCCGCCGGTGCTCGCCATCGCGATTTCGGCGAAGGAGCGCAAGGACGACGTGAAGCTCGGCCAGGCGCTCAACAAGCTGCACGAGGAGGATCCCTCGGTCACCATCGTGCACAATCCGGAAACGCACGAAGTGGTGCTGTGGGGCCAGGGCGAGATGCATTTGCGCGTCACCACCGAGCGGCTGAGCGACCGCTACGGCGTCGCCATCGAGCGGCGTCAGCCGACCGTCGGCTACCGCGAGACCATCCGCCGGGGCATCGTGCAGCGCGGCCGCCACAAGAAGCAGTCGGGCGGTCACGGCCAGTACGGCGACGTCGTGCTCGACATCAAGCCGTTGCCGCGCGGCTCGGGCTTCACCTTCGAGGAGAAGATCACCGGCGGCGTGGTGCCGCGCAACTACATCCCCTCGGTCGAGGAAGGC
>Ga0182024_10003299_pt1 | contig 38665 bp, 33 predicted proteins | sample P32metaG_FD_120480 | JGI IMG/M metagenome (GOLD analysis project Ga0182024, IMG submission 120480) | Permafrost microbial communities from Stordalen Mire, Sweden - P3-2 metaG (Illumina Assembly) | ecosystem: Environmental > Terrestrial > Soil > Wetlands > Permafrost | place: Sweden: Stordalen...
CCAACCCGACACGAAGGTCATTCTGACCATCCAGCGCGACGGCGTGGAAGGCACCAAGGACTACGAAATCACGCGCGGCCGCGTCGAGGTGGAGACGGTCTTCGGCGTCAAGCGGAAGTCCGACGACAGCTGGGACTTCATGCTCGACAAGGAAAGGAAGATCGGCTACCTGCGGCTGAGCCAGTTCCAGGAGGACTCCTACAACGACATCGTCGCCGCCATGGAGCGCCTCCAGAAGCAGGGCGTCAAGGGCTTCATCCTCGACCTGCGCTTCAACCCCGGCGGCCTGCTGACGTCGGCCGTGGACATTTCCGACCTGTACATCGACGACGGCGTGATCGTGAGCATCCGTCCGCGCGGCAAGCCGGAGGAGTTCATCCGCGGCAAGCACGACGGCAGTCTGCTCAACTTCCCGATGGTCTGCATGGTCAACGGCGACAGCGCCAGCGCCAGTGAAATCGTCAGCGCCTGTTTGCAGGACCACCACCGGGCCTACATCATCGGCGAACGCAGCTTCGGCAAGGGCAGCGTGCAGAACATCCGCAAGTTCGGCGACGGCGAGCTGAAGCTGACGACGGCGACGTTCTGGCGGCCCAGCGGCAAGAACCTCTACAAGCGCCTGCCCGGTGCCGTGGAGAAGGACGAGTGGGGCGTCAAGCCCGACGAGGTGGCGCCGCTGACCGAGAAGGAGCGCGGCGAGCTGTTCGACCACCTGCGCGACAACGAGATCATCCCGCGGCGCGACGCCCCGGTTAAGGTCGAGAAGGATCCCAAGCCGGAGTTCAAGGACGTGGAACTGGACGCGGCCGTCGAGTACCTGACGGGCCAGCTCAAGACGGCTGCAAACAATCCGGTGAAGAAAGCCGGGTAAGTTCCGAACGCGCCCGTCCCGCCGGAAAATCCGTCGATTCTTTTCAGGCCCACGGGGAGACCCGTGGGCCTCCTCTTTTCGCGGACGGCCGGTTTGCCGGTCGGGCGATCCTGGCGCATGATTGGACCGGCGGGCGGGGCCGACTTGCCGTTCGGCGGGCGGCCCCCGGCCCGGTCGCCATTCTCCCCCGCGCCCGTCCGACTCCCGTCCGGGACCGTCTGACGCTAGAGGATCCGCTCATGTTCCGTTTACGCTTGAAGACCGCCGCGGCCCTGACCGGCCTGGGCTTGCTCTGCGGCTGCACCAGCATCAATCCCAGCCCCTGCGGCGAGCAGCGCGAGGGGTTCTTCAGCCGCATGATGAGCGGCTTCCGCGGCCACCCGCAGGGCGAATGCGAGTGCGTCGAAACCGGCCGCGTCACCACCATCGGCGAAGGCCCGATCGTACCCGACCCCGGCTGCGGCGCGCCGGGCTGCGCCACCCAGGAATATCCCTCGACGGGCTTCCCTTCCACGGGCTTCCCCGTGACGGTCCCGGCCGTCCCTAACATGCCGCCGCCGACGGCCCTGCCGTTGCCCAACTCCGGCCCGTTTGCCCCGCCCGTCGAGGCGAAGCCGTCGTCGGTCATCAAGAACGCGGCGAAGTGAGCCTGGTGCATGATCCGGCGACGTTTCAGGCGAGCGGCCGGCGTAAGCCGGCCGGTGCGTCCCATTCACCGGCCGGCTTACGCCGGCCGCTCGCCATTGCGTCGGTGGCTCAGTTCATCCCGCCGACTCGCGCGATTAGTTCCTTCACCGCTCGCAGGTCCACCGGCTTGACCATGTGCGAATCGAAGCCCGCCTTTTCCGATCGCGCCCGCTCGTCGTCGCCGTCGAAGCCGGTCAGCGCCACCAGCAGGGGCGGCTTCTTCAGCGCCTCGCGCAGCCGCCGCGCCGTCTCGTAGCCGTCCATTCCGGGTAAACTGAGATCCATAAACACCATATCCGGCGGCCGCGCCCCGGCGGCGGCCACGGCGGCAGGCCCGTCGTAGGCCGTCGCCGCCTCGCAGCCCCACAACCGCGTCAGCTGGGCCAGGCTCTCGGCCGCGTCCCGGTTGTCGTCCACGACCAACACCGAAATCGGCCGGCCGGCCGCGCGGGTTTCGGACGGGGCCGACGTCCGTTCCGGCGCGGAATCCGGCGACGCCGGCAGCCGGACGATGAACTCGCTGCCGCGGCCGGGGCCGTCGCTATGCGCCTCGACCGTGCCGCCGTGCAACTCCACGAAGTGCTTCACCAGGCTCAGCCCGAGACCCAACCCGCCGCGCGCCCGGTGCAGGTTTTGCTCCGCCCGCGCGAACGGCTCGAAGACGCGGGGCAGCAGGTCCGGGACCAGTCCGACGCCCGTGTCCCGGACTCGGACGATCATACGGTCCTCTTCCCGGTCCACACGGAGGCTGATCCGGCCGCCCGGCTCGGTGTACTTGGCCGCGTTGGTCAGCAGGTTCGTGAGCACCTGCTCCAGCCGGACGGCGTCGCCGTGCAGGCACGCCGGGGCCGGCGGCAGCGACGCCTCGAACGTGTGCAGCCGTTCGTCGAGGAGCGGACGCACCGTTTCGACGGCCGCCGCCGCCACGGCCGTCAGGTCCACGCGCTCCATCCGCAGATCGGTCTTGCCCTGGCGGATGCGGGCCACGTCCAGAAGCTCGTTCACCAGCCGGGCCAGCTTCTGGACCTGATGTTCGGCGACGTCCACGGCGTGCGCGGCGTCGGACCCGGGCGCGACGGCGCGGCCGAGGATCTGGAGCGACACCGACAGCGGCGCCAGCGGGTTGCGCAGCTCGTGGGCCAGCATGGCCAGGAATTGGTCCTTACGGCGGTCGGCGTCGGTCAGGGCGTCGATCCGGGTTTGCAGGACCGCTTCCGCGGGGCCGTTCCACGCGGCAACCCGCGCGTGCAATGTACTTACTTGCTCGTGCAATTCCAGGTGATCCACGTCCCGACTCCTTGGGCCGGATAGGGCGGCGCGTGGGCGCGGAAGATTTCCGGCCGTGCCCGAGACTTGACCCTTGTTCGCCGCGAATACGATCCAATGCTAAGATGGGCCGGCGCGGCCCGTTAAACGCTTTGGCGGGATTCGGCCCCGGCCGCCTGAAATTCATGACGGCTTCATCCGCCGTCCGGTGGCCTCAGATCGTGCGACCCGGCAACCGCATCGTCAGCCGCGGGGCCGCTCCGCCCTCGACGCTCGAAACCTTCCCTTAAATATTTTCGATGAGGCCATTCTAACCAGTGCTTGGCCTGAAAGCTATTCATTTCGTTGAATCTCGCCCCGCCGTCGGTTACAGTGAATAACGTCCTTCCCGCCTGGCGGCTCATTCGTCGCTCCTTCCGTTTGGAGTCCCTGCCTTATGTTGCGACTGGACGCGCCTCGTTCCGTTTCCTTCTGCGACGGATTCAGCCGACGCGACTTCCTCCACGCCGGCGCCCTTTCCGCGCTCGGCCTGACGCTGCCCGGCTTCTTGGCCCAGAAGGCCGCCGGCGCCGTCAAGGACGATGACGTCAACGCCATCATGCTCTTCCTCGTCGGCGGCCCCAGCCAGCTCGACACCTGGGACCCCAAGCCCAACGCCCCCGACGAGGTTCGCGGCCCGTTCACGGCCATCGACACCAACGTGCCCGGCATCCGCATTAGTGAAATCTTCCCGAAGATGGCGCGGCACGCCGACAAGTATTCGCTGATCCGCAGCTGCTACCACACGGCCACGGCCGTCCACGACACCGGCCACCAGATGATGCAGACCGGCCGGCTGTTCACCGGCGGCGTCGAGCACCCGCACGAGGGCTGCGTCCTCGGCTACCTCAAGGGCGGCCGCGGCGAGATGCCGGCCCACGTCCTCCTTCCCAAGCCCATCGGCCGCACCGGCGGCAACCTGCCGCACGGCCAGACGGCCGGCTACCTCGGCAAGCAGTACGACCCGTTCGTGCTCAACGCCGACCCCAACGACAAGAATTTCACCGTGCCCGACCTGCTGCCGCCGGACTACATCTCGTCCGTTCGCGCCGGCCGCCGTCAGAAGATGCGCGACGCCGTGGAAGGCGAGCTGGCCGCCTTCGAGCAGCAGGCCCAGGCCAAGCAGATGGACGACAATTTCGGCCTGGCTTATCGGTTGATGTCGAGCGCGCCGGCCCGCGAGGCGTTCGCCCTGGACAAGGAGCCGGAGTCGGTGCGCGACCGCTACGGCCGCACGCGCTTCGGCCAGAGCTGTCTGCTGGCCCGCCGGCTGATCGAGCGCGGCGTGCGTTTCGTGACGGTCAACATGTTCGAGACGGTCTTCGACGAGATCACCTGGGACATCCACGGCTCGAAGCCGTTCACGGACATCGCGGAGATGTCGCGGCTGGTGGCGCCGAACTTCGACCAGGCCTACAGCGCCCTTTTGGAAGACTTGTCGGATCGAGGAATGTTGAAGACGACGGTGGTGACGGCGCTGGGCGAGTTCGGCCGGACGCCGAAGGTGAACCCGGCCGGCGGCCGCGATCACCATCCAGGCGTGTGGACGATCCTGATGGGCGGCGGCCCGATCCGGGGCGGCCGCGTCGTCGGCGAGTCGGACGAGCTGGGTTACTTCCCGAAGAGCCGGCCGGTGTCGCCGGCGGAGGTGGCGGCGACGATGTACCAGGCGCTCGGCTTCGACCCGCACCGCGAGCTGCCGGGGCCGCAGAACCGGCCGATGCCGCTGGCGGATTACAGCGTGCGGGCGATCAAGGAGTTGTTTTGAAGAAGATCTCACGCAAAGGCGCAAAGGCGCAAAGCGAACTCTTTCCGTCTTTCTTAGCGCCTTTGCGTCTTTGCGTGAGATCTTCTTCGCCATTCCGAGGGCCAAGACATGGCGGACGAGGAATACCAAAAGGAACCACCCCGGCCGGAGTCGCGCCCGCCGCCACCCCGGCCGCCGGCGGACTACGATGACGACGACCGCTTCCGACAGCCCGACGTGGTGCAGACGTTCATCCCCTACAAGAACCCCATGGGCCTGACCGCCTATTACCTTGGCGTTTTCTCCTTTATTCCGTGCCTGGGCTTGGCGCTCGGGCCGGCCGCCCTGATCTTCGGCATCCTGGGCGTCCGCTACCGCAAGCGCCATCCGACCGCCGGCGGCGTGGGCCACGCCATTTCCGGGATCGTGATGGGGAGCCTGACCAGTTTGGCGAATTGGGGCGGCGTGATTGCGGCCGTCGTCATTGGCATCGCCGCGGCGAAGTGATCGGCCGAGCGCGAGGGAGAGTGAGTGGCGACTAAACCGGCGAACTTCTGGGGGCGATTGAAGGAGGTCGAGTTGTTCTTTCAGAAGAACGACCCGGTCCACAAGACCATGCGCCGGGTCGTCAAGCGGCTGGACAAGGCCGGCATCGTCTACGCGGTGGTCGGCGGCATGGCGGTCAACGCCCACGGCCGCAAGCGCACCACGGCCGACCTGGACCTCCTGCTCACCGCCGAAGGCTTGACCGAATTCCGGCGCCGCTTCGTCCCCAAGGATTACGAGGAAGTCTCCGGCCGGCCGCGGCGTTTCTCCGACCGAAAGAACGGGGTGAAGATCGACTTCCTTGTAACCGGGTTGTTTCCGGGCAGCGGCGTTCCGGGGCCGATCGCGTACCCCGACCCTTCGGCGGTGGGTGAGGTCATCGAGGACGCCCGCGTGGTGGACCTGACGACGCTGATCCAACTCAAGCTGGCCGCACGCCGGTATCAGGACTTCGCGGACGTTGTCGCCCTGATCCGCGTGCATGACCTGGACGAAGCGTACGCCGGCGGGCTGGATGAATCGGTGCGCGGCGATTACGTCGAGTGCCTCGAAGAAAAGCGGCGTGAGGATGTTTACGAAGCCCGGTAATGAGGATGGATCGGTCTCAACATGCCGAACGAATGGTTACCAAAAGGAGTCCGTCAATGAATCGTGCGACCGCATGGATCTTGGGAGGAGCGGCCGTCGTGGCGTTCCTCGGCCTCGGCGTCTCCGGCCTATTTGGCCAGCGCTTCGCCACGGAGCAGGTCGGCGGAAGTGTCGGCCGCTTTGTGGTGGTGCGCAACACCGACGACGCCATCATCATCATGGATAGCACCACGGGAGACCTCTTCCGGGCGTCCCAGGATGATGTCAAGCCGTTTGCGAACCGGCCACAAACCGCGCGGGACGGGTGGAACCGGGACAAGGGCACCGTGATAGTCAAAGACATAGGACCCATAACTGCAGACAAAGACGTGAAAGTCTCGCCCAAGGACAAAACATTCACGCCCCTGCCGCCCCCGCCGACTGATAAGTAAGACGGCCATGCGTATTCCCGCGAGGGGTGCCCCGCGCCCCTCGCTTCCGTAACGAGACTCATGATGACTCCTCAGCAAGGTTTCCGCCTCCTGCTCGCCATCACACTTATGCCGGGAGCCGTGGCTTCGGCTGCCGACCTTAAAATCCTCCCTGGCGACATGACGCTGACCGGCCCGCACGCCTCTCAGCGGTTGCTCGTCACGGCGGAAGAAGGCGGCGCCGTGGTCGGCGACCAGACCGCGCAGGCGGCCTTTACGTCCGCCAACCCCGCCATTGCCGTGGTGGACGGCGGCATGGTGCGCCCCGTCGGCGACGGCGAAACCACCATCACCGCCGTGGTGGACGGCAAGCAAGCGACGGCGAAGGTCAAAGTCGTCCGGTCGAAGGAAACCATCGACTGGAGTTTCCGCAACCACGTCATCCCGATGATGACGCGGGTCGGCTGCAATGCCGGGGCGTGTCACGGCGCCCTGGCCGGCAAGGGCGGACTGAAGCTGTCGCTGCGCGGCTACGACCCCGAGGCCGACCACTTCGTCTTGACCCGACAGGCGCTCGGCCGCCGCGTCAACCGCATCGAGCCGAACAAGAGTCTCGTGCTGCTCAAGCCGACCCTGGCCGTGCCGCACGGCGGCGGCCAAAAGTTGGAGGTCGGCTCTCCCGATTACCGTCTTCTGGCCGACTGGATCGCCGCCGGGGCGCCCGGCCCGAAAGCCGACGATCCCGTGATTCAACGTCTCGAAGTGCTGCCGGCCGCCGCCGTGCTGAAGCCGAAGGACACGCTGCAAGTGCTGGTGCGGGCGTGGTACTCCGACGGCCATTCCGAGGACGTGACGCGCTGGGCCAAGTTCAACAGCAGCGAAGACCTCGTCGCCACCGTGGACGCCGACGGCAAGGCGACCGTGGCCGGCTACGGCGAGACCGCGATCACCGTCTGGTTCTCGAACCTCGTCGCCGCCAACCGCGTCGCGTCGCCGCTGCCCAACGCCGTCGATCCCAAGGTCTTCGCCGCGGCGCCGCGCAACAGCTTCGTCGACGATCTGGTACTGAAGAAACTCGAAAGTCTCCACATTCCCCCGTCGCCGTCGTGCGAGGACGCCGAGTTCATCCGTCGCGCCTACCTCGACGCCGCCGGAATCCTGCCGACGCCGGATGAGACGAAGAAATTTCTCGCCGACGCCGCCCCGGACAAACGCGCCAAGCTCATCGACGCCCTGCTGGAACGGCCGGAGTTCGTCGATTACTGGGCGCATAAGTGGTCGGACATGCTGCTCATCAGCACGCGCCGGCTGCCGCAGCAGGCCGTGTGGGCGTTCTACGAGGACGTGCGCAAGAGCGTGGCCGACGACGAGCCGTGGGACCGTTTCGCCCGCGACGTGGTCACCGCCGGCGGCAGCACGCTCGACGACGGCGCCGCCAATTACTTCGTCATCCACAAGGACGTCAGCGACCTGACCGAGGCGACGGCCGTGACCTTCATGGGCATGTCGATCACCTGCTGCCGCTGCCACAACCACCCGCTGGAGAAGTGGACGCAGGACCAATACTGGGAGTTTGCCAATCTCTTTTCGCGCGTCGGCCTCAAGAACGGCGACCGGCCCGGCGAGGTATTCGTGCAGTCGATGCCGTCCGGCGAGGCGCTGCACCCGCGCCGCGGCATCGCCATGCCGCCGACGCCGCTGGACGGCAAGCCGCTGTCGGCCGACAGCCCCATCGACCGCCGGCAATACTTCGCCGACTGGCTCACGGCGCCGGACAACCCGTACTTCGCCAAGGCGCTGGTCAACCGCGTCTGGCGCAACTTCCTGGGCCGCGGCCTGGTCGAGGCCGAGGACGACCTCCGCCAGACCAACCCGCCGACCAACCCGGAACTGTTCGACGCCCTGGCAAAGGATTTTGTCGATCACAAATATGACGTAAAGGCGCTGATCCGCCGGGTCATGAATTCGGCGTCGTATCAGCGGTCGTCAAAGGCCGTGGCGGGCAACGAGAGCGACGACCGCTTTTACTCGCATTATCTGGTGCGTCGGCTGCCGGCCGAGGCGATCCTGGACGCCTATTCGCAGGTGACGGGCGTGCCGACGCCGTTCACGCAGGTGGAGTCGGCGGCCGGCGACTCGGCGTCGGCCTACGCCGGCTACCCGTTGGGCACGCGGGCGGAACAGCTGCCCGATTCGCTGGTGGCGTCGCGGTTTTTGGAGGCGTTCGGCCGGCCGGAGCGCGTGGCGACCTGCTCCTGCGAACGACAGTCGGACTCCAGCGTCGGCCAGGCGTTGCACGTCAACAACGGCAAGACGCTCAACGACAAGCTGCGCGACCCCAAGGGCCGCGTCGAGGCGTGGCTGAAGGAGAACGTCGGCGACGACGAGGCGGTGCGCCGCGTCTATGTGTTGGCGCTGAGCCGCGAGCCGACGGCGGCCGAGGCGAAGCGGTTCCACGACCTCTTGGCGGACGCGGCGGCCGACGGCAACACGACGCGGCGCGAGGCGCTGGAGGACCTGTTCTGGGCGGTGCTGGCGTCGAAGGAGTTTGTGTTCAATCATTGATCCGCCGAGGTATCCGGAAATGGCCGCGAACACGACCGGACAGACCGCAATCGATGAGGCGTCGGCCGGACGGCCCACGGAGCACCCCCACATCGAGCGCCGGCCGGGCGTCTGCGGGGGCGCGCCGATCGTCCGGGGAACGCGTATCGCCGTGCGCCATGTCGCCGTCCTGTACAACGAAGGCGCGAGCGTCGCAGAGGTGCTGGCCACATACTCGCACCTGCAACCGTCCTGGGTCCACGACGCCATCAGTTACTACCTCGATCATCAAAAGGAGATCGACCGGGAGATCGAGGCGAACCGCATCGAAGCAATTCTCGCACGGACGGGAGGCGTCATGGATGACAAGGGCGTCATCCGGTTCCCGGACGGGGGCGCCGATGGGCGGTGATCCGCTCTTCATCCGGCTTTACCTCGACGAGGATTTCCATCCCGACCTCGCCGCCGCCCTTCGCCAATACGGCCATGACTGCCTGAGCGCTGTCGAGGCCGGGACGCTTGGAACTTCCGATGAGGAGCAACTGACCTACGGCGCGGCCCAAGGGCGTTGCGTCGTCAGCTTCAACATTGGCGACTTCGCCGACCTGGCGATCCTGTGGTCGCGGGCGGGCCGGGACCACGCCGGAATCGTTGTGGCGCAACAGGTGAGTCGCCGGCATTTGGGCCGCCTCCTTCAACGCCTCTTGCACCTGTTGAACACCGTGACGGCGGATGAGATGGCGAACACTTTCCGATATCTTCCCGGCTAAAACGCTTTGGTTATCGAGCTGTCCAGAGATCCCGCGATGAAACCTCTCCTCCCCGCCTTGCTGATCCTAGCCGCCGTATCCGTGCCGGCCCTCGCCGCCGAGACCCCCAGCTATTCCAAGCAAGTCCGCCCCTTTTTCTCCCGCTATTGCCTGGAATGTCACAACGCCAAGGACGACCAGGGCGGCCTCGACCTGGAATCCTACGCGGCCATGCTGGAGGGCGGTCAGCACGGCCCCGTCCTCGTCGCCGGTAAGGCCGACGCCAGCCGCATGGTCGGCATGGTCGAGGGCAAGCTGAAACCCGCCATGCCGCCGAAGAAGGCGGCGCGCCGTCCGACGCCCGAAGAGACGGTGGTGCTCCGCATCTGGATCGACGCCGGCGCGAAAGACGACGGCGGCGCCACGCAGATTGTTTTGCCGGAGATCAAGCCACGAACGGCGGCCGCCGCCCCGGTCACCGCCCTGGCCTACCGACCGGACGGCAAACTGCTGGCGGCGGCGGGGTATCGCGAAGTCCTGCTCATCGACCCGATCACCGGCGACGTGGCCGGCAAGCTCGCCGGACAGGCCGGCGACGTGACGGCGCTGGCGTTCAGCCGCGACGGCCTGCAACTGGCCGTCGCCGCCGGTTCGCCGGGGACGGCCGGCGAGGTGCGCATCTACAAGTCCGCCGCCGGCGCCCTCCCCGCCGGCGCCCCCGTACAAACCATCGCCGCCCATAAAGACGCCATTTTGGACCTCACATTCAGCCCCGACGGCAAGACGCTGGCGACGTGCGGCTACGACCGGCTCGTCAAGCTCTGGGACGCGGAAACCGGCCGGCTCGTCCGCGAACTCAAGGACCACAGCGACGCGGTCTACGGCGTGGCGTTCAGCCCCGACGGCGCCCTGCTCGCCTCCGGGTCGGCCGACCGGGCGGTAAAGGTCTGGCAAGTCGCCGACGGCAAACGCCTCTACACGCTCGCCGATTCGACCGATTGGGTCTACGCGGTCGCCTGGAGTCCGGACGGCAAGCGTCTCGCCGCGGCGGGCGTGGACAAGAGCATCCGCGTCTGGGACGTGTCGGCGCAGGGCGGCAAACTCGTCCATGCGGTCTTCGCCCACGAAGGGCCGGTGGTCCGCCTCGCCTGGTCCGCGGATAGCCAAACTCTTTATTCCCTGAGCCAAGACCGCACGGCCAAGGCGTGGGACGCCGGCCGCATGGTGGAGCGCGTCGTCTACGCTAAACAGCCGGAGGCGCCGCTTTCGCTAGCGGTGCGCTCGGATCGTAAGCAGATCGCCATCGGCCGCTATGACGGCGTGCTGGTGCTGCTGGAGGAAGCGACCGGCAAGGTGCAGGGCGAACCGCTGCCGGCCAAGCCGAAGCCGCCGGTGCTGAACAAGGCGACGCCGCCGTCCGCCGTCCGCGGCCAGACCCTTCGGGTCAAGCTGGAGGGTCAGAACCTGGACGGGGCGACAGGGGTGACAGCCGCGCTTCCCGGTTTCAAGGCCGTGGTCGTCCCCGGCGGCGCGGGCGCCGCCCTCGACGTGGACGTGACGGTCCCCGCCGACGCCGCGCCGGGGCAGTACCCGCTGACGGTCAAGACGCCGGGCGGGGCGTCCGGGCCGTTGCCATTTATCGTCGATCGCTTTACTCCGGTTATGAAGGTGGGGCCGAACGATTCGCCGCGCACCGGCCAGAAGATCGATCTGCCCGCCACGGCGGTCGGCGCGGTCGGTCGGGCCGGCGACGTGGATTACTACCGCTTCGAGGCGAAGGCCGGCCAAGAAGTCGGCGTCCAGCTGCTGACGGCGGCCATCGGTTCCAAGCTGGAGCCGGTCCTGGAACTGACCGACGCCGACGGCCGACTGCTGGACGAGAGCGCCAACGGCCTGCTCGGCTACACCTGTCCCGTCGCCGGCGCCTACGCCGTCGGCGTCCGCGACCGCGACTACCGCGGCGACGCCACGATGTTTTACCGATTGAACATCGGCGATGTTCCCGTTGTCACCGGCGTCTTTCCGCTGGGAATCCAACGCGGAACGGAAGCCGACGTACAGATCGAGGGAGTGTACCTCGGCCCGACGCGAACGGTCCACGTGAAGGCGCCGGCCGACGCGACGGTCGGGGGCCGGCTGACCGTGCCGCTGGCCACGCCGAATGGGGCGCCGCTCGGCGATCCGTCGCTGCTGATCGGCGAGTTCCCGGAGGCGACATCGACGGCGGATGGGGCGTCCGTACCCGTGCCGTCCACGGCCGACGGCCGCATCGACCGGCCCGGCGCCGCGACGACGTACCGTTTCACGGCGAAAAAGGGGCAGCGGCTGCTCCTGGAGGTCAACGCCCGCCGGCTCGGTTCGCTGCTGGACTCGACCCTCGAAATCCTCGACGCCGCGGGCAACCCGCTGCCGCGGGCGGTGCTGCGCTGCACGTCGAAGACCTACGTCATGTTCCGCGACCACGACTCGGCCGGCCCCGCCATTCGCATCGAGACCTGGAACGACCTGGCGGTCAACGATTACCTCCTGGCCGGAGAGGAATTGATGCGCATCAACCAGCTGCCGAAGAACCCCGACGACGACTGCCAGTTCTTCGCCCTCAACGGCCAGCGCCTCGGCTACCTCGGCACCACGCCGACCCACCACCCGCTGGGGCAGGCGCTGTACAAGGTTTCGATCCACCCGCCGGGCACGGCGTTTCCCCCCAACGGCCTGCCGGTGGCGACGCTCTACTGGCGCAACGACGACGGCGGCCCAGGCTTCGGCAAGGATTCGCGCCTCGTCTTCGACGCCCCCGCCGACGGCGATTATCAGGTGCGCGTCGCCGACGCGCGCGGCCGCGGCGGACTCCTCTATGCTTTTCAACTGACGATTCGTCCGCCTCGACCGAGCTTTAATGTCTCTTTCAGCCCGACGGCGCCGATCGTGAGTAAGGGGAGCGCGGTCCCGGTCACGGCCACCGCAGAGCGCATCGACGAGTTCGACGGGCCGATCGACGTGCGCCTGGACAACCTGCCGCCGGGCTTCGCCGCCCCTGCGACGACGATCCCGGCCGGCGAGACTAGTACGAGCTTCGCCCTGTTCGCCGAGCCGACGGCCGTCGTGCCGCCCGGCGGCGCCCCGCTGAAGCTGACGGCCCACGCGACGATCGACGGCAAGGACGTGGTGCGCGAGGCGGCGGGCGGCCTGCCGAAGGTGCAGGAGCCGGGCGACCTCGTGACGACGACGGAACAATCCGAGGCGACGGTGGCACCCGGCGGCGACGTGCGCGTGACGGTGAAGATGGAGCGGCGCAACGGCTTCATGGGCCGCATCCCGCTGGAGGTGCGCGGCCTGCCGCACGGCGTCCGCGTGCTGGACGTGGGCCTCAACGGCATCCTCATCACGGAAAAGGAGACGACGCGGACCTTCGTTATCCATGCCGAGCCGTGGGTCGAGCCGACGGAACATCCGTTCGTGGTGCTGGCGAAGCAGGAGGGCAAGAACGCCGAGTACGCGGCGAAATCGGTGCTGTTGCGGGTGAAGAAATAAACGCTGACCGGCGAGCGGGGGGCGTAAGCCCCCTGATTTAGCGTAGCGCCTCGGAACGGGTGAAGAATCAGGGGGCTGACGCCCCCCGCTCGCCTTGAAGCAACCGCTTCTCGAACGCCCGTAGCCCTCCCCGGTACGCCTCGCGCCATGCCGGGTTCGGCGCCGCCGCTTCGCGGAACTTGACCAGCACGGCCACGGCGTCGGCGGTCGTGAACGGCGCCGCGATTCCCTGCCCCCGGCGTAAATGCGTTTCGAGCGACGCCAGCGCCGTGGCGGCGGCGCCGAGCGCGGGGCCTTCAAACGATTGCAACCGCTCCAGCGGCCGGTCCAGCGCCGTGGCCAAAATCTCGCACATCAGGTCGCTGCGGGCGATGCCGCCCGACACCGTGATCCGCGTGATCTTCTGCCCGGCCGTCTCGTGCTCCCGGACGCCCAGCGCGATCAGGTACGCCAGCGCCTCCAGCGACGCCCGGAACTTCCGGCCCGGCTCCGGCGGCTCGGCCGGCAGCCACTGGAATCGCGGGGCGTGGACGCCCAGCGACGGCTCCGGCGCCGCGAACGGCAACACCGCCGCCCCATCGCAACCGGGCGGGCAGGCGCGGGCCGCGCGCTCCAATGCCTCCCAGTCGGGCCGTTCGCCGACGACGCGGTCGAGGAATTGGGCGCCGTTGTTGTAGCAGCGCATCCACAGGTACGGCCCCCAGTTCAGCCGCATGGCGTCGAGGCCGCCCGACGCCGGCGGCCCGGCCGACGACGAGTTGACTACCGCCGAGTTGCCGAGCACCACGGCGACTTGTCCGGCGTCCACGGCGCCGCCGCCGGCCAAGCCGGCCTGCTGGTCGTCCGACGTGGGGAAGATCAACGGCCGGCGTTCCGGGTCGATCCCCACCTCCAGGGCCAGCGACGGCGACAAGGGGCCAATGAGGTCGGTTTCCTCCACGATGCGCGGCAATTGGTTCCATGCCAGATCGCGGTACTCCGGAGCGGCCAGGGCGCCGAGCATTTCACGGCGCCATTGCTTGGTGCGCAGGTCCATCAGTCCGGTGGACGCCGCGGCGGAGACGCTGCACACGTCGAAGTTGCCGGTGAGGAAGCCGGCCGCCAGGGGGCCGTGCGGCAGGATGCGGTCGGTGCGCCGCCAGCCGTCGGCCGGTAGGTGTTCCTCGTCCTTGACCAGATGGCTCAGCGAATAGCGCACGGCCCACGGGCCGCCGATGAGGTCGCGGACGCGCTCGGGGCCGCCGAGACGTTCGAGACCGCGGGCGTGGTAGGGGGCGAGGGTGTGGTCGTTCCAGCAGATCGCCCGGCGCACCTGGGCGCGGTCGCGGTCGATGCGGCCGGCGGTGTGGTGCGTGGCCGAAATTCCCGCGGCGGCCCAGTGCGCCAGCCGGCCCAGCTCGCGCAGCCGCGACGCCATCAGGCGCGTGGTCGCCCGGGCCTGTCCCTCCAACTGCATCAGGTTGAGTTCGGAGACGCCGCCGGCCGTCCACAGGTCGGTCGGCAGGCGGACCTCGGCGAGGGTGCGGCCGTCGAGGTCGAAGGCCAGGCACTTGACCGCGCCGGTGCTGAAGTCATAGCCGGCGATGATACTTTCGGGGGCGACACAGCGGAGAGGTTCGGGCATCTGCAATCTCCGAAGGGTGGATGGTGGATGGTGGAGGGTGGATGGAAAAGGCAGAAAACCCTCCGTCTTCTCCATCCACCCTCCACCATCCACCCTTTCTGGTATATCACCGCGGGGGCGGTTCCGCCACGCACGCCGCCCCTACAATAAACGGGGACGCCGCCGGCCCCGGACGGCCGGCGCGATTCTCTCACCCGGTTAAAGGAGCCACCATGAAGGCGCAGGACGCCATCCGTAGCGCGTTGACCTCGACGCAGCACATGCTCGGCCTGTATCTGAGCGACCTGTCGGACGCCGATTTGCTCGTCCGCCCGGTGCCGAATGCCAACCACATCGCCTGGCAACTCGGTCATCTCATCGCCACCGAAAGCCGCATGGGCGGCGGAAACTTTCTGACCGTGGTCTACCCCGAACTGCCGGCCGGCTTCGCCGAGCGCCACAACAAGGAGGCGGCGTCGCGCGACACCGGCTTCGGGACCAAGGCCGAATACCTCGGCCTGTTCAACAAGGTGCGCCAGACGACCATCGACGCCCTCGGCAAGCTGTCCGACGCCGACCTCGACAAGCCGACGACCGGCCCCGTTGCGTCGATGGCGCCGACCCTCGGGGCCATGCTGCTGCTCAACGCCAACCACGTGATGATGCACGCCGGCCAGTTCACCGTCGTGCGCCGCAAGCTGGGTAAGCCGGTCCTGTTCTAAATGGTTTCACCGCAGAGAACGCGGAGAGCGCGGAGGAAATGCAATTTGTCTTTCTCCGCGTTCTCCGCGTTCTCCGCGGTGAATATCTGGGGTCGTCATGCAACCACCCGCGCCGCCCGAACACAACGTCACCGGCCAGGACTTCGCCGACCGCCGACATCTCCATTACGCCGGCCCCATCCTCGACGCCCACGCCCACGTCATGCGCACCCGGCCGGCGGACGGCAAAGACGACGCCGATTGGGCGATCGCCGAAGCCGAAACCATGCTCGCCGTCGCGGCCGAGTTCGGCGTCGTGCAGACGTATTCCATGTGTCCGCCCGAGGACATTCCGGCCCTCCGCCGGCGTTTCGGCGACCGGCTGCGCTTCAACGGCCCCATCAGCAAGAAGACGGCCGACGCGCCGGACGACGACGCCTACCGCCTGCTCGACCGCTTCCTGGAGCAGGGCGTGGACGTCATCAAGTTCTGGGCGGCCCCGCGCGGCCGCGAGCGCGGCCTGTTCGTGGACGCCCCCTGGCGGATCGAGGCGGCCCGCCGCGCCCGCGCCGCCGGCGTCCGCGTCGTCATGGTCCACGTCGGCGACCCGGACGCCTGGTTTCGCACGACATATGCCGATGTGAAGAAGTTTGGAACCAAGGCCGATCAGTACGTCGGACTGGTCCGAATGCTGGAGACGTTCCCCGACCTGACGTGGATCGCCGCCCACATGGGCGGCGACCCCGAACACGCCGACCACCTCGAAGAACTGCTGGAACGCTACCCCTACCTTTATTTCGACACCAGCGCCACCAAGTGGCAGGCGCGCGAGGTGTCGGCCCACCGCGACGCGGTGCGCGGCCTGATGCTGCGTCGGACGGATCGCTTCCTGTTCGGCTCCGACCTGGTGACGCGCCACGGCCTGCCGCGCGACCACTACGCCAGCCGGTACTGGTCGCACCGCACCCTCTGGGAAAGCGCCTGGGAGGGCCGCGGCCCCATCACCGACCCCGACTACACGCCCGAAGCCGGCGGGCCGCCGACGCCGCCGCTGCTCGGCCTGGATTTGCCGGACGCCGTGCTCGACGCCGTTTACCACGGCAACGCCCTGCGGGTCCTGCCGGGCGCGACGACCACGCCGCACTGAGGCGCCGCGAAAAATTACCTCCCCGCCGGGAATAAATAGCGCCCGTCCGGTATCCTATGGATAGGGGCGTGAAGGCCGGCGTCGGCCGCGCCCCGCGGCGGAGAGAGAGCGCATGGAACTTCAATCCTATTACGCCACGGCGGCCGACCTGATCGTGGCCTTTCATACCGCCTTCGTCGGTTTCGTCGTCGTCGGCCAGCTGCTCATCTTGATCGGGCTGCTCTGCCGGTGGCGCTGGGTTCGCAACCCTTGGTTCCGCGTGATCCACCTGCTCTGCATCGGCGTCGTGGCCGCCGATGCCGCCTGCGGCGTCGTCTGCCCGCTCACCCTCTGGGAACGCGACCTGCGCGGCTTGGCGGGCCAAGGTGTGAATGACTCGGCCATCGGCTGGTTCTTCAACGCCATCCTGTTCTTCAACATGCCCCGACAGTTCTTCACCTGGATTCACATCGGCTTCGGCGCCATCGTCCTGGGCACGTTCCTCTTCGGGCCGCCACGTTTCCGTCGTCGTAAGCCAACCTCCGGGGCGAGCGGCGCGGCGTCAGCCCGCCGGTATGGCACTCGTCCCGCGGCGCTATCCTGAACCGGCCGGCTGACGCCGCGCCGCTCGCCCCCAAATTGCCGTCGATTCCGCACAAGACATCTGGTATGGCCTCCTCCGCGTCCGAACCGCATCGGAACACGTGGAGGAAAATCCATGACCCAAAAGTATCGTTGGCTGGCGTCCCTCGCCCTGCTTCTCGCCTTCGGCGCCGGCGCCGTCCGGGCGGAAGAAGAGGAAGAAGAGGTGGCGCGCCCCCATTCCGTCGTCGAACTGCCCAAAATGGCCGTCATGCCGACCGCCATGCCGTCGCCGGTCTTCCCACTGCTGTTCGCGCCGCCGTGCCCTTGTCCCTGTCCCATGCCGATTCCCACCGGTATGTACGGCCTCCCGTCCGCCCCGGTTTGCCTGCCTTACCCCTGCCCGACCGGCGCCTGTTCGGCCCAGTGCCGCGGCTCTCTCCAGACGGAGGACGCCGCCCGGTTTGTCGTGACGGCGAAGATGGTGAAGGGCGACGACGAAGACGCCGAGGTGACGATGTGCCCCCGCGTCAGCGTCTTCGAGGGGGAGCCGGCGACCATCCATTTGCAGGGGTATCAAACGCCGCAGGGACAGGCTTCCTTGCAGATGCTGATGTCCGTCACGAAGCAGGGCAAGGGCGCCCGGCTGGCCCTGGCGGTGACCGAGGCCAGCGCCGACGACGGCGACGAGTCCCACCTGCGCTCGCACACCGAGACGACGCAGGTCCAGTGCAACGTCCCCTTCGGTAAGCCGTACAAAATGGAGCTGAAAAAGGATCCCGACGGGTCGGTCGGCGCCTGGATGGAAGTCACGGTGACGGAGGTCGAACGGGAGGAGCGCGTCCACCAGGCGGCGTGCGGCGGCGACTCCGGCGGCGCCTGCCCCGCGTCGATGGCCCGCGCCGCGGAGGATACCGACGCGACGCCGCTGGATACGGTCGGCGAAGTCGTCGATTGCCTCTACGACATCCTTTCCGACACGGCGACGAGCGCCTTCGGCTGGGCGATCGGGGCGGACGAGGACGAGGAAGAGGCGCCCCAGGCCTACTTGCAGGCGCCGCCGCAATACGCGCCGCCCTCCCCGGCGGGGCTCCGGGAGAGCATCAATCAGGAGACGCGGCCCTGCTCGGTCTGTGGCTCGGCGTGCCCGAAAGCGGAATACGGCTGTGTCCAGTGCGCCGCGGTCGCGGCTGCCAAGAAGCCGACCTTGCACATCCGCATCGACGCCAAGCACTCGCGCACCTGCGTGGAAGTGAATCGGGGGGGCAAGTGCTGGAAGGCGTCGGCCGATCAGGTTACCGTGAGCAACGGCCACCTCATCTTGGAAGGCGACGTTCACGGCGAGTCGGACGACGGCTCGACGCAATTCACGGCCGACAAGATCGTCCGGGATTTGGACGGGCTGGAAATCCAGATCGGCGACTAATACACGATCCGGTTGAGGGCGTCCGTTCGCGGCGTCGTTTAGCCGCGACCCGGAGGGGAGCGCTTGGACAGAGCGCTCCCCTCCGGGTCGCGGCTAAACGACGCCGCGAACCGTTTGTTCAATACTTTTGCGATAGTTGTTGCAGCCCTTCGCGGAAATCGGCCGCCGTCTGGAAGCGCTCGTTGGGGTCGCGCGTCACCGCCTTGAGGAGGAACTTGACGGCCTTGTCGTCGAGGTTCGGATTCAATTCGCGCGGGTTGCGGGGCGGCGTGTTCATGTGGCTGAGCAGCGTTTGCAGCGACGCCGCCTTCTCCCACGGCAGGCCGAACGTGAACATTTCGTAGGCCGTCACGCCCAGCGCGAACAGATCGACGCGGTGGTCGGTGGTGACGCGGCGGATCAGTTCCGGGGCGAGGTAGTCGGTCGTGCCGGTGCGGTTGCCCGGCTTGCAGAAAACCGGCTTGTTGGGGATCGTCAGGCCGAAGTCGATCAGCTTGACCACGCCCTCGCGGTCCACCATCACGTTGCGCGGGCAGATGTCGCGGTGCAAATAGTTTTGCTTGTGGAGATATTCCAGGGCGTCACAGATTTGACTGAGGTAGTTGACGCGGTTGCCGTCGAGCTTCGGGCTGTGCGTCTCCACCAGGAGGTTCAACCCGTCGCCCTCGATCAGCTCCATGACGAGGACCGGATCGCCCTGCGGACTGATGCCGTATTCCAGGGTGCGGACGATGTTCTTGTGACGAAGGCCCATACAGATTTCGCCTTCCGGCGGCTTCTTGGCGCCCGGAAAACGGGCCTCGAACTTGGCGGTCTTGGCCTTGTCGAGGACCTTCACGCAGACGGTGCGGCCGAGCTTCTTGTCGCGCGCCTTCCACACCTTCGACATGCTGCCCTGGCCGGTGCGGTTGAGCAGGTCGAAGCGCTGCCGCACGTCGATGCGCTGCATCGACGACTTCGGCTTGGCCTTGAACCATTGTTGCAGCTTGGACAGGAAACTCACGCCGCCTCCGGGGAAGTAGTCAGTAGTCAGTAGTCAGTAGCCCAAGGGGAGTGGGCGTCTTCCATCCCACGGACTACTGACTACTGACTACTGACTACTCTCTTACGCAATAGTCGATGATCTTGGCAACCTCGGTGCGCAGGTTCGCGCGCGGCACGATGCGGTCGACGAAGCCGTGTTGCAGCAGGAACTCGCTGGTCTGGAAGCCTTCCGGCAGTTCCAGGCGGACGGTGTTCCAAATGGTGCGCTTGCCGGCGAAGCCGATCAGGGCGCCCGGCTCGGCCAGGGTGACGTCGCCCTGGAGGGCGAAGCTGGCCGCCACGCCGCCCATCGTCGGGTTGGTCAGGATCGACACGTACAGGCCGCCGGCCTTGTCGTACCGGCCGAGCGCCGCCGAGATCTTGGCCATCTGCATGAGCGACAGGATGCCCTCCTGCATCCGGGCGCCGCCGCCGGAGCCGCTGATCAGGATCAACGGCAACTTCAGCCGCGTCGCCTCTTCCGCGGCCCGCGTCAGCTTCTCGCCGACCACCGAACCCATGCTGCCGGCCATGAACGCGAAATCGGTCACGCCGAAAACCACCGGCCGGCCGCGGACGAAGCCGCGCCCCACCACCGCCGCGTCGCGCATGCCGGTCTTGGCCTGCTCCGCCCGAAGGCGCTCCGCGTAGGGGATGCGGTCCTTGAACCGGAGCGGGTCGCACGGCGACAGGTCGGTGAACCACTCCTCGAAGCTCTCCTCGTCCAGGAGCTGGGCGATGCGGTCGCCGGCCGGGAGGTAGAAGTGGTATTCGCACTCCGGGCAGACGTTGAGCCGGCTCTCCGCTTCCTTGCGAAAGACCGTGGCCTTGCACTGCGGACAGCGAATCCACAGACCCTCGGGCACGCCGCGCTTGGGACGGCCGGACATGGCCATGGTCGGTTTGATCTCGTTCGGGTTCATTCCGGTTCAACCGACGCCGAATAGGCGGTGAGAGGTTGCCGCGACCGGGACGTGTACGCCAAGCCCCTTCCCCTCCATTAAAACGCATCAGAACCGCGCCGGCCAGAGGCGTCAAGGTCTTTTGTGCGGAACGACTTGGCGAAACCACCGGCGAGCGGGGGGCGTCAGCCCCCTGATTCTTCACCTGTTCCGAGGCGCTAGGCTAAATCAGCCGGCTCACGCCGGCCGCTCGCCGAAATCCAGGGGCGTGCCCGACGGCCCTTTGCTCCCCCCTTCCCGGTCGCTACTCTATTCTCAGGCGTCGGGGGTCCGCGCCACCGAGGGAAAGCCGTCGTGCCCGTCATCGTCACCGAAAACGTCGTCAAGCGCTTTGGCAATATCACGGCCCTCAAGGGCGTGTCGTTGACCGTGGAGCGCGGCGAGATTTTCGGCCTGCTCGGCCAGAACGGCGCGGGAAAGACCACCCTTATCAAAATCCTTCTCGGCGTCATTCGCAAGACCGAGGGCGAGGCCTCGCTCCTCGACCGGCCGGCCGGCACGGCGTCGGTGCGCCGCCGCGTCGGCTACCTGCCCGAGGACCATCGCTTTCCCGACTACCACACCGGCGCCAGTCTGCTCGACTTCTACGGCGCCCTGCTCGACGTGCCGGCCCGCGTCCGCCGCAAACGCATCCCCGAAATCCTCAACGTGGTCGGCCTCAAGGGCCGGATGCACTACAAGATCCGCACCTACTCCAAGGGCATGAAACAGCGGCTCGGCGTCGCCCAGGCGCTGTTGCACGAGCCGGACGTGATCTTTCTCGACGAGCCGACCGACGGCGTCGATCCGGTCGGCCGCCGCGAGATCCGCGATTTGATGCAGTCGCTCAAGGCGGAGGGCAAAACGATCTTTCTCAACTCGCACCTGTTGAGCGAGGTGGAGCAGATCTGCGACCGGGTCGCCATCCTGGCCAAGGGCGAGCTGGTGCGCGAGGGCGACATCGCCACGCTGACGAAGCAGCAGGGGTTCTTCCTCATCGGCCTGGCGGCCGGCGACCTGTTTCCGCGCGACGAGGTGATCGGGCGGGGCTACGACGTGCGGCCGATGGGCGACCTCTGGGAAGTGGCCCTGACGACAGGGCAGACGATCGACCCGGTGGTGGCGCTGCTGGGCGGGCGCGGGCTGCGACTGCGGCATCTGGTCCAGAAGCGGCAGACGTTGGAAGACCTGTTCATGGCAACGGTGCGGTCGGCCGAGCCGGGCGTGGATGAGCGGCCGGGGCGGCGCGGCGACGGGCGCACGGCCGTCGCGGCCGGGAGGGGGCCGGTCCCATGAAATTCCTGGCCCTGATGAAGGACTCGTTCCGCGAGGCCGTCGATTCCAAGGTCCTTTATGTCACCGCGGCGCTGTCGTGCCTGCTGATCCTGGCCGTCGGCAGCGTCTCCTTCCGACCCCTGACGGCCCAGGAGGAAATCGCGGACAACGGCTTCCTGCTTTGGTGGGACAAGGCGTTGACCCAAGCCTTCGCCAAAGTGCCGCCGGACTCGTTCGTGCTCCAGATCACCGACTTCGGCCAAACGCGGCCCGAGGACAAGCCGGGCGATGAGCCGCTCCAGCCGTGGGAGTACAACTACCACTTCGACGTATTGTTGACCTTCGAGAACCCCGACAAGGCCGCCGATTTCGTGGCCCATCGCAGACTTCCGGAAGGGCGGATGGTCGATATCATCGACAAGGACTATTTCTGGCTCAACGACGTGGACGCCCACCTGATCCCGCCGGACAAGGATCACCCCCTGGAGGCGCGTTACCACATCACCAGCGGCGGCACGAAAATCACCAACGCCCTCGATTGGCGGTATGCGCCGACGGTGGGGTTCGTCGTGCCGCTGCCGGCCTTCTGCCATTGCTCGATCCACGGGGCCGTCTACTGGATCGAGGATTACATGGTCAACGGCTTCGGCTCATGGATCGGCATCCTCGTCGCCGTCGTCCTGACTTCCTTTTTCGTGCCGAACATGCTGGGCAAGGGGACGGTGGACATGCTGGTGGTCAAGCCGATCCACCGCTTCGTCTTGCTGCTGTACAAGTACATTGGCGGTCTCTGGTTCGTTTTTCTGAACGCGGCGTTCGTGGTGGGCGGCGTCTGGCTGATGATCGGGCTGCGCACCGGCATCTGGGCGCCGGGCTTCCTCGTCAGCATTCCGGGAATCACCTTCTATTTCGCCATCCTGTACGCCGTTTCGGTGTTGACGGCGGTGCTGACGCGCAGCCCCATCGTGTGCATCCTCGTCACGGTGCTGGTGTGGGCGACCCTGTGGGGCGACGGCGTCGGCTATTCGATCCTTACCGCCTTCCGCAAGGAGCCGGAGGTCAAGGCCCAGGCGGACGACATCCCCCCCTGGGTCTACACCACCGCCGACGCCGTGCATTTCGTGCTGCCGCGGACCAAGGACCTGGACGTTCTGCTGACCAAGACCATCGGCGGGGAACTGCTCACCGAGGCGGAGTACAAGAGCAACGGCTACGATAAATTGCCCGACATCAACTGGGCCGAGAGTCTCATCGTTTCGGGAGTCTTCATCGCCGTCCTGCTCGGCCTGGCCTGCTGGCGCTTTTCCGTCAAAGACTACTAAATGGTGGAGGGTGGAGGGTGGAGGGAGAAGACGGGTCCGGGAGCTTGTCTTCTCCCTCCACCCTCCACCCTCCACAAGAATTATGACTGACGCCGTTTATCAGCGTTGCATCAACCCCGACTGCGCCGAAACCGCGGCCGTGGAGGACACCTCGTTCCAGTGCCCCAAGTGCGGCGGGCTGATGGACGTGGCCTACGATTGGGACCGGTTGCAACCGCCCAAGTCGCTGCGCGACTTCGAGGCCAAGTGGGCTGACCGCGCCAACCCTCTCAGCTTCAGCGGCGTCTGGCGCTTCCGCGAGCTGCTGCCGTTCGCCCCGCCCGACAAAATTCTCACCATCGGCGAGGGCCAAACGATCCTTCAAAAGGCCGACGCCGTCGCGGCCTACGTCGGCCTCGACGCCGGCCGGCTGTTCCTCCAGTACGAGGGCTTGAACCCGTCCGGCAGCTTCAAGGACAACGGCATGACGGCGGCGTTCACCCACGCCCGCCTCACCGGCGCCCGCCGCGCCGCCTGCGCCAGTACCGGCAACACCAGCGCCTCGCTGGCCGTCTTCTGCTCCGCGTCGGGGCTGATGAAGGCGGTGGTCTTCATCGGCAGCGGCAAGATTTCCTACGGCAAACTCGCCCAGGCGCTCGACCACGGCGCCCTGACCGTGCAGATCGCCGGCGACTTCGACGACGCCATGCACCGCGTCCAACAGGTCTCCCGCAAACTCGGCATCTACCTCGTCAACAGCGTCAACCCCTTCCGCCTGGAGGGGCAAAAGACGATCATGTACCGCGTGCTGGAGGCGCTGCGCTGGGAGGCGCCGGACTGGATCGTCGTGCCGGGCGGCAACCTCGGCAACGTCAGCGCCTTCGGCAAGGCTTTTATCGAGTTATCGGAGCTGGGATTGCTGAAACGGCTGCCGCGGCTGGCGGTGATCAACGCGGCCGGGGCCAACACCTTCCACCGGCTGTACGGACAATCCGGCCTGCGCTGGAACGGCGGCCGGCCGGAAAACGCCATCAGCGAGGGGTATTACCGGGAATTGGACGCCGGGGGGGCGCGTGCGGCCACCATCGCCAGCGCCATCGAAATCAACCGGCCGGTGAACCTGACCAAGGCGTTGCGGGCGCTGGACCGTTGCGGCGGCGTGGTGCGCGAGGCGACCGACCAGGACATCCTCGACGCCAAGGCGCAGGTCGGGGCGGGCGGTCTCGGCTGCGAGCCGGCGTCGGCGGCCAGCGTGGCCGGGGCGCGGCGGCTGCGGCAGGAGGGCGTCATCGGCGCCGACGAGCGCGTGGTCTGCATCCTCACCGGCCACCAGCTCAAGGACCCGACGGCGACGGTGGCCTACCACAGCACCGACCAGCGGACGTTCGACGAGGTGCTCGGCAGCCGCGGCGTCCGCCGGGCGACCTTCGCCAACAGGGCGGTGCAGGTGCCCAACGACCTGGACGAGATCATCAAGGCGATTGAGGTGTATTCGTAGCGGCGCCGTAACCGTGCGATGCGGCGCGTCTCTAATGTTCCGCCGCCTCCGGCTTTGTAAAATCGACCTCGGCCCTGGCGCCGGCGCGGACCTTGACCCGGCGCGTCCTGTCCACCAACCGATCCTCCGCCGGCCAGCGGGCGCGGACATCGTATTCGTATTCCACTCCCGGTTCCAGCGGCGGCGTCCGAAACGTCCGCGAAGGGCCGGTCTGCTTCCCCTGACGGCCATCGAGCCAGACCTGCGCCTCCGTTGGAACCTGGACAAGCACGAAAGCGCGAGTATTGTCGTCTTCTGACGCCGGCCGGCCGGATTCCTTTGACTCGGTGTTCACCGTTGGGGGCGCCGGCGCGTGGACGGCCAAGCGGGCGGCGGCCCACCGCCAGTTGGCGGGGTCGCACACATCGCGTGAGACGCGCAAAATAACAAGGATCAAGCCCACTATTATCATCAGAAGCAAGTACAGGCTGCCACAACCTCGGGGGCCGACGAAAATGATCATGGTGCGCGTTCGTTTGTTGTAGGCCTACCCATGCACCATAGCCCAACTTTTCAGGTCGCGCCGGACCTTGGCTTCATGGCGCGACGCCTTTGCTCTCGCCCGCCTCTTTCATGACTCCCATGTCCTTGCGGTACAGGGGCAGGTGGCGGTAGTAGACCTCCAGCGTCAAAAGCGACAAGGACGTGAACATGATGCGGCCGCCGCCGTCGGCGCCCCACGGCCCGTTCGGCGCCCAACTGCCGTCCTCGTGACGCAGCTTCTGCGGCAAGGGACGCAACGGGTCGCCCACCTTGTCCTGACTGGCGATCAGCGAGTCGCGGATGCCGCCCTTGCCGTCCCCGGCCGGACCCTTGTTCCAGAAGTCCCAGGCGTCGCCGCCCATGTGGTGCATCACCTGCGTCGCGTAGTACTCGTAGTAGATGTTCCCCGTCGTCCCCGGCGGCGCCTTCTTGAGGATCTCCACGCCCTTGAGCAGGCCGGGGTTCCTCGGGTTGACGCCGAGGTACTGCCGGCACAACATGCCCACCGCCGTCATCACCGGCGTCGCCCCGCTGTTGGGAAGGTAGGCGTAGCCGCCCTCGTTGGCCGCCACCGCGTCCAGGAAGGTTTCCGTCTTCTTGAGCGTCTCCTTGGGCACGTCCAGGCCCGACATCTGGCCGCTCTTGAGCGCCATCAGCTGCCAGCCGGTCACCGAAGTGTCCCCGGACGTGCGTGGTGAGTAGCGCCAGCCGCCGCCGGCGGGGTCCTGCGCCGCCACGATGTAATGGATGGCGCGCTGGGCGGGATTCTTGAGCATGGGGTCGGAGGTCATGCCGTAGGCCTCGCACAGGGCGATGGTGGCCAGGCCGTGCGAGTACATGCTGCCGCCGAGGAAGCCGTCCTTGCCCTGGTGGGCGATGAGGAAGTCCAGGCCGGCCTTGACCGTCTTGGAGTAGTCGATCTGCTTGGCGTCGTGGCTGGGCTTGTGGGTGAAGCCGCCGGCGAGGAAGGGCAAGAGGCCGAAGCCGGTGCCGGCGGTGTCGTCCTGGCGGGCGACCTGTCCGGTGCAGGTGCAGACGAAGGTCTTGGAGGCGGGCGACGGCTCGGCGTGGGCGAAGCGCTGGAAGTCGTTGAGCGACCAGTGGCCGTCGGGCGCCTGATGGCAGGCGAACCACAACAGCCCCCGGGCCACACACGCCTCCGACGCGGCGTTGCCGCCGCTGGTCGCAACGAGAAAGGCCCGTGCGGAAGCGCTGCGGCCGCTGAACGCACTCGCCGTGATGAAGCCGGTGGGATAGCCGCCCGGCGCCAGGCCGATAACCCCGTTGCCCGCGTCGAGCGACGGCGCGCCGCCGCCGGGGCCTTGCCCGCTTCCGGGCGGCGGGGGCACGTCCCGCGCCATGTCTTCAGGGGCGCCGGGAATGCCGAGCGTCGCCGTCGGATCGACCTGACCGGGCACGACCACATCCTCGATGCGATCGACGGGGACGTTCATCAGAAAGTCCGCTTCCGTACCAAGTCCGATGTTCGACACGTCGTCGCGCGGCTCGTCCTCGACCTGAGTTTGGACGGTCTGCTCGACGGCGCCATCGTCGGCACGGACCTCGTTCAAACCGATGAACGTCAGGACGAAGTAGAAAGCCAGCAACATGCCGCCGTGCAAAACGGCGCTGACCATCCATACCGCGACGAGCTTGAATGCAACCAGCCGACCGCCGGCGCCGACCGTCGGCGTCACGATTACCTTTCGCCGCGGCGCGGCAGGGGGTGGATTGGACGTCATGGCCTTGTCTCCTTGGATGGACGCCTTTTCAGGCGCGCAAAGGGGCTTTCCCTCCACGCCGCGCGGGGAGGGTCGTGCGTTCGGCGCCGGGATGTCGCTTCGAGAGTGGGGCGGGCTGTGCCCCGGTGAAGGCCTTCCAAGGGTAGTCGGGCCGGCCGGCGGAATGTTACTTGCCGGCGCGGCGTTTCCCTTCCGCGTCGCCTGGGAACGCCGTTTGCACCACAAGTGAAGTTTCCGTTTCCCGACCGCGGCCCGAAAGGAGCAACCGAGATGAAGCGCCGAGAGTTCCTGAAAGTGGCGACGGCAGCCGCCGGCGTCCCCCTGGCGGCGGACGGCCTGCTGGGGCGCCTGAAAGCCTTCGAGGGCAAGCCGGACCTCCCCGACCTGTCCGACCGGCCCAAGGAGGTAGTGCGCGGCGACATGCGCTACCGCCAACTCGGCCGCACCGGCGAGGAGGTGTCGCTCCTCGGCGTCGGCGGCTTTCACATCGGCGTCCAGAAGGACGAGGCGGAGAGCATCAAGATCATCCGCTCGGCCATCGATGCCGGCGTCAACTTCATGGACAACAGTTGGGATTACAACGACGGCGGCAGCGAGGAGCGCATGGGCAAGGCCTTGCGCGACGGCTACCGCAAAAAGGTCATTTTGATGACCAAGATCGACGGCCGCACCAAGGAGGCGGCCGCCAAACAGATCGACGAGTCGATGAAACGCCTCCAGACCGACGCGATCGACCTGCTCCAGCACCACGAGGTCATCCGCATGGAGGACCCCGACCGCATCTTCGCCGAGGGCGGGGCCATGGAGGCGTTTCTGGATGCGAAGAAGGCGGGCAAGATTCGCTACATCGGCTTCACTGGCCACAAAGACCCGCTCGTCCACCTGCGGATGCTGGAAGTGGCGGCCAAGCATCATTTCCACTTCGACACGGTGCAAATGCCGCTGAACATCATGGACGCCCAGTTCCGCAGCTTCGCCGCGAAGGTCGTGCCCGTGGCGCTCAAGGAGGGGATCGGCATCCTCGGCATGAAGTCGATGGGCAGCGGCATCATTCTCAAGAGCAAAGTCGTCACGCCCGTCGAGTGCCTTCACTACACGATGACGCTTCCGGTGTCGGTCGTCATCACCGGCATCGACGCCCTGGACATCCTCAAGCAGGACCTGGAGGCCGTCAAGACGTTCAAACCGCTCACCGAGGAACAGGTCACGGCCCTGATGAAAAAGACCTCGGAGGCCGCGGCCGACGGCAAGTACGAGTTGTTCAAGACGACCAGCCACTTCGACAGCACGGCCCAGCATCCCGAGTATTTGGGATGATCCGGCAACGGCCGCGGCACGCGAGTTGCTGCCCTATTCCCCAGGTTTTGAACGGACTTGCGCCCACTGAAAGGAGGCGTGCGATGAACTGGGACCAGATCAAAGGCTCGTGGAAGCAGGTCTCCGGCAAGTTCAAGGAGAAGTGGGGCAAGCTGACCGACGACGACCTCACCACCCTGGCGGGCAAGAAGGACCAGCTCGTTGGCAAGATTCAGCAACATTACGGCTACGAAAAGGCCCAGGCCGAGCGCGAACTGGACGAGTTCGCCAAGACGCTCACGACGTAGCCGGCGCCCCCGACGCGCATGGACGGCCGCCCCCACTCACGGTGAGGGCGGCTTTCTTGTTGCGCCCGGGACCCGCCTGCGGGGCGGCGACCGGTGCGGGGCGGCCGACCCGCGCCTTCAAGGACAGGAACGGCTTCTCGATCAGGAAGTACGAAAGGCAAGCGGCCACGAACATGGGGACGAGGTTCTGTGGGAACCGGCAGAGCCAGTCCGAGTCGTTGCCGCAGAACAGCGGGTGCCAGAGATACAGGCTATAGGAAATGACGCCGACACCCCGGACGAGGGGGTAATTGAGCACCCTGCCGGCGGCGCCCCCGGGCCGCACCAGTACGGCCCACAGCATCACGGCCATGCCGACCGTGTTGACGTCGTTGGCCAGGCCGCGCAGCAATTTCAAGGACACCGGCGGCAACAGGGACCCGCCGACCTGATGGGAGACCAGCAGCTGGGACGCCAGGAAAGCGGTCGCCGTCAGGGCCAGCCGCCGGCCGTCGGCGACGAACCAGTCGAGTCGCCGACGCCAGGCCGCGTCCCGCGCCAGAAACGCCAGAAGACAGCCGACGGCGATGTCGTCCATTCGCGTGAAAGTCCAGAACGGCCACTGGGGGGCATAAATGCTGTCGGGGAAGGCCAGCGGCCCCAGCCAGCGCAGCCCAAGCGCCGAGACGACCGAGGCCAGGGCCGCGTTCCGGCAGCGGCCAGGCGTCCAGAACGCCATGAGTAGCGGCCAGACAACGTAGAAGTGCTCCTCCACCGACAGCGACCAGACGTGGGCGATCGCGTGCGGCCGCGCGGTGGTCATGAAATTCACGGTGTACGTCCCGAGGGCGAGCCAGGCCCGTTCGTCCAGGTGCGTCCGCCCCCACGCCTGAAGGACGCCGAGCACCACCAGATAGGCGAAGTAGACCGGGACAATGCGCAGGAAGCGGCGCCAATAGAATTGGCCCAGGCTCAGGCGCCCGGTCTTCTCGACCTCGCGTAGCATGAGCGTGGTGATGAGGAAGCCGCTGAGCACGAAAAAGATCTGGACGCCCAGAGAGCCGCAGCGGTCGTGAATCGCTTCGACCGGCCCCCAACCGACGCCGGGGAAAGTGACGTGATGAAAAAGGACAAGGAGGATCGCCAACGCCCGGACGCCGTCCAGGCAGGGGATGCGTCCGCCGCGGAGCCAGGCCGGGCCGACGTCCGCGGACGCGAGGGGACGGCGGGCCTCGCACCCGTCGGGGTGGGTGGACATAGGGTCTCTCCTGCGGAAGCGGCCCCTTGAGGCCCGTGAAGCCGGGGAGCTTACAACGTCGCGGCGGACGGTGTAAAGGCGACTTTGCCGCCGCTGGATTGGCGCGTCGGCTTCCGTACCATAGCCCCGAGGCCGCCCGGAGGGAGAACCATGAAGACCGTCCTCGCGATCAACGGCGCCGCCGGCCGCATGGGCCAGCGCCTGGTCCAGCTGTGCCTTCAGGACGAAAGCCTCGTCCTGGGCGCGGCCCTGGAGGCGCCGGGCCACCCGCTGATCGGCCGCGACGTCGGCGAGGTGTGCGGACTCGGCCCGGTCGGCGTGGCCCTGCGCGACGCGCTGCCGGACGACGGCCGCATTGAGGCGTTGATCGACTTTTCCATGCCGGAAGGCACCATGACCGTGCTGCCGGCGTGCGTGGCCCGGCGCATCCCGCTCGTCGTCGCCACCACGGGGCACACGCCGGAGCAGAGGCGCCGGATCGAGGAGGCGGCCCACGAAACCGCCCTGCTCATGGCCCCGAACATGAGCCTGTCCGTCAACGTGCTGTTCCGGCTCGTCAAGGAGGCGGCGGAACTGCTGGCCGGCAAGGACTTCGATGTGGAGATCATGGAGCGGCATCATCGCTTTAAGAAGGACGCGCCCAGCGGCACGGCCCTGCACTTCGCGCGGATCGTGCGGGAGGCGATGGGCCAGAAGGAACTCCGTCACGGCCGCGAGGGGCTGGTCGGCGAACGGCCGCGGCACGAGATCGGGATGCACGCCCTGCGCGTCGGCGACAACGTCGGCGAACACACGATCGTCTTCAGCACGCTCGGCGAGACGCTGGAGCTGACGCACCGCGGCCACAGCCGCGACAGCTACGCCCGCGGCGCCCTGTTGGCGGCCAAGTTCCTCGCCGGCAAGCCGGCCGGCCGCTACGGCATGGAAGACGTGCTGGGGTTGTGAAAGCGAACGGCCGTCCTGGCGTTGCCCGCCGCCCCGACTTCCGCTATACGCCCCATTCGGTCGTTTCCCCGGCCCCGCAAGGAGGCGGACGGTCATGGCGGCGCGGAATCGGAACCTGCTGATCGCCCTGGTAGCTCTGGGGCTTGCCCTCCGCGGCTATCACTACCTTCGCGGATCGTCGGTGTGGCAGGACGAGGCCGGCGTCCTGGTCAACGTGCTGTCCAAAAGTTGGGGCGGACTCCTGGGCCGGCTGTCGCTCTGCCAGGCCGCGCCGCCGTTGTTCCTCTGGCTGGAAAAGGCCGTCGCCCTGACCCTCGGCGACGGCCCCTACGCCTTCCGCTTGCCGTCCTTCCTGGCGAGCTGCGCGGCGATGGTTCTGCTGGCGTGGGCCGCCGGCCGACTGCTCGCGCCGCGGGCGGCGGCGTGGGCCGTCTTGCTATTCGCCGTCTCCGAGCAACTCTCCTGGCACGCCTGCGAGACGAAACCCTACTCCTTCGACGTGCTGACGGCCACGGTGCTCCTGGCCCTGTACACGGCGACGCGAAACCAATCGGCCGGGCGGCGATTGCTGTGCTTCGCCATGACCGCGCCGGTCCTGATCTTCCTTTCGTATCCGGCCATTTTCCTCTACGGCGGCGTGCTGGCGGCGCTCGCCCCGGCCGTGTGGCGTGAAAAACGCGCGTCCGGCTGGGCCGCCTACGGCCTGCTGGCCGTCGTCGCGGCCGGCTCGTTCCTCATCCTTCTTCTTGGGCCGATCCACGCCCAGCACGAGCCGGCGCTCGACGCCTACTGGGTGAACGACTTCGCCCCCTGGGATCGGCCGTGGTACATGCCGGTCTGGACGCTGCTTTCCACCCTGGAAGTCGGCCGCTACTGTTGCAAACCTCTCGGCCAGGTCCTCGTCCCGCTGGCCTTTTTTGGGACCGTCGTGCTGTGGCGGCGCGGCCAGCGGGGCGTGGCCGTGTTGCTGGCCACGCCCATCCTGCTGGCCCTGGCGGGGGCGTTCTTGCACCGTTACCCCTACGGCGGCGACCGCATCATGGTCTACGCCGCTCCCGCCATCGTGCTGCTCATCGGGGCGGGAACGGCGGCCGCCTGGGAATGGCTGGGCCGGTGCCATCGGCTGGCCCCGGCGGCCCTGGTTCTGCTGTTCCTGCCGCCCGTCTACGCCGCCGCGAAGGCCGTCGTCTTCCCCTGGCCGACCGCGGATTTCGCCGGGGCCGCCGCCTACGTCGAGGCGCGTCGTCTGCCTACCGACGTGGTCGCGGGCAATGACTGGACGGACCTGTATTACTTCCGTCGTCTTGGTTCGGCCTACCACGGCGAGGCGGTTGCGGACGCTCCCGGACGCTGCTGGATAGTTTTCTCGAACGGGGACCGTGCGGCGGACGGCCGGCTGAAGCCGGCCCACGACATGGGTCCGGCGGGATGGGTCGCGGTCGATCGGCGCGAATTCGCCTTCACTACGGTGTTATTGCTGGAGCGGCCGGAGGCAAAAATGGCGAGCGGGGGGCGTTAGCCCCCTGATTTAGCATCCTGTCGGTGACAGGGTGAAGAATCAGGGGGCTAACGCCCCCCGCCTAGGATTTGTGTCCCCTACCGCCCCGCTTCCACTTCGGCGAACTCCGCCAGCCGTTGGCTGCGGAGCGGCTGCCGCAGCTTGAGCAGGCCGCGGGCCTCGATCTGGCGGATGCGCTCGCGCGTGATGCCGTAGGCTCGCGCCACCTCCTCCAGCGTCCGCGGCTGGCCGTCCCGCAGGCCGAAGCGCAACTCGATCACCTCGCGCTCGCGCGGCGTCAAGGAGCGCAGCACCTCGCCAATACGCTCCCTCAAAAGATGCTGATCGACCGCGTGGCCGGGGTTGGTCGCGTCGGGGTCGTCGAGGAAGTCTTCCAGGGCGCGTTCGCCGTCGCCGCCCAGCGGCTCATGCAGGCTGATCGGGTGCCGCGACACGGCCCGGAGCGACGCCGTCTCCTCGGGCGTCACGCCCAGCACCGCGGCGATCTCTTCCACCGTCGGCTCCCGACCGCTGGCCACCGACAGCTCGCCGCGGACCCGTTCCACCGCGGCCAACGTGCCGACCTGATGGCACGGCACGCGGATGGTGCGGGCGTGGTCGGCCAGGGCGCGGGTGATGCCCTGACGAATCCACCACGTCGCGTAGGTGCCGAACTTGTAGCCCAGCCGGTGTTCGTACTTGTCCACGGCCCGCATCAGACCGCGGTTGCCTTCCTGGATCAGGTCCGAGAACGGCAGGCCGCGGCTGCGGTAGCGCTTGGCGATGGACACCACCAGGCGCAGGTTGCCCTCGGCCAGTTCGCGGCGGGACTTCTGGTAGAGCTTACGGCGGTGTTCCAGGACACGGATCAGCCCCACGAGATCTTCCGGGTTGGACCGCGTTTCCTGCTTGAGGTCGCGCAGCTGCTTGACGTAGCGCGTGCAGCGCTCGCGGTCGGCGGCGGAGCGGCCGCAGCCATCGATCTTGTGCTGCAATTCCGCCATCTGCCGCGCCTTGACGCCCAGGTCATCGACCCAGTGGTCGAGCAGGTCGATGCGCGGCGACATTTCCTCGGCCAGCCGAATCGCCTTGCGCAGTCGGCGGTAGAGATCGCGGCGCATGCGCTCGCGCGCCGACACGGTGCTGGCGCGTTCCAGGGCGCGGAAATCGCCGTCGGCCGTCTGGATCAGTCGCCGCAGCGTCTTGACGTTGTGCGGCATCCGCTTGAGGATCTCGTCGCGGCTCAGGCCCATCGTCTTGACCACGTCGATGGTCGGGTCGAGGGCGCATTCGTCGGCCAGCACTCGCTCGAACACCTTGACCACTTCTTCCAGCGTCCGCCAGCTGACCAGGGCCGCGTGGCGGTAGCGCCGCCGGCGCAGCTCCAGACGCTCGGCCAGGGCCAACTCCTGGTCGCGGTTCAGCAGCGGGATGGCGCCCATCTGACGCAGGTAGAGGCCCAGCGCGTCGTCCGGGGCGTGGCTGTCTTCCGACTCGCCCTCGGCGGCCGGCGCCCCTTCTTCGGCCGGCGCCGTTTCTTCCGACTCTTCCTCGCGGTGCGGGGCGAAATAGTCCGTGTCCTCGGCGCGGTCGCGCGTACGGTGCTTGGCCAGCGCCTCGATCTCGGCCGGGAACAGGTCATTCGCGTCGGGGATCGAGTCGGTGGTCAAGGTTTTGCCCGTCCTTTTGGTATTGCGTTTCATGGCCGTCGTCCTATCGATCAATGTCGCCCGTTTCCGTCCGGGACGGCAGGGGAGTAAAAAGATTAGGGCCGCCGCGGCCTTCGGGGGTCTGTGGCGGCACGGATTGCGTTGCCAAAGGGTGCAAGTACCGCGCCGGCGGTACGGGAAGCGACCCTTCCTATGCTATTAGTATAGGTGCTCAAACCCAGGGGCGCGTTCCCTCATTTTTGGCGCCTGCCCGCGACGGACAAGGTGGCGCGCGTACAGCTCCTACATTCATTCTACGCGCGCCGGTCTCAAAATGGATGGCTTTGTGATTGACCCGGCGCGCGGGGCGTCTCTATCGTTAATCGCGGGGGCGGTTTTTCGGCGGCCTTCCGCAAGCGGCGAGCCGGCAAAGCGAACAAGCAGGAAGGACGCCGGCCGAATGTCGGGCCGGATGAAACTCTTCGGGCGGCCCTTGGGTAGTTTCGCCTAGACGCGGGAACCTTCGTGTCCACGGAAGACGCCAAACTGGTCCGCGACTGTCTGCACGGCGACGCGCGGGCGGTTCGGGCGCTGGTGGACCGTTTCCAGGCCGAGGTGTACGGCCTCTGCTGTCGACTGCTGCGCCACCGCCAGGACGCCGAGGACGTGACGCAGGAAGTGCTGCTCCGCGTCTTCCGCAGTCTGCGCCGCTGGGACGCCGCCCGGCCGCTGCGGCCGTGGATCATGGGCATCACCGTTAACCGCTGCCGGACCTGGCTGACGCAGCGCGCCCGCCGGCCGGAACTGGCGGATTACCTGCAAGACACAGCGGCCGCCCCGGCCCCGGACGACTCCGCCGAGTTGGTCCGTGAGATTCAAACCGCCCTGGCGGAGCTGCGCTGGGAGTACCAAACCGTTTTCGTGCTCTTCCACGAGCAGGGACAGCCCTACGAGGAAATCGCCGTGGCGCTGGGACGGCCGGTCGGCACCGTCAAGACGTGGCTGCACCGGGCGCGGCTGGAAATCCTCGACCGGCTGCGCAAGAGAGGCATGGTCCCCGAAGAGAACGCCGAGCAGCCGACTCCGGTCACGCCGGCCGGTGGAGTGAAACGCACATGAACTGTCCCGACTGCCGCGACCGTTTGCAGCAGTGGCTGGACGCCCGGACGCGCGAAGCCGCGACCACGCCGGACGAACCGCCCCCCCTCTGTGCCGCCTGTGCGGAGTGGGGCAGCGCCGCCCGCCGTTTGGACCGCGGCCTGCGCCTGTTGGCCCCGCCCACGCCGCCCGCCTTGCTCACGGCCCGCATCGTCGCCCAAGTCGCCGCGGAACGCCGGCGACGGCGGGCGCGTCTGTTCCTGGCGACCGGCGTCGCCGCAGCGGCCGCGATGTTGTTGCTCGGCGTATGGCTCCGTCTTCACCGGGAGAATCCGGCTCCGGCCCCGTCGCCCGAACCGCCGACGCTGGCCCGGGCGCCCGAGCCGCCACGGCCCACCTTACGCGATTCGATGGCGGAGGCCGGGTCGGCGGTGGCCGCGCTGACCACGCGCACGGCCGACGAAACCGTGGCGAATACGAAGTCGCTGCTGCCGGTCGTTACCGATCCGACATTGGGCAAAATCGACCCGGAACCGCCGCCCGACCCGTCGGTACGCTCCCTGCGCGAAACCGGCGAGGGCGTGACCGCCGGGCTGGCGCCGGTGGCCGACTCCGCCCGCCGTGCCGTCGGCCTGTTTCTGCGCGAGTTGCCGCCAATGGACGCGCATCCCAAGACGGGTTTCTGACGCCGTTTTGCCCTGGTTCCCACGCTCCGCGTGGGAACCCACGGGTGCGACGCTCCGCGTCGCCTCCCTTCCGCAGCCGAGCCGACCCCGGAGCGGCACGGACGGGACGCGGAGCGTCTGGACTTGGGTTCCCACGCGGAGCGTGGGAACCAGGAGATAACGCTCCCGCGCGGCCGTCTCAAAGACCAGGAGTCCGCCGGGCCGCCAGAAAAAGGACCTCCCGCATGAGATGGTTTCCGCGTTCGCTGTGGGCCGCCGCCGCGGCCGTCTTGCTGGCCGGCCCGGTGTCGGCCGCGTCGCCGCGCGACGAGCTGCTGCGTTTCGTGCCGGAGGACGTGGGCTTCTGTTTCGTGTTGCAGGACCTTCGCGCCCACGCCGCCGACCTGGCCGATTCGCCCTTCGTGGAGCAGGTGCGCCAGTCGCCGATCGGCGTGGCCCTGCGGAGTTCGCAGGAGTTGAAACAGCTGGATCAGGTGGATAAGACGCTGCGCCAGCAACTCGGCGTCGGCTGGGACCAGCTGCGCGACGACGTTTTCGGCGACGCCATCGTCTTCGCCTACCGGCCGGGGCCGCCCGGCAAGCCGGAACAGGAACAGGGGCTGGTGCTGGTGCGCGCCCGCACCGCCGAGGTATTGGCCCGCCTGGTCGAGAACCTCAACAAGGCCCAGAAGAAGGACGGCGCCCTGACCGAGCTGGAAGAGCGTTCGTACAAGGGGGCGACTTACTTCCGCCGCGTGGAACCGGGCCGGACGAATTATTACTACATTCGGGATGCGGTACTGCTGTTCACCAGCCAGGAGGACATGCTGCGGCGGGCGATCGACGTGGACCGCACGGCGGCGGCCGACGCCGAGCCGCCTCTGGCCCGGCGGCTGCGGGAGGTCGGGGCGGATCGGGCGGCGCTGGCGCTTTGGCTGAACCCGCGGGCGTTCGACGCCGGCCTGGAGGACAAGGCGGCCAAGGCCGAGGGGGCGGACGCGGCCCTGCAAAAGAAGGTGCTGGCTTGGTGGAAGGCGGCCGACGGCCTGGCCGCGTGGGTGACGCTGGACACGGAATTTCACCTGTCTCTGGCGGGGCAGGTCCGCATCGAGAAGCTCCCGGCGGCGGCCCGGCGGCTGCTGACGGAGGCGTCGCGGCCGAGCGACCTGTGGCGCTATTTCCCCGACGACGCCCTGCTGGCCTGCGGCGGCCGCCTCGACGCCGCCGCCCTCGTCGAGGCGCTGCAAGACCTTCAACCGGGCAACGACGCCGGCGCCGCGGCCAACGCGGCCTTCGGCAAGGACTTCGTCAAGGACGTGCTGTCGCGGGTCGGGCCGGACTGGGGTCTGTGCGTGACGGCGCCGCCGGCCGACGGTAGGGGCGGGGCAACCCCGACCCTACTGCCGCAAGCGTTCCTGGCCGTCCGCGCCGCCCCCGGCGACGAGACCGCCCCGGTCGATCAGGCGCTGCTGTCGGCCGTCCACACCGCGGCCCTGCTGGGCGTCCTCGGCTACAACCACGGCCGCCCGGACGGCAGCCCTCTGCGGCTCAAGTCCGTGGGGTCCGGTACACAAGAGATCCATTACGTCACCGGCGGCGTCCTGCCGCCGGGCGTGCAGCCGGCCTACGGCCTGACGAACGGCTGGATGGCGTTCGGCAGTTCGCCGGACGTGATTCGCCGCTTCGCGGAGGCGTCCCCAAAACCCACACCGGCGGACGCCGACTTCCCGCTGCTGCGCGTGTCGCTCAAGGGCTGGCGCGCCTACCTCAAGGACCGCCGCCAACCGCTGGCGACGGCCCTGGCGGAGAAAAACGGGTTAACCGTGGAGGAGACGCGGAAGCGTCTGGATGATCTGGTCGGCGCCCTTGAGTTCGTGGACCGGCTGGAAGTCGATTGTCGGACCAACCCCGGCCAGGCCGTCGTGACGCTCACGATTCAGACGGCACGGCCCCTGAAAAAAACGGCCGCGCCGTGAACACCCCACCGAAGATCGTCGTCCTGGACGGCTACACGCTGGCGGCGGACGGCAATGACTGGTCGAGTCTGGAGCGCCTCGGTACGGTCGAGATTTACGGCCGCATTCCGGCCGAAGAGGTCGGGACGCGGGGGCGGTCGGCGTCCGTGCTCATCACCAACAAGGCCGCTCTCCCGGCCGACGTGATCGACCTGGCGCCGGACCTGCGTTTCATCGCGGTCAGCGGGACCGGCTACGACTGCGTGGACGTCGCCGCCGCCCGGCGACGCGGCATCTCCGTGTCGAACGTGCCGGAATACGGGACCGCCTCCGTCGCCCAGTTCACCTTCGCGCTGCTGCTGGAGTTGTGCCATCACGTCGGCCTGCACGCCGAGGCCGTGGCCGCCGGGGAGTGGTCGCGGTCGGCGGACTTCTCGTTCTGGAAGACGCCGCTGACGGAATTAGCCGGTAAAACGATGGGAATTATCGGCTTCGGCCGCATCGGCCGCCGCGTCGGCGACGCGGCCCACGCCTTCGGCATGGGCGTGCTGGCCCACAGCCGAACGCCGTCCGCGCCGTCCGCGCCGTCCGCGCCGCCGGCCTACCGGCCGTTCGCCTGGGCCGGCCTGGACGAAGTATTCGCCTCGGCCGATGTCATCAGCCTGCACTGTCCGCTGACGCCGGAAACCGCCGGCCTGGTCGATGGCCGGAGACTGGGGCTGGTGAAGCCGACCGCCTTTCTCATCAACACGTCGCGCGGGGGGCTGGTCGTGGAGGCGGCGTTGGCCGAGGCCTTGAACGGCGGCCTGCTGGCCGGCGCCGCCGTGGACGTGGCGGCCCACGAACCGATCCGGCCGGACAACCCCCTTTTGGGGGCGCGGAACTGCCTCATTACGCCGCACATCGCCTGGGCCACGCGCGAGGCGCGGCGACGGCTCCAGGAGGCGACGGTCGCCAACGTGGCCAACTTCCTGGCCGGCCGGCCGACCAACGTGGTCAACTGAGCCGGCCGAGGTCCGCGAAGGAACAGCATCGGGCGCGGCAGGACGGCGCGGCCCCTTGAGACGGACCCTTAGTGGCACTACCACAATGGTGAGCGGCGCGGCGTAAGCCCGCCGGTAAGGCAGAACAGGCGGGCTTACGCCGCGCCGCTCGCCATTGTGGTACAGGCTCTTAGTACTACAGCGCTATGAGTTTTTGATAACCTCTTGTGGATCTTGACCTTGCGTCGTTTTGGAGATGCTTCGGGACGAAACTGCAAGCTCTTGATTCATCGGATGTTACGTCAACTCAAAG